>ENA-UOJS01001913-UOJS01001913.1-human-gut-metagenome-genome-assembly--contig:-C74-NODE-1913-length-15684-cov-6.387293_pt1 | contig 15684 bp, 17 predicted proteins | sample MGYA00242355_ERZ723902 | MGnify/ENA metagenome assembly ERZ723902 | reverse complement strand
TTGGCCGACGGCGTCTATTTCATATGAGCTGAATTCAACGTTTGCATCCTTTTCATTAGCCATTGGACATTTTACCTCAATTCTCTATAAAATTATCTATCATTATTGCCTTTTTGTTATTGTAGGTTCCAAGCTTTCCGGTGCACCAGTGCTTGCTTCCGACCTTCACGTCAACATCGCTTGTGATGCTCTTTCCAAGCGGGATAACGTCGTTCACCTGGAGCGTAAGCACCTCGTAGAGGTCAAGGTTGATCTCGCCGAGGACTGCGGTGATTTTGAGGTCGGTATCGCTGATACCGGTCATGATAGTGTCGCGGCGCTCTGCCTCGCGGTTAGCGTCGAGCTTTCTTCTGGAAACATTGTAGCGGGAAATGAACTTGTTCATTATCTCGTCCAGATTTATCGCAGGAATGCACACCGAGATTATCGACTTGGAGCCGTTTATCTCCACCTCGAGGGCTACGATTATTACCGTATCCTCGTGGCCTATGGTCTGCACAACCCTGGAATTCGTTTCAATGCCGATTAGCTTCGGCTCAAGGTCGATATGGCTGGCCCACGGCTCGTAGAGGAGATTCGCCATCGAATTCATGACGTCATTCATAATGGTGATCTCTATTTCAGTGAAATCGCGGTTGACATCGCGGTATTCACCTCTGCCGCCGAGCAGTCTGTCTATCATCGTAAAGGTTATCGTGTTGGATATCTGAATGATAACGTTGGTCTCGCTGACCTCCTCGTTCTTGATACCCATGTCCACCATGCCCATCAGGACGTAATCCGGAAGCGCGTTGTTGAACTCGCTGTACCTCTGCTCCTCGATGTTCACCAGCGAAACGCGGCAGTACAGTCTGAGCAGACCTGTGAGGTACGACGAGAGAAGTCTCGCATAGTTCTCGAATATACCGTCGAGAACCTTGATCTGTTCCTTTGTGAACTTCTTAGGAGCGCGGAAGTCGTACTCCTTGACCTTTTCTTCCTCTTTCTGCGTCACCTCCGGAACTGCGCCGGCAGCGACGTTTTTAAGCATTTCATCTATCTGCGCCTGCGTCAGGACGTCAGCCATCTGTATCCCCCCATTACTTTACCAGCGCCCACTGCGTCTGGTTTCCCATTGGATCAGCTATTGCTGTCAGCCTCGGTGGTTATCATGAACGTATCGTAGTCACCGGGGATCACCGGTCCTACCGCTGTCGAAGTGCTGCTGTGATCCGGATACTTCTGGTCGAGGGAATCAATGATCGACTGAGCGTAATCGTTCGGCACCTTGTCGGTATCGCCGCTGTTGTCGCCGTCCGGGTCGAAGTCGTCGAGCTTGATGCCGTAGTCATACAGCAGGATATCCTTTATAACCTCGGGATCCGTTGTATCTATGTCTGCCTTTAAAAGCACCATTTCAACGCGTCGGTTCTTCGCCATACCCTCTGCGGTATCGTTATCGGCGATAGGCTCCGCGTAGCCGCTGCCCTTCGCACGGAACTGCTCCGTATCGAGCACCTTGCGGAAATCCATGTATTTAATAACGCTTACGGCACGACCTGCCGACAGATCCCAGTCGTTCACCTCGGATATTGCCTTTGCGGTGTGTCCGTTGATGGTGCAGGTCTTTATCGCGGCCTTCATTGCCTTGATGCCGGGGCTTATTCCGTCAAGCAGATCCTTTCCCTGCTGCGTCAGCACTGCGCTGTTTGGTTCGAAGAACACGTTGTTGTCGAACCTTATATTAAGGTGAGCCGCTCCGTTCTCAACTGAAACGGACTGCTCAAGATTATTGTCGGAAACATACTGCGAAATGTACTGGTATAACTGATCAAAGGTCTGCGGAAGATTTCCCTGACCGCCGTTGCTGTCCGGCTTCTCGCTGACGGTGCCCTCGCCGTCCTCCGGAACGGGGTTCGGAGAATCCACATACTCATTCAGGTATTTGCCGTGGGACGTAAACGCCTGATATATGTACTGGAACTTCTGTTCGTCCTGTGATGACGAAGCATAAAGCAGAACGAAGAACGTCAGCAGCAGCGTTACCATGTCGCCGTAAGTCGACAGCCAGTCGTTACTATGGTCTTCCTTTGCCTTTTTCTCGATCTTTGCCACTGCTGTCCCTCCCTTACATTCAGATATAACTCACATGAGCATCAAATGCAAAAATCATACTGCAGGACATCACACCCCTGCCATTATATTAGTGTAGCATAAATCCGCTCAAAATGCAAATACTTTTTTACTTTTTTTCTGCAAAAATTGTATTTTTTCTGAAAAAGCGGTAAATTAACCGCCAGCCTTGTCTGAACGCTTCTTGCTTGCAGGAAGCATGAACTCAAGTTTTTCCTGGATATAACGCGGGTTTGAGCCGTCCGCAATGGCAAGGACGCCCTCCTCGATGATCTGCATGCACAGCAGCTCGTCGTTGTGGGCATTTTGAAGCGCGCTCGCCATAGGGTTGAACAAAACGTTCGCAAAAAGTGAGCCGTAGAACGTAGTAATAAGCGCCGTAGCCATACCGTCTGCCAGCCCCTCCGGGTTGGAGTCCATGGTATTGAGCATGTTAACCAGACCAACAACGGTACCCAGCATACCGAAAGCCGGGAATACTGCCACGCCCTTTTCGAAGAACGCGCGGCCGTTGTCGTGGCGCTCGCACATGAAGCTGATGGCGTCGTCCAGCATTCCGCGTACCTTTGCGGTGTCGTTAGCGTCGACGATGAGCATGAGCGCGGACTTCATGAACTGATCGGTGCACTGGTTGGCGCTTTCCTCAAGAGCCAGAAGACCGCGACCTCTTGCAATCTTGGCATACTCAACGATATCATCTATGTACTTTTCAGGGTTGAACTTCTTCGGCATGAACACCAGCTTGAAGCGCTTGCCCAGACCCGCGAGGTAGCTCAGCGGATAGGAAGCGATAAGGCAGCCTATCGTGCCGCCGATGGTGATTGCAAGCGACGGCGGGTCGATGAACCAGTCAATCTGACCGCCCTGGAAGATACCGAAAACGACCATGCCGAATGCGATGACCCAGCCAATTATAATCGTGATATTCAAAATGATCCCTCACTTTTCAAATTTTATCGGAGCTTCCTGCTCCGGTTGGTATACGTTATGTCAAAGGCTCGCCGCTCTTTGCTGCGGACTGTCTGCCGAAGCGTCTGCGCCGCCTGTTGTATTCGAGAATTTTATTTTGGAGTTCCTTCATGCTTTCACGCACGATGTAGGTATGCCCATTCGACATGGTTATAACCGTGTCAGGCGTTTCTGTGACGGTCTCTATAAACAGCTCGTTGAGCAGTATCTCCTTGCCGTCAAGTTTGGTAAGAAAAATCATAAATTACCTCAGAAACAGATATTCCCCCGCCCCGCCTGAGGCGGGGGAGCTGTTGTCATTCAGTCATTATCTCTTGAGGGAGAGAAGCTCCTCAAGCATTGTATCGGAAGTTGTGATAACTCTGGAGTTCGCCTGATAGCCTCTCTGGGTGGTGATCATGTCGGTGAATTCCTGAGCAAGGTCAACGTTGGACATCTCAAGCGCGCCGGCTACGACCTCGCCCGCGCCTTCCTGACCTGCGATAGCAACCTTCGGCTCACCGGAAGCTACGGTCTGTTCGAACAAAGTGCCGCCAACAGCGGAAAGACCGTTCGGGTTATCGAATGTAGCAATGTCGATACGGCCAAGCTTCAGGTAGCCGTGTACCGCATGCTTGCCGATGATGGTGCCGTCCTGCTGAACGGTCACGTTCTCAAGATTCTTGTAGGTCTGCTCGCCGCCCTTGCGTCCATCAGTAAGGTTGAAGGTGGAAAGGTTCTTAGCTACCGTGGTGTAGAAGCTGTCCTCGCCTCCGCCGAAAGAAAGTGAGGGATTGCCGCCGAAAAGCTGCTTTCTCTGACCATTGGTGAGATCCTTTATGCCCTCGAAGCTGCCGGCGTCGAACGTGAACAGCTTCTTGGAATTGCCGCCCGCAGCCGCTGTGATGGCAGCGTTGACATCAGCAACGAAGTCAGCGTCGTCGGTGTACTCCTTGTTAGTAACCGATATGGTGAGCGTGTTGTCGTCCCACTGAGCGCTGGGAGCGTCGTAGTTGGAAACATACTTGAAAACGACCTTGTAGTCGTTAGCGAACTCGCCCGCCTGGCCTGCCGTCGCGGAAACCGAGCCGACCTTGGCGTTGGATCTTACGAGCGCGAAATCGGCGCCTACGCCGCCGGTAACATCAGCAACAGTAGCTGCGGACGGGATAGTGTAAGATGTGCAGGAAAGGTTGATGCCGGTGGGATATGTAGGAGCAGCAAGCGCAGCGTCGTCTGCGATAGCCTTCTTGATAGCCTGATTGATATCAGCCATGGTAGTAGAAGCGTCGATATTGATAGTCCATGTGCCGCCGTCCGCTGCGGGAGCATAGGAAGCGGAAGTGCCGGCAGTACCAGCGTCAGCAAATACGATCTTTGCCTTGTTGTACTCTGTATCGGTAGCGTCGTTGGTAGCGAAGCCGATCTTAGCATATGTGGTGGCGCCAGCGGGGCAAACGAAACGCTTGTCAGCGCTTGCCTGGTCGAGCGCCTTATCCCACACGCCTGCGGAAACGGTAGCCTTGGCAACAACTGAAGAGGTGCTTGCCGGGAGGTTCTCAAAGGAGAACTTGATGGAAACATCGTCCGGGAGTGTAACGCCGCCTGCCTCGAGGCATTTCTGGATCTCGTCCTCGAAAGCCTGCGCGGACTCAAACTGCTTCTCCTTGTCGAAGTAGAGATTCAGCACGCCGGAGGAGTATGTAGCAAACGGGAACTCCGCCTGGTTGAATGTAACGGACATATCAGTGTTGTCCGAAGGGTCGGAAACGGCGATAGTGACATCGCAGCCGCTGATAGTCTTGGTAGCGCTGGAGCACTTCGCGTCGGTAGCCGGAATAGTTATCTTGATGGGCTGGCTTCCTGCGGGCTGACCGTCGAAATCGCCGGAAACGCCCAGCACCTTGTAACCGGAAGCGTTAACGAGGTTGCCTTCCTCGTCGACTTTGAAGATACCCGCTCTTGTATAGAGGATATTTCCAGCGCCGTCCATTACCTGGAAGAAGCCCTTGCCGTCGATAGCCATATCGTAGATGCTGTCGGAGAAGGTAAATCCGGACTGCGTCATGTTCGGCGTGGTGGTGTTCATCTTAACGCCGTAGCCTACCTGAGTCGGATTAACGCCGCCCAGGGTGGTGGAAGCGCCGGAAGGCGACTTCTTGGTCTGATAGTATACGTCGGCAAAGGTAACAACGTTCGTCTTGTAGCCAGTGGTGTTTACGTTGGCGATGTTGTTGCCGATTACGTCCATCTTCTGCTGGTGGGTTTTCATACCGGATACGCCGGTGTAAAGGGATTTAACCATTTTATTGACCTCCAGAATAAATTGTCATTGACTTGACCGCCGCCCCGTCTCAGTCGCAGCCGGGGCATGAATTCCATTCAGGTCCGTTCATACGATAACGGTCGAATCAATATTCGTGAATACGTTCCCGTTCAGTTCGTTGTCTGAGAGGGTCGTGATCACCTTGTTGTTTTTAACGCTCACAACGAAAGCGTTTCTTCCCACAAGGACCAGCGTTTCACTGCTGCCCTTTCCTGCCGCTAACTCCACGCCCTTGTTGAGTCGTTCGAGGGTCTCGTTTTCGGAAAGGTCTATGCTGCGTTCCTCAAGCCGCTGCAATGCGTGCTTTGAGAACTCCACGCCGTGTTTTTCGTTTAGCTTTTCCTGTAAAGCCTCTGCGAAGGAACCGCCCTGCACCGCGTCCTTTGCCGTGCCGTTCGCGGGCTGAACCACCGTATTTCCCGTGGTAACGCTGATCTGATTGCGAAGCGCCAGGTATTCGCTTATCAGCATTTTAAAGCCTCCATGCTTTATTCAACTTAGGTTCAAACGAAGTCCTCAAGATCCTGGATATCCTCGCCTGCATATCTGTCGGGGGTTATCTCGCCCGTGACCTCGTGCAGATCCTCGCTGTAAAGGCGCTCGGTATCTTCTCTTGCCTGTTCGTTCATTCTGTCGACTGCCGCCATCATGTCGCTTACGACATCAGCGGATACTTCGTTCTCTTTTTCCTGACGATGGCTCTCGATTATTCTGTCTAGTTCCTCGTCGGAAATCGTGTGGGTCTCCGTGCTGTCAGCCGTCTTGTCAGCCGAAGGAGGTTCGGTCTTATCGTCCGTGGAAGGCTTCTTGTCTGTGCCGCCGGTGCTGTCGGAACCACCTCCGCCTGAGATGGTGGGATAAGCGACCTCAACGATATCATCGAGCGCATAGCCCTTGTCGTTGATGATTACTCTTACCTGACCGTCCTTGACCTGGATAGATTTTATCAGTCCCGAATCGAGCACCGAACCGCCCTCTACACTAGGATTAACAGTTGCGCTCATGCCGATCATCATGGAAGCCTTCGCGATAAGCTCGCCAAGGGAAGTTTTGGTTCCCGGGTCATTGCTGCCCGAAGAATCGGTCTGTGCGATGGAAGTGATGTTCGAAAGCTCGAAGCTGACGCCGTCTATCTTGATGGTGTAGCTGTCGCCGTTCTTCATAACCGACTGCACAACGCCCGTCTTTGTGACCTGTTTGCTGCCGTCCATCTTTGAAGCAGTAACAGTCTTGCCGACCAGGCTTGAAGCGTAGTTCGACTGGGAATAGGTCGCAGCGTCCTTGGAATACTGAAGCGACGTGAACTGTGCCATCTGTGTAACGAACTCGGTGTTGGAGGTAGGCTCCATCGGGTCCTGGTTCGTCATTTCGGCAACCAGCAGACTGAGGAAGGTGTCGGAGTTCACCATTTTCTCGGTGGCGTCCTTAAACTTGCTCTTGTACTTCTCGTAATTCGCCTGTATCTGCTCTGACGATGAAAGAATGCCTGAAGTTCCTGCCATTTTCTCTCCTTTCCCGCTTACATAGAAGCGATTATCTCTGCGAAGCTCTCGCCGTCGCGGTCGTCGTCCTGACGGTGATTTTCGTTCTCGCGGTATGGGTTCTTGCTGCTGCCCTGGTAGTCCTGAGCCTGCGGCTCCTGACGGGATTCGCTGACGGTCTGCCAGTTCTCAAGCTGAACGCCGTTCTGTCTGAGCGTGTCCTGGATAGCAGAACCGTTGTCCTCGATGATCTTCATGGTCTTGGAGTTCTCCGCCGCGATGGACACTGAAACTGCGCCGTCCGCCGTCTTGGTCATTCTGACCGTGATCCTGCCGAGATCCTCAGGGTCGAGCGTTATGCTGTACTCAACATCGCCCTCTTTAAGGTCTGCCGCGCGCTCTGTGATCTTCCCTGACACCTGCTGCGCGACCTCGGAAGGCTTTACTGTGATCTCCGCGCCGTCCTGCCGTGTGAATACCACGGGGCTTTCAGCGGGGATCCCCTGGGGCTGCGCCTGAGCCGCGTCGCCGGTCTTTTCGCCGCCGGACTTTATCGCCTCAAGCTCGTCTGATTTGAAAACTACCCTGCTGCGCTGCGCCGTGTGGTCTGCAAAGACCTGCGTCTGCTCCTGCTGCGGAGCTTCCTGCGGCTTCTCAGCCGTTCTGACCTCAACGCTGCGAACATCGCTGCGGAACTTAACGTCCTCCTGCGGTGCCTGCCCGGTCTGACCCGCCTGAGCTGTCTGAACCTGAGCCGCGCCGTCCTGCTGACCTGACTGACCTGCGTCCGTCTGAGCCTCGCTCTGTGCGCCGGTGTTTTCAGCGGTCTGGACTGCCGCCTGCTTCGCTTCGGGCTGGATTTCCTGAACGGGCTTTGCTTCTGCCTGGGGCTTCTGCTCTGTTTCGGGCTTGACCGTGAACTCCACAGTTTCGCCTGTAGCCTCTGCCTGCTCCACCGCCTGATTCTGAACGGTCTGAACCGCCTGCTCCGGAACGTTCTGCTGAACTGCCGGCTGCTCTGTCTGAACCTCGTTGGCTCCGGTTATCCTGGTCGTCAGCGCGGATATCTCGTCGCTGAGGTCGCTGATATCATCGGGGATCGCCGTCTGATTCATCATTGCCGCAAGTTCGGTCATGACCTGCTGTACTGCCGGATCATTGATCTGCTCCGAGTCGCCGTCCTTGTCGGACTTGGTACTGTCCACATTCTCAACAGTGTTGATAAGCTCTGCCAGCAATGCCTTGGTTATGTACTCCTGCGGAATATCCGCAAAAGTGAGCTTTCCGTCCGCGATCGCCGCAACGACCTTGCGAAGGTCAAGACTTCCATCAGACTTCGTCAGTTCGCTGCGAAGCATTTCGAACTTATCATACCTTGCAGGGGTTTCCTTCTCAGATACCGCATTGTTCGCGCTGCCTGCGCCCGAAGTATTCGAAGCGTTCCTGGAACTTCCGATACCGCTCAGTACCTTGGAGAACTGTTCCTTCTGGTCTGCCTTTGCCGCTTCCTCTACCCTTGCCGGAATAGCCGCGTCGGATATCATGAAGTCGCTGCGGGTATACCCGGAACCGCCTGTGCTGAATGCTACTGCCATTTACTCACCTCCTTTTAATAATGTATCTATATCAGGGTCTGCGCCCGGATATGCAAACTTATCAGACGCTCTGGGTCTGAGCCGCGCGTATCGACTGCCCGGAAACGAACTCCTCAATGAACTGCTCGTTTTCCTTGTTTGCCGCCGCCTTGTAATCCTCAAGCTGCTTTTCCTCGAGCTTTTCCAGCGTGCGGACGTCCTTCGTTGCCTCGACTACGACTCCGAGCTGCTTGTTGATCTCCTCCTGCTTGCGGGCGGCGCTGGCGTCTTTCGCGTGTATCTCCTGCTGGAGAGTTACGATGTAGCGCTTGCGCACGGAGATCTCAAAAGCCTGCGCTCCCTGGCGGCAGACGGTCTCAAGCTCAGTGCTGAACTCCTCCACCTGCTTTATGAGCTGTTCCTTCTCTGCGTAGATCCTCTGTAGATCGGCCTGGAGCGCACTCAGCGTGTTCTTCTGTCGGTCAAGCTCCTGCTGACGGAAATCCATCAGCTTTTGCAGAGTGAACTGAAATTTCTTCAAAGCCTGTCACCTCTTATTGTTCATCGCCAACGGCAGCTATCAGGAGCTGCACTGTTTCCTCCAGCGTGTAGGATTCCTCCACCCGCTGCATGAGAAACTCGTTTATTTTGTCGATCTTCCGGATAGCCTCGTCCAGCGCCGGATTTGTTCCGTGCTTGTACGCGCCTATCGAAATGAGGTCGGCGTTGTTGTTGTACAGCGACAGCAGGTTTCTGAGCTTGCCAGCCGCCTGCTTGTGCTCGGGAGTGTCTATCTCCGACATCAGTCGGCTGACGCTCGGGAGTATGTCTATCGCGGGGTAGTGATTCTGCGCCGCGATCTTACGCGAAAGAATGATGTGTCCGTCGATGATACCGCGGACTGTATCCGCTATCGGCTCGTTGGTGTCGTCGCCCTCAACGAGCACGGTGTAGATACCGGTTATCGAGCCTTCCGGGAAGTTCCCGGCGCGCTCGAGCAGCTTCGGCATGCTGCTGTAAATTGACGGCGTGTAGCCTCTTGCTATCGGCGGTTCGCCAGTGGAAAGTCCGACCTCGCGCAGCGCCATCGCGTAGCGCGTGAGGCTGTCCATCATCAGCAGAACGTCCTTGCCCTGTTTCATGAAATACTCCGCGATAGCCGTGGCGGTCAGCGGACACTTGCTTCTCATCATGGCGGGCTGATCCGACGTAGCCACGACCAGCACGGAGCGCGACATGCCCTCCGGACCGAGGTCTCGCTCGATGAACTCGCGTACCTCACGGCCACGCTCGCCGACCAGCGCAATAACGTTGATATCTGCCTTGACCTTCCGGGCGATCATGCCCATCAGCGTGGACTTACCAACGCCTGAGCCTGCGAATATACCCATTCTCTGACCCTTGCCCATAGTCAGCAGGCCGTCTATAGCCTTAACGCCAAGCTCTATCTGCGACTTTATCGGAGGTCTGTCGAACGGATTTGACGGAGCGCCGGTTATCGAAACAGAATCGGTGCATCCGGGGTCGGCGCCGCCGTCAAGCGGCATTCCCGCCGCGTCGACTATCCGCCCGATGAGACCCGGCCCCGCCTTAACGGTGAGCTTGTCCCCTGTGGAATCTACAATGCTTCCCGGCCCGATACCCTCGATCTCGGTGTAGGGCATGAGCAGAATGTTGCTCTTGTTGAACCCCACGACCTCCGCGCGTATGAAACTCGTCATGTCCTTCGAGTAAATGCGGCAGACATCGCCGATATTGCAGGCGGGACCGCTTGCCTCGATGGTCATTCCGACTATCTTCTCTATCTTTCCCATATAGCGGAAGGTGTCATATTTAGTTATTTCATCGCGAAATGCTCCGAATTCAAGTGCCATGACTTCCTCCGCTGTCGGGTCATTCCTCGGCGTCTGCTTCTTCGGCAGGCTCCGGGGCGGGTTTCTTCTTTTTCCTTGTGGGTTTAGGTTCGCGGAACTTTCCGTCGCCAAGCTCCTGAATCATGCGGAGCTGCGTCATTATTCCCGCGTCCACTATCTCGCTGCCGTTATCGACTATCACCGTTCCCGGGTCCGCCTCCGGCAGAAGCTCCACCTCAACGTTCGGAATGCCTCCGCAAAGCTCCTTCAGGTACTCGTAGTCACCTGTCAGCTCCTCGTTTGCGCCGTTGTCGTTAAGGGTTATCTTGATGCGCTCGCAGTTGCGGAATTCCTTCGCCGCCTTCTTTATTAGGCGCTTGACTGCCGCGCTGTCCTTTGAAGTAATGCTGTCCAGCGTGACTTTCTTCGCTATCTGCATTACAGTGTCGTATATCTCTTTTTCGTAGTCCGCGAAAAGCTGCTCCTTCTCGGAGTTTATCCTCTAGGCATAGGATTTTGCCTCATCGAGGATATACCTCCCGGAGGCAATACATGATTCCCTGCCGTCGCGGGTACCCTGTTCGAAGCCCTCCGCCTTTGCCTTTATGTACACGCTGTCGCGGTTCGCCTCGGCGTCGGAGACTATCTGTGAAGCGTTGTCGTTCGCGGTTCGGATTATCGACTCCGCACGGTTCTTCGCTTCAAGGATTATGTCCTTGCCCTGCTGAACGCAGCGCTCTTTGAGCTCCTCAAGCTCCTTCTTCTGCTGTTCGAGCTGTTTCTCCCGGAATGCCACCTGCTGGAGCTTATCGTCCAGCCTGCGCTTTGCCTCGAGCAGTTCCTGCTCGGGGTCGGGCTTTTTCGGTTCCTCCGGCTGGGGCTCCTGCTTTGCGGGCTGCGCCGGCTCGGGAGCGGGCTGAAACCTTTTCAGGTCGATGGTGTTCGAAATATCGACGCCGCCGCCGAAATAAACGGAGTTCCTCTTTAAAACTGACACAATATCCCTCCGTTACGCTGAAATACTCTGAACCAAGGGTCACGCCGCATTACGCAATGACCTCGTCTCCGCCTCCGCCGTGGGAGATGGTGATGATCTGTTCCTGCTCGAGGCGGCGGATAGTCGCAACGATGTTCTGCTGTGCAGCCTCAACGTCACGCATACGCACGTTGTGCAGGTACTCGATATCTGCCTGAAGGCTCTCTCTTGCACGCGTGGAAATGTTGGAGAATATGCACTCCGCAACTTCCTGGGTGGAACCCTTGATAGCGATAGCGAGATCCTTCGGGTCGACCTGCTTTGTGAACTCCTGGATAGCCATGGAGTCCAGGTTGACGATATCCTCGAATACGAACATCTTCTGCTTGATCTGATCCGCGAGTTTCTGATCTCTTGCGGACAGCTCGTCAAATATGTACTTTTCGGTCGCGCGGTCTACGTTGTTCATGACCTCCGCAACGTACGAGATACCGCCGACCTCCATGCTGTCGGTGTTGACAAGGTTTGCGAACTTCTTCTCCAACGTAGCTTCAAGAGCCTTGATAACGTCAGGAGAAGCTCTGTCCATTCGCGCTATTCTCTCGACTACCTCGACGCGCTTCTCCTTGGGAAGCTCCGCGAGGATAGCCGCCGCCTGATCTATTCTTGCATATGAAAGTATGAGCGCGATTGTCTGCGGGTGCTCGTTCTGAACTATCGCGAGCAGGTTCTTATAGTCGGCCTTTCTCACGAAGTCGAATGATTTGGTCTTGAGCTGCTTTGTTATCCTCTGAAGCAGGTTGTTAGCCGCTTCAGTGCCGAAAGCCTTCTCAAGTATCTCACGGGCGTAGTCAACGCCGCCCTCGGTAACTACCTTCTGAGTCAGGCAAAGCTCGTAGAACTCATTGAGAACGCCCTCGACCACGTCGATAGGCTGATATTCCAGCTTTGCGACCTCGGTGGAAAGCGCCTCGATCTCATCGTCAGACAGGTGCTTGTATACTGCGGACGCATTATCCGCACCCATTGCCGCGAGAACCAGAGCGATCTTCTGGTTGGCGCTGAGTTCTTCTGCCTTCTTACCTTCTGCCATATCTGTCCCCCCTTAGTGAGGCTTATTCTGCCTTCATCATGTTCTTGATGATCTGTGCGACGATCTCCGGGTTCGTCTTGGAGAAATCGCTTATCTCGCGCTTGAGTATAGTCTCGCGGGACTCCTTCGCAGCCTCTTCTGTAAGGCTCGCGATGTTGAAGTCCACTTCCTCCGGAGACTCCTGCTCCTGCGCGGTCGCGCCGGCGGCAGTCTGGGTCTGACCTGACTGTGCGGCTGCTGCAAACGCAGCCTCCTGGCGGCGTCTGATCTTCTTCTTTCTCGAATGGCTCATCATAAGCGTCATCACCAGAAGCAGTATCAGCACGATGCCAAGGCCGACTACAACGTAAAGGAGCGTATTGCGGAACGTATCCACAGGCGGAGTGATGATCTGGAGGTTTCCGTCTCCGTTTGCGCCGCCGTTGTTTGTAGCGCTGAGTGCGAACGGAATGTTGTAAACGGAAACGAGATCTACCGTAGTACCCGCCGCATTAGCGACTATCGCCTGTAATGCGTCGCGCTCGCCCTGGGTCATGTTGGTCTGATTTACGACCAGTCCAACGCTGAGGGAGTCGATGGAGTAACCGTCCTTAGTTACGGTCTCCTTGACATTGGAAACGCTGTACTGTATTTCTTCCTTATTATAATAATAGTTCTGACCGTCCTCAAGACCGGTGTATGTAGGATAATCCGGAGAAAGGTCTGCGTTCGGTGTTACTCCGACGATACCGCCGTCCTCATCAAGGGCGCCGCCCCACGCTGCCTTGTCCTCGTGGTCCTTTACGCCGTGGTCGGTTCCCTCTGCCGGGGTATACTGAGTGGACTCGGTGTTCCTGGAATCATAGTTCAGCCTTGCGGAAACGTTAAACGCGAATCCGTCCTCGCCGTACATCTTGGTGAACATGTCGCCGAGACCGTCCTTGAGCACCTGTACGAACTCCTGCTCGAACTCAAGACGCTTTCTTGCGATGTCAACGCCGGACTTATCGGTGTCCTCGTCCTCTTCGGGCTGGTCAAGCTCCGGATCTACCCATTCGTAGGAGTTGAGCTTGCTGTCCATGATGGAGACGTTCTCTTTGGTAAGCCCCTCAACGCTGGTGGTAACGCCGCGGTATATCGCGCGCACCTCCTCGTTGGTAAGCGGCTCTGCGTCCGCCTTGAGCTGAATGAATACCGCGCACTGGCTCTCGCCCTTGTTGTCGGAAAGCGCGTAGTTGGACACCTCCGGCAGGGTGATGTTAGCGGTCGCGGACTGTATCTTGTCCATCGAAGCGATGGTTGCGCCCAGCCGTGATTCGAGCTGCTGGCGCTTTACCTCGCGTTTGTCTGTGTCGGTGCTCCACAGGTCAACGCCGTTGTTCCAGATATCGTAGTTGATCGTGGTCTTGGGGTAGCCCTGCGCCCACATCTGCATTCTGAGCGAGTCAGCCTTTTCCGCCGGCACGATGATATCACCGTTGGTGTTCACCGTAACGTCAGTAACGCCCAGCTCCTGGATCGCGGAAGCTATCTCGCCGGATTCTGAAGCAGAAAGCCCGGAAAACAGCACTGCCGTACTCTTATTGGAATTGAGCATAACGCAAAGCACAATGATTATTGCAATAACGACCACCGGAATGGAGATTATCAGGATCTTCGCCATTTTTGAAGCGTCCGTCCATTTCGTTTTAACTGTCGTTACAACAGTTTTCAGCTTTTCATTCATTTATAAGAACGTCCTCCGAAGTTTTATGCTGCCGCTCCGGCAGCTTTGAGGTCATCAAACCTGCATGTTGATGATCGTATTGTAAGCGCTGAGCGCCTCGTTCTTCACTGTAACAAGCAGATCTACTGCAATGCCTGCCTTAGTGATGTTCGACTGCACCTGCGCAAGGTCGTCGATATTGCCGAGCATGAGGTCAATCGCGTCGCGGTCTACCTGCTCGTTGGTCTCGACTACATTATCAACCATTCCCTTGAATATATCGAGGAAGGAAGCCTCGTTTGCGTCCACCGCGTAGGTCTTTTTCTTGGGATCCTCGCCCATGGGGGTCATGGACTCCATCGGCTTCATGCGGGTGAGCGCGTTCATTGTTGTAAAGTCAACCATTTAAATCTTCCTTTCGAAAATCAGCCCTTGCCGAGGGTCAGCGCCTTCGAAGCCATGGACTTTACCACTTCGAACACCGCCATATTCGCGGAATACATGTTCTCCGCTTCCGTCGCGTCGAGCTGCTCGGTAGCCACGTCAACGTTGGATTCGTAGATGTAGCCGCGCTCGTCTGCGAGCGGGTGGGTGGGGTCGTAGACCGGCTCTGCCGGGGTGGGGTCGTCAACGACCGCCTTGGCCTCAACGCCGCGGTACTTCACGTAATTGTAGGACGCGATCTCGCCGGAGTTCAGCTTAGCGAACAGCAGCTTCTTGAAGGTCTTGTCCTCGCCGAAAACCACCATCTGGCGCTTGTAAGCCTCCTCGGGAGTGGAAGCCACGTTGTCGGCGTTCGCGATGTTCTGAGAGATGATATCAAGCCTGAACCGCTCGGCGGTCATGCCGGAAAGCGGGATATTGAGCGAACTTAAGAATGCCATATGTACCCCCTGTTACTTCGTTGTCATAGCGGATCTGACTCTGGCGAAATTGCCGTTCATCGAGTTCATTATCGCGTCGTACTGTATCTGAGCCTTTGCAAGCTCGCCCTGCTGTACGTCGTTGTCAACGTTGTTGCCGTCCGCCTGGTCGTCGGTCACGCGGTCGATGAACAGCCGCTGAACGAGGTCTATCTCGGTATCGACGGTGCCGTTGCTGCGGAGCTTGTCCCTGAAAATTCCTGCAAAGTCAAGGTATTTGCAGTTGTAGTCCGGCGTATCCGCGTTAGCGATGTTTTCTGCGATTATCTGCTGCTTCTGCCAGAGGACGGACAGCCCCTGCTCAGATATCCTGAATGCATTCGTATCGAAAAGTGCCATATATTTTCCTCTCTGTCACGGGCGAATTCCACAAAATGGCATACCATACCCTATAGTTATTCGTATTATAATTATACACCATTTCACAATATATTGCAACAATTTTTTCATGATATTTTTTTACACAATGTAGAATCGGTATACTAATTATTTAAATTAGCCGACCAAAATTGATAACTTTCTGTTTATTTTGTTATTTTTTGGTACTTTTTTGTGCATAGGTTACAAATCAAGCATTACATTTTCTACAAAAATTTATATGTAAAAAATTGTACAAACAATCAAATCCCCGGCTCCATCAAAAAGCCGGGGATTTGATTTATATTGGGGGAAGATCGGTTATAGTGTAATTCACGGAAACCTTTATGTGATTTC
>ENA-UOJS01001898-UOJS01001898.1-human-gut-metagenome-genome-assembly--contig:-C74-NODE-1898-length-15748-cov-12.357739_pt1 | contig 15748 bp, 13 predicted proteins | sample MGYA00242355_ERZ723902 | MGnify/ENA metagenome assembly ERZ723902 | reverse complement strand
TCCTCTTTTATTGTTTCTGGAAAATTCCCCTACCGAGTAAAATTTTACACTAAGTCAGCTCATGCTTCTAGAAAATTCATGTATATTTACCAATCTTCTTTCCTTCTTTTTTAATCATAAAAATGCACGGCCTCTGATTTTTCATGCGTTTATCGATATCTGGAAGGGTAAATAACATTAAAATCATTTGCAGCATTAGATTTTCTCTTTTTATAACTATAGATAGGTTTTATAAGCTGTTTCTTGCAGAGGGTGCTTTCGTGAATCGTAGCCCTGAGATGATCTCCCCGCTCTTTTTCATGCCGCCAGAACCCTATCCGGCTCGCTTCGCTCGCCACCTTCCCCCCGCGGGGAAGGCTTTGCCCGTCGATATTGTTTTTCTCCACATATGCGTGTATTCACTCTGACAATGCGAGAAAAGCGGTATCCTCGTTTCGCAGCCTTCCCCATTGGGGAAGGGGGACCGCACAGCGGTGGATAGGGTGCTCTCGTTAATTGTCGATTTGAGCTGCATTTCCTCGCTCTCTTTCATACCGCTATCCCCATCCAACCTCCGCCCCTTCGGGGCACCTCCTTCCATAGGAAGGAGGGAGTGTCCACGCGAGCCCCTTCCCTTGGAAGGGGCAAGGGGCGTAGCGAGGCAGGGTTGGCTTCCTTTTTGGACGGCGCTCGGATGCTCTCGTAAACGACGCACTTGAGACGATTTTTCCTACTTGTTTTTCATGCCGCTAGAACCCTATCCGGCTCGCTTCGCTCGCCACCTTCCCCTCGCGGGGAAGGCTTTGTCCGTCGTTATTCTTTTTCCACATATGCGTGTATTTGTTCTGACAATGCGAGAAAAGTGGCATCCTCGTATCGCAGACTTCCCCATTGGGGAAGAGGGACCGCGTCAGCGGTGGATAGGGTGCTCTCGTTAATGACACACTTGAGACGATCGTCCTCGCCCTTTTTTATCCCGCTAGAACCCTATCCGGCTCGCTCCGCTCGCCACCTTCCCCACGCGGGGAAAGCTTTGTGTCGGGGGAAACGGTATTCTCGTTTCTTCATCCATCCCACACAAAAACGACCGTCTCTTACGAGCGGTCGTTTTTACTCTTACGAGCGGTCGTTTTTATGTGTATTACTTGCTTAGGGAAACGCTGATTAAATCGCAGAATTCGATTTCACATGTATTTTCATGCAATGCTTCGTCATACTCCTCCTTAAATAGTTCGCTATTCGCGTCGAAGTATTCCTTGCATTGCATGAAAATATAAGAGTAAAATCGAATAACGATTTAATCAATGTTTCCCTAGTTTTTTCAGGCAGTCGATGGCAAATCGTGCATAGATGGCACTGCCATCCGGGAAGGTGTCTTCGTCGACGTCGAAGGCCGGGTGATGGTGGACGCAGTCGATGCCTTTGTCCCGATTTCTGGCGCCTAAGAAGGCGAAGAGGCCTGGAATGGTCTCAAGGTAGACAGAGAAGTCTTCTGCACCCATCTGTTTTTCCATGGGAACGAGGGCGTCCTTTCCCATGATGTCAGAAGCGGCCTTGCGCGCGATGTCATTCAAGTCTTTGTGCTCATTGATGAGAGGTGATGGGCCGAATCGGTAGGAGCACTCGGCACGGCAGCCATAGCCTTCGGCGATCTTTGCGGCGCATGCTTCGATGAGCTGGGGAAGGCTCTTGCGGAAGGCCTTGTCGAAAGCGCGGGTGGTGCCGACGAGCTCGACTTCATCAGCGATGATGTTGCTCTGGGTGCCGCCATTCATCATACCGACGGTGAGGACGAAGGTGTTCTGCGGATCGTTCACGCGGCTGGATAAGGTCTGCAGGCCCATGACGATGGCTGCGGCAGCGACGATGGCGTCTTTGCCCTGGTCCGGCGCACTGCCGTGTGCAGATCTCCCATGGATCTTGATGACGAATCGATCGCTCGATGCCATGCGTGGGCCATCATCGATGTTGACGGTGCCGGACTCGAGGGTCGCCCAGATGTGCATGCCGAAGATGGCGGAAACATCAGCGAGTGCGCCTTTCTCGACGTAGTGGCGGGACTCGGTGCCGATCTCTTCTGCCATCTGGAAAAGGAGCTTCACGGTGCCGTGGATCTCTTCCCGATGCTGGGTCAGGATCTTCGCCGCGCCAAGGAGCATGGCGGTGTGGCAGTCGTGGCCGCAGGCGTGCATGACGCCGGCATTCCGGGACGCGTAGGGCTTTGTGAGGTCGGCTTCCTGAATGGGAAGGGCATCGATGTCGGCGCGAAGGGCGACGGTCTTGCCGGGGTATTTCCCATGGATGATGCCGACGCAGCCGGTGATGTCGTCCCAGGAGAGGATCTCGTCAACGCCCATCTTCTGAAGTTCGGCCATGATGTGCTTCGTGGTATTCACCTCATGATTTCCCAGCTCGGGATGGGAGTGGAAATAGCGGCGCTCGCTCACGATGTAGTCTTTTTCTGCGAGTGCCAGTGTTTTCGTGTCGATCATGCTTTCTCTCCTTTCAGGAAATCGGTGGCGAACTGGGCGAAGAGGGCGCTGCCCTTGCCCAGGATGTCGTCATTGACGCAAAAGTCTTTCGTGTGAAGCGGGAAGGTGGTGCCGTCTTTTTCATCGTGGTAGCCGAGGAAGCAGAGAACGGCGGGGACTTTCTCCATGATGACGGCAAAGTCTTCGGATCCCATCTTCTGCTTCATGGAAGCGAGGACGTCTTCACCATAGAGCTTCACAGCAGCCTTACGCGCGGTTTCGACAAGGAGTGGCTTGTCATTGATAGCGGCAGGCTCGCTCGTCTGGATGCTCATCTCGGCGGTACAGCCGAGCGCTTCGGCGGTGGCTTCGGCGAGCTTCTTCACGGAGATCGGCATCGCACGGAAATTCTCGGGATCGAAGGTGCGGATGGTACCGGTCATCTCGACTTTGTCAGCGACGATATTGAACTGGCCGCCGGCGCGGACGGTGCCGATGGTGATGACGAGCGGACGGAGGGCATTATTCACGCGGCTCTCAAGGGTCTGCAGATTCATAATGATGGCGCTAGCGGCAACGATGGCATCCTTGCCGAGGTGCGGCATGGAACCGTGGGTGGACACACCGTGTACGGTCAGTGTGAAATCGGTGCAGGAAGCCATGCGAGGGCCTTCTTCGATGCTGAAGGTCCCTTTCGGGATCTCATTCATCACATGCATCGCCATCGCGCCGTCGACGCCCGCAAAGCAGCCGTGGTCAACGTAGTAGTTCGAGCCGTGGCCGGACTCTTCGGCGGACTGGAAAAGGAATTTGACAGTGCCTTCGAGCTCGTCTCTTTGGCGAGCGAGGAGCTTGGCTGCGCCAAGGAGCATCGCGGTATGGCAGTCGTGGCCGCAGGCGTGCATCACGCCTTTGTTTTCCGAGCAGTAAGGAAGCTCATTCTCCTCGGTGATAGGAAGTGCGTCGATATCGGCGCGCAGCAGCACGGTCTTCCCTTGCTTTCCGCCGCGCAGGGTGCCGATGAGGCCGTAGTAGTCGTCAAAGCGGGTGACTTCGATGCCGAGGGCTTCGAGCTCCTTCTGAATGTATGCGGTGGTCTTTTCTTCATGAAAGGACAGCTCCGGATGCTGATGTATCATGCGGCGGTGGCGCTGGATCTCGGGGAGCAGCGCAAAAGCTTCATCATTGAAATTCATAAGTTCTCCTTTTTTGATGCAAAGTAACCAATGACGGGGATCTGGCATTTGATTTTTGGACAATTCGCCCGTTGATTCGTTCTGTAAGAGGTTCTATTGATTCGAGGGAAAGCTCCCGAAGGACGGATGGGATGACGCGAGTCTGAAAGACCCTTCGGGGCAGAAGAAAAGCCTATGCATCCTCTGTCTTCTAGGCGCCGCCCTCCTATCCGCCGCTCATGCGATCCCCTTCGATGAGCAGAAAGGCGAAAACGACCTTCTCGTATCGTCAGCCTTCCCTATCATACCATGAACAGCAAAAACAGGCTGGTCGATGGATCAGCCTGTTTTCATGCATGAGAGGGAGAGAGAGGTCCATCGCACGGATGGGCTTGCCGCTCATTCTCACGGTCACCGCCCCGGGGAGCTTCCACGGAGCGGCAGTAGGATGCCACGCTGCACCATCATTTCATTTTTCGATCATGTATTCCCTATTATCCCAGATGAATGAATCCGCCAGGTCCGAGCGGCAGGTCGAGGATGACCCAGACGGACAGCATGACGAGCCAGACGATTGTGAAGGCGATGGAGTAAGGAAGCATATTCGCAATGACCGTCCCCATGCCGGTGTCTTTTTCATAGCGGCGGACGAAGCCTAAGATCAGCGGGAAGTAGTAGAAAAGCGGCGAGAGCGGATTCGAGATGGAGTCGCCGATACGGTAAGCGACCTGTGTGACGGCAGGATCATAGCCCAGGATCATCATCATCGGGACCATGACCGGCGCGAGGATCGCCCATTTCGCAGAGGCAGAGCCGATGAAGATGTTCACGATAGAGGATACGATGACAAGGCCGATGATGAGCGGGACGCCGGTGAAGTTCAGATCCTGCAGAAGGCCTGCACCTTTGATGGCCAAGACGGCGCCGAGGTTCGACCAAGCGAAGTAGCTCGTGAACTGTGCGCAGAAGAAGCAGAGAAGGATGTAGGAGGAAATGTCTTTGAATGCCTGAGAAATGTCGGCAAACATGTCCTTATCATTTTTGTATTTTCCGGAAGCAAAGCCGTATACAGCGCCCGGGATGAAGAGGATGACGGTGATGGTCAGAATGATGCCAGACATGAAAGGGGACTTCCCGTCCATGATGGAGCCGGTCTTCGGATCGCCCAGGATCGGATGATCGCCGAGGCACATGAAGAGGAGGACGGCAAGGCCGATGGCGGTCGCGATGAGTGCTTTGGTGACAGCGGCTTTCTTCTTCGGCGTGAGCTCGAGCGTTTCCTTATCAAGCTCATACTTGGTAAGATCTGCACCTGCAAAGCGCGGTGCCATGAAGCGTTCGGTGACAAAGGTGCCTACGAGAGAAAGTGCGATGCAGGATGCCACGAGGAAATAGTAGTTGATCGCCGGAGATCCGGTGTAGTTCGGATCGATCATACGCGCTGCCGCTTCGGTGAAGCCATATGCCAGAGAGTCCGACATACCGATCATCATATTCGCACAGAAGCCGGCTGCGACGCTCGCAAAGGCGCAGAATACACCGAGGAGCGGGTGACGCCCCATGCTGAGGAAGATGACACCGGCCACAGGCGGCAGGACGACGAATGCCGCATCGCCTGCGACATTGCCATTGATGCCGACGAAAATGATCGCAAAGGTGACGATCGCCGGAGACGCGCTTCCCAAGATCTTCTGCATGAAGGCCGCAAGGAAGCCGCTCTTTTCTGCGACGCCCGCGCCGATGACGCAAACGAGTACCATGCCGAGCGGAGCAAAGCCAGAGAAGTTGCTGACGGCTTTCGACCAGATCATGCGAAGACCGTCGACGCTCAGAAGATTCACGACTTTGATGACTTTGTGTGTGCCCGGATGCACTGCTTCGGCCCCCATAGAGGCAAAGACGGCAGACAGCACGAGTACGATACAGGCCAGCAGGATAAAGAGCGTGGCCGGATCAGGCAGCTTGTTCCCCGCCACTTCGACGGTGTTCAGGAACCTGTCCATCAAGGATTTCTTCTTGGTTTCTTCCATAAATAACTCCCCATTTTTAAAATACCCATAAAAAAAATCCCGCACACGAAAAGAGCATCTTCGTTTGCAGAATCTTCATTGATGGGCTTGTGAAATTTGTTAGAATTAAGTATACACCTATCTCTCATGAAAAGCAAGTTTCACAAGAACGCCCCTGCCGTCTTCATCTCCGTATCGCAGACGGTCGAAAGGAAGTGGTCGAGGTAGCGGGCACACTCCGTGAAAATGGCTCTTGAGATCGAGCCTTCGAAGGGGCTTCCCCAGCGGTAGCCGCGAAAGCGGCAAAGGAGGTCTCTCGCTCCTTCGGAAAGGACTGTCGGGTCTTCTATGGCTTCCGTAGGATCGTAACCCGCCGCGGCCAGTAGCTTGATGGAGGCGATGAAGGCGATGACGCGAGGATTCCTCTCTTCCGCTGCGCGGGCAGCGGCCATGAGGATGTCATAGGCTTCATCCTCCTTCTGCCCCACGGGATAGAGGGCAAGCACCAGCTCGATCACATAGTACCAGCAGGTCATATCTTCGTAGGAAAGCTTCATCATGTCGAAAAGAAGGCGGCCCTCATACTGACTGATGACACCATACTCGGGATAGATCGCTGCCGAAAGGCGGACGCAGGCAAAGGAGAGGAGGATGCCTGTCCCGCATCGGTTCATCACGGCGCGCGGCAGCGTCAGATGGATGAGTCCCATCTCGCGGGTAAAGAGTGAAAGGCTCCGCCCGCCTTCGCTGCCTTTGGACGCACGCAGGACGATCCCTTCTATATTTCTGATTTGGGGTGTTGGCATGGTCGGGTGTTCCTTTACATAATAGATGCATGTGATGGTTCGGGGTTTAGGGTTCGGGGGAAGCCCACGGGACGTGTTGTCCCTTGATCAGGGATGAAAGCTTTGCTCAAATTAGGAATTAGGAATAAAGGTGCGGCGCATAAAAATATAGAAGCGCCGTGAAGTTTTGATAGTGCTTCGCGCGCATCGTCATTTCGAGCGTAGTCGAGAAATCTTTATTGCAGAACGTTCATCGTCGCATATGAGGCAGCACCAGGACATCGTTTTCCCTCGGCGCATACACACTGATTCCCGCAATGCAGTAAAGATCCCTCGGCTGCGCTCGGGATGACGATGCCGGAGAATCCCAGTCACCCCTAATCCCCAATCCCTAATCCCTAGCCACTCATCCCTGCTTTCAAACTTCAGGGTTGTGGTGCGGCGCTTCGCGCCGATTTTTTTTGTAGAGGCGATGCCTGAAGGTCTGCGGAGAGCAGGTTTCCCGTTTACGCTTTTCTGACATAATTCGTTTGACCGCGAATGACAAGGAGAGAAAGCTGCTCATCCCTAGCCACGCATCCCTAGCTACCAGTCACCAGTCACTGGTCACTAGTTCCCAGTCACTTTCTCCGCTTTCACACGGACGATACGGAAGCCGGAGAGGCGCAGGACGGTGAAGCGCCAGCCGGAGAAGTCGACGTAGTCGCCCACCTTCGGAATACGCTCAAGATTGGAAAAGACGAAGCCGGCGATGGTCGCGCTTTTATTTTCTCCTGCAAGATCGATCTCCAGCCGGTCTGATACATCTTCGAGAATGACGGTGCCGTCAAATTCATATGTCCCGTCCTTTTGACGGACGATCTCATAGGGGACATTCTCCGCAGGCTGCGGGATCTCACCGATGAGCTCTTCGACGAGATCATTCAGTGTGACAAGGCCGGAGGTGCCGCCGTACTCATCTACGACGACAGCGAGGTAAATGCGTCGGTTCTTCATGAGCTGGAGCAGCGCCGGCGCGGGCATGACTTCCGGCACGGTCAGGATCTCACGATTGATCTTCTTCAAAGACAGCTGTCCCGAGAGACAGCCCTGCAGAAGGTCTTTCACATGGATAAAGCCGATGATCTGGTCTCTGTCTTCGATGCAGACCGGATAGCAGGTATGATGGCTTTTCGGCAGCACGCGCCGCATCGCTTCGGACAGATCCTCGTCAAAGTGGAAGACGACGATCTCATTTCTGGGGATCATGACATCGCGCGCCATGAGGTCGAAGAAATCGAATGAATTCTTGATGAGCGTATTTTCGAGGGCATTCAGGCGGCCGCTTCGGTGGCTCTCTTCGACGATGCATCGGATCTCGTCCTCGGTGTAGGTGAAATTGACTTCATTGCGGAAGGGGATCCCCCGCAAGCGGAAGATGCGATGCGTCACAAAAAGACCTGCCGCGACAAAGAGCCGGTACAGGTGTCGGTTGAGGCGGATGACCCATGTGTGCGAAGCGAGGATGGGCAGCGGATCGACCAGTGCATGCGCCCCGGGGAGAAGGATCGTCCCCACCCAGTACACCAGAAGAAGCCCCATGACAAGGAGCGCAATGAGGATGTACACGCCCCATTTCCATTCGGCCCAGAGCGCCCCGCCCAGAAGCGATTCCAGAAGGACGAGAGCATGGCTTACCAGCATCAGGAGAGAGATCCCCAGCATGGCGCTGCACAGCACGAAGGAGACCTGCGTGCCGCCGATGATCTGCGAGGTGCGCCGGTAGAAAGGCGCCACCTTTTCGATGAGCGCAGGATCCTGCTCGTCATTGTCTTCAATGTATTTCTTCCGCATGCGAGCGAAGGAAAAGTTCACCATCGTATTGTTGTAATTGATAAAGGAAACGACCACGATGACGAGAAGCCAAAGGCCGATCCATTCTATCTCTGAAGAAATAAGTCATTCACTCCTTTTTAGGTTGTCAGGTTCAGGGTTCAAGGTTCAGGAAAATGAGGAATGAGGAATGAAGGTGGCGGCTTCGCCGCAAATATATATGGGGCGATACAAGAAAAACGTTGTCGCACCCCGTTCCGCATTCTGGCTTTCAAAATTCAAGGAAACGTGGAATGATGGTGCATCGCATAAAATATAAATGCGCGGAGGTTTGAAACTAGCGGTTTTCTCGTATCGCAAACCTAATCCCTAGCTACTAATCCCTAGTCACCAGTCACCAGTCACTAGTCACTCCTAATCCCTAGCCACTAATCCCTAATCCCTAGTCACCAACTGCTACCTGTGTTCCTTGTACCCAAGCTCCCTTAGGATATAGTCCTTGTTCTTCCAGTCCTTGCTGACCTTGACCCAGAGGTCGAGGAAGACGGGAGCGCCGATGAGACTTTGGATCTCTTCGCGGGCTTCCTGTCCTGCTTCTTTGAGGACGGTGCCTTTCTTGCCGATGATGATGCGTTTCTGCGAATCACGCTCGACGTAGATCGTGCAGCGGATGTAGACCTTGCCATTTTCGCGTTCATGGAATTCTTCTGTGAAGACGCCGATGGCGTGCGGCACTTCATCGCGTGTGCGCGTCAGGAGCTTTTCACGAACGATCTCCTGCACGATGTTTCTCTCCGGCTGGTCGGTCACCATGTCATCGGGGAAGTACTTCGGGCCTTCGGGCAGGTACTTTTCCACCATCTTCATGAGGACATCCAGATTCTCTCCCGTCTTGGCAGAGAGCGGGACGATCTCGGCAAACTTGTAGATCTTATCGTACTGCACGAGCTTCTTCAAGAGCTCGTCCTTGGAGATCAGGTCCGTTTTCGACAGCGCAAGGATGACCGGCACCTTGCGGTCCTTCAGGAGGGAAATGATGTAGCGGTCGCCTGCGCCCAGAGGATCGTTCACGGCACAGAGGAAGACGATGAGGTCGACCTCGTCCAAAGCGTCCATGGTATTCTGACGGATCACTTCGCCGAGCTTGCTCTGCGGCTTGTGCATGCCGGGGGTGTCCAGAAAGACCACCTGGGAATTCTCGCCGTTCCATACGCCGGTGATCTTATTTCTGGTCGTCTGTGCGTGAGCAGACACGATGGAAATCTTTTCCCCCAAAAGGGCATTCATAAGTGTGGATTTACCGACATTCGGCCGCCCGACAAGAGCGACAAAGCCGGAGTGAAATTTGGTTTCGTTATTCATAGAGTCTCCTAAATAAAGATGGCAGGGTTAGCCTGTGGGGCGGATCGCCCATGGATTGCGAATGAAAGCTCTCCTCGAATGAGGAATGAAGGTGGCGGCTTCGCCGCAAATATATAGGGCGATGCCCTAAGGTCTCTTGATAGCAGGTTTCCCGTTTGGGGTTTCCCAACATTGTTCGCCGAACCGCGAATGACAAAGATTTCTCGCTTCGCTCGAAATGACGATACGGGAGTCTGATATCTTCTAGTCTCTTGATCTAGTCCCCAGTCACTAGTCACTCATTCCCGCTTCTTCCCTTTCGATCTCCCCTTCGGTCATCATGCGGGTGATGCCGCAGGCGGAGAGGATATCTTCTTCCGCCTTTCGCATGGCTTTCTTTTCTTCGGGGTCATAATGGTCATAGCCAAGAATGTGAAGGAAGCCGTGAACGGAGAGGTAAGCCACTTCACGTTCCGTGCTGTGTCCGAATTCTTTGGCCTGCTGGATGGCGCGATCCAGATTGATGACAATGTCTCCCAGCTCTGTTTCTTCCTCCGGAATGTCCTCCTCCCCTTCATTCAGCGCAAAGGAGAGGACATCGGTCGGCGCATCGACATTGCGGTAGTCGCGATTCAGCTCATGGATGGTATCCGCATCACAGATGAGGACGCTGATCTCTGCCTCTTCCGGCACCTTCTGCAGCTCTGCGCCCTTGGTGAGGACGGTGTGGATCAGCTTTTCGTAATTTTCGTCGTAAAATTTCATATCACTGTAATTGATCGTGATTTCCATGGTAACACCTCCGAGATCATGGATTTTCGAATGGAAAGTCGTGGGTTCAAGGTTCAAGGTTCAGGGTTGTGGTGGCGGCTTCGCCGCAAATAAAGATGGGCGATGCCCGAAGGTAGTATTCAAATTACAAGTTACAAGTTACAAGTTACAAGTCACTAGTCACTCGGCACCCCTAATCCCTAGCTACTCATCCCCGCTTTCAAGGTTCAGGATTAGCCCATGGGGCGGAGTGTTCCTTGATTGCGAATGAAAGCTCTGCTTGAATGAGAAATTAGAAATGAGAAATGCGAAATGCGAAATGGTGGTGCGGCGCATAAAAATCAGAAGCGCCGCGAAGGTTTGAGACTAGCGGTTTTCTCGTATCGGGAACCTAATCCCTAGCCACTCATCCCTAGCTACTAGTCACCAGCTGCTCTTTTTCTTCGCATCTTCTTCGTAGGCATGAATGATCGCCGCCACAAGATCGTGTCTGACGACATCGTCTTCATTGAAATAGACGTGCCCGATGTCTTTCACATGCTTCAGCACGCGCTCGGCATCGATGAGGCCGCTCTTGACATGAGGGGGAAGATCGATCTGCGTGGTATCGCCATTGATGACCATCTTCGATCGGTGTCCGAGGCGTGTCAGGAACATTTTGATCTGCTCGATGGTGGTATTCTGCGCTTCATCAAGGATGATGAAGGATTTCTCGAGCGTGCGTCCGCGCATGTAGGCGAGAGGCGCGACTTCGATCTGGCCCTTCTGCTGCAACCGCATGAAGTCTTCCGGGCCGAACATATCCAGCAGTCCGTCAAAGAGAGGGCGAAGGTACGGATTGACCTTTTCCTGCAGATCACCGGGAAGGAAGCCCAGCTTCTCACCGGCTTCGACCGCCGGACGGACGAGAATGATGCGCTGGACATCATGATTTCTGAGCGCAAAGGCGGCGAGTGCGACAGCGAGATACGTCTTGCCTGTCCCCGCGGGGCCGATGCCGAAGGTGATGGAATGGTGACGGATGGTATCGACGTAGATCTTCTGTCCCACAGTCCTTGGGCGAAGCGGTGCGCCCTGCTTGGTGAAATTGATGATGTCGTCTTCCATATCTTCGAGCAGCTGCTCTTTGCCTTCATCCAAGAGGGACATCACCATCCTGACCTGCCGCGCCGAGAGGCGGATCCGCTGACGGATCATCCGCCGCAGTCTTCCGATCACGCGCATACTCTGATCGACTGCCTCTTCCTCGCCCTTGAGCCGTATGAGATTGCCGCGGGCAAAGATGTCTGCGCCGTAATGCTCGCCAATGATGGCAAGGTATGAGCTGTCCCGCTCCAAAAGCGCGCCGGCCTCCTCGCGATCATTCACCATGATCTGTTCTGTTTTTTCTGCCATGAAGTTCCTTTCGTGTACAAATACCATTTCTTATGTCTCACCGCACAAATCTCCGCACGGCCTTTCCGTCGATATAGTCGCAGCAATCGCCCTGCATGATACCGCGCTCTTCCATCAGGGCGTCGATCCTTTTCTTGACGTCCCACCACGGGGAGCCGCCATTGACAGCGAGGGTATTCCCGCCCGAGGCGCGGCCGACGATACGCTGGATGACGATGTCGGGGCGGAGATAGGAAAGGAAGAGAATGACGCGCTCCATGTATTCCTCCATCGAAGAGAGCGTGACCTCGCCGGCTTCATACATATGCGCGAGCGCCGTATCCTTCACGATATATAAGGAGTGCAGCTTCACCTCTGTCACGGGGAGGACGGAAATGAGCTTTGCCGTCTCGATGACGTCTATCCGGTCATCCCATGGAAGATCTGCGATGACATGCGTACATTGCCCGAAGCCATAGCGCCCGAAATCGCGTAGCGGCGCGTAGGTATTTGTGAAATTCAGGAAATAGGCGATGAATTTCTTCGCCTTGTACTTCGGCCCCACATGCGCGATGCTCCGGTCAAGCTGACGGGTGATCTTCATGCCGACCGCCTTCGTCTCATAGTCCGCTCCGATCGAGCCACAGAAGATGCAGGGCGCTTTTGACAGCGTACCATCGCGGTTCGGACAGGTCACGGGGAGCGAGATCGGGATCTTGTAGACCTTCTCGCCGTATTTTTGTTTCAAGAAATCAGAATAGTTGCGATAATGTTCCATAGTTAATAAGTTCTACCGGTTAAGCGGATTCAACAGTGTTTCTCTAGCCCCTTCCTTTGGAAGGGGCAGACGAGCGAAGCGAGTCGGGGTTGGCTCCCGCATGAAGTGAAAATCCGCCTAGGGAGATACTGATTCCATCGTTGTCCGATTGAATCAGCGTTTCCCCAGCTCGGCTCCCCCTGCCCTTCGGGCATCCCCCTTCCCAAGGAAGAATGTAGGACGGTTCGCTGCATATTACAGTCATTATATAACAAATCTCGCCGCTGTGCATTTACAATAGGGAAATGCTTTTGTAAAATGGAAGAAAAGCAAGTGGATGCAGGAGCCCTCTTTCCACAGCATTGCACCTGTTATATCCTCATCCCCAGTCACTAGTCACTTCCATTCACGAAAGAAGCCCAACCATGCTCACTATCCGCACCGCCCAGCTCGACATCCTGCCTGGGAATATCCGCGCCAACTGGGCGCTCATCGAAAAAGAGATCGCACTCGCCAAAGAGGAAGGCGCTGACCTTCTCGTTCTTCCCGAGATGTGTCTCACCGGTTATCTCATCGGAGACCTGTGGGACCAGAATGCCTTCCTGCGCGAGGCAGAGCGATACAATGACCGTCTCCGCGAAGCAGCACAAGGCCTCGTGATCGCGTGGGGAAACGTCGCCATCGACTGGACAAAGACGAATGACGATGGCCGCCCCCGAAAATACAATGCCGCTTTTCTCGCAAAAGACGGCGCATTCCTCTCTCCGGAAGGACTGCATCGTCCCTATGCGGTGAAAGCGCTGCTGCCCAATTACCGCTGCTTCGATGACCGCCGCTATTTCACCTCTCTTCTCGCCCTCGCGAGAGAAGAAGGCTCGACCCCCGAAGAAGCACTCGCGCCCTTTGTGATTTCCCTCCACGGAGAAGCGATCCGCCTCTCGCTTCTCCTCTGCGAAGACAGCTGGGATGAGAATTACAGCTTCTCGCCCATGGATGTCCTTGCCGCCAAGGGCACCGATCTTTTCCTGAATCTGTCCGCCTCCCCCTTCACGCTTTCCAAAAATGAAAAACGCCACCGCATGCTCTCCGCCAAGCTCTCCCGTCTCCACCTCCCGATGCTCTACGTGAATCGCCGTGGACTGGAGAACAACGGCAAGACCTGCTACACCTTCGACGGCATGACCGCCGCTTATGGAAAGGACGGCAGGCTTCTTGCCGAAGCCGCACCCTTTGAAGAGGCCCGCAGCACATTTCATTTCGAGAGATCCACGAACGCGCTCCTTCCCGCCTCCCCCATGCCGCCATGGCAGGGAGACCTGCTCCTTTTCGCCATGCGCTATGGCGTCAGGAAATTTCTCTCCGCCATCGGCGTATCCAAAGTCGTGATCGGCGTCTCCGGCGGCATCGACTCCGCGGTGAATGCCGCGCTCTACCGCTCCGTCCTTCCCGCAGACCACCTGCTCCTCGTAAATACGCCGACGCGCTACAATTCAGAAATGACGAAGGGGCTCGCCAAAGACCTCGCGATGCGTCTCGGCTCGCCCTACCTCACCATCCCCATCGGACAATTCATCGATGAGACGGCAAAAGCATTGGAAGGCCTTCCGATCTCTTGCGAACGCGAGATCCATCTCACGGACTTCATGAAAGAAAACATGCAGGCGCGCGACCGGAGCAGCCGGATCCTTTCCGCCCTCTCCGCTGCCTTTGGCGGCATCTTCACCTGCAACGCCAATAAAACAGAAACGACCGTCGGCTACGGCACACTCTACGGCGACCTCGCCGGTGCCTTTGCCGCGACCGCCGATCTATGGAAATACCAGATCTACCACTTGGGCCGCCTTTTGAACGACTGGTATGAGAGCCCCGTCATCCCGGAAGGCATTTTCACCGTGAAGCCCTCCGCCGAGCTCTCAGAAAAGCAGAACGTCACCAAAGGCATGGGCGATCCTCTCATCTATGAGTACCATGACTATCTTCTGAAGAGCTTCGTCGAGCCATGGCAGCGCCTCTGCCCGGAAGACCTCCTCACTTGGTACGCAGAGGGAAGTCTCGAGGCGCATATCGGCTGCCATGTCCGCGTGCAAGACCTCTTCCCGACCGCCAAAGCCTTCACCGAAGACCTAGAACGCTGGTGGGCTCTCTTCTCCGGCTTCTCCGTCGCCAAGCGCATCCAGACCCCTCCGATCCTCGCCATGAGCCGGCGCCCCTACGGCTACGACCTTAGAGAGTCCCAGGTCACGCCGTACTATACGGATGCATATCTCGCGCTGAAAAAGAAGCTCGGAGTGTAGGAAACGGAAATCTTTCAGACCTTGGACATGTTCCTGCAGGACTTTCCGAGTTTCTTCCCTCCTTATCCGAAAATCACAAACAAAAAGAGATGGAGCCGAATGCATTTGCATCCGCTTCCATCTCTTTTTTTGACCTGCTCGGGATGAAATACCACTCACAGCGCCATCATCCGTTTCCGAAGCTCTGCGAGCCTTTCCATTTCCATCCTCTTCGGATGGGTGATCAGGAGCGAAACGGGCTCCTCTATGAAGGGCGTGAGCTTTGCGATATGCTTCTCTACGGTCTGGATATTCCAGTAGGTGTGGAGGGAGTGCTCCGTATCAAAGCGAATCGTGCATTTCCCGTCCAAGTCCACGAAGATGTCATGAAAAGAGCCGAGATGCACATAGCCAAGCCCAGGCGCCTGCTCAGAAAGCTTTAGCTGGACGAAAAGGCTGTCCGCATCATCGCCGAATCTCACGGCCGTCCCGCGCCGTTTTCCGAAGAGCCTTCTCTGCGTCCTCATGCACTCGCCATAGGAGCGTGACAGCCGTCCCATCGCCGTCTCGACAGGGCAGGGCATGTGGATCAGTCCCCAGTCATTCCGAATCGCCAACGTATCATCTACGCCGTCGCGCTTCACCGGCACCAGCGCTCTCATTCCAATATTGCACATGCTGCTTCCTCTCTTTCAGCACGAATATCTCTTCTCCCAGAAATATTGTTCCCTGAACATAAGTATAGCAAATGAGCGTTCGATCGTCAAGAAAAGCAGGAACGTTCTTTCGTTCCTGCTTTTGGGTTGGCCAGAGATTAGAAGTGAGTGGTGACTAGTGGCTAGGGATTAGCTGTCTCGAACGACTGGTGAGTAAAAAACTAGAAGACATCAGACTCCCGTATCGTCATTTCGAGCGAAGCGAGAAATCTTCCTTGCAGAACGATAAGCAATGCATGTGTGAAAGCAGAAATACGTAGCGCCAAGTCGTCGTTTCCCTGCCTG
>ENA-UOJS01001897-UOJS01001897.1-human-gut-metagenome-genome-assembly--contig:-C74-NODE-1897-length-15750-cov-6.544441_pt1 | contig 15750 bp, 17 predicted proteins | sample MGYA00242355_ERZ723902 | MGnify/ENA metagenome assembly ERZ723902 | reverse complement strand
CATCTCCATCAAGGTGCGCAGCCCCCTGGCGGAGCGCTGCGCCGCCTTTGCCTGGAAGGGCTGCAAGCTGGCCGCCTCCGGGGATTTCGAGACCATCACCTTCGAGGATGAGCCGGAGCGTCAGCCCGGTTTCCTCATCAAAGCCAGCGAGGTGGAGTTCCTTTCTCCCCGCAAGGTGGAGGAAACGGCGCAGGAATTGGAAGATGAGTCTGTCCGTGAGGTCGCTGCCTGATGAAAAATACCGGGATCACATATACCAGCGCTGAACGCAGCCCTGTGATCCTGCCGGAGATGGCCGAGCTGCTCCCGCCTTTGAGCGCGGAGCAGCTTGACGCTCTGGAAGCAGATCTCATCAAAAACGGCTGCTACGCGCCCATCATCGTCAATGAGGACATGATTATCATCGACGGACACAACCGTCAGGCACTGTGCGAAAAGCACGGTCTGCCGTACACGATGGCCGTTTTCTCCTTCGAGGATCTGCTGGAAGCCAAGCAGTGGGCGCTGGATACCCAGAAGGGACGCCGCAATCTGGAAAAGTGGGAGCTGGGTAAGATCGCGCTGAAGCTGAAGCCGGAGATCGAGGCAAAAGCCAGGGCAAACCAAGGAACACGCACAGACCTTTCGGCAACATTGCCGGAAAGTTCCGATACTGTGGACACCCGCAAGGAGCTGGCAGAAGCAGTCGGCCTGGGTGAGCGCACCATGGGCAAGGTCATGCAGATCGATGAGAACGCCCCGGAGGTCATCAAGGAGGCTCTGGATAAGAAGGAAATTTCCATCAACAAGGGTTATGACCTGACCCGGCAGCTTCAGGACCTTCCGGAAGAGCAGCGGGAGCAGGCGGCCGCCGAAGCGCTGGAATACGAAAAAGCGAAAAAAGAACTGAAAAAGCAGGATGCCGAGATCGACCGGAAAGGAAAGATCGCGGCGCTTTTCTGCAAAGCGTATGAAAAAGCCGTCCTGCTGACGCCGTCCGAAGAAAATATCCGCTGCTGGACGGACGGGACGCGGATGACCCCGGAGGAAATGCGGGATACCGTGAAGGAATCCCGCGAGCTGGCGGAGGTGTTCCGGACGATTGCGGATATCATCGAGCAGAAGATCCTGCCCGCGGATTGGAGGTGTGCCGATGCAGAAAGCGAAGAAAACGATGCCCAGCCGGACGGGAATCCCGCCTGACGCGCAGGCGGAGATTTTGCAAAAGCTGTCTGCCGAGACGAAGATCACTTCCTGTGAGATCGCGGAGATCTTGAAAAAGCATGATGTCTGCGGAGATATGGATGCGCTCCAGGACGCCTACCGGAAACGGCTGGGACAGCGTCTCCTGTCCGGCATCCGGGACGAGAACGGCAAGCGGGAAATCCTCTCCACCAGCGGCGGCGAGTATGTCATCGTAGACTGCTGCAATGACCCGCAGAAGTTGAAAGCCATCCAGCGCCGCATTCAGGCGCAGATGAATGGGCTGGATGTGTCTGCCGGGAAGGTGCATGGTCGCGTTCACTTTTTAGAGCGTTTTATGGGCTGGGTAAGAAAGGAGCGGTCAGATGGAGCGGCATGAGGAAATGCTGTCCCCGGAGGAACAGTACGCGCAGCTTGCGCCGACGCTGGACGCAGACGGTTTCTCGCTGTATGCCGCCGCGGAAGAAGTCACCGGGCTCAAGGTCTATGAGGAATTTCCCTATGAGGATAACCATGGAATGTGTGAGATGGCAGACGGACACACGCTGCTGCGGTATTTGGAAGCGGCATACTTTGGGACCGTTACCTGGGAGATCGTCCCCGGCACGCCCTATGAGCGGGCGATTCTCGGTGAAGTGGATAAGACCTCACCGGAGTATCGCGCGTTTTATCAAAAGATCTGCGCGGGTGCGGCAGCGCACATCAAAAAACGTATTGGGAAGGAGACACAGAATGTGAAGGAACCGATCACAGAGATCAACAAAGAATCCTTCTGGGACCTGATCCATGAGGCAAAAAACGCCTGCGGGCAGGATATGGACGCCATGCTGGCCTATCTGAAAGACCGGCTGGTTTCTATGGGCCCCACGCAGGCACAGAATTTTCACGACATCATCCACGCCTATGAAGATCTCGCGGACAAGTTCGGCTTGTGGGACGCGGCAGGGATCATGAAGGAATACGGCTGCAGCGATGATGGGTTTATCGATTTTCGCGCATGGCTCATCGCGCAGGGGCGCGAGGTCTATTTTGCCGCGCTGGCAGACCCGGACAGCCTTGCGGATGTCGTTCCCTACGGCGATTGCTGCTTTGAGCAGTTGAGCTATGTCGGGGACTATGCCTATGAGCAGCTCACCGGGAAAAGCGCCTATGATCAGACAGATTGGAGCGCATATGAAGCGCTTTTGATGAAGCTGGAACAGGATATCGTTTATAAGGGCGGCATCGAGTTTCCCAGAGAGGGCGCGGATCTGAAGAAATATCTGCCCCGGCTCTGTGCGAAGCATCCGGAGTGGGACGGTCAAACGCGCTGGAATCCGCAGCTGAAGGAGATCCGGGATCTGATCCATGCCGGAAAGGACTATGACCGGCGCCAGACATCAAATAAGAAGAAACGCAGCCGTGGAGGTGAAGCAAGATGAGCGAGTCCATGATTGTTGGTGTCGACCACGGCTATGCCGCTATGAAAACGGCCCATTTCTCGTTCCCCTCCGGTCTGGTGGCGTATGAGCATGAGCCATATACGCTGAAGGACGTGCTGGAATACGGCGGAAAATTCTATGTGGTGGGCAGCGGGCGTCAGGCGCTTCAGAAGAACAAAACGCAGACAGAGGACTACTACCTCCTTACGCTGGCAGCCATCGCAAAGGAGCTCTCCTTCCGTCATGCGGAGCCTGCAGCAGAGATCCATCTGGCGGCCGGACTGCCCCTCACCAGCTTTGGACGGGAGAAAAATGCATTCCGGGACTATCTGCTCCGGGATGGGAAAACGGTGAGTTTCCGCTATGAGGGACAGGAATACTCCATCACCATCCGCAAGGTGTCGCTGTTCCCGCAGGGCTATGCCGCAGTCTTGACCCAGAGCATCCTGCTGGATGAGCCTTCTGTGATCGTGGCGGATATCGGTGGCTGGACGGTGGATCTGATGCGTTTGGACAACCGTATCCCCAATGCATCGACCTGCCGCAGTCTGGAACTTGGCATGATCCGCTGTCTGGATGAGATCGGTGAGCAGATCCGCCGCACGCTGGGCCTGTCTATGACGGCGGCACAGATGGAAAGCGTGCTGCGCGGCGATGCTGTCCATATCAACGAGGATGCCAGAAAAATTATTGACCGGCAGGCAGACGCCTATGTCCATCGCCTGCTCTCCGCCATTACGGAGAGCGGACTGGATACCCGCGCCATGCCTGCTGTTTTTCTGGGCGGCGGCGCAGCGCTGCTGAAGCGGACTGTATCCGCCGCGGACGGTCTTTGCCGCCCAGTCATCCTTGACGATGTATCCCTCAACGCCAAAGGCTATGAGCGGCTGACGGAACGTCTTTCCAAGAACGATGAGCAGTAACAAAAAGCGGATCAATCTGTCCTTTTCCATGTCCTCGCCCATCCAGCGCAGGGCGTGGAAGAAGCTGACGGAGATCCCCGCAGGACAGCGCACCGCCGCGGTCTGCCACATGGTCTGTGAGTATAAAGGGCAGCAGGAATTGCTGGACGCCGTTCGCCAGACCATTCGGCAGGAACTGCGGGGAGTGCAGCTCACCAAAGAAGAAGCGCAGGATAGCGGCAGAGCCGGGGATGTAGATGAAAGCGTCCTCGGCTTTTTGCTTGCCCTGCAGGAAGGAGATGAGATGATCTGATCCGATATTTTGATATGTTCGCCGGCATCGGCGGCTTCCGCACGGGATTGACCCGCGCGGGCGGTTTCCGGTGTGTAGGACACTGCGAGATTGACAAATACGCCAATGCCAGCTATGAGGCCATTTATGAGCCGGGAAAGGAGGAACGATATTATCACGATGCCACAAAAATCGACCCCGCAGACCTGCCGGACTTTGACCTTCTGTGCGGAGGATTCCCTTGTCAGACATTTTCAATCGCTGGCAGAAGAAAGGGCTTTGACGACACCCGCGGCACTCTCTTCTTTGAAATTGCCCGATTGGCTCAATCCAAACGACCTTCGTATCTTCTGCTCGAAAACGTTCCGGGACTGCTGTCGCATGACAAAGGCCGGACGTTTTCTGTCATCCTCGCCACGCTTAATGACCTGGGGTACCGCGTGGAATGGATGGTGCTTAACAGCAAACATTTTGGAGTCCCGCAATCCAGAAGGCGGCTGTTCCTTATCTGCTATCTTGATCCCCGATGCGCCGGAAAAATATTTCCTGTCTTCGGCACAGGTGGAAAAGCTCTTATACAAGTCCTCGGAGGCTCGCAAGGCTCCCGTGTCTACGACGCAGACGGAATAGCCTGCACGCAGACTGCCGGCGCTGGAGGTGTGGGCGGCAAAACAGGATTGTATATCATTCCGCAGGACAGACCCTTTGTGGATCTATGTGCCGGGGAGGCGAGACAAACGGAGGCCGCCCGCTGCCTCACTGCCCGTTATGGACAGACAACGCTGTCCAATCATAGAGCAGAACGTTCCGGCGTTCTGCTCATCAAGGAAGCCACGAAAAAAGGCTATAAAGAGGCGAATCCCGGTGACAGCGTCGATCTCGGCTTTTCCGGGAGCAATACCCGCCGTGGTCGTGTGGGACAGGATATCGCCCATACATTGGAGACGAGCTGCATCCAGGGCATCGTGGAACGTGGCGGACGCATCCGGCGTCTGATGCCGCGGGAGTGTCTGCGGCTGCAGGGCTTCGATGAGTGGCAGATCGACCGCATCCTCGCCATCCAGTCTGATGCACAGGCGTATAAGCAGGCAGGCAACAGCGTCACCGCCAATGTCATTGAAGCCATCGGGCGCCGTATCCGGGAGGTGGATGCGGAACTGAAAGCCGGTGCTGCCGCATGATCGGGCTGAAGGATCAGTGCTTCGGCGTGGAAGTTGAAATGACCGGCATCACCCGTGAGCAGGCGGCAACAGCGCTGGCCGCGTATTTTGCAACGGACGCCCGCTATGTGGGCGGCGCTTACGATAAATGGTGTGTGACGGATCGGGACGGCAAAGAGTGGACGGTCATGAGTGACTCCAGCATCCACGGGGAGCAGAAGATCGGCAGCGGCTATCGTGCAACGGGTGACTACAGATACCGCGTGGAGATGGTAACGCCAAAGCTCACCTATGCGGAACTGTCCAAGCTGCAGGAGTGTGTCCGGCAGGTACGTCACGCAGGGGCCAAGGCCAACAGCTCCTGCGGCATCCATGTCCATGTGGACGCAGCCAATCATAACCGGCAGAGTCTGAAAAACCTCATCGGCATCATGTACTCCAAGGAGGATATCCTGTTCAAAGCGCTGCAGGTCAATGAAAGCAGGGCGTCCCGCTGGTGTCAGAAGGTGCGGGAACCCATGCTGAAGCAGGCACGTAGGCTCTCGTCGGATGAGACAAGGGATCTGACGCAGCTGGAGAATATCTGGTATGAGGGAGATAACGGCAGCGCAGACCATTATAACTGGACCCGCTATTACGCACTGAATCTGCATTCGGTCTTTTACCGGGGGACGGTGGAATGGCGCTGTTTCAATTCCACACTCCATGCGGGAAAAGTTGCCGCCTATGTGAATCTGTGCCTTGCCATCTCCGCCCAGGCTATCGCCCAGCGCAGCACGGTCATGCGCAAGACCCACAGTGACAATGAACTGTTCACCTTCCGGGTCTGGTTGGTGCGGCTGGGACTCAACGGCGAGGAATTCAAGCATACCCGTGACCACCTGTTGGCAAATCTGGACGGCGACCGTGCATGGCGTTTCGATAAGGACAGCTATGCAGTCAACAAAAAGAAGAAAAAATCCAGAGAAATGGAGAGGTGAAGCCTTTGAAGATTCAAATTGAAGATACCGTGTACGAAGGGACCGCAGCCGGGATCATGGAACAGCTTCGGGATCTCAGCTTTGATCCCACAGAGTTCCCGGATGTGGAGACCTACATCTGGTTTGTACAGAACAATGTCATCCGCACCACGGGAATGGACTGTCCGCTGCCGGATGGCGATGCGGAGACACAGGCGGCAGCCCTGCTCCGTCATCTGGAACGCTTTGGCGCTCTGACGATGCTGGAGGTGTGACGTGGAGGAAAACCTGTATTTTGCCTACGGCAGCAACCTTGATCTGGAGCAGATGGCGCAGCGCTGTCCGGATGCCGAGATCGTGGGACCGGTCAGGCTGGAAAACTACGAACTGCGGTTCCGCGGCAGCGGCTTCGCTACCGTTGCGCCGAAAAAAGGCAGTACTGTCCACGGACTGGTGTGGAAGATCACGCCAAACTGTGAACAGTCTCTGGATCGGTACGAGGGGTATCCCCGCCACTACACGAAAGAAACCGTGACTGTTAAAGACGCGGCTGGCGCTGAGCTCCCAGTCATGGTCTATATCATGGCGGAGCCGTATTGCCGCCAGCCTGCACTGCCGTCCCCGTATTATTACCGCGTGATCCAGCGAGGCTTTGAAGCCAACGGCCTGCCGGTGGACTCCCTTCGGGATGCGTGGAGCAGGACCATTGACGAGGTGTGGAGCGGCAGGATCGACAAGCCAAAACGAGCGCCTGAGCGAAACAGAGATTCGGAGCGGTAACTCAGAGCAGCGCCGGCGTCTGTGCAAGGAAGAAGATCACCAGAATAGAGATCACAAAGGCCAAGATCCCAACGAGCAGGAAAACCTTTTTGCCGGGGCGGATTTTTGCCGCCTTGCCGATCAGCGCGGCCGCGGCGACGCATACCGCGGAAACCAGTAAAGCGACGCCAAGCATCTTCCACAGCCATGAAAGCTCCCAAAACCATATCATCACAGCCGCCTCCTCATATTTTTGTTCGTAAGCACAGTGTATCACAGGCGCGGTATCCGCGCAACAGACAGTCGGAGCGAAAAAAGAGGTGTTCATTTTCCACGGTCTGTGTTACAATATCCCCTGTTTGCGGGAGGGGTGCGGATATGTTTTACACGATGGAGGAAGCCGCTGTCCTCGGCGGTTTTCTGGAACTGTATCTGGACCGGGATAGCGTGGACCCGGCCGTGCGGGAACGGCACCGGAAATTCCGGCAGGGACTGATGCGCGGCGCTCTGGAACGGGCCGATTATGAATGGGCGGCTGCGACGCTGGGATTCCTGCGTCCCCAATGGTGGCCGGAGCATGAAGATCATCGGGCGTTGGAGAATGCCCTGCTGAAGACCCGGACGCTGGCATCCAAAAAAGAATAAGAATCACCATTTGCGGCAACGGCAGAGGAATCTGTCGCTGCCGCTTTTCTTTTGAAGAAGGAGGAACCCATATCAGCACAGAAAAAATGAAAGTCCTTGTGGTGCGCCCCATGGAAATGCCTGAAGTGCAGGAGATCGACCACACTCTTTCTGCCATGCAGGAACTGGTAGGCGGCACCATTCAGGCAGTTTACCCCTTCGATGACCCGGTGGCGCTCGTCTGTAATGACGAGGGCAAGCTGCTGGGCCTGCCGTGGAACCGCGCCCTGACCGATGATCACGGTGTGCCGTATGACATTGTCTGCGGCACATTTTTTGTTGCCGGTCTTAAAGAGGATGATTTTGCCTCGCTGACGGAGCAGCAGATCGAAAAGTATCAGGACAAATACAGCCATGAAATGATCCTTTCTGTTCCGAAACAGCCGGAGGCACATAAGAAACCGATGAAAAAGGAGAAACATGAATATGAAAGATAACTGCATTCTGACCGCTGAGTCAGTCACCGAGGGACATCCCGACAAGCTCTGCGACACCATCGCGGACGCGGTGGTGGATGCCTGTCTTACGCATGACGCCGCTGCCCGCGTTGCCTGTGAGGTCATGGCCACAGCTGGAAAGATCATCGCTGCAGGCGAGATCACGGCAGTGAAGATTCCGGACATCCCTGCCATTATTTGCAGAACGGTGCGGGAAGCTGGATACGGCGGCAGCGACTATGAGGTGGAGGTCATCACCCATGAGCAGAGTCCCGACATTGCGGAAGCTGTGTGCGGCGGCACGGAAACCGGCGCAGGAGATCAGGGAATCCTGTACGGCTTTGCCTGCGATGAAACAAAGAAGCTGCTGCCTCTGCCTGTGGTGCTGGCCCATCGACTGACCCGCCTGTTGACCGATACCCGCAGGCAGGGCATCATCCCCGGCCTGCGTCCGGACGGCAAGGCGCAGGTGTCTGTGGAATACCGCTCTGGAGTCCCGTGCCGCGTTGCCGCAGTGGTGGTATCCTGCCAGCATGAGGAGGAACTGCCCCTGCCGGAACTGCGCCGGGACATCCTGCGCCATGTGATCCGACCCGCCATGCAGGAACTTCCGCTGGACGAACATACCGAAGTGCTGGTCAATCCCTCCGGTCGATTTGTCCAGGGCGGTTTTGAAGCGGACACCGGACTCACCGGACGCAAGCTGATGGTGGATACCTACGGCGGCCTCGCCCCTCATGGCGGCGGCGCGCTGTCCGGCAAGGATGGAACGAAGGTGGACCGCAGCGGCGCGTACATGGCCCGTTACATTGCCAAGAATATCGTAGCGGCAGGACTGGCCAAGCGCTGCACCATCAGCCTTGCCTATGCCATCGGCAAGGCACAGCCTGTGGCGGTGACGGTGGATACGGAGCATACCGGCATCTATTCCGATGATGTGCTGGAACAGGCTGTCCGCACGGTATTCAACCTGACGCCGGACGGCATGATCGGAACGCTGGGACTGGATCAGCCTATGTTCCAAAAGTTCTGCAATTACGGTCACTTCACCCATGCGGACGCGCCCTGGGAGCGCACGGATATGACAGAGGTGCTGGAATGTGCCTGTCGTGCCAAGGACATGGGCGTATCGCACCGATAACAGAAAAGGCCCGCGAGAGATCGTCTCTCGCGGGCGTGTTATCACTGCACGGAATCCTTGAACGCCTTGCCGGGCTTGAAAGCCGGCGCCTTGGAAGCGGGGATTTCAATGGTGGCTCCAGTGGCCGGATTCTTGCCGGTGCGGGCGGCGCGCTCCTTCACCTCGAAGGTGCCAAAGCCCAGCAGCTGTACCTTGTCACCGGACTTCAACGCAGTCTGCAGCGTGTCGACAAACGCATTCAGAGCGGTGTCACAGTCCTTCTTGGTCAGGCCGCTGGCTTCCGCCATGGCGGTGATCAGTTCTGTTTTATTCATCGTATTTCGTCTCCTTCATATCTAAAATGACTGGAAATGATATGCGCTATTATAGCAGACTCCCCACCTGCTGACAATACTGCCAGCAAAAACAGAATCAGAGAGGATGATCATGATTTCAAAAGAAAAGAAGAACACCCTGCATATTGCGTCCTGCTCCTTCGGCAAAGACAGCCTTGCCACGATCCTGCTGGCGCTGGAGCACGGGGAACCGCTGGATGAAGCGGTCTACTGTGAGGTGATGTTCGATAAAAGGACCTCCGGCGAGGTGCCGGAGCATCGGGCATTCATCTATGAGACTGCGATCCCCAGACTGGAACAGTTGGGGGTCCCTGTCCGTGTGCTGCGTTCGGATAAGACCTATCTGGATTTGTTTGCCGGAACAGTTACCCGCGGTCCGAAAAAAGGCCTTCGGCGCGGATTCCCTCTGTGCGGGCATTGCTACGTTCAGCGGGACTGCAAGCTCCGTCCCATCCGCCGGTATAACAGGACTCTGACGCCGGATACTGTGCAGTATGTGGGCATCGCCAGCGATGAGCCGGTGCGCTTGCGCCGCTTGCAGGGAGATCAGGTGTCCCTGCTGGAAAAATATCACTATACTGAAGAGGATGCAAAGTAGCTCTGCCAAACGGCAGGGCTGCTTTCACCTGTCTATGCGTTCACAGACCGTGGCGGCTGCTGGTTCTGCCCGAATGCCAAGCGGAAGGAACTGCGGCACCTTTATGACCACCATCCGGAGCTGTGGGCGAAAATGCTGGAGCTGCAGGCAATGCCGGGAAAGGTGTCCGAGAAATTCAACCGCACGGAGCGCTTTTCCGACATCGATGCGGCATTCCGAAAAGAAGATGCCCTGTGCCAAAAAGCGGCATAAAAAAGGAAAAGGAGATGAGAACCATCAGCAATCAGAAATATGAGATCACAGACATGGCCCATGAGGAATATCCGTTCCTGCACCGCATCCGCGCGCTGCGGGACATCTGCGGTGAGATTTGCGCAGGCGACATAGGTGGCTTCGTGGAAAGCGAAAGCAACCTGTCCGCGGAGCCGGGAGACTGCGCGTGGATCTTCGATGACGCCATTGCAGTGGGCAATGCCTATGTGGATCGGGACGCCTGTCTGCGGGGCGATGCCATAGCCTGTGGCAGCGCCTATGTTTCCAAAGGCAGCGTGATGAGCGGCCACAGCCGCGCCGAGGACAACGCCTATCTCCGCGGGGCCTCCATGACCGGAAAAGCGCTGGCTTCCGGAAACGCGCAGATCATTCACGATCCCCATACGATGGGGACTCCCATCCTGTCCGGCAACTGCAAGGTGTATGGCACGGTGCAGGGGGATATCCGCATCACCGGTTCTGCCGTGATCCTGCCCTGCGAGGAAGTCCGCAACGATACAAGGGATACCTTTGTCCTGAGCGGCAAGAGCCGCAGCGTGATCCGCGGCATCGGGCGTGAGACCTTGAAACCTCTGCAAAAAGAAGTAAGTCCTATGAAAACAAAAACGCCAAAGAAACGAGGTGTGGAGCGATGACCGTGTATGAGCAGGAGCTGCGAAAGCTGTTTGAACACAGCGATCTCGTGGATCGGCCTCAATTCTCCGGGCGTGTGTGCGTGGGAGATCTCGGAAAGGACCTGCGTGTACGGGCGGAGTTTCTCTCTACCCATATCTCCAGCCAATATGACGCCATCCGCCTCACGGTGCTCAACCGCACGGAGGGCGTGGTGGACCGGACGCTGCTGCGCTTTCAGGATGTCTGGGGTAAAAAGCAGGTGCCGAACAATCCCAACTTCCGCAGCGGCGTCATTCCCCACCTGTGGGATGACTACGGAAAAGTGGAATGGTACGCCTATCATCCCACTGCCGCGGACTATGCCGCTCTGCGGGATGCCGTCGGTCAGTATCTGTCCGCATTCCGGGAGCGCACGCCGGAGCTGGAACGGAGCGGCCCCAAGCTGGTCTATATCTGTGCTCCGCTGCGGGGCGATGTGACAAACAATGTGGAGTTTGCGCGGCAGAAAGCGCAGGAGGTGTTTGTGGAGGGAAATATCCCTATCTGTCCGCATCTGCTGTTCCCGCCTGTCGCAGATCCCGACGATCCCGCCCAGGACGAGAAAGCCAGGGCGATGGGACTGCGCCTGCTGGAATCCTGTCAGCAGATGAATGTGTACGGTCCGGTCTGGACGGATGGGATGTGGCAGGAGATCTACAAAGCCGGCGAGTTGGGCATCCCCGTGATGACGGATCAGAAAACTATTGGACGGACGCCGCCTGCACGGCATCCCAAAAGAAAGGAGAGATAAATGCCAATTGAGAGGATCACTGCGGACGATCTGCGGGATATGGAGCATCAGGAGGGACTGGTGCTGCAGGGCTGCGGCGGAGAGGCACAGGAGTGGCTGGATGGCATCAACGACCTGTTGACGCAGGACGGCATCCTGCAGAATGGCAGCCGCTTTGAGACGGTCAAGGTTTTTCAGCACGATGGACTCAACAATCTGCTGTTCCCCTTCGAGAACATTCAGGTGGATATGGGGAAGCTGGCGATGTGGCGTTTGCAGACCCACGGCGCATTCGGCGGCACATGGCTGTCCGACTATGTTCCCAACAGGCTGGGCGGGTTTCGCTCCGCCCGGCAGGAGAACCCCCGCCCTCTCTGCCCTCTGCTGGGGCAGGACGGCAACATCTTCCATCTGATGGGTATTGCCGCCAGAGTTCTTCGGCAGAATGGCATGGCGGCAGAAGCAAAGGAAATGCAGACCCGCATCATGGGCGGAGCGTGCCACAGCTACGAGGAAGCACTGGGAATCATCAGCGAATATGTGGAAACGGAGCTGTCTCCGCCCCGCGAAAATCGAACGAAAAAGAAGGAGAAGCATGAGCATGAGCGATAATCAGAAATGGAGCATCCTCCAGGGGGATGCCCTGAAGGTGCTGGGGACCTTTGCCCCCAACACCTTTGACGCGGTCATCACCGATCCGCCCTATGCGTCCGGTGGGCGCACCCAGGCGGAGAAAAACAAATCCACAGCCAGGAAGTATTCCAGCATGGGCGAGAACGCACCGCCCCCTTTCGATGGGGACGCCAAGGACCAGCGCTCCTGGACCCGCTGGGCGGCGGAGTGGTTGTATGAAGCGCGAAAGGTATGCAAGAGCGGTGCGCCGGTATGTATGTTCATCGACTGGCGGCAGCTTCCCGCGGCGACAGACGCTCTCCAGTGGGCCGGTTGGATCTGGCGCGGCACCGCAGTTTGGGATAAGGGCAACAGCCGCCCGCAGAAGGGGCGCTTCCGTCAGCAGGCGGAGTATATCGTCTGGGGCTCCAACGGCGATATGCCTATCAGCCGTCCGGTCCCGTGTCTGCCGGGGGTGTTCAAATACGGCAATCCCCAGAGCCGCATCCATCTGACGGAGAAGCCGCTGCAGCTGATGCGGGACATTGTGAAGATCACGGAACCGGGCGGGCATATTCTGGACCCCTTTGCCGGCAGCGGTACCACGGTGCTGGCGGCTGTGCAGGAGGGCTATACCGCCACCGGCATCGAAGTCACAGACACCTATGCGGAGCTGGCACGGGAACGTATTCGGAAGGAACTGGCGTGCGCCGCCTGAGCCTGCGCTGTGTGGCAACAGCACTTGCTATGCGCCTCTTGTGGCATTCTTTGTAGAGGAACAGACGAGCTATTATCAACAGGTAGAAGGATTCGTCCTTCCCTTCGACGCAGCTCGAACTACTGCACGAAACAGCAGGCAGAAAACGGAAGAGATCGAGCGTTGATTCAATATTTGAACGGGCAGGGTGTCTTGATGACACCCTGCCGTTTCTATTTTGGGTGTTACATTGACACCCTGTGCGGAAGGACCCTGCGAAACCGGATGTCTGGCGCTGCTGCCAGACATTTCTTTTTTCTGGAAAAGGTGCGGACCGTGTCCGCCTGTATTGGAATCAACCTACCTCTCAAAAAACGCCCCGCCGACGGCGGGGAACAGCCAACGCCGCCGTGGGCGGCGCTGGCGCAAGCATCGCGCAAATGTACATTTGCACAGCTTGCTGGGGTAAGCCCCAGTCCCCAATGCCGCCGGCGAGCGGAAGTAACGCGGCAGCGCCGCAGGAAGGAGCACGAAATGGCTGAAATCGAAAAAAGGCACCATCTTCATATCGTCCTGACACCTCGGCAGTACAGACTGCTGTGCAGTCAGGCAAAGCATTGCCGCTTGACGAAGCGGGCCTACCTTGCCAGTCTCATTGAAGGGCAGCCGGTCAAATCCCGCCCCAGCCAGGAGATCAAAGACCTGCGAACGGAGATCCATCACATCGGAAATAACATCAATCAGATCGCCCGCAGTGTTAATGCCGGCATTGCCAAACCAGAGGATGCCAAACGGGGACTCTATCTTCTGGATCAGGTATATGAGCTTATGTTCCGGATAGCGAATAAGTAATGGCTGTTACGAAAATCCTGCCCCGTAACGGCGGCTTAAAAGAAGCCATTGATTATGTTCTGAACGGTGACAAAACGGATGGGCATATTTTAACAGCACATTTTAATTGCGATCCAGGGAGAGAGTACCGCGAGATGATGAAAACAAAGCTGGAAACCGGACGATTGGATAAGCGTCAATGCTATCACATCATTCAATCGTTCAAGCCTGGTGAAATCACACCTGAACTTGCTTTAGAAATTGCTAAAGCATTTGCGCAGGAACACTTGGACGGCTTTGAGGTTGTGATTGGGACCCATGTAGACCGGCATCATATCCATTCACATATCGTATTTAATTCGGTGAATGCAGATACCGGCGAAAAGTATCACAGTACGCAGCAAAGCTACTACCAGCATATCCGTGCCATTTCAGACCGGCTCTGCCGGGAGCATGGATTGTCCGTCATCGTGCAGGGCGCGCCTGCCAGGTCGGTCAGCTACATTGAGTGGCTGCGCCAGTCCAGGGGGCAGCCCACCTTCCGCTCCCTGCTGGAGGCAGATCTGCGGGATGCCATCCGGGACGCCAACGACCTCGGCCACTTCTTCCTGCTCATGGAGCATAAGGGGTATGAGATCCATCATGGCGGCAGGCTCGGCTTCCGCCTGCGGGGGCAGGATCGATATCAGTACCCCGGCAGGCGAGATCCGCTGTTCACGGAGGATGGTATCCGCGCCGCCATCCAGGGCAACCTGGAACAGATCGAAGCGGGGCTGCGGCCTGTCTTGCCTGCGCTGCCGGCATATCAGCCGTACCAGAAGCATCCCAGATACAGCGGTTTTCTTGCCCTCTATGTCCATTATCTCTATCTGCTGGGCAAGATCGAAAAGCGGCAGTACCCGCCCCGCATGACGCCGCATCTGCGGCAGGCGGTCATGCGCTTCGAGCAATATCAGGCACAGTTCGCGTTCCTGCGGGAAAATGACATCACAACGCCTGCTGACATGGCGGCATTCGAACAACGCACAGAGGAAACGCTGGGCAGATTGACAAAGCAGCGGACCCTCCTCAATGTGCGGAAGAAGAAACGCCAGCCGCTCTACGCGGCGCTGGCAGATGCGGAGGCACTGGAACCCAGCAGGGCGTTATACGAGGAAGGGCTCACCGGCATGGAGCAGGAGTTTGAGCAGTACATGAAAGCCGTGAAGCTGCTGGAGGACAGCGGCATTCCACAGGAGGTGCTGAAGAAAGAAAAGGCAGAACTGTATGAGCAGCTCTCAGAGGTGAATCGGAAGATCCGGGCGGAACGGGAAAAGCTGAAGCTCTGCCGGGAGATCTGCCAGCAGACGCCTGTAATGGGGCAGGACATCCAGAAAACAGAAGAACACCAGAAGGAGGTGCGGGAACATGAACATCGGAGGCGGTGAAGCGGCGGACCAGCTGGTACGCATGATGCTCTCCGGCAGCGAGGTCGCTGTCCGGCTGAGCGGCTCCGCCATTAAAAATGTACTGGCGCTCACCATGGCGCTGGCGAAAAAACACAAGACCATTTCCGGCAAAGTCAATCTGGCAAAGATGCTGAAGGAGACCCGCGATGTGCGGCGGTTCGCCATGTCTCCGGAGCAGTATCAGCAATTCAGGCAGCGGGCAGGAAAACAGAAGATCCTGTTCTCTGCCATCCGTGATTCGGATAACAAGGGAAAAGTCGTGGATGTGATCATGCCGGTAACGGAGATCGACCGCGCCAATATGATCTTTGAGCGCATCCGATATACCGGGCAGCCGGAGCAGGCGCGGCAGGATGCCCCCTCTAAGGAGCAGGAAGCCCGTGTGGGACAGGAGGCGCCGCAGCGCGAACAGCAACGCCCCCGGCAGGGGGAAACGCCTGTGACACCGCCTGTGGGCAAGCGGCAGGAGGTGGCGCCAAAAAAAGAATCTCGGTCGGGAACAGACTTGCCAGATACCAAAGGCAGATCGACCTCATCCAGCGGCAGGGAAACGGCTGCCGGGACGATGACGAATGAGCGGCCTTCGGTTCTGGAACGGCTGAAAGGCTATCAGGCGCAGCTGGATACCCGGCAGA
>ENA-UOJS01001896-UOJS01001896.1-human-gut-metagenome-genome-assembly--contig:-C74-NODE-1896-length-15751-cov-6.078173_pt1 | contig 15751 bp, 12 predicted proteins | sample MGYA00242355_ERZ723902 | MGnify/ENA metagenome assembly ERZ723902 | reverse complement strand
TGAACGCCCGCTGCAAAAAGTCCTTGGCCTTTTCCCACAGCAGCAGCCCCACGCTTTTAGCGGAGGGCATACGGTAGTTGGGCAGCTCCATGACAAAGGGCACAGGCTTGCCCCTGAAGGCGGTCCCCTTCATCACCAGCGCTGCCAGAATACCCACCACGATACCCAGCACATACAGGGAGATCATCACCAGCGCCTTGTGGTCGGTGAAGAACGCGGCGGTAAAAAAGCCATAGATGGGGATCTTGGCCGAGCAGCTCATATAGGGCGTCAGCAGAATGGTCATCTTCCGATCCCGGTCCGAGGACACCGTGCGGGTAGCCATGATAGCCGGCACCGAGCAGCCGAAGCCGATCAGCAGCGGCACGATGCTCCGCCCGGACAGACCGATCTTCCGCAGCAGCTTGTCCATGACAAAGGCCACCCGGGCCATATAGCCGGTATCCTCCAGAATGGACAGAAAGAAAAACAGCGTCACGATAATGGGCAGGAATGACAGCACGCTGCCCACACCGGCGAAGATACCGTCAATAATAAGGCTGTGCACCACCGGGTTGATGCCGTAGGCGGTCAGCGCCCCGTCCACGCCGGCGGTCACGTAGTCGATACCCAGCGCCAGCAGGTCGCTGAGCCCCTGGCCGATGACCTCGAACGTCAGCCAGAAGATCAGCAGCATCACGCCAAAGAATACCGGCAGCGCCGTGTATTTCCCCGTCAGTACCCTGTCCCAGGCCACGCTGCGCGTGTGCTCCTTGCTCTCATGGCACTTGACCACCGCGTCGGCGGTGACCTGCTCGATGAACGTATACCGCATATCCGCCAGCGAGGCGTTGCGGTCCAATCCGTTCTCCGTCTCCATCTGCACGATGCAGTGCTCCAGCAGCTCCCTCTCGTTCTGATCCAGCACCAGCCGGTCCGCCATATCCCTGTCGCCCTCAATGAGCTTCGTGGCGCAGAACCGGGGCGGCAGACCCAGCCGCTCAGCGTGGTCCTCGATCAGATGCACCACCGCATGGACGCACCGGTGCACCGGCGAATTCGCCGCGCAGAAGTCATAGACCTTGGGCAGCACCCGGTTTTTCGCCGTCTCCACCGCCCGGTCCATCAGCTCGGACACACCCTCGCCCTTGGCGGCGGTAATGGGCACCACGGGAATGCCCAGGTCGTCGGACAGCTTCTGCACGTCAATGGTGCCGCCGTTGGCGCGCACCTCGTCCATCATGTTCAATGCCAGCACCATAGGCACCCGCAGCTCCAGCAGCTGCAGTGTCAGGTACAGGTTGCGCTCGATGTTGGTAGCATCCACGATATTGATGATGCCGTCCGGCTTCTGGTTCAGTATGTAGTCCCGCGTGACGATTTCCTCGCTGGAATAGGGCGACATGGAGTAAATGCCGGGCAGATCGACCACGGCGCAGTCCTTGGAGCCGCGGATGCTGCCCATCTTCTGGTCCACGGTCACGCCGGGGAAGTTGCCGACGTGCTGGTTGGAGCCGGTCAGGGCATTGAACAGCGTCGTCTTGCCGCAGTTCTGGTTGCCCGCCAATGCAAAGATCATACGCGATCCCTCTTTTCCACGGTGATCTGTCGGGCGTCCTCCACCCGCAGCGTCAACTCATAGCCCCGCACGTGTATCTCGATGGGATCCCCCATAGGGGCCACCTTCCGCAGCGTCACCACGGTCCGGGGCGTCAGCCCCATATCCAGCAGGCGGCAGCGCAGTGCGCCCTCCCCGCCCACAGCAGTGATGACGCCGCTGTCGCCGATCTTCAGTTCATTCAGTGTCATAGCGCGTTACCTCAATCGTCTATCTATGTCATGTGGTATGATGTTAGCACAGGCTAACCGTTCTGTCAAGAAACACCCGCCATTGTAACGACAGTTAAATACATTTAACTGTCACTTGCTTTTACGCCAGTCGTGTGTTATACTTCAGTTAGAGTGCTCTAAGTAGCAAAGGAGGTGCCGCCGTGGTATTACAGGAATCCGGCGAGATGTATCTGGAGAGCATCCTGGTCCTGATTCGTCAGGGGAAGGCCGTCCGTTCCATCGACATCGTGGACTATATGGGCTACTCCAAGCCCAGCGTCAGCCGCGCCGTTGGCCTGCTGAAGGCCGGGCAGTATATCGACGTAGACAACGGCGGCTACATCACCCTCACCGCCGCCGGGCGCGAGGTAGCCGAAAAGATCTACGAGCGCCACACGGTCCTCACGGACTTTCTCCGCCGCCTGGGTGTGGACGAGGCCAGCGCTGCCGAGGACGCCTGCCGCATGGAGCACGTCATCAGTGACGCTACCTTCCAGGCCCTGAAGCGTCATCTTGCATCCCCCCAATAACCGCTGAACAAGCCGCCCTCCGGCGGTTCCTTTCACACAAAAGCCTCCCCCGGTTTCGCCGGGGGAGGCTCATTCTCCGCCTCCGGCCAAGCCGGAGACCTTGCTTTTCAGTTGCTGTTGGCGCTGTATAGCCCCGCTGCGTCGTCCAGCGGCACGGAGAACGTCACCGTCTGCGCCTCAGTGTGGGCGCCGGCCTTCTCCATGATGGACTGCATGATGGCCGCCCGCTTATCGGCGGAGGTCACCAGGAAGATCATCTCCCGTTCCTCCGAGATGGCCATGCCGAAGAACTTGTTGGTGTTCCCCGCGTCGGTAGCCCGGGCGTGAATGACCGTACCGCCCCGCGCGCCGGCGGCGGAGGCCGCCTCCATCACCGCGTCGGTGTACCCGGTATTGGTGATCGCCACGATCAGCTGATACGCGTTCTCGTTCATCTGCTCTTCCTCCTTCACAGTCATATCCGGCTGCGCGTCGCTTTCGCCGGAGATCAGATAGTTCAGCGCCGTCCTTCCGCCCACGCTGCTCAGGTGCAGGCACACGGCGATACCGCTGCCGGGCCGGTCGATCCGCATGGTGTCCACCAGCTCCCGCATCAGCACCTCCTTGACAGCCGGCGTCACCACGGAGAACATCACGGACTTCTCCGTAGCCTCCAGACCCAGATAGCTCAGCACGTCGTTGCTGGCGGTGCCCCGTCCCAGGGCGGTGAACACCACCGGCGCGCCGAAAGCCCGGTAGAAATCCAGAAAATGCGTGGCGCCCATGACCCGGTTGGTGATGGTGATCATCAGATACAGACGGTTTTTGGTTGTTTCAGACATATCTCCACCTCCTCAGCACAGCTCGATAAGCTCCTCCACCGCCACAGGCGCGGCAGGAGCAGGTGCGCGGCGCAGCTTTCTCTGATAGCTCAGGCCCAGCAGCTGTATGGTCACCAGCGGCGTCATGGCCACCATCGCCACCACACCGAAAGCGTCCGTCACCAGATTGCCGCCCACAGCGTCGCAGGCGCCCAGGGCGAAGGGCAGCAGGAACGTAGCCGTCATGGGTCCGGAGGCCACGCCGCCGGAGTCGAAGGCCACGGACGTAAAGATCTGCGGCACCACGAAGCTCAGCGCCAGACTCAGCACATAGCCCGGCACCAGGAACCACATGATGGAAATACCCGTCAGCACCCGGATCATAGCCAGCCCCAGCGAGATGGCCACGCCCACAGACAGCGCCAGGTTCATGGCGTGAGCCGGGATGGAACCGGCGGTGATCTCCTCCACCTGCTTGTTCAGCACATGGACAGCCGGCTCCGCCTGTACGATGAAATAACCGATGACCATAGCAATGGGGATAAGTATCCAATTATAGGTATGGCTGGCGATGCTGCCGCCCAAAAAGCTGCCCACGGGCATAAAGCCCACGTTCACGCCCATCAGGAAGATGGTCAATCCTATGTACACATACACCAGGCCGATGACCATGTGCAGTATCTCCTTGCGCTTGAGTCTGCGGGTCACCAGCTGGAACAGGATCAGGAAAGCGCCGATAGGCAGCAGCGCCGATGCCGTCTCCTTCAGATAGTGAGGTATCTCGCTGAGATACAGATCGAACATCTCCACCGTGTCCTTGGCATCCGGCATGACCGCCGCGGTGTAGGCACTTCCGTCCGGCTTATACAGCAATCCAAGGATCAGCACCGTGATGATCGGCCCGATAGAGCACAGCGCCACCAGGCCGAAGCTGTCGCCCCCTGCCTGCTTGTCGCTTCGCACGGCACACACGCCCACGCCCAGTGCCATGATGAACGGCACCGTCATGGGTCCGGTGGTCACGCCTCCGGAGTCAAAAGCCACCGCCCAGAAATCCGGCGACACGAACATCGCCAGCGTGAACACAATGGCGTAAAACCCGATCAGCAGCCACCGCAGCTGGATACCCAGCACAATACGCAGCAGGGCGATGACCAGGAACACACCCACGCCCACCGCCACGGACCAGATGATCACGTTGTTCTCGATGGCCGGTACCTGGTTGGCCAGCACCTGCAGATCCGGCTCCGCCACGGTAATGATCATGCCGATGAGGAAGCCCACCACCGTGATGATCCACACCTTCTTTCGCCGTGTGATCTCGGAGCCTACCGCCTGTCCCAGCGGGATCATGGACATCTCCGACCCCAGCGTGAACAGTCCCATGCCAGCGATCAGCATCAAGCCGCCCAGCAGGAACGCCACCATGGCGTTGTTGGGCACCGGCGCAATGGTGAAGCACAGCACCAGCACGATCAGCATTACCGGCAATACCGATGTCAGCGACTCGTGCAGCGGTTTTTTGAATACAGCAAAGACGTTTTCCGCCTTCTGCCGTTTTTTACGCAGTCTCGCCTGCTCGTCCTGAATAGTCCTGTGGCTCAAGTCTACCTTCCTTTCCTCGTCCTCCATAGCCTATACCAAAAAGCGGCGCATCTGTCCGTATCGGGCAGACACGCCTCCGCATCTTAACAGGTATATTGTACCATATGTTCACTTTTGGCACAACCCCACCGCTGTTAATAATGTGTGAAGATTGCACCGGGTTTTTTACGCCGTTTTCTCCACCAGCGCCGCCGCGTGGGCCGCTATGCCCTCGCCGCTGCCGGTAAATCCCAGTCCCTCCTCCGTCGTCGCTTTCACAGAGACACATCCCGCGTCCAGTCCCATGGCCGCCGCCAGTCTCTCCCGCATCTCCGGGATATAGGGCGCCAGCTTCGGCGCCTGGGCCGCCACCGTAGCGTCCACATTCACAATGGTCCAGCCCGCCTCCGCCAGCACCGCCGTCACCTGCCGCAGCAGCGCCGTGCTGTCCGCCCCGGCGTAGCGCGCATCGCTGTCCGGAAACAGCTTGCCGATGTCCCCCAGCGCCGCAGCGCCCAGCAGGGCATCCATCACCGCGTGGGTCAGCACGTCCGCGTCGGAGTGCCCCAGCAGCCCCTTCTCAAAGGGCACCGTCACACCGCCCAGCACCAGGGCGCGGCCCGGTACCAGCCGGTGTACGTCATAGCCATATCCAATGCGCAGATCCGTCATGCTCTGTTCTCCCTCTCCCGCAGGAATGCCTCTGCCATGGTCAGGTCCTCCCGCGTGGTGATCTTGATGTTCTCCCGCCAGCCGGGGGCCAGCCATACCTCCTTGCCCAGCCGTTCCACGGCGGAGCAGTCGTCCGTGATGTCCGCCCCGGCCTGAATAGCCGACTGCAGAGCAGCCTTCAGGATGTTCGCCTGAAACACCTGTGGTGTCTGTACGGCGTACAGCGTTTTCCGGTCCGGCGTGGACTGCACCAGCCCCGCCATATCCGCCACCTTCACCGTGTCCGTCACCGGCAGCGCCGGCGCGGCGGCATAGGTCCGCTGTCCCAGCCGCACCATGTCGTCCACCTGCTCCGGCAGGATCAGCGGCCGCGCGCCGTCATGCACCGCCAGCAGCTCGCAGCTGTCGCCGGCCGCCAGCGCCGCCAGCAGCACCGACTGAGTGCGGCTCCCGCCGCCCTCCACCACGCGCAGCGGCGTTTTGACATTCGCCCCGGCACACAGGGCCGCGATCTCCTCCAGGCGCTCCGGGCTTACCGCCACCACGATCTCGTCGATCAGCGCCGCCTCATCCAGCGCCCGCAGCGTCCGCAGCAGCACCGGCACGCCGCACAGCGGCGCCGTCAGCTTATCCGTGCCGCCCATGCGCTCAGAGCGCCCCGCGGCAGGCACCAGCGCCGCGCAGCGGGGGTGCCGTTCCTTTTTCCGGTTTAACAGCTTGTCAAAGAGCTTCCCCATCGTCATTCGCACGCTCCCGTCATCACCGCGCCATCCAGCAGACGCTCCGCCTCTTGGTATCCGATCTCCCGCACCATCGCCAGCTCCGACAGCAGTATCTCCTTGGCACTGTGCAGCATTTTTCTCTCTCCGGTGGACAGTCCCCGCGCCGCCTCCCGCCGCATCAGGGACTTGACCACCCGTGCCACCTCCGTCAGGTCGCCGCTTTTCAGCCGCGCCATGTTCTCCCTGTAGCGGCGGTTCCAGTTGCGCTCCTCCTCCACCGTCAGCGATGGGATGGCCGAGAGCACCGCGTCCATCCTCTCCCGGTCATACAGCAGCCGCACGCCGATGGCCTCGCAGTTATCAGTGGGCAGCTTCAGTACCAGTCCGCTGACGGCTTGACGGAACACATAGTACGTCCGCGCCGCGCCGTACAGCAGCTCCTCCGTCACGTTCTCGATAACGCCCGCCCCGTGCATGGGGTGCACCACCCGCTGACCGATGCCGTACATACCGCCGCCTCCCTTCCTGCTGTTCTTGTAGAAAATTATACCGTATTCCCCCACTTTTTACAAGGGATTTCCGTATCTTTCCCGTAAAAAGCACGGTCCCCGGCACTGCCTGGGACCGTGCTTTTCCGTTATCTCGCCTCGTACAGTGCCTTGCAGGCCCGGTACATCTCGTAGCAGTCCACCTTGGCCACCACCTCGAAGGGCGCGTGCATGCTCAGCACCGGCACGCCGGCATCCAGCGTGGCGATGTTCCGGTTGGCCATATACTGTGCCACCGTCCCGCCGCCGCCGGCGTCGATCTTGCCCAGCTCGCAGATCTGCCACCGCACGCCCGCGCCGTCCAGCACCGCGCGCACATAAGCCACCGTCTCCGCGTTGGCGTCCGAGGAACCGGACTTGCCCCGCGCGCCGGTGTACTTGCAGATACCCACGCCGTAGTTGACGAAGGCCGCGTTCTTCTTCTCGTACACATCGGCAAAGTTGGGGTCATAGGCCGCCGTCACGTCGGCGGACAGGCAAAAGGCGTTCTCAAAGCACGCCTTCAGCGGCACGTTCTGGCCGTCGCACAGGTCAGACATAAAGGCGTCAAAGGCCGCGGACTGCATACCTGTCACGCCCATGGAGCCGATCTCCTCCTTGTCCGCCAGCACGCATACCGCCGTCTTGTCCGGCGTTTCGATATCCAGCAGCGCCCGCAGCGCCGCGTAGCCGCACACCCGGTCATCGTGACCGTAGGACCCGATCATGCTGCCGTCAATACCGATGTCCACCGCCTCCGCGGCGGGAACAGCCTCCAGCTCCGCGGAGGCGAAGTCGCTCTCCGTGATGCCGTACTTGTCGTGCAGCCGCTTCATCACGTGCAGCTTCACCCGGTCCTTGTCCTCGCTGTCCCCGATGGGCCGGCTGCCCACCAGCAAGTTCAGCGTCTCGCCGGGCACCGCCTCGTTCAGGGGCTTCCGGCCCTGTTCGCCGCCCAGATGGGGCAGCAGGTCCGTGATGACCAGCTGGGGCTCACCCGCCTCGCCGATGCACACGTCTACCACGCTGCCGTCCTTCTTGGCCACCACGCCCCGCAGCTGCAGGGGGATAGTCACCCACTGGTACTTGCGGATACCGCCGTAGTAGTGGGTCTTGAAATATGCCATCTCGCTGTCCTCATACAGCGGCGTGGGCTTCAGATCCAGCCGCGGCGAGTCGATATGCGCCGCCGCGATCTGCGCGCCCTCGGCCAGGCTCTCCTTACCGATGACCGCCAGCATCAGTCCCTTGCCCCGGTTGCAGGTGTACACCTTATCCCCGGCCTTCAGCGCCATGCCGCGCTTATACTGCACAAATCCCTTCGCCTCTGCCGCGGCGATAGCCGCCCGGGCGCTGAGCCGTTCTGTCTTTCCCGCGTTCAGGAAGGCCTTGTAGTCCGCGCAGTAGGCTTCCATCTCCGCCAGCTGCGCCTCGTCCAGCGTATCATACCCGTTCTTGTCATTCCGCAGCAGCTGCTCCCGCAGCGCCTTCATTTCCTCGCTCATGCTCGTTCCTCCTTCAATATCGTCTCCAGCGCCTGCCGTGCCTTTTCCGTAAAGGCCGCCGCGCTGCCGCAGTCGTTCACCAGCACGTCCGTGCACCGGGCCCGGTAGAACGCTTCGTCCTTCTGTGCCCGCACCCGCAGCCGCGCGTATTCCTCCGGTATGCCATCCCGCGCCATGATGCGCACCACCCGCGTCTCCGCCGGCGCGATCACCGCCACCGTCCGCCGACACATTCCGTCCAGCCCGCTTTCGATCAGGTTGATGGCGTCAATGCCCACCACCGCCGCGTCGCTCTCGTCCATCCGCCGCCGCAGCTCCCGGGGCAGCCGCGCATAGATGATCCCGTTCAGCGTCTCCAGCGCCGCCGGATCGCCGAATACGAGGTTCCCCAGCTTCTGCCGGTCCAGACCGCCGTCCGCCGCAAACACCGGGCCGAACGCCCCGGCGATGGCCCCCCGCAGCGCTCCGTCCGTCCGCAGCAGCTCATGGTAGATGGCGTCGCAGTCCAGCACCAGCCCGCCCAGCTGCTCCAGCGACCGCAGGGCGCTGGTCTTGCCCGCGCCGGTAGGCCCCGTGAAGGCGATGACCTGCGGCGACACGTCCACCGTGTTGAACCCCGCCGCCTTTTTCAGCCGGTTGCTCACCGCCAGTCCCAGTCCCGCCTCGTCCGGGCACTGGGCATAGATGGCCGTCACCTCCGTCTCGTCGAAGGTCCGCAGCGCGTCGAACACGCGCTGTGCCTGGGCCAGCTTGTCTCCTGCCGGTCCCAACCGATGTACAATGTGCCCCGCGAACAGCGGCGCGTACTCGTCAAAGCAGATGACCCCGGCCCCCGCCGGCAGGTGCGCCGCGATGTACGCCGCGCTTCGCCGCGGCGCGCCCGTCACCACCGTCACGGCAGCCCGGGGCGCGTAGTGCCGGTACTTCATTCCCGGTGCCTTGGCCTTCTCCCCGTCGGACAGCTTCTGCCGCACGGCCTTGTCCACGGCCACCTCCCCCAGCACCGCCTCCAGTGCCTCCAGCGGCAGTCCGCCGGGCCGCAGCAGCCGGGGTGGCTGCACCGTCAGATCGATAATAGTGCTCTCTACGCCTACGGCGCAGGGCCCGCCATCCACGATCCCGTCGATCTTGCCCATCATGTCCTCCATCATGTGCCGCGCACAGGTGGGGCTGGGCCGTCCGGAGGTATTCCCGCTGGGCGCCGCCACCGGCGTATCCGCCGCCGCGATAATGGCCCGCGTCACCGGATGGTCCGGGCAGCGGACGCCCACGGTATCCAGCCCGCCGGTGGTCCGCAGGGGCACGCAGTCCCGCCGGGGCAGGATCATGGTCAGCGGCCCCGGCCAGAACCGTTCCGCCAGCGCATAGGCCGTGTCGGGGATATCTGCACAGCAGCGCTCCAGCCAGCCCGCGTCCGGCACGTGCAGGATCAGCGGGTTGTCCTGTGGCCGTCCCTTGGCCTCGAAAATACGGCGCACCGCGTCCTCGTTGAGCCCGTCGGCCCCCAGCCCGTATACCGTCTCCGTAGGGATACCCAGCAGGCCGCCCCGGCGAAGGATCGCCGCCGCCTCCGCGATGGCGTTTTTGTCCGTTTCCGGATGGAATATGATGGTCTCCATCACCCGAACCTCGTTTCTTCTGCTCTTTTATTCCGCCGCAGCGGCAAAACTCCTCTTTTTACAGCCCCAGGTCCTCCCCCACGAGGATGACCTTGATACGCTCATGCACCATGGAGTACCGCGTCACCACCACATAGGAACAGATGCAGTCCGGACTGGTGCAGTCGCCGCACTGTCCGGTCAGGCCGCAGGGCGTCTTGATACCGAACCGCTGTGCGTTGGCCGGCGCAGCGATGTTCCGTGCGCGGGCAATGGCGTCGTCCAGTGTGCCCAGCACCTTGTTCATACCGGCGATGACCACCACCTGCCGGGGTCCATAGCACATGGCCGCCACCCGGTTGCCCATGCCGTCGATGTTCACCAGCTGCCCGTCCTTGGAGATGGCGTTGCTGCTCATCAGGAACGTGCCGCAGTTCAACGCCTGGTGCATCAGCGCCTGCTTCTCCGCCGGGTCCTTAGCGGTATCCCGGTCGATGAGGGTATAGCCCTCCTGTGCCAGCCGCTGCTTCAGCCCCAGCTCGTCCACCGTCATCACGCCGCCCCAGGATACACTGTCCGTCTTGGGGATCAGCTCCAGCGCCTTCTCCACGGCCTCGGCAGCGGTGGAACAGTAATAGGCGTCAAAGTGCCGCTTCTTCATAGCCTCCACCGTCTTGGGGCCGGACAGGTCATACATTTTCTTCTTATTCTCGTTCATGGTCAACTCTCCTTTCCCTCCTGCAGCCGTTGGGCCTGGTCGTTCAGGGTCAGCGCGTCGATCATGTCATCCAGATCGCCGTTGATGATGGCCGCAATGTTGAAATTTTTATTGTCTCCCGTCAGCCGATGATCCGTGACCCGGTTCTGCGGGAAATTATACGTTCTGATCTTGCCGCTTCTGTCGCCGGTGCCCACCTGGCTCTTCCGTGTGGCGGCGATGGCAGCGTTCTGCTTCTCCTGCTCCGCCTCGTACAGCTTCGAGCGCAGGATCTTCATGGCCCGATCCTTGTTCTTATACTGGCTGCGCTCATCCTGGCACTCCACCACCACGCCCGTGGGCAGATGGGTGATACGTATGGCGCTCTCCGTCTTGTTCACGTGCTGTCCCCCCGCGCCGGAGGAACGGAACGTGTCGATCTGCAAGTCCTTGGGGTCGATGGAAAACTCCACCTCCTCCGCCTCCGGCATCACCGCAACGGTGGCGGCGGAGGTCTGGATGCGGCCGGAGGACTCCGTCTCCGGCACCCGCTGTACCCGGTGTGTCCCAGCCTCGAATTTCAGCCGTGACCAGGCGCCCGCGCCCTCGATCTCGGCGCTGACCTCCTTCACGCCGCCCAACTCCGTCATGTTCTCACTGACGATGCTCAGCGTCCAGCCCCGGCGCTCGGCGTACATGGTGTACATCCGCAGCAGGTCGGCGGCGAATAGTGCACCCTCCTCCCCGCCGATACCGGCCCGTATCTCCAGTATCACGTTCTTCTCGTCATTGGGGTCCCGCGGCAGCAGCAACCGCTTCAGCTCCTCCTGCAAGCGCTCCATATCCCCCTTCGCCCCAGCCAGTTCCTCCTGTGCCAGGGCCCGCAGTTCCGGGTCAGACAGCATCTCCTCCGCCTCCCGGGCGGTATCCTGCGCCCGCAGATACGCCTGCCAGCATTCCACCACCGGCGCCAGCTCCTTCTGCTCCCGGCGCAGCGCCGTCAGCTTCTCCCGGTCCGTATATACCGCCGGGTCCGCCAGCTGCTGCTCCACCTCTGTCAAATGCGCCGCAAGGGCGCTCAGCTTCTCCTGCATTGTCCGTCCTCAGTTGTTCTCCAGCAGGCGGCGCACGTTCTGGATAAAGTCGTTCCGCCAGAACTCATACCCCTCGCTGTCCGGCCGCAGCGACACCGCCAGCCGGTGGGCCTGCCCGGTGTACATATCCATCTGGTCATAGACCTCCTCGCTGCGCTGGGTGGTGCTCCGCGTGACCACGTAGGCCACGTTTTCCATCTCCAGTCCCCGCCGCTTCAGCAGCGCGCGAATGGGGCTGGCGCACCGCCCCGCCCACACCGGGCTGCCCACGATCACCAGTTTGTACGCGCCCAGCGGCTTCTCCGTCTCAAAGGGCTGCAGGGGTCGGGTGGACGTCTTCATGGCGTCCATACCGCAGCGCATATATCCCCGCCAGCCGCTGCGGTCGCAGTCGTCGGTGATCGCCGTGATCTCCGCGCCCAGCGCCTCGGCGATCTCCTTGACCGCCCGGCGGGTATGCCCGGTCCGGGAATAGTAAATGCACAAAATATCACTCATGTTATCGCTCCTCCTGTTCCTCGGCCTGCAGGCTCAGTTCTTCCCAGCGCTCCATCTCCTGCTCCAGCTGCTTCTGCACGTCCTGCTGTTCCTGATCCAGCGCGTTCAGCTTCTCCGCGTCGCAGGCATTCTCCGCCATTTCCGCCTCCAGCCGCGCGCTGTCCGCCTCCAGCCTGGCGATAGCCGTCTCGCAGATGGTCAGCTGCTTTTTCGCCGCCTGCTGGGCCCGGTTGCCCCGGCTGCCGTTCTTTTTCGGCGCAGCGGACTGTACCTGTACCGCGGCCGCCGCCGCGGCGCGTTCCTCCTCCTTGGCCTGCCGGTACTGTGCAAAGCCCATGGGATAGTCCGTGATGACGCCCCCGGCCAGCTCCCACACGCGGGTGGCGAACCGGTTGATGAAATACCGGTCGTGGCTCACGAACAGCAGCGTCCCGTCGAAGGCCTCCACCGCCTGCTCCAGCCACTCCCGCGAGTCGATATCCAGATGGTTCGTCGGCTCGTCCAATATCAGCAGATTGATGCTCTCGTCCATCAGCATACACAGCCGCAGGCGGCTCAGCTCGCCGCCGGACAGCACGCTGACGCTCTTGAACACATCCTCTCCGGTGAACTGATACGCCGCCAGCCGGTTCCGCGCCGACTGCGGCGTGATGTCCAGCTCATAGAGCATCGTGTCCAGTATGGACCTCTCCGGGTGCTCGAAGTGTATCACCTGCGGCAGATACGCCGCCTTCACCGCCGGTCCCAGCCGTATAACGCCGCTGTCCGGGCGCTCGCTGCCGGTCAGCATATTCAGCAGCGTGGTCTTTCCCGTGCCGTTCTCGCCCAGCAGAGCGATGCGCTCGCCCCCCTCGCACCGCAGATACACATCCTCAAACAGCCGCTTCTCGCCGAAGGCCTTGCTGACGCCCTTGATCTGCAATACCTCGTCGCCCTTGAACTCCCGGCTCTGGAACCGCGCCTCCAGCCTCCGCGCCTTCGTGGGCTTCGCCGTGGTCCGCATACGTTCAATGCGCTTCTCCATGCTGAAGGCCCGCTTGTGCAGCGCGTCGTTGCCCATGAAGGCCCACAGGTGCATCTGCTCCGCCGCCTTTTCCAGCTGCGCGATCTTCGCCTGCTCCTTCAGGTACTGCTTCATACGCTCCTGATACCGCCGTTCCTTCTCGATGGCATAAAAGCTGTAATTTCCGCTGTAAAACTCCGCTTTTCCGTCCTGTACCTCGATGATCCGCGTCACGGTCCGGTCCAGGAAATACCGGTCATGGCTGATGGTCAGCACCGTGCCCCGGAACCTCCGCAGATACCCCTCCAGCCACTCCGTGGCCTGCAGGTCCAGATGGTTCGTGGGCTCGTCCAGCAGCAGGATGTCCGAAGCCTCCAGAATGAGCCGTCCCAGGTTCACCCGGGTCTTCTCTCCGCCGGACAAACACGCGAATTCCCGCTGCCGCATTTCCCTCGGGATGCTCAGGCCGTTGGCCACCTTGTTCACCGCCGTCTCCGTGTCCCAGCCGCCCAGTCCCTCGAATTTGGCGTTCAACTCGCCGTACCGCCGCAGCGTATCCGCGCCGCTGTCCCCCTGCTCCATCCGCAGGGCCAGCGCGTCCATCTCATCCTTCAGCCGGAACATCCGCGCAAAGGCCGTCTGCAAAACGTCCTCCACCGTGTACCCCTCCGGATACACGGGGATCTGCGAGATCAGTCCCACCCGCCGTCCGGCGGCGATCTGTACCTCTCCCTCGTCCGGCTCCAGCTCCCCAGTGAGCATACGGAACACCGTGGTCTTTCCGGCGCCGTTCCGCCCCAGCAGTCCCACGCGCTCCCCGCTGTCCACCTGAAAGCTCAGTCCGTCCAGTATTCTCTTTTCCAGATCAAAGGACTTCACCAGCCCCGAAACGCGAATGTCGACCATTTACTCTTTCTCTAATTCCTTTACGATATTCTCAAAATGCATGGCGTGAGACGCCTTCACCAGCACCGCCGTCCCCGGCGTGAACCGCGCCCGTACAGCGGGCAGCGCCTCCTCCACACCGGCGAACCACTGCGCCTCCGGATCTGTCTCGGTCAGGGCCTTCATCTTCTCCCCCACCGCCACGGTCTCGATGCCCAACTCCCGGCACAGCGTCCCCATATCCCGGTGGGCCTGGGCCGTCAGCGCGCCCAACTCACCCATGTCGCCCAGCACCGCCAGGCGCTTTTTCTGCCGGCTGGCAGCCAGCATACGGATGCCCTCCGCCATGGACTGCGGATTGGCGTTGTAGCAGTCGTCGATGACCAGCCGATCCCCGTCCATACGGATCAGGTGCATCCGGCTCCCTACCGGCGCATAGGCCGCCGTCCCCGCGGCGATCTCCGCCGCCGTCAGGCCCAGCCGTTCGCCGATGGCTGCCGCCATGGCCATGGGATAGACCATGTGCCGCCCCGGCGCCGCCGTCTCCAGCCGATAGGCCGCCTGTCCCGTGGTCACGGTGCAGGCCATGCCCTCCAGTCCCCGGTCGTCGATGTCCGTAACGCGGACATCGCAGTGCTCGCCCTCGCCGCAGCGCAGGATGATCTGTGGCAGCGTCACCGTGTTCAGCAGCTCGTCGTCGCCGTTGAGCACCGCGACGCCCTCCGGGGTCAGATTTTCAAATATCTCACACTTGGCCTGCAAAATGCCCTGCCGTGTGTTGCCCAGATTTTCGATGTGGGCGTCGCCAACGTTGGTGATAACGGCGATATCCGGCCGTACCATCTCGCCCAGATACCGTATCTCCCCAAAGTGGTTCATGCCCGTCTCGATCACCGCCGCCTCGTGCTCCGGCATGAGCCGCAGCAGCGTCAGCGGCGCGCCGATGTCGTTGTTGAGGTTCCCCTCCGTCCGCAGCGTCTCGTATTTCTGCGTCAGCACTGCGGCGATCATCTCCTTGGTGGTAGTCTTGCCCACGGAGCCGGTCACCTGTACCACCGGCAGCCGGAACTGCCCCCGGTACCAGGCGGCCAGCGCCTTCAGCGCCAGCCGCGTGTCGGGCACCTGAATGTAAAACTTCCCCGGCAGCAGTGCCTCCGGCGTCTTTGCCGTCAGGCATCCCGCCGCCCCGGCCTCCAGCGCCTTTTCGATATAGGCGTGGCCGTCGAAGCGTTCCCCCACCAGGGGGATGAACAGCGCTTCCTGCGGCACGCAGCGGCTGTCGGTGGTCACATCGCGCACCGCCGCGCCGCTGCTCTGCAACACCGTGCCGCCCACCGCGGCGCAGATGGTCTGTACCGTCAACGGCATCATGCCCGCGCCGCCTTTCGCGCCGCCAGCGACAGCTCCACGATCTTCTCGCACAATTCGCCGTAGTTCAGTCCCACCTGCGCCGCCTCCTGGGGCACCAGACTGGTAGGCGTCATGCCCGGCAAGGTGTTGATCTCCAGGCACCAGGCCTGACCGTTCTCGTCCAGAATGAAGTCCGAACGGGAGTACACGCTCAGCCCCAGCCCCTTGTGCAGCTTCAGGGCCATCTCGCCCACCTGCTTCCACGCCGCGTCCGTGATAGGCGCGGGGCACAGCTCCACCGCGCCGCCGGCCTGATACTTGCTCTCATAGTCGAAATAGGCGCCCTTGGGGATGATCTCCACCGCCGGCAGATAGCCGTCGCCCAGCACGGCGATCTGTATCTCCCGACCCTTGATCTTCTGCTCCACCACCACATGGTCGCCGTAGCGCAGCAAGTCGCGCAGCGCCTTTTCCAGC
>ENA-UOJS01001882-UOJS01001882.1-human-gut-metagenome-genome-assembly--contig:-C74-NODE-1882-length-15820-cov-7.785284_pt1 | contig 15820 bp, 10 predicted proteins | sample MGYA00242355_ERZ723902 | MGnify/ENA metagenome assembly ERZ723902 | reverse complement strand
CAGTGCATAATTCAGGCTGCAAAGTAACTAACTTATTTCCTAAATAGGTTTCGATTGTATTTTATTGATAATCAGTAGAATATAATTATGTAGAAAAAAATTCTAGCAAGTGTGTTGTAGAAAAGATGAATTTGAACCAATGAGTAAGTGTTTAATATTCAATGTATTCTATTTCTTCTGAAAGAAATTGGGATACAGCGGAACTGTATCTGACACCACTTTTCGATACCAGTAAAGAAGAACGTAAAACATTCATTATCTGTGAGGATAAATGCTAGAAAGGTAGGCGATATAATGTGGTTGACACTCCAAATTAACACCAATACCTAAAAGGATGTAAGGATATGGGATGAAGAACTCACTTGTACAAAGGCTATTTATCGAGATGATAGCTAAAAAGAAGAATGTAGTAATATTCTTTGCATAGCCTAACTGGTTGGACTTATAAATTTAGGGAAGCTATCAGGAGTAAACGATGTTATTGGACAGTTACCATTCAATGCTTTGATGAATGTATTTGTGATGAACCTTGTTCTCCTTTTTAGTTTCTCAGTAGAGAGATTTGCAGAATATCCGGCTTGATATTTATATAATGAAAAGAGTAGATTCTCCAATCTGACCGGGCATCTTGAAAAGAAGAGAAATGTCGATAAGCAGAAGGTGATATTAATGGCTTTGTCGGGTCTTTAAGTGTGTTTGTACATGGCGTGTATATCTATTTTTCTTGTTAAAATATTGATTATTAATCATTTTACTATTCACTTGATGTACATCAAGTATCCTTGGTGTCTTGTGCTTTATACCCTATTTTTGCCACCGAAAATCGCTACTGCATACATGGCTTGTGAACAACACTTGCACGGCTCGCGAACAACACTTGTACGGCTCGCGAGCGACACTTGCACGGCTCACGAGCGACACTTGCACGGCTCAAACCACTTACAGACATCGTAAAACAGGGACAAACAAGGGCATGGAAAACATACTAATTAACCATTATACGTTATGTGATTTTTTATGAAAGAGAGAGTTTTGTTATTGATCTTGTTTGTATGCCTGGGAGCGGGAATGCTTCGGGCACAAACTAAGCAGGTGACGGGTATTGTCACCTCGGCCGAGGACGGACAACCGGTAATCGGCGCTTCGGTATTGGTGAAAGGAACTTCGCAAGGGGCTATCACCAATGTAGAAGGAAAATTTCAGTTGGACGGCGTATCTGCATCAGCACAGACGCTGGTCGTTTCGTTTGTGGGCATGAAGACGCGCGAAGTGCCTGTAAGTGAGTATGTAGAAGTGGTTTTGGAAAGCGATCAGCAAGTACTGGACGAAGTACTTGTCACCGTGGCCTATGGCACCGCCAAACGTTCGTCGCTGACGGGAGCCATCTCGTCCGTCGACCAGAAACAGATTGAAATGCGTCCTACGTCGAGCGTCACTTCGGCACTTGAAGGAAGCACTTCGGGAGTGCAAATCAACAGCACGTACGGCGCACCGGGCAGTACGCCCGACATCCGCATCCGAGGCATCGGAACGGTGAACGGCTCCAGTTCGCCCCTCTATGTGGTGGATGGAGTACCCTTCAGCGGAAGCATTGCCGACATCAATCCTGCTGATATTGAAAGCCTTTCGGTGCTGAAGGACGCTGCTTCGTGCGCCCTCTATGGTAACCGTGCTTCGAACGGCGTCATTCTGATTACCACCAAACGGGGTACAGCTGGCAAACTGAGTTTCGAGCTGAAAGTCAATCAGGGTATTTACTCGCGGGGCATCAAGGAATATGCCCGCACCGATGTTCGCCAGTTTATGGAAGCCAGTTGGCAAAACCTGCGCAATGCACGTATTTCGGCTGGCGACGATCCAGCCAAAGCAGCACGCTATGCCAGCGAAAACCTGATCAGCGAACAGCTTTACCTGAATATTTTCAATAAACCCGATAAGGAACTGTTTGACGCATCGGGCCGTCTGGCCGAAGGCGTACAGATGCTTCCCGGCTATGCCGACGACCTTGATTGGTATAAAGCAGCCATTCGCAACGGTTATCGTCAGGAGTATATGTTCAGCGGAAACGCTGCCGGCGAGAAGAGCGACTATTACTTCTCACTGGGTTATCTGGACGAAGAAGGCTATGTGCGCAATTCAAGTTTCGACCGCCTTTCGGCACGCGTATCGGTCAATCTGAATCCGGTAGAATGGCTTAAAGCTGGTGTTAACCTGTCGGGCAGCCATCAGAATTCGAAGATTACCACAGGCGACGAAGGTGCCTCTTTTACAAACGCCTTTATGTATTGCCGTCAGATAGCCCCCATCTATCCCGTACATCTGCACAACCCTGACGGCTCCTACCGCCTGGTCAATGGTCAGCGCCAGTACGATCCCGGTTATTATACCAACGAGCAGGATGTGGAAATAGCCACACGCAATCAGTACCAGGACCGTCATGTGGTATGGGAAAACGAGCTGGACAAGAATCAGACAGTACGCAACACCCTGCAGGGCATCGCCTATATGGATGTCAAGTTCCTGCGCGACTTTACTTTCACCGTAAAAGGGGACATGAGTCTGAGCCATTCAGAAAACAGTTCGTACGACAATGCCATCATCGGTAACGGAAAAGGCAGTAACGGACGTGCCAAACGCGAGTCCTATCGTTACAAGAGCTACACCTTCCAGCAGCAACTGAAGTGGACTCACCTTTTCGGCGCGCATCTGTTCGACGTGCTGGTGGCTCACGAGAATTTCTCGTATAACTACGATTACACTTATGGCCTCAAGACATCGCAGATATTCCCCGACCGTCCCAACTACAGCAACTTTACCGAAATCACCAGCCTCGACGGTTACGAAAACAATTATCGTACAGAGAGTTATTTGGGACGTATCCGCTATAACTTCCGCGACCGCTACAACTTGGAAGTATCCTTCCGTCGCGATGGTTCCTCACGTTTCCATCCCGACAACCGTTGGGGTAACTTCGGCAGTGTGGGAGCAAACTGGATAATCAGCGAAGAAGACTTTATGAAAGACGTACGCTGGGTGAACGACCTGAAGCTGCGTGCCAACTACGGTCAGGTAGGTAACGATGCAGGAGCCGGCTACTATGGCTACATGAGCCTTTATTCGGTAGCGCAGAATGCTCACAAAGGAGCCCTTTTCCTGAGCCAGAACGACTCTTACGACCTGAAGTGGGAGACGGGCGAGGCCTATGGTGTGGCTGTCGAGACACGTTTGTTCGACCGTTGGAACCTGAGCGTAGAGTACTTTGACAAGCGAAACAAAGACCTATTGTTCGACATTTATCTGCCCCTTTCGGCAGGAGCCACCTCTTCATCGGCAGCCGAAGCTACCGTGACACGCAATCTGGGTACTATCTCCAACCGTGGTGTTGAGATCAATACTGATGTTGACGTCTTCCGTAACAAGAACTGGACCGTCAACCTGGCTGCCAATGCCACCTTCCTGAAAAATGAGATTGTGAAATTACCCGATCAGAACAAGGATGGTATCATATCAGGTGCATACAAGATTGTGGAAGGGCGCAGCCGTTACGAGTTCTACACTTATACGTTCGAAGGAGTAGACCAATTGACCGGTAATTCCCTCTACAAAGCCAATCTGGAGGACTATTACGTCAAACTGTCCGACGGTACTATACTGGGTAACAAGCAGACCGGTACTGACATTACCAGCAAGGTAACTGTGATAAACGGAGTGCCTTATGTCACCAACACCACTTACGGTCAGCGCGAATTTCACGGTTCAGCTCTGCCTACCGTATATGGTAGCTTCACGGGTACGGTCAGCTACAAGTCGCTCACGCTTTCCGCCCTCTTCACCTATTCGTTGGGAGGTAAGACGATGGATAGCGTTTACCAGTCGCTGATGAGCACCGGTACCAGCCCCAGCAACTACCACTCTGATATCATGAAGTCGTGGACACAAGCTCCTGAAGGTATGGACGAAAATTCGCCCAACCGTATTCGGAAAGACGGTATACCGCAGATCAACAGCATGTTGAGTTCGGACAACAATGCCGTTTCTTCCCGCTGGCTTACTTCGGCCGACTATCTGGTAGTGAAGAATCTGACCCTGTCTTACCGCTTGCCGCAGGCTTGGGTCGATCATATTGGCCTTCAAGCTGTAGGGTTGAACGTGACTTGTGAAAATCTCTGGACCTTTACCGCCCGTCAGGGTATGAATCCTCAGCAGTCGTTCTCCGGCGGACAAGGTAACTACCTGGTAACGCCGCGTATCTTCTCGGTAGGAGTAAGTGTGAAACTTTAATAATGTATATTCATTACACAGAAGATGAGTTAAGGAGTCGGGCCTTTACATCCTTGATTGATAATTTCTTATTGCTTTTTGAAAACAGCCGGCTTGACTTCTTAACCTTCTTCAGATAAAAAAACATATACGATATGAAACTGAAAAATATTCTCTGCATATCCGTAGCTTCGGCCCTGCTTACCGCTTGTTCGGCCGACTACCTCGACACGTTGCCCCAGTCGTCTACCGATACGGGCACCGTCTTCGAAACGACCGAAAATGCCCGTATGGCCGTCAACGGTCTTTGCCTGATGATGACCCAACAGTACCTGGGTCAGCAAGGAGTCAACGGCGAAGGTACTATCAAAACCTGGTATGGCAACTATCCGGGCAACGACTTCCAGAAGTGTAACCTGACGGGTTGGGCCGACATCATCAACGCTACCTATATGGAACGTAGTACTTCGCTCTATTGCTACTATCCCTGGTTCTATTATTATAAGCTGATAGGCAATGCCAACCGCATCATTGTCAACATAGGCAATGCTGCCGGTACAGATGCCGAACGCGACTTTATCCGCGCACAGGCACTCACCATACGGGCTTACTCGTATCTGATGCTCAGCCAGCTCTATTGCCACCGCTGGGCCGACAGTAATCAGGGAGCTTCGCGCGGACTACCATTGAGGCTCGATACGTCCGACGGCGATCTGCCTGCATCAACCCTGGCACAGGTTTATCAGCAGATATACACCGATCTCGATGTCGCCATCGACGCTTATACCCGCAGCAAGCTGACGCGCGACCGTGGCGACAACCACAGTCCCGACCTTTCGGTAGCTTATGCCGTCTATGCCCGTGCTGCTCTGACGCGTGAAGACTGGGCTTCGGCTGCCAAGTATGCTCCACTGGCCCGTAAAGACTATCCGCTGATGAGCAATGCCGACTATGTGGACGGCGGCTTCAGCACCCCCAACAGTGAGTGGATATGGAGTAGCTATAGTGCTCCCGACCAGACACTTTACTATTTTTCTTTCTTTGCTTTCCAGGGCAGTAATTCCAGTGCCAGCATTTGCCGTGCATACCCTTGTGCCATCAGTAAAGAGCTCTACGACCGCATCCCCGAAACCGATGTACGCCGTAACATGTTCCTTGCTCCCCGCGAGGGCGATGTTTACAATACAGCCAACGGCAGCGCCACCAGCGGACCTATGCTGGAACGTGCCCGCAAGGAGTATGCCGACAAAATCTACTCTACCAGCCAGATATTTGCCTATATGCAGTTCAAGTTTCTTTGTACAAGTCAGCCCGGAGTGGGACAACTCAACCATTTCCGTTCGGCAGAGATGTATCTGATTGAAGCTGAGGCTAATTGCCATCTGGGAGGAAAAGATAAAGAGACGCAAGCCCTCTTGCAAGCCTTGATAAAGGACAGTGGCCGCGATCCGCAATACACCTGCGACAAAAGCGGTGACCAATTACTCGAAGAGGTGAAACTTTATCGCCGCATTGAGCTTTGGGGCGAAGGCTTCGACTGGTTCGACCATAAGCGCTGGCGTCAGCCGGTAGTGCGCCATGCCTATCCCGAAGGCAGCTTCCATGCTCAGTTTGCCATAACTCTAAAGCCCGAAGACAGCAACAACTGGACGTGGGTCTATCCGGCCAAAGAAGTGGACTACAACGGGGCGCTGGACAGCTACATCGAATAAATCTTATACTTTAACCAATTCATATTCTTTACCTACAATTCTCTCTGAAGTCTGTTCGGGAGGCTCGGTTTCTTCGGAGGCCGTTGCCTCCCGGCTTTCGTTGTATATAGGGCATCCGGACATCTTTTCTCAATAAAATCATTGTCAGGTTAATAACTTTATTAATCTCTTTCATTATTTTTAGGTAAGTTAGGATGCGTTTCAGCAAAAAAAATCAAGCAAGCTTGTTTTTTCTGTATTCGACTTTCACTATCTTTGTTTGCAATAAAACAGAGAATATCATGGAAATACCTGCTGACTATATACGACGTATCGAAATCCACGGCCTGTGGCACCGTTACGACATTGCCTGGGACCTTCGTCCCGATGTCAATATCCTTTCGGGCATCAACGGTGTAGGGAAAACGACCATCCTGAACCGTTCGGTAGGCTATCTGGAGCAAACCTCCGGAGCCATGAAGACGGACGAAAAGAATGGAGTACGCGTCATTTTCGACAATCCCGAAGCTACCTACATCCCTTACGACGTCATCCGCAGCTACGACCGCCCGCTCATCATGGGCGACTTCACCGCACGGATGGCCGACCCGAACGTGAGGTCTGAACTCGACTGGCAGCTGTATCTGCTGCAACGCCGCTACCTGGACTATCAGGTAAATGTGGGCAATAAGATGATCGAACTGCTGAGCAGTGACAACGAGCAGCAGCGCAACCAGGCTTCCCTCCTGTCGGTGCCCAAACGTAAGTTTCAGGACCTGATAGACGAACTGTTCAGCTATACCCGAAAGAAGATCGACCGTAAAAGCAATGAAATCGTGTTCTATCAGGACGGCGAACGGCTTTTGCCTTACAAACTGTCTTCCGGCGAGAAACAGATGCTGGTCATCCTGCTGACGGTATTGGTGCGCGGAGGCAGCCATTGTGTGCTGTTCATGGACGAGCCCGAAGCTTCGTTGCACGTAGAGTGGCAACAGAAACTCATCGGAATGATCCGTGCGCTGAATCCCAACGTACAGCTGATTCTTACCACCCATTCGCCTGCCGTCATCATGGAAGGCTGGCTGGATGCCGTGACCGAAGTGAGCGAGATATCTACCGAAACCCATCAAAACAGTTGAGACCGTGGCTACTTCGTTACGACATAATCTGACTTCCGCCTATCTGGATGCAGCCACGCGGCTTTCGCCTAAAAAGAAACGCCGCCGCATTGTGGCCTATGTCGAGAGTTACGATGATGTGGCTTTCTGGCGTACCCTGCTTTCGGAGTTCGAGGACGATGAACACTATTTCCAGGTGATGTTGCCCTCGCAAACGTCTTTGTCGAAAGGGAAAAAGATGGTGCTGCTCAATACGCTCAATGCCGACGAACTGGGCCGGAGCCTGATAGCCTGCGTAGACAGCGATTACGACTTCCTGATGCAAGGCAATACGGCTGTGTCGCGCCGTATCAATAAGAATCCGTTTGTGCTGCAAACCTATGTCTATGCCATCGAGAACTACCTGTGCTATGCCGAGAGTTTGCACGAAGTCTGTGTGCAGGCCACGCTGAACGACCGTGTGCTGATCGACTTTCCCGAGTTTCTGAAGCGCTATTCACGCATTGCTTACCCGCTGTTCTTGTGGAATATCTGGTTTTATCGCCAACACGATACCAAAACATTTCCGATGCACGAGTTCAACCAGTGTGTACGCATTCAGGACGTTACGTTACACCAGCCTTACCGTTGTCTGGACGAAATGAGGCAACGTGTAGACAAGAAACTGAGCGAACTGGGCACCCGTTTTCCGCAACTCATTGAGCAGGTTGACGCGTTGCGCGAAGAACTGGAACCTTTGGGCGTAACTCCCGACACCACTTACCTTTATATACAAGGACATCACATTATGGACAATGTCGTGATGAGGCTGCTTACTCCGGTTTGTACCCAGCTCCGTCGCGAACGCGAGAAAGAGATCAAGCGGCTGGCACGTCACGACGAACAGTTCCGCAACGAACTGACCAGTTACGAGAACAGTCAGGCCGCTGTGCAACTGATGTTGAAAAAGAACGAAGGTTACAAGTCACTCTGGCACTACCAGTGGATGCGCGAGGACGTGGAAAGGATATTGGCGGCCTCACCCTTCTGATTTCCCTAACTCCTTTAACTTAAACAAAATGGATTTACTGAATAATATTGATAAATTGCTGGTAAGCTGGGGCATGAATCCGCAGACGGCCGACTGGCTGGATCAGTTCATTGCTTTTGCCCTGGTGCTGATATTGGCTTTTGCTGCCGATCTGATTTGCCGTAAGGTGTTGCTCAGAGCCATTGCCCGCCTGGTTGCAAAGACCAAAGCAACGTGGGACGATATTCTGTTCAACCGTAACGTAATGGTCTACCTGAGCCACATGGTGGCACCTGTTGTCATCTATCTGTTCATACCGATCGCTTTTGCACAAACCGATTCGGTGACTTTAAGTTTCATCCGGCGTTTGTGCTTTATTTATATTATATTTGCTTTCTTGCTGTTTATCAACTCTTTCCTGAAAGCAGCCTATGCAGTATACAGCGAGAAAGAGTCCATGCGCGACCGTCCGCTGAAGGGCTTGCTTCAGACGTTGCAGGTATCTTTATGGTCCATCGGTATCATTATTGTGGTAGCCGAACTGTTGGGTAAGTCGCCTTTCTCACTGTTGGCAGGTCTGGGTGCGTCGGCAGCCATTCTGATGCTGGTGTTCAAGGACAGTATCATGGGCTTTGTCAGCGGTGTGCAACTTTCGGCCAACGACATGCTGAAGGTAGGTGACTGGATTACCATGCCCAAGTACGGTGCCGACGGCATAGTCATCGAGGTGACATTAAATACAGTAAAGGTTCGTAATTTTGATAATACCATCACTACCATACCGCCCTACCTGCTGGTGAGCGACTCTTTCCAGAACTGGCGCGGCATGCGCGAGAGCGGCGGGCGACGGGTGAAACGAAGTATCAACATCGACATGACCAGCGTACGCTTCTGTACTCCCGAAATGCTCGAAAAGTATCGTAAGATTCAGTTGTTGAAAGACTACATCGAACAGACCGAAGCTGTAGTCGAAGCATACAACAAGGAGAACGGCATCGACAACGAAGTGTTGGTAAACGGTCGCCGGCAGACCAATCTCGGTGTGTTCCGTGCTTATCTGACCGCCTATCTGAAGAGTCTCCCTGTAGTAAACACCGAACTGAACTGCATGGTACGCCATTTGCAGCCTACCGACCACGGCTTGCCTGTCGAACTTTATTTCTTTTCCACCATCAAGGATTGGATTCCTTACGAAGGCGTACAGGCTGATGTATTCGACCACGTGTTGGCTATCATTCCCGAATTCGACTTGCGTGTCTTCCAGTCTCCTTCCGGAGCAGATTTGCGCCGGCTGACGGAAAGCAACTAAAGAATCGTACGTTTATGGGAGATTCATACATGGATGATACCGAAACTACAGATGGTTTTATTCGGACAAAAAACAAGTTGACAAAACTACAGATACTCCCTTGTTGTCTGTAGCCTTGTCAACTTGTTAACTAAACATTCAGAAAAATGCTTATCTGATTATTCTGAACAGCGGCAGCAATATCCTTCTGATCGGCTTCAGCTTATACCACAAAGCTCCGCGCTTCAGCCACCGGCTGTCGGTACAGTCCTGCACACTGCCGTCGGGACGATAGATGTAGCGCAGCAGTCCCAGTATCTCGCTGCGCTTCACACGCTCTATCCGGTACAGATTGCCGTCGCCCAGCATCAGGCATTCGTCGCCTTCACGTCCGATGTAACGATGCACCATGTACTTCCCTTCCCACTGGTAGAAAGGGCAGCACCAGGCAGGCAGTTCGCCGTCGGCAGGCAGTGGGTCAATCTCTACCACATCTTTCCCGCCGATGATGAAGGGGAACATGCTTTGTCCGTCGATACGTACTTTTACCCTCTTTCCCTGTCGCAGCACTTCGGCGGCTTCGGCCAGAAAATCGTTGGCTACAACCAGTTTCCTCATACTCCGAAGATGGTTTTACACGACAGATGGGCAGCTTCGGCATTGGGCAGGCAAGCCAGGTGGTAAACCGGTACCTTGACCAGTATGTCGTTCAGTATCTGGCTGATACAGTCGTACAGTTTCTCGTCGTAAGCAAAGTCGGGCGGGCACGAGGGGTGAAGGGCAGCATAGGCCTGCATCACCTTCAGTTTCTTTATTTCGTTGTAAGGAGCCTGCGACAGGCGCACACAGCCCACCAGTTCGTACGAGTTCGTCTTGTAGCACGGTGTCTTTCCGCTCCACGGACTGCCATATACGTAGGGGATTCCGTTGTGTATGCGCACGATGGGGCTATCGTCGTTCAGCAGTGTAGCACCTTCAATATTTTCGCGCCACAGGCGGGTGTGGGTGCTCTTTCCGGTACCGCTCTCGCCCAGGAAGATGACAGCTTTGTCGTGGAAGACAATGGTGCTGGTGTGGATAGCCACAGCCTTCTGGGGAGCAATCAGCACACCGAAAGCAATCCAGCAGGCAAAACGTAGCAGACTGACATCGAGGTTTCCGCTGAAATAGGCGGTACGTGATCCTTCGGCTATCCAGACTGTGAGTGTCTGATCGCTACCGATGTAAGCTGTTTCGAATATATATCCTTTTTCGTAACGCCCGAAACGGTTGTGTGTCAGTACCGGATCGTTACGGTATAGCTCGGCAGTAAAGGCAGGAGCCTTTTCTTCGCTCCATACGAAGCGGAAATTAGGTTCGGCAGTCGAGTCGATAGCAAATACACCGAATCCGCCGATGTTAGCCACAGCCTTCACCAGTGGCTCACCTTCCATACGCAGGCGAAACCCTGCAATCATATAGTCTTGTTCCATAATTAAATATGTATTGTTTTCATTTCCAAATCTATATACCCTCAAGCTTAAACCCTCAGCTCTAAACCCTGAATCCACCTTCATCACGCTCCTCCCCTCTCATTCGGAGAGGGGTCGGGGGTGAGGTCCCATATCCTATCGCACACCCGCAGCGATGTCTCCCTGTGGGCAATGATAATCATGGTCAGTTCGCGGCACTGTTCGGACAGTTCCTCCAGTGCGCGGTTTATCTCGCTTTCCGTGCGGCTGTCCAAGGCCGACGTGGCTTCGTCGAAGAACAGCACTTCCGCCTCTTTGTACAAGGCACGGGCTATGCCGATGCGTTGCTTCTGTCCGCCCGACAAGCGACTGCCATATTCACCTAGCGGTGTGTCCAGTCCTTGCGGAAGCATCTCCAGCCAGTCTTTTAGGCGTACCTGTTCCAGTACTTCCATCACCCGCTGACGGTCGGGAGAGGGATGTCCCAAGGCAACGTTGTCGAGCAGCGAACCTTCTACGATGAAGATTTCCTGCGGCACGTAGCCCACCAGTTTGTGCCAGCGGTTGCGGTTGGCAGTTGTCAGCCGACGCCCGTCTACCAATATTTCGCCTTCGGTCGGTGTCAGGAAACCCAATAGCAGATTGAACAGTGTCGATTTGCCCGATCCGCTGGGGCCGCGTATACCGATGCGTTCGCCCCGGTGGATGGTCAGGTTTAGGTGGCTGAACAGCTGTTCTCCGTCGGGGAAAGCAAATCCCAAATCTTTCAGTTCCAGTGTGTGCTTGAAGGTAAAGGGCTGTTCGCTGCTGTCATCAGCCGTTTGGCTTTCAGTCAGTCCTTCGGTCACCACCTGTATCGAGTGCGAAGCGTTCTGCAGAGTCACCCAACTGTTCAGGATGCTACGCATGGCAGGAATCAGACGAAACGCCGCTACGGCAAACACACCGCTCACGATACTCAGGTCACCACGTCCGGCTCCTATCAGCAGAGCTATACCCACTACGATGGCAGCTTCGCTCAAAAACTGCGGAAACAGCTGGTAGCGCTCCATGCGCTGACGGCTGTGTACGATGCTGTCCATGCCTTGGTCGAACGAGGCAAGCGAGGTGCCGAATGCCTGAGCTATCTCCAGTTCGGCATAGCCGCGGAAAGCTTCTACCACCGTACGGCTCTGCTTGCGGCGTGCTTCCAGTTCCTCCTGGCCATACTTGCGCAGACGACGGCGCACGGCTACCGTGTAAATCAGTGACAACGGCACGAAAGCAGCGCACAGCAACAATCCGGCCAGCGGCTCCCAGATCACGAGGGCAGCCATCATGAAAAGGATGAGCACAGCATCGCCCACAATGCGGAACAGCGGGGCAAGCACACAGAGGCAGAAGGTGTAGCACACGTAGTTCACCTCGTGCCCCAGCTGCACACTGCTTTTACTCTTCAGGAACAGCAGTCCGCGCCGGTAGTAATTGACAAACATACGCCGGCTGAAGTCGCGATATATTTCCAGTTGAAAGGTGCTTTCCACCCGTGCCAGGGCCACTACCAGTGCATTCTTCAGCACTACAAAGCCCATCACAGCTCCGCAGAGCAGCAACATCTCGCCTCGCGAACCTCCGGGGCGCAATACAGCCAGCAACAACGGAATCAGTGCGGCCACACCTGCAAAGTCAAGTACAGCGCGCACCAGTACGGCCAGTGCCACGCGCCAACTGCGGCGGCGGGCCTGCGGGGGAAGCAGAGAAATGATTTCCTTTACCATATCGGTGGGCAAAGGTAGTGCAGCCGTGCGGTTTATGCAAATTTGGCAGGATTTTTTTACAGGGAAAATGGAGAGAAGGGAAAGGGGAGGATTTTTGCCTAGTTAGGGAGGATTTTTTTCCTAACTGGGAAAAACGACAGGCTTACATAACTAAAGTTAGCAGGGATTATAGGTATCTCATTGAAAGAATAAATAGTGAGAACCGATAGAACAACATAGATACTCAATGACTATATTTTAGTCAGTTTGGTGGTGGTTTATTACAAAAGAATTACTTTCAATCAGGTAGAGCGAAGTCTGGAAGTTCGAAGAACAAAAAAACGAGATAAGTGCCAGATGGTTCTAATTGTTTCATATCATACATACAAAAACCGCTCAGCAATATTGTTTTTACTGAGCGGTTATTTTTCCTAGTCCCTAAATAACAATATATTTAAGGAGTAGTTAAATTCTTTTAATCTGTCAAGCCAAAGCTATATCCACTAATAGCCTCAAACGACTTTAAATCATTCTTACTAATAGTATCTTTGTCTACCGAAGTAAGTGATTTGGAAGTTCTCCAATTATTTAATGCAACCAAGAATGCAGCCTGTCCTGGATCCTTTCCATATTGCTTTATGTTATCTATAACACCTTCATAGGTGGTTATATTAGCTGCAGCAAAACCTACACTATTAAAGCTATCAATAACAGCCTGTGTTAATTCATCGTACGAAGGAGTAGGATCTACAGGTTCAGGTTTAACATTGCCCACACTACTACCACGTTCACCTTCTGCATTTACTTGACTAAGAGTACCATAATAAAGTGTATAAAGATCCTCTACATCAATAGTTCCATAGTTCTGAACTGTATTAGCATGTACAGTAGTTGCTACATTTAACTTTGTACCAGCCTGATTCAAAATAGTTTTCACATTATTCAGCGCATGCTTTCCAATCAGAGGATAAGTAACTGCATCAATAGTCAGTGTACCTTTCTCGATAGTAATATTTGAGGTCTGTACGTCAATCATCTTGCTGGTTGCACCATCCTTAGCGATAATAGCTTTTACTGTATTGTGCTCACCAGATTCACCATATACAGTGTTTTCAATTGTACCACCTTCCAGCTCAATAGTAATATTAACTAAATCTTTCAAAGGTTCATTTATAGTTTGATCGTCTTCTTCGTATCTGTCACCCTCATCGCCCAGTTCAGTAATTTTAGCATCCAAATTCAATGTGATACCTTGAGGAATTATCAGTGTGTTGATGCTAGCAATACCCTTATTTTCAGCTACAGCCGTAGGTAACATCAACTTATTGATCTTAGCCACTTCATTGTCATCCTCCATACGGTAAGCGATGATACCTTCTACACCTGTTGCCGGATAAACGTATGCACCGTATTTAACAACAATTCGGTTGTTGTTTTGTACTTTATTACCATCGCCTTGACCCAAAGCGGCCTTTGGACCTACATTGATGATACCGTTATTACGTACCTCTGAATAGATGTTGATCAAAGGCTTATCAGCTTCCATACCAACATTCAGTGTAGTACCCTCAGCCACTGTAATAACAGAAGATGTGCTAGTCAACAAATTCTTAGGCCAGCTAATTTCCTGCTCGTTATTGGCGATAGTCATACCATGAGGATAAGCAACTAATTCAATATCAAGATTTTTAGGCGTAGCAATAGTTCCATTTGTACCCTTGAAGACAACATCTGCACCCAAAGTGAAAACAGGAGCTGTAGTGAATTTAACACCCATATCAGCCAGTGCATCGTAAACCTTTACCAAGTCATTCCACTGTTCCTCGCTCTTAATATTGTTAGTCAACGGAGTAAACTCACTCAGTGAAAGGATACCGTTCAAATTTACATAAGACCAATCACCAGCGTTATTTCTAACAATTTTATTCAGGATATCGTTAGTAAAGGCCTTTTTCAGGTTTTCGTTAAATTTAGTATTCTTTTCACCAGCGATTGTAAATGTACCCAATGCATATTTGCCATTTACACCCACAGTAATTGTTACCTCCGGAGCTTCATTATCATTATAAGTTTGATTAGCTTCGATAGGGAATGCAAATGCACGGATTTCATTGCCTTCCTCACCAACATTAGCAATAGTGTAGGCGTTGTTTAAGGTAGTAGTTAATACACTGGTTTTATCACCATCCTCTATGTCTAAATAAGAACGTTGTCCACTATCCACACCACCTTCCTTAGCCATAGCCATGTTTGCAGCAGCATCCAAAGCTTCAATGGTCTTATCCGTATCAATAGTTCCAGCAGCATTTCTTACTACATGCGGAATGTAAAGTGGACGTAAAGTAGCTTTATTGGCAAATACCTTCTTATTATCACCAGCGTTAATAGTCATTTCCATAACGGACAATCCCTTAAAGAAATCCACATTTTCGCTTTCGCCTTTGATTTCTTCTCCAGCAGTAGCTTTTATAGCAAACACGTTAACAGCCGGAGAAAGAACAAACTGTTTTGTCAAAGTGCGATCACTTGACAAATCCTCTGCTGAAATAAAGTCTTGCGCAGAAACATGGAAAGCTTTATTGAAACGTTCAGTAGCAAAATTACCAGTCTGAGCTTCGCCGTTTACCGAGATTGTTTTAGGAAGAACACCTTGTCCGCTTGATTGAGTTGCATAAGGATAATACAAGAAGTAAGCTCCCTGATAAATATCCCCCATTGTCTTAAACACCTGATTATCTGCGTTGTAAGAAAATAAGTGATTTGCGTAAATGTTATTATCCGCTACAAGCCCAGTCCAATTATAAACCCCTCCAGTAGCCCAAAGAGTTTTATCTTGTGGGCCGAAGATGCCAGTTAAATCGCTTCCACTGTTACCTTTCAGCGTATAATTATACCACGCCAATCCAAATTCATCTTTATCTTCCCAAGCACCGTTTACCGCACGCGTTTCAGCATCACCGCTTAACACGATATCCATGCCATTGCTTACGAGATCAGCACCTACTACAGTACTGTTTTCTGCACTACTATTAACAGTCTGCTCAGTCAGGATATCCTCGTTAGTACAAGCTCCCAAGCAAGCTGCTAATGCACATGCACTAATTAAAAATTTCTTTTTCATTGTTATACATCTATTAATTTAACCATTATTTATCCGAAAATACCTTCATCGCTACCCGACGGTGGATTTACCACACTTCCTGCGAAGCCTCTTTCAATAGCCACCTCCAGAACTTCCACTTCCGGAGCTACATAAAACTTTTCCAT
>ENA-UOJS01001864-UOJS01001864.1-human-gut-metagenome-genome-assembly--contig:-C74-NODE-1864-length-15944-cov-10.349487_pt1 | contig 15944 bp, 27 predicted proteins | sample MGYA00242355_ERZ723902 | MGnify/ENA metagenome assembly ERZ723902 | reverse complement strand
ACCGGGTGAAAAGTATAGACTACATCGCGGACTTCGTGTACGAGCGCAGAACGGCACCTGACAGCTACGGACAGCGATACTGGTTGCCGGTGGTGGAGGACGTGAAGGGGATGCGTACCCGCGAGTATGCCATGAAAGCAAAGCTGTTTCGCAGCAGGTATGGGTTTGCTATACGGGAGGTGTGAGGCGTGAAACAACAAATCGCATTGAACGTAGATTGCATGGAGTATATGCGGACGCTGCCGGATAAGGCATTTGATCTTGCCATTGTAGACCCGCCGTATTTCACCGGCCCGGAACGCAGAGGGTATTACGGCTGCAAGGTCAGCCCCATCGGCGTACACAGGGACTATCCTATATCACCGAAGTGGGACGTGCCAGGCATCGACTACTTTTCCGAGTTAGTGCGCGTGGCGAAAAAATATATCGTATGGGGATGCAATTACTTTGATGTTGTTTTTCCTCCGGGCCGCATCGTTTGGGATAAATGTAACGAAAACAGTTCTTTTTCAGACTGCGAGATCGCGGCGACAAACTGCCATGACAGCGTTCGTATCTTTCGCTATATGTGGAATGGGATGTTTCAAGGGAAAAGCATCACGGACGGCACAACGCAGCAGGGCAACAAGGCGCTGAACGAAAAAAGGATCCATCCCACGCAAAAGCACGTGGTGTTGTACGAGTGGCTGCTGCAGAAGTACGCAAAAGAGGACTGGCGCATACTGGACACGCACTTGGGCAGTGGAAGCAGCAGGATAGCGGCCTACAACCTCGGCTTTGAGTTTGTGGGCTGCGAGATCGAACCGACATATTTTCAACTGCAAGAACAGCGGTTTGCGGAACATACGGCGCAGGAAAGGTTGTGGTGACGCATGGGCAAGCAGCATTTGAGCAGGGACGACCGCATCTTTATGCGGGGAAAGCTGCAAGGCACACGGGAGAACATGGACATGGTGGCAATGGTGCTGATGGACAAATGCGGCTGGCACGTACAGGAGGAGACATCGGACAGCCGGGACACCCACAGCATCGCGTACCTGTACGAGTGCCTGGAGAAGCTGGCGCAGGAGATAAACGAAGGCCGCATCAAGCGGAAGCACATCAAGGACGTGCTGAAGGACGAGTGCGGCGTTGTGTTTGGAGATTGAGATGAAAGTTTTATGTGCGTGTGAGGAAAGCCAAGTGGTATGTATTGCGTTTCGTGCGCTGGGGCATGAGGCGTATTCCTGCGACATACAGGAGCCGTCTGGCGGGCACCCGGAATGGCACATTTTAGGCGACGCTCTAAAGGCCATCGAGGGGGGGCAAGTGACCACAATGGACGGACAGATGCATGATGTGGGGCGATGGGATATGATTATCGCTTTCCCTCCGTGTACCAAAACGAGCAATGCCGGGGCAAGACACTTGTATAAAGGCGGCAGGTTAAATCTTCGCCGCTACTATGAAGGGCTTTGCGGCAAAGCGTTGTTTTTGACAATATGGGCAGCCGACTGTGACAAGGTTATAATTGAAAATCCGACACCAAGTAAAGTATTTGAGTACCCAGAACCGACGCAGGCAATTCAGCCATATCAATATGGACACGAGTTTACAAAAAAGACTTTGCTGTGGGAGCGCGGGGTAAAGCCTTTGATGCCGACAAATGTTGTAAAACCGACGGCGACATGGTGCCCAAGCGGCAGTTACAGCCACAAGCATGGCGAACAGCACAAGGGTATGTTTACCACGGATAGAGCAAAAAACAGGGCAAAAACATTTCCTGGAGTTGCCAAAGCAATGGCGGAGCAATGGGGCGGAGATGTGAGAGGAGGAATGACATGACAAGAGATGAGATCGTGACCGCGCTGCGGCGTTGTGCAACAAACCTGTTGGGCGAATGCCCTAACTGCAAGATGTACTATGAGGCAAATTGCATTGTAAAGCTAAAAACCGCCGCCGCTGACCTGATCGAGAACCAGCAGCGGCACATCGAGGCACTGATGAAAGCCAACGACAGCCTGAAGGACACCATTGCGCGGCGGGATAAGCAGATAGCGGACATGAATCAGGGAATGGCACAGCTGGCAAAGGCTGTGGCGGTGAAGGAGGAGACGAGCTGATGGAACGACTGACGGCACATAGCAAGCAAACATCGCACGAAAACGGTATCTGTTGCACACATTTTCTCGGCTTCGAATGCCTCGGAGTTGGCGGAAACTGCGCGAGGAATTGCAAGTGGGAAGAAGCGGCGTGGAGCCGCCTTGCCGCCTACGAGGATACCGGCCTGATGCCGAACGATGTGACAGACATGATGGCGGCAAACGGCAATGCAATTTGCGAAATCGTGAAACTGAAAGAGGAACTGCAGGGTGCAAAGAACACCGCTGAGCAGTACGCCGCCATCAATGAAACGCTGTTTGACAGCAACATGAAGCTGGGCGCAGACCGGAAAGCACTTATCAACGAGCTATGCCAATACTGCGGAAAGTACAAAAAAGCACACGAGGGTGCCTGTGACGGGTGCAGATGGAGGGAAATGTGATGGACGCTGTGAAGTTTATTAAAGAGCGAGACAGGATGTACGAAGTAGAAAGGCAAGCGCCGTCTTTGATTTATCGACATGAAAAGTCAGCAGAAGAAATTGTCCGTGAGGTTGAGGAGTGGTCCGCTGCACACCCGCGCAAAACGCGGCAGAGTGTGTTTCTGGAACAATACCCGGAAGCAGAGATAGATGCTAACGGCCTGCTAAACGTGTGCCCAGCTCCAATTTTTCATTCGCATAGGCTGGATGGAGGAGGGTGTCGAGAAGTTCACAAGAAATGCGTTGATTGCCGTCGTGAGTTCTGGACGCAGGAGGTGGAGTGATGGGAGAGCACAAGCACAACCCCACGGCCACCGCCGCGAAGAACGGCGAACTGCCGCCGAAGAAGAAGCCGATGGGCACGGCGGAGAGCCGGGAGTGGGTGTACGCATGGATACGAGAGCACACGCTGCTGCCCATCATGGGACGGGAGATAAGGAGGAACTACAATGGCTGAATACATTGATAAAAACGCCACCGTTGGCATTTTGGAGGCCATGAGCAGAAATGCAGACTGTGAGTGCATTAAAAAACGACTTGAAAAGGCAGCAAAATGAGTAAACATCATGCCAGCTGCTGATGTTGCTCCGGTGGTGCACTGCAAAAACTGCCGGAAGTTCAAAACATACGCTTGCCGGATGGTTGCCAGCGGGTATGACGACTTCTGCTCCTACGGCGAACAAAAGGATGGGGCAGATGCAAAAGGGTGACACGATCCGGGCGCGGTTTATGACGCTGCCGAGTGAGTACCCCGGCTCCGGTGCCAACGATGAAAAGCGGTTTCCTGTCCGCAAGGGCACTGTGGTGTACGTGCACCCGAAGGGGCGGTACATCGTGGCGGCGGGCGGCGGCGTGTGGGAGACGTTTTTTCCGGAGGAGGTGGTAAGGTGAAAGAGCAAACGGTTGAATACTTGAGACTATACTTTGAGTGCGGCTGGCGCATGAGCGCGATTGCGCGGCATTTTGGCGTAAGCACATCCACTGTATCTCGATGTATATCCAGAGCAGAACGGCGCGAGTGCCCTTTTGCTAAAAACTGCCGTTACTGCCCTCTGAAAGAATGTGCGATAAAAGAAGAGTACGCGCCGTATGTAAACGCAGAAATTAGGTGATGTTGCACAACGAAATGCAACAACAAAAAAAGATGTGATAACGTGGGGGTGCAGGGCGAACCCTGCATCTCCATCTTTTTTCTTTTCCCCCTTCTTTTCCTGATGGGCGGGGCTTCGGCTCCGCCCGGATGGAGCAATATGCGGGCACATGTACCAAGGTGGCGACGCGGTCTCCAAAACCGTGTGTGGTGGGTTCGATTCCCAACTGTCCGTGCCATAGGCGTGACCTCTTGCCTCGCAGCCGCACGGAGCGTAAGCCTGCGGAAGTGGTCTTTCCTGTGCGCTGTACGAAAGCGACAGGACGACGTAATTTATTTATTGGCTGGCACCGGCCTTGTAAAGATGAACGGATGCGACCGAAGTACCGGCGCAGGGCTGAAAAGTTCCGTGGCCGGTCTGGGTACCACCGTGCTTGAGAGAAATTCGAGGCGTGGATGTGGTGTGGTGGCGGTTGTCTTAGGACAAAGCCGCTGTGTAGGACAGTATTGATGCGTGGTGGTACCCGACTAATTGTGTAAAACAACAGGCGATGCGCTGGCAGACCGCTGTATGGGATGCGTCTCAAATAGTCTGCTTACTGCAAAGGATTTCGCCGTGGTGGATGCTATGTATGCTTGCGGGGCACATAGCTCACGGCGGGAACATATTAGGTGAGGCGAAAGCCGGGTACAGACGTGCCAATGATAAAGGCCAGTGGTGGGAGGCCGGTGCGTCAGACAAGGAAGGAAGTGAGCAAAATGGCAAAGGTAGGGTGCCCAAGAAAATACCAAAGCGTCAAGCAAATGCAGAGAGCCATTGACGCTTACTTTAGGAGCTGCGAGGGCGAGCTGTTTATTGGCGATGACGGCTGTGCTGTGCGAGATAAGTACGGTGTGCCTATTATCATTAACGCAAAGCCACCCACAATTACAGGATTGGCGTTGGCGTTGGGGTTTACGGGCAGACAGGCGCTGCTTGACTATCAGGCGCGGCCTGAGTTTACGGACACGGTCACGCGCGCGAAGTCTATGTGCGAGGAATACGCAGAGGCGCGGCTGTATGACCGTGATGGCGCGAACGGCGCAAAGTTTAGCTTGAGCTGTAATTTCGGGTGGCGCGAAGTCAATGAGACAAAGATAAGCACAGATGCGGTCAAGGTGATAATTGATGTCTAACATCCGCCTGTCTAAAAAAATTGGTTCTGCGTTCTACGACGTGGCGCATGACGTGTTCCACCACGGTCACACGCACTACGATTTCAGCGGTGGGCGCGGCTCACTGAAGTCCTCCACGGTGTCTGTACTCGTTCCCCTGCTGCTGATAAACAATCCGGGTACACACGCGCTCGTGCTGCGCAAGGTGGCAAACACCATCCGCGATAGCGTGTATGCACAATATATATGGGCAATCGGTGAACTGGGCATGGCGGCGTATTGGGAAGCGAAAGTCTCCCCGATGGAGCTGATTTACAAGCCTACCGGGCAGAAGATCATGTTTCGGGGCGCTGACGATCCCATGAAGATCAAGTCTATCAAGGTGCCGTTTGGCTACATTGCCGTGACGCACTTTGAAGAAAAAGACCAGTTTGCCGGTCGTGCCGAGATAAGAACGATTTTACAGTCCACAATGCGCGGCGGATCAAAGTATTGGAATTTTGAAAGCTACAACCCGCCGATAAGCCGCGACAACTGGGCAAACAAAGACAGTTTGGAAGAACGCGCTGACCGGCTTTGCCACAAGTCAACGTATCTGCAAGCCCCGCCAGAGTGGCTGGGTGAACAGTTTATGGCAGAGGCGGAACATCTCAAGGCCACGGACGAGAGAGCGTACCAGCATGAGTATTTAGGCATTCCTGTGGGTACGGGCGGCAACGTGTTTGACAACCTGGAGCTGCGGGAGATCACCGACGAGGAGATTGCGCAATTTGATAGGATTTACCAGGGCGTGGACTGGGGTTGGTTCCCGGATCCGTTTGCTTTTATCCGGCTGCACTACGACCGTGCGAGGGAAACTATCTACCTGATGGATGAAATCTACCAAAACAAGCTCACGAACGAGGCAAGCGGCAACATCATCATTCAGCGTGGATATAAAGACGCATATATCACCTGCGACAGTGCAGAGCCTAAAAGTGTGGCAGACTATCGCGCTATGGGCCTTCCGGCAAAAGCAGCGGTCAAAGGCCCCGGCTCTGTTGACTACGGTATGAAGTGGTTGCAGCGGAGAAAGATCGTCATTGACCGGAAACGCACACCAAACGCATACAACGAGTTCGTAAATTACGAGTACGACCGAAACAAAGACGGAGATATTATCAGCGGCTACCCGGATGAGAATAACCACTTGATAGATGCCACCCGGTACGCCGTTGAGCGCATTTCCCGTCGGATGGGAGTTATTGCATGAGTAACGCGGTTATCATCAAACTGAATGAGCTGGGCTATACCACCATCCCGGACAGCTTCTACAGCAAAGTGAACGAGTGGAAAAGCTGGTATCAGGGCAACGTTAAAGGCTTCCACAACTACACTGTGCAGAATGGTGAGCGACAGGTAAAGTGTAGGCGCTACTCCCTTGGCATGGGGAAAAAGCTGTGCGAGGATTGGGCTAATCTCTTGATGAACGAGAAAGTCCAAATCACGCTTGAGGGGCAAAAAGAGCAGGACTTTATTGACCTGGTGCTGACAGAAAACAACTTCACCGTCAAGGCGAACGAGATGCAAGAGATGAAGTCTGCACTGGGCACTGTGGCCTATGTTCCCCGCGTCATTGGGCAGGAGATCAGCGAAAGCGGGGATATTGTACCAGGCAACGCATCCGGTATCGTGCTGGACTATGTGACCATCGAGAACATTTACCCGCTGTCCTGGCAAAATGGATATATCAGCGAGTGCGCGTTTTCTTCCGACGTTACGCGGGGCGGTAAAGATTATCTGTACTTGCAGATACACCGGCGTGAGGACAATGGCAACTATGTCATTGAGAACCGCATCTATCGGTATAACAACGAGCAACTGGCTGATGAACAGCTTGTTAATGTCAAGGGATTTGAAAATATCCCGCCTGTGGTGCACACAGGTAGCGACAAGCGGCAGTTTGTCATTGACCGGCCTAACATCGCTAACAACATCAACTATCTGCTGCCGACCGGTATAGCAATCTACGCCAATGCTATTGACGTATTGCAGGGCGTGGATATTGCGTATGACAGCTACGTTAACGAGTTCAAGCTTGGGAAAAAGCGCATCATGGTCAAGCCGTCTGCGGCGCAGTATCTTGACGGTACCCCTGCTTTTGACCCTGACGATGTGGTGTTTTACGTCATGCCGGAGGATACAGAAGACGGCGCAGTTGTAACACCAATTGACATGACGCTGCGGACGGCGGAGCACAACACCGGAATTCAGGATCAGCTCAATATCCTTTCCAGCAAGTGCGGCTTCGGTGAGACCTATTACCGCTTTGACGGTGGCAGCGTAGCAACGGCCACACAGGTCATTAGCGAAAACTCCACCATGTTCCGCACCATCAAAAAGCATGAGATCGTGCTGGAACAGGCGCTCGTGGAGCTGTGTCGCATTCTGCTTCGGCTGGGGAACACCGCCATGAACGCTGGGCTGGATGAAGATGTGGAGATCTCCATCGACTTTGATGACAGCATCATTGAGGACAAGCAAACCGACTTTTCCCGTGATATGCAGCTTCTCAGTGCGGGCATTATGAACGATTGGGAGTTCCGCATGAAGTGGATGAACGAGGATGAGGAGACTGCAAAGGCAGCTTTGCCGAAGATGCAGGACATGACAACCGAAAAAGAAACGGAGGTAGAGTAATGGGCGGCAGAGGTGGAGCCGGTGGCGGCATTGGAGCCGGAGAACCTGGGCGTGGTCGCGGTATGAGCCTTGCACGGTTTTTGTCGCAACAGGACATTGACCGAGCAAATGCGGCGTCCGTAACCGATATGGGCGATATTATCAGGCGCACATTCGAGCGCAACGTTGCTGAAATCAATGGACTTGAGATGTCGGACGCTGAAAAGAAAGACGCGGTAAAGCAGATGGCAACTCTCGCAACAACGGCGCTCAAAACGGCGGCAGGAGCAGTCAATCCTTATGCAAGCGGGCCTGCGCGCCTGACAACGGCGCAGAAAACAGGAAGCGCCGCAGACAGAGCTGCAAGAGCGCGCGGTGAAATGGATAGCTACATGCGGAAATTGCGTGACCAGTCCAGTAAAAACCGCAAAGCAGCAGAAAACAAGGCGTTTTCCAATGCCTTTGTAACAGCGCAAAAGTCCGGCGCGTTGGAAGTTACGGTAAACGGCAAGAAATACCGCAGGGCTAATAAGCGCAGCGGTACATGGAGACCTGTTTAATGGGCGGACGCGGCGCAAGCAGCGGCATGAGCGAAAAGGGAAAGCCTTACGGGAGCGAGTTTAGGACGCTTCTAAAAGCTGGGAACGTAAAGTTTGTAAAGCAAAATGCGGCATTGAACGCAAAAGACCCATTGGAAACTATGACCAAAGGGCGCATTTACGCAACGATAAACGATGAGGGCAAAATAAATGCAATCAGCTATTACGGTGCAGATGGAAAGCGCATAAAAACAATCAATCTCTTACATAGCCATGAACAATTCAAGGGAGAGCACACGCACATCGGGTATTATCACGATGAGGGCGGAACAAGAGCATTGACGGCAGACGAAAAGAAGCTGGTTGCATTCGTAAAAAAGGCTTGGTATAATAGGCATAGCAAGTAGTCGTATAGGGTGATTACACCGTGACTGCGGGAACTCCGGTTAGAATCCGGGCGCTTGCTATGCCGTAAGGTACAGAAATGTATCTTGCGGCATTTTTGTTTGCTGGGGGATTTATGATTAACTTTGAAAATCTCGACAAGTTCACATTCCCCGGAGTTGGAAAGTACGACATTCCGCAGATCGAGCCGGTCAAGGCATACCCACAAGGTGAGTTTATCCCCATAAATTACCATTACAGCGCGAAAGACACGAAAAGCAAGATCGTGCATTTCTTCGTGGACGATTATCAATTCATCCGGTATTGGAACACGCCTGACAAGTACATTCCGCAACTGTCGCAGTTTGCGGCGGTGTGCGCGCCGGACTTCTCCACCTACACGGATATGCCGATGGCGATGCAGATATACAATCATTACCGCAAGCATTGGTTGGCGGCGTATTGGCAAATGCACGGCATGACGGTTTATCCAACGATCTCATGGAGCGACGGGCAGAGCTATGATTGGTGCTTTGATGGAGAGCCTGTCGGCGGAATTGTTGCGGTTAGTTCGGTAGGCACACAGCAGAATAAGGAAAGCAAGCGGCTGTTTCTGCGCGGTTACGAGGAAATGATGAAACGGCTTTCACCGGAATGGGTGATATTCTACGGAAAAGTGCCAGAGGAATGCGACTGGAATGTAATTCGCGTAAAACCGCACTATGATGAAATCGTGAAACGGAGGAAAGCAAATGAAATATCCGTTTCGGCCGGAAATACTTGATGCCCTTCCCGAAGAGCTGGCGGAGTTGTACCGTGGACTTGAGGACACGCTGCTGACGGAGATATGCTCCAGGCTGAAGCTGCGGGACGAGCTGAATGAGGTAACGGTGCAGGACATCAAGGCGCTGCGGTCACACGGCATCGATCTGAAAGAGATTGAGAAAGCTATACGCCAGACTACCGGCATCAGCGAGAAAAAGCTAAACGAGCTGATAGACGATGTGGTGGATCGCAACCAAAAGTATTACACCAAGGTCATAGACCTTGCCCGTGTAACACAGCCTGACGTGCTGGTGGATGCAACCACCATTGACGCCATCAAACGGCAAACGCGGGACGTGTTACGAAACATCACCGCTTCGATGGGGTTCTTGGTAGACGCAGGGCGGACGATGCTGCCCCCCGCAAAGGCGTACCAGCACGCCTTAGATGGCGCTACCTTAAAAGTAGAAAGCGGGGCTATTTCTTATGGGCAAGCCATCAAAGACGCCGTTAGGGAGCTTGCAAGCGGCGGTCTTCGCGTGGTGGACTATGAGAGTGGACATCACGACCATGTGGATGTAGCTGCCCGCCGTGCCGTAATGACTGGTGTATCGCAGTTGTGCAGTAAGTACACGGAGCAGGCGGCGGAATACTTGGAAACGCCGTATTATGAAGTGTCTGCCCACGCCGGGGCGCGTGATGTGCCGGGGCGGTCGCCGTGGTCATCGCACAAGGAGTGGCAGGGCAAAGTGTATTCCACCCGCAGCGGCGACATCTACCCGAACATCTACGAGGTGTGCGGTCTGGGTGCTGTGGATGGTCTGGAAGGAGCAAACTGCCGCCACCGCCGCAACGTTTGGGTTGAGGGCGTAAGTGAGCGCACCTACACCGATGAGCAGCTTTCCCACATTGATGATGGACTTGGCTGTACGTTTGAGGGCAAGACCTATACGGCATACGAAGCCACGCAGGAGCAGCGCAAGGTAGAGCGCACCATACGAAAACTGAAGCGCGAGAAAACAGCGTACAACGCCGCAGGGCTGACAGACGAAGAACAGGCAGTAAATATCAAACTGCGCCGCCTGAATGCAAAGTACAAGGCGTTCAGCAAGGCGGCGGGGCTGCCGGAGCAGCGGGAAAGGATGGAGGTTTTGTATGAGAATTAAAGCAAGAAGTTACGAAGGAATTGTGCTTGAACTTGACGGAGAAGTGCGAGTGATGCGTGATTATAACCGCGAAATTGCGCGCGTGATCAAGTATCGGGTTGTAATTCTGTGCGATGATGGCGCAAAAGTTGAGCTTACGGATGTAGCCCCAAAAGAAATTGAGGTAGTCAATGAGCCGTGATGAAATGATACAGGCTATTGAAGCCATTTTGAAGCGGGGCAACAACGCAGAAGTGCGGCGAAAAGGTGACGGCGTTATCGTGCTGGAAGTCCAAAAGAAAATCAAATATCAATCCTCGGTGTAATCGGGCACCGGGAGGGGCAATAGGAGCCAACTGCTGACAGTTTATCAGTGGTTGGCTTCTGTTTTTCAGTAAAAACCGCTGGTGCGGATTTTATACAAAAATTGGCTATCTGCAAGCCTAAAAGTGCAGGCGGGGCGGTCACGGCAACGACCTAAAAAGCCTATCCCGTAAGGAGTTGAACATGAAGAAAGAAGAGCTGTTGAACATCGGCCTGACGGAAGAGCAGGCGGACAAGGTTTTTGCCATGAACGGCAAGGACATCGAAAAGCACAAAAAAGCCGCAGAGGACGCAAAGGCGGACAAGGACGCGCTGGAGCAGCAGGTCGCAGACCGGGATAAGGACATCGCGGAGCTGAAAAAGGCCAGCGGTGACGCTGCCAAAATCCAAGAAAAACTGGATGAGCTGCAAGGCAAGTACGACAAGGAAACCGAAGCGTACAAAGCACAGCTTGCACAGCGGGATTATCAGACCGCCATTGATAAGGCGATTGCCGACAGCGGCGTGAAGTTTTCCTCCAAGTCTGCGGAAAAGGCTTTCCGCGCGGGTATCGGAGACAGCAAGCTCGAAATGAAGGACGGCGCTTTGGACGGGTTCGACAAGTACCTGGAAAAGGCAAAGTCCGAGGATCCCAGCGCATTTGTAAAGGATGGCGCTCGTGTTGACACGCAGGGTGCGCTTGAGGGCGGTACTCGTGAAACAAAGCCTACGTCTTTGCTGGGTGCGCTCCACGAAAAATACGACAAGTAAAGGAGACAATGACACATGGCTATTACTCTTGCTGAAGCTAAGGTCGGCATGGCCGACAAGGTCGACCAGATGATCGTCGACGAATTTCGCCGCAGTTCTCTGCTGCTGGACAGACTGGTGTTTGATAACGCCATCTCTCCGGGCACTGGTGGTTCCACCCTGACCTACGGTTACATTCAGCTGAACACCCCCTCCACCGCCGCTGTTCGTGCGATCAACAGCGAGTACACCGCCAACGAAGCCAAGCGCGTTGAGAAGACCGCAAAGGCCATCATCATGGGCGGTTCCTTCTCCGTTGACCGTGTGCTGCAGAACACCTCCGGCGCTGTGGATGAGCTGGCGTTCCAGGCGCAGCAGAAGATCAAGGCGACCAGCAACTACTTCCATAACCTGGTCATCAATGGCACCTCCGCCGCTACCGGTGCTGGTTATGTGACCGGCACCTTTGACGGTCTGAAGAAGCTGCTGTCCGGCACTTCTACGGAGCTGTCCTCCGGCATCAACCTGTCCACCTCTGCTCTGCTGGATAGCAACGCCAACGCGTTCATTGACCAGCTGGATCAGCTGGTGCATACCATCGACGGTGACACCACCATGCTGATGATGAACAGCGATATGCTGATGAAGGTCCGCTCCTGCGCGCGCCGTGCCGGTTACTACGAGCGTACAAAGAACGACTTTGGCCAGGTGGTGGAGACCTTTGCCGGTATCCCCCTGATGGACATGGGCAAGTACTACAACGGCACTTCCTCTGTGGACGTTATCGGCACTTCTGCCGCTACCGCTGCCGCCGACGGCACCACCAGCATTTACGCGGTGAGTATCGGTCTGGACGGCTTCCACGGCATTTCTCCCACCGGCACCAGCGTCATTTCCAGCTATATGCCCGACATGAACGCCCCCGGTGCCGTAAAGACCGGCGAGGTCGAGCTGGTTGCAGGCGTGGTGCTGAAGAACACCCTCAAGGCCGCTGTGCTGGACAACATCATCCTGTCCCCCAAGACCGGTAGCTGATTTGAAAGGAGCTGGCTTACATGACATACGCTGATTATACCTATTACTCCGGCACCTATATGGGAACCGTGAGCGAGGAAGATTATCCGCGTCTGGCTGTACGAGCCAGCTCCTTCCTCGATTACTACACGCAGAACCGGGCAAAAGATAACGCTGATATGGACGCTGTAAAAATGTGCTGCTGTGCACTTGTGGACAAGTATCAGCTGATCGAAGCCGCGCAGCAGCTTGCCGCAACCAAACTGACAAACGCGGCGACCGGCGATGACGTGAAAAGCGAAACGGTAGGCGGGTACTCCCGGACGCTGGCAAGCGGCGGCGAAAGCGCCGTGGCTGCGCTTAGTGCAACGGACGGGGCGAAGAAGCTGCTGGCGGCGACCTGTAACGAGTATCTGGCCCATACCGGGCTGCTGTATCGGGGAGGGGGGTACTGTGGTTGTACGCGCCCCACACTATAACGGTCTACAACGCCGTGCAGGAGACTGACCCGGCGACCTTTGAGGAAACCACAAAGCTATATGTGACCATTCTGCGCGGCGTGATGCTGCAAGCCAGCAAGGCGGTCAACGTCCGGGAAAGCGGACTTGAGAGCGCGGACGCAGTAAACCTGTACATTCCGTTTTCCGTGAAAGCGGTGGACGGAACGACAGGCAAGGCCAAAACTTACGCGCCCCCGCAGGCGTTTCTTGCGGCGGCGGACAAGTCCGGGCTGTGGACTTTGTCTGTGAACGGTAACGGCGGGCTGACGTTCTTTGTAAAAGGCGAGTTTGTCACCGACAAAGAGGACGTGGCTATGGCACAGGACGGCTGCTACAACGTAACCAAAGTGGACGAGAAAGATTTTGGCAGCGTGGATATGCAGCATTGGGAAGTCGGAGGGGCATAAGATGTCGCTCAAGTTCTCTGTTGACGTGTCCGGCATAGATGAGGTAAAGCGGCAGCTTGCAAGTGCCTGTGAACGCGCTGAAAGCGTTTTAGCGCAACAGGTGATGAAAGATACCATCCCCTTTGTGCCTGCGCTTACAGGCTCTCTTACGCAGAGAACACGGGTGGTTGGAAACGAGGTCATTTATCCCGGCCCATACGCCCGCTTCCTGTACTACGGTAAGGTAATGGTAGACCCGGCGACCGGCAGCACATACGCCCCAAAGGGCGGGCACAAGGTGGTCACAGACCGAAATCTTGTATTTAACACAACAATGCATCCGCAGGCACAGGCACATTGGTTTGACGCTTCCAAAGCGCAGAACATGGAGAAGTGGGTGCGGGTGGCAGATAAGGCGGTGAAGAAATTTGGAAAAGATTAAAAAGGCCGTGTCGGCGGCGGAAGAGGATCAGGTATCGCGCAAGCTACTTGTGTGGCTGAACACATACCCGGAGCTGCCAGTCGACCTTATCCGCTTTGAGTTTCTTCCCGCCGACACATCCGCTATGGCGATGTCGACCATTCAGGCGGCTTACATCGTGCGGAAGTATATCACCGGCGGTTATGTGGCGGATTATCAGTTCAAGATAATCTACCGAGTGAAGCCGGGGAACAGCAATGACAAACGGCTCAAGGCTGACGAACTGTTGAACGCTATCGGGGATTGGGCAAATGGTCAGAAGCCCAACATTGGCGATGACAAGCGCGTTATCAGCATGGAGCCAACCACGCGATCTTCCCTGTTCGCCATGTATGAAAACGGGGACGAAGATCACCAAATCCTTATGAAACTGAATTACGAGGTGAATGTATAATGGCAGATTTGGAATTCAACACCACCGTGGGTCAGACCATTGACCGCGAACTGCTCATTGCGTACCTGAATACCGGCACCGCATCCGCGCCTGTGTGGAGCGCTATCGGTAAGCGCGTCGAGGACAGCAGCGAGGAAATGGACTGGAGCACCGACACCAAGCAGGACATTCTTGGCCACACCTTTACGACCATGAAAAAGCCCACCATCACGCAGACCTTTGACCCCATTCCCTTGGATGCGGGCGATGCTGCGGCGGTGAAGATGTGGAACCTGGCCGTCAAAGACCAGGATGCTCAGGCGCTGGCAAATCAGGACATGATGATCGGTCACTTCTACGCCACCAGCGGCGAGGCGATGTTTGCGGAGCGCTACGACGCTTGTGCTATTGCCATCACCGGCATCGGCGGCGAGGGCGGCGGCACCCTGAATATCACCAGCGAGATCACCTATGGCGGCACCCGCACTGTGGGCACTGTGAAGAAGGGCAGCGGCGGCGCTATTGAGTTTACAGCAGCCTAAATAAAGGGGCGGGCAACCGCCCCTGTTTTGGAGGGAACACATGAAGGAATTGACAATCACCACCGGCGTACAGGAATACAACCTGAATGACAAATGCACGGTGTATTTTAATCCCAGTGATCCGGCGTTTGCAGACAAGCTTTACACAGCGTTTGACGCGCTGAAAAAGAAGCAGGATGCGCGGGACAATAACGTAGAAAAAATGAGTGCCCGTGAAATGTTTGACTGGCTCCGAAATATGGACGCCGAAATGCGCGAGACTATTGACGGCGTGTTTGAACAGCCGGTGTGTGAAGCACTGTTTGGCAATGTCAGCGTGTATGCTATCGCGGACGGTGCGCCGCTGTGGATGAACCTGATGGTTGCCATCATAGACGAGCTGGACGAGGGCATCAAACGAGAAAAGGCTTTTCACAGTGAAAAGCTGGCAAAGTATACGGCCAAGTACCACAGATGATGTACGACCTTCCGACAAGCATTGGGGTTTGTGGAACGGAATACCCAATAGAAACGGATTTTCGCGTGATACTGGACATATTCTCGGTGCTGTCTGCTGTGGAACTAACGAGCGAAGAAAAGTGCATCGGCGTGTTGGGAATGTTTTACCCCGGTTTTTTCACTATGCCTGGGGAGCACATGGAAGAAGCGATAAAACAGTGCTTTTGGTTTATCAACGGCGGAAATGAGGAAACGCAAAAAAAATCAACCAAGTTGATGGACTGGGAACAGGACTTTCGACTGCTCATCGCCCCAATCAACCGCATAGTGGGGCAAGAGGTGCGGGCGCTTCCGTATCTGCACTGGTGGACGTTTCTTTCGTACTACGGAGAAATCGGGGATTGCTACTTCGCGCAGATCGTGCGCATACGCGATCTGAAAGCAAAAGGCAAGCTAAAAGACAAAGCCGACAGGGAGTTTTACCGCAGAAACCGCGACGTTATCGACATCAAGCGACGGTACTCGGAGGCGGAGGAAGAAATTATCAAAGGCTGGACGTAAAAAGCCGCCCCGGAGGGCGGCTGCGCGGCGGTCAATGATTTGCAATAAATGTAATGTCGTTGCCAGACCAAAAGTCCGGGGTAAAACGGATTTCAAGCTTTTTCCAATCGGCGGGGACTTCGTAGCCTATTACGCCAGACATCTTTTTCCCGGCTGCAACAGTGCCGTCCATTTGGCCTTTGTCTGCGGCTAATGTGCCGGTCATGCTCATGTTTGTGGAGTAGTCATCGACATACGCTTCGAAGGACATTATAGAGCTTATGGAAATATCTTTGCTGGATTTGTTTTCAATGGCAA
>ENA-UOJS01001861-UOJS01001861.1-human-gut-metagenome-genome-assembly--contig:-C74-NODE-1861-length-15965-cov-9.493966_pt1 | contig 15965 bp, 12 predicted proteins | sample MGYA00242355_ERZ723902 | MGnify/ENA metagenome assembly ERZ723902 | reverse complement strand
ATTTTTATGCCTAATTTTTTTAGTTTCGTGTCCAATTTTTGTTGACAAGTGCAAATAGGGTTCTAGCGAGATGAAAACACGAGAGAAAAAACGTCTCAAGCCAGCGATTTATGAGAGTACCTGAGCGCCGCTCACATCCCCTTTCATCCCTTCCCGTAGAAGGCTGCCCCTGCGGGGCAGATCTATCCTCCGCCTTCGGCGCGCCCCTTCTTCAAGGGGCTACACAACGGTCATGTAAAAACGCTGACCCTTCGCAAGATCTTCTCCCCCATATCGTCATTTCGAGCGTAGCGAGAAATCTTCCTTGCACAACGGTCAAACAGAGAGTGTGAGATGAGGAGCAACACCTATGCGATTTTCTCTTTTCCTCATATGTGCAGTACAGCGCCAGGGCGTAAAGATCCCTCGGCTCCGCTCGGGATGACGATACGAGAGAATGGACTATCTCACATTTCTTTTCATCTCGCTACGAGAGCCAACCTCCGCCCCTTCGGGGCACCTCCTTCCAAGGGAAGGAGGTAGAATACACACTATCCCCCGAACCACAGCCTTCCCGCGTGGGAAAGGTGGCGAGCATAGCGAGCCGGATAGGGTTCCAGGGAAACGCGAGAGAATGACCTAATCCCTAGTCACGAGACCCCTAACCTCCCTTGCGTAAAACCCGCGTACCATATATACTAGAAAAGATAATTCTATTTTTTATTAAGGAGATGGATGTTTTGAATTTTGTTGACGCCGTAGTGGCCTTTCTGAACATTGGCATTTTCAGTACGCTGATCTGCCGCTTTACCGGAGCGAATATGGCAATGCTCGTTTTCTGTGCGCTACTCTACATGGGAAGTGAACCGATGGAAACGGTGGGCATCATGCTGACGTACTTGGTCTTTATGCGCCTCACCATTTACACCCAGAAGCGCAAGCTGAATTTCAAGAAGCTGCAGGTCTTCAAAGGGATGCGAGTCTTTGTCCCTGTCCTGCTGATCGTGATCTCTCTCTTCCTGTATCCATTCGCAGCGCTGGCGATCTTCCTCCTGCTCTTCATGGTGGAGATCCTCGCGCAGATCAAGTCGGAGATCCCGGAGGACAGACAGCTTTCGAAGGGGGAACTCACCAAGTACATCGTGATCGGTTCCCTCCTGACCACCGTCTCCATGATTGCAGTGAAATTCATCCCCGCTGCCTGGTACTATGCTCTTGGTGGCGCTGTCGGCCTCTTCCTCTGCGGCTTCGTATGGTGGCTGGGACAGGACCGCGACAGACTTTCCGGTATCTGGGATACAGTCATCCTGCTCTCCTTCATCCCGCTCGGCCTCTTCGGCTTCGATATGGCGGACTGGATGGATGATATGCGCCGCAGCGTGAACCCGACCCACATCGCATACAATCTGCCTTTCATTTTCCTGCCGGTCTTCTATGTCGGCTTCCTGATGGCGAATATCCTCTTCGGTGTCTTCTCCCTCTCCGGCATGTGCATCACTTTCTTCGGCGCACTCGGCCTGCGTCTCTTCGGCTACTATGAAATGTCCGGCAAGGGCAAGGCAAGCCTCATCGCGATCGGCTTCACCGTCCTCGGCCTCTTCCTTCTCTTCCTCACCGCACCGGAGCCTATCGGTGTATCCAAGTATGTGGATGCTTTCCTGCCGACCAATTACTATGGCTTCAAGGGCATCCTGAATATGTTCTGATTTTACGTGACTGGTGACTAGGGACTAGTAGCTAGGGATTAGGAAGTTTGCCTCACATTTCCCGCTACTCCGCTATACCCAATCCCAAAAGAAAACCGTCATGATCGAAATGGTCATGACGGTTTTCTTTTGCCCGAAACAGATAGAGAAAAATATAACACGCAAAAAGCGAGGCCTCATGAACCTCGCTTTCATGTCGATTTTATAAACCGATAGTATAGAGAAATGGTAAGGGGGAAAATTCCTGATTCCAATTCCTAATCCCTAATCCCTAGTCACCAGCCCCTGCCTTCGGCTGACGATACGTGAAGACACGCTTCGGCTCCTTGCTTTCTACCTTATGATCGAGGAGATTCACATCGAGGATCGGGCAGACACCACAGCCATTGCAGGCTTGGTGACGGCAGTCGTGGGTGAGGATCCCCTTCTCGGCCATGCGCCATTCTTTCAGGAGGTAATCCTTCGTGACACCGCTGTCGATATGATCCCATGGTTCGCATTCGTAGAAATCACGAATGCGCGCTGCGTACTCGTCGGGATCGATACCGCATTCCCGGAAGCTGTCCATCCAGACGTCGAAGTGGAAAAATTCCGTCCAGCTGTCATAGGTGCAGCCTTTCTTCCATGCGGTGTAGATGGCAGAAGAGAGCTTGCGATCGCCGCGAGCGAGGACGGCTTCGATATATCCTGTCTTGGCATCATGATAGGCGTACTTGATATGGCGGTTTGTGAAAAGGCTCTTCAGGTACTGCTGTTTGCGCTCGATCTCCTCTACGCTGCACTGCGGCATCCACTGGAAAGGGGTGAAAGGCTTCGGGACGAAGCTCGAGACGCTGACGGTGATGCGCAGGTCATAGCGCCCCTTGATCTCATGATAGAGCTCGTGGATGCGGTTCGCCAGATCGGCGATGCCCTTCAGGTCTTCATCCGTTTCCGTCGGAAGGCCCATCATGAAGTAGAGCTTCACCTTTTTCCAGCCATTTTTGAAGGCATTCGCGCAGGCGCCCATGATGTCTTCCTCCGTGACGCCCTTATTGATGACATCGCGCATGCGCTGCGTACCGGCTTCCGGTGCCAGTGTGAGACCGCTCTTTCTGACCTGCTGGATCTTTTTCGCGATGTCGATGGAGAAGCTGTCGACACGCAGTGACGGGAGACTGACGCTCACACGCTTGTCTTTGAAATTTTCCAAGAGGTGATCGACGAGCTCGGGCAGGCAGGAGTAGTCTGCCGAAGAGAGGGACATGAGGGAAATCTCATTATAGCCCGTATTCTTGATCAGGGTATCTGCGATCTCCTGCAGTCTCTCTTCGCTCTTCTCGCGCACAGGGCGGTAGATCATCCCCGCCTGGCAGAAACGGCATCCGCGGCTGCAGCCGCGGAACATTTCCAAGACGGCACGATCATGCACGATCTCGATATGCGGGAGGATCGGCTTGTCATCGATGTGGACATGGTCGACATCACGGATGACACGCTTCTTCACAGGGAACTGGGCCGCTTCATCGATGGGACGGATGCTGCGGAAGACGCCATTCTCATAGTAAGAGACCTCATAGAGGGACGGCGCATAGCAACCATCGATCTGAGCGAGACGGCGGATCGCTTCTTTGCGGCCACCAGGCTTCCCTTCCGCTTTCCATGCTTTCACGATATCCACCATCTCTCCGATGGCTTCTTCGGATTCTCCGATGAAGAAGACATCGAAGAAATCAGCGACCGGCTCTGCATTGTATACACAGGGGCCGCCGGCGACGACGAGGGGATCCTCGTCGCTGCGATCCTTCGCCCAGACAGGAATGCCTGCCATGTCGATCATGTTCAGGATATTCGTGTAGCACATTTCATACGGCATGGTGAAGCCAAGTACATCGAAATCCTTGACCGGGCATTTGTTTTCAAGAGAAAAGAGCGGGATGTGCTTCTCTCTCATCATCGCTTCCATGTCCACCCATGGCGCATATACACGCTCTGCCAGCGCATCCTCTCTGGCATTCAGGACACTGTAGATGATCTTGAGTCCCAGATGGCTCATGGCGACTTCGTAGACATCAGGGAATGCCAGCGCCACTTTCACCGGGATCTCATCGTGGTTCTTCACCACACTGTTCCACTCTCCGCCAATGTAGCGGGCAGGCTTTTGGATATGCATCAGCCATACGGGATCGATAGTTACACGGTTCATTTGATACTCCTAAAATAAATGGGGTTACAGGTTCAATGGGTTCAAGGTTCAAGGTTCAAGGTTCAGGGTTGTGGTGCGGCACATAAAAATATAGAAGCGCCGCGAAGTATAAATAATGGCGATGTCATGAGCTGGCATTCCAGTCACTAGTCTCCAGTCACTTGAGACTCCTAATCCCTAGTCCCCAGTCAATCAAACATCAATTTCTTCCTTCTTAAATAGATATTCATCAAAAGCCCGACGCAGAGAAGATTCATGAGGAGAGCCGAGCCGCCGTAGCTCATGAAAGGCAGCGGGATGCCGGTGACAGGCATAATGCCGAGGGTCATGCCGACATTGATGAAGATCTGGAAGAGCCACATGGAAAAGATCCCACAGGCGAGCAGGCTGCCAAAGGCATCCCCCGAAGAGCGGGAAATCATAAGTGTCCTGTATAAAAGAACGAAGAATAAAAAGAGAACGAAAATGGCTCCGACGAAGCCCAGCTCTTCCCCAATGACGGAGAAGATGAAGTCAGTATGATTTTCCGGGAGGAAATTCAGCTGGCTCTGCGTGCCTTCGAAAAGACCCTGCCCGATGAAACCTCCGCTACCGATGGAAATCTTCGACTGGATGACGTGATAACCGGAGCCATACGGATCGACGTCCGGATTGAAAAGGACGAGGATACGCATCTTCTGGTAGCTGTGCAGGACAAAGAACCAGATGAACGGAAAGACCACGACGAATGCAAGAAAAGCGCGTTTCACGAGCTGCATCTTGAGCCCGGAAATATAAAGCATGCCGAAGGTGATGGCCGCGAAGACAAGGCTCGTACCAAGGTCCGGCTGGATGAAGATCAAAAGTGTCGGAAGTGCCATCATACCCGCGACAGGCAGAAGGCTCTTCCATGTCTGGAAGCCGGATTTGTCATTCGCCATGAGCCTTGCCAGACAGATGATCATGATGATTTTCGCAAATTCCGAAGGCTGCAGCGTGAAAGGGCCGATCTGGATCCAGCGCTGCGCCCCAAGCGCACTCGTTCCGGCGAATTTGACGACCAGAAGCAGGATCGCATTGATGCCATAGAGGATGGGGACAAAGCGATAGAGTTTCCTGTAGTCAAAATAGAGCGAGCCCCCCGCGATGATAAGACCGCCGACAAAGAAGATTCCCTGCTTCATGACGAAGTCATACTGCCCCGGTTGTCCATCCATATTCGCATGAGTGGCACTCGCAATGATCAGAAGACAGATGACGCCAAGGCCCAGGACAGCCATCAGCAGCGTGCTGTCGATGCGCCGCCAATATCGAATGAGATTCATTCTGCTATCTCCTCCTCTGCCATTTATACGAGCGGCTGCCCGAGTGCCAGGAAAGGCCTGCCGGCGCCGTCTTCACAGGTACCTTCTCCCGCGCATTCTCCGCCTCTGCTCTCCGGAGCAGCTTCTTCCAGCGCGGAAGCGGGATCTGTTTCTCTTCTTTGTACGATTTCCAGAAAAGAGCGAGTGCTTCTCCGAGCGCCCCTTTTTCGGAAAAATCCGAAAGCTCTCCCTGATGGGCGAGACGGTCTGCCTCCTCCGTATACGGGATGATGGCAGAGACGGACTCTTCATCGAGGGTCTCCAGCATATCCGTCAAGGAGATCTGCGTATCCCCCGAGAGGGAGAACTGGTTCAGCACATAGGTCATGTACCGCTTGCGCGGTCCCGTCATGAGACGCTCTGCATTCCGCTTCGAGGCCCAGGACGGCGCCACGACGAGGAACATATGATCCGAGAGGCGCTCCGCAAAGCGGATTCCCTCTCCTCGCCCCGCCGGACAGTCGAGAAGGATGTAGTCATACTTGTCCTCCACGTCTTCCAGCACGGTATCCATCGCCGCAGGAAAGACCGTCTCCCATGTATCATTCTGCGCCGCCGGCAGGAAATCCAAATGGTCATTCACTTCCAGGATGACATCCTTCGCAAAGCAGCGGCCTTCCGCCAGATCCATCACATGATAGAAGCACTCATTTTCCAGCCCCAGCACGAGATCCATATTTCTCATGCCCATATCCCCATCGATGAGGAGCACCTTCTTCCCCTTCCGAGAGAGAAAGATCCCCAGAGCAGCGGTGAGGAGCGTCTTCCCCACGCCGCCCTTACCGGAAGCAAAGGATACGATCTCAGCCATTCTTTTTGCCTCCTGCCTTTGCCTCATCCGCTGCCTTCAGCTTTGCCGGCGAATAATCTCCGATATGGAAATAGGCATCCATCATCTTCTTGACGACCGGTGCCGCGGACTCCGAGCCGAAGCCGCTGTGCTCGAACATGCACAGGATCACGACCTCCGGCTTGTCGAAAGGCGCATATGCCACGAACAAGCCGTTATCGAGACCATTCGTTTCCGCCGTACCAGACTTACCGGCGATCGAGATCGGATAATGTTCAAAGATCTGTCCGCCTGTCCCATCCTTGCTCATGACCATCCGAAGTCCTTTGTGGATCGCATCAAGCGTATCCTTAGATACCGGAAGCGTCCCCACCTTCTCCGGTGAGAAGATCTTGAGCGGTGTCCCATCCAGCTGATCGATGCGGTTCACCAGGTATGGCTGGTAGCGGAAGCCGCCATTGGCGATCGCCGAGTATACCATCGCCATCTGCAGCGGCGTCGTCAGTGTGAAGCTCTGTCCGATCGCGGCATCCATCGTCTCCCCGAGGTACCAGTCCTGCTTGAAAACTTTCATCTTGTAGGCTTCGCTTGCAACATTGCCGTCCGATTCACCGGCAAGGTCGATGCCTGTCGTTTTCCCCAGGCCGAATTCCTCCGCCATATGGGAGATGCGGTCGATGCCTGCACGGCGTCCCATTTCATAAAAATAGACATTGTCCGACTTTTCGATCGCTTCATAGAAATTGATCCATCCGAAGGCTTCGCCCTCAGAGTTTCTCTTATCGACGAGCCAGTGCTTGCCGTTATCAAAAATGCGTTCCTCCGGTGTCGTCACCTTCGCTTCGAGTGCTGCCGCACCCGTGATGACTTTGAAGAGCGATCCGGGCGGATACATCGACTGGATCGTGCGGTTCTGCATCGGATGATTCTTATTATTGACGATCTCATTCCAGTCTTTCGAAGAGATCCCCTTGCTGAAGCGGTTCGGATCATAGCTCGGCCAGCTAGCCATTGCGAGGATCGCTCCGCTATTCGGATCGACAGCCACCGCGGAAGCCCCCGTCGGCATGACACCGCCATGGACGAGCGTCTTCACCTGTGCTTCCATCGCGTCCTCTGCCGCTTTCTGCAGATTCGCATCCAGCGTCAGACGCACACTGTTCCCTGTGACAGACGGCGTACCGCCCACATAGCGGACAGGCTGACCCGATGCATTGACTTCGACCGTCTTCGAGCCATTCTTGCCTTCGAGATAATTGTTATAGCGGCGCTCAAGGCCCGCACGACCGATCAGTGTCGTGGTCTTGTACGGATTTCCTTCCGCGTCCCTGTCATCCGGCCCCGCTTCGCCGACATAGCCAAGAACCTGCGCCCCCGCATTCCCCAGCGGGTACACGCGCAGCGGATTCACTTCGATTTCGATCCCGGGGAATTCATCCTTCTTCTCTTCGATCTGCGTCGCGACATCGATGCCGACATCGTTTGCCAAATAGATCGCTCCGAAGGCCAGCTTATTGTCTTCGATCTTTTTCTTGATATCGGCAGTCGGCACATGAAGAAGCTGCGACAGGCGGCTAAGCGCCTCATCCGACAGCGTATTCCCCTTGCGATCAACCGGCATGACGACGCTGTATGCCGAGCGCGAGCCCGCAAGGATCAAGCCATTTCTGTCATACATGACACCACGCATCGCCTGCATGGGAAGATAGCGAATGCGGTTCCCATCCGCTTCTTCTTTATAATACCCCCCCTGAATGACCTGCATATAGAAAAGACGCAGTCCCAGGACGAGCAGGAGGAAGATCGCCGCATAGATCATACGCGCATAGCGGGACTCCTCGGTATTTTTCAAAAGCCCACTGAGAATCGAGGGCACATGCTTATTCACCACTTCGGTTCTCCCTCCCGTTTCATGGCCCATAGCGGCCTGTGAAGAAAGAGCACGGCTGCTCCATTCATGAAGGTGGTGCTCATCACAAAGTACAGGATATAAGAAATCGAGAAGACATGGCTGCCGGCTGCCAAAAGCACCAGCCATGACAGCAGTGCATAAAGGAGCGAGGCCAGCGTCATCGCAAAAAGCGAAATATACCAGTGACGGTTGTAGCGCTTCCTCCCCAAAGCGAGATACAGCGCTGCAATCGCCAGGTATGGCAGGAGGTGCAGTCCGAAAAGATTTCCCGTCACAAGATCCGTAAGGAGCCCGCCCACGAGCGCAAGCGTCATCGCCGTCTTGTTGTCAAAGATCAATGTCGCAAGGACGATGACAACCAGCCACAGATCCGGCTGATGCAGCCCCGAGAAAAAGAATGGCATCACCGAGGACTGCACAAGAAAAACAAGAAAGCTCAAAAAAGCCAGTGCGTAGCCGCTCATTCCTTCTCACCTGCCTGATGTTTATTGGGATTCATCGGCGGTTCCTTCTTCGGCGGCTTCACCAGGATACTCTCTGGCGTCGCCCTCTGGATATGGTCCGTGATGATGAAGACCTCCTCCAGATGAGAGAAATCAGCCGCCGGAACAATGCGTGCCACCTGCGTGCCGCCGATGGAATCGACATCCACCTGCTCGACGGTACCGATGACCATCCCCTTCGGATACACCCCGCCATAGCCGGATGCCACGATGGTATCCCCCTTGATGACATCAGCCTCACGCGGCAGATTCACAAAAGAGAGCTTGCCAGGCTCACTGCTGTTCCCGGAAACCATCGCCACCACGCGCGAGGCCGGACGCGCAACGATACCGCCCACCGATGTACGCGGATCCAGAAGGAGCTGCACACGTGCGGAATTCTCATACACTTCACTCACAAAGCCCACAAGACCTGTCGGGACGATGACAGGCATATACTTCTTGATGCCGCTGTCACTGCCGCGGTCGACGACCAGCGTCTGTGTCCATCCCCCGTAGTCGCGGGTGATGACAGAAGCCCCCGTCAGGTGGTACTGTTTATAACCCTGCTTGAACGAAAGGAGAGTCTTCAGTCGGATATTCTCCGCAAGGATCTCGCTGTACTGAGCCTGCTCCGCGCGAAGACTTTCATTTTCCTTACGGAGCGCATCTAGCTCGTTCCAGTTCTCCCACACGCCCGAAAGTAAGTCAAGCCCCTGTGTGAAAGAAAGCGCCGTCCTGCTCGCAGTATAGTTGAAAGGAGCTGCGCCGATAGAGAGCGGCTGCGAAATGAAAGGGATGTACTCCCTATGCCGCCAGAACCAGCCGCATGCGCCCATGAAAACAAAGAGGGCGACCGCGGCGGCCATCTTTTTTCTGCCAAAGAAAATCACGATCAAGCGCCTCCGTAATATTTTTCACCGTTCTCGATGAGAAACGGCAGATCCTTATACATGCCAAGAGCCTGATAGCAGCCCATAGCCAATACCTCCCCCGGCAGAGCCGGTACGAAGACCGGCATATGAAGCTCTCCGGCGAGCCAGTCCTTCAGCCCGTCCAAAAGCGCACTGCCGCCGGAAAGAAGCAGACCATTCTTCAGAAGATCGCCCGCCATTTCCGGCTTCGCCTCGCGAAGGACACGACGGATGAGCTTCAGAACAGGCTGCAGGATACGCTGCATCACCGGTCTTAATTCCTCCGTGGAAAGCTCCACCACCACTTCCACGCCATCACGGATCCTGCGCCCGCGGATAGTGAATGTCGCCTGCCCATCCGCCGCTTTGAGAGAGATCACTTCACTCTTCAGCTTCTCCGCCTGATCCAGCCCGATCATGATCTGATACTTTTCCTGCAGATACTGGCAGATCCCCTTATCGATATGATGCCCGCCGAAAGGGATCCCCTCCTGCGTGACGATCCCTCCGCAGCTGTAAAGCCCCGCATCAGCGACATCACGCCCGATGACAAGAGAAAAGATCACAGACGGTGCCAGCATATCCTTCCCCGCCCCGATAGCCGCAGCCGCCGGCGAAGGAAGAAGGTACACATGCTGCGCGCCGGCGTGGATCAAAGCATCCACCAGCGCATGCCGCGTGACCGAGCTCGTCTCGCCCGGAATGGAGATCATCACCGTCGGACGCGACACCGCATGATGAAGCGATTTGCGGATAAAAAAACGAAGCATCGCCTTCGTCATATCATAATCAGCGATGACGCCATTCTGTACCGGCCACTCCAGAGAAATATTCTCCGGCGCCTTGTGGTAATGAATGAGCGCCTCCGTGCCAAAGCCCAGTACATGGCCGTCGATGTTATCCACCGCGACCGTACTCGCTTCTGCAAGGATCACTTTATTTTCCCGGTAGATACGGACTTGGGACGAGCCCATGTCCATACCGATCCAGTTCGATAGTCCTCGAAACATTTTCATGGTAAACCCTCACGATATATAAAGGCCGGTACAGAGCTCCCACGGTCAAAGACCTGTGAGATACAGCGAAAATCCGCGGCGCATCCTGAAGCGCAGCCCCTGTCTCTGTCTGATGTATTCAAATGAAACGTCTTATTATTATAGCATGTTTACCATGGAGAATACAGTAGAAAGAGACGGTTTGGAAGCACCATAGCCAAGGAAATATGCGATGCCGAGCCATCGAACTTAGATCAGTGATTTTCTGCTAAAACAAAAAAGGCATGATAAAAAGCCGGGGCATACCGCCTCGGCTTTCTGACCTCCTCAAAGGTCGATTTCCCCCATGTATTACCCCACCTTCATGGGTGTAACTGGACGAATTATATTTTGTCCGATAATATCGGAGAAATTCTGGTGCGTCTAGAGGGATTCGAACTCTCGACACCTGGTTCCGGAGACCAGTGCTCTATCCACTGAGCTATAGACGCTTAACAAGTGTTATTATAGCATATGGAGAGAAAATAAGGAAGGGGAAAAGATGTCTCGCTTTGGCCCGAGAGGAGGATACGAAGCAGATCCCGCTCTCCTCCAGTGCCGGATCCTTCAAAACTATTTTTCTACAAATACTCTCGGGATGCGCTTCAGATCGCACATGATTTCATGCGGGATGGTCTCCGCCGTAGCAGACACTTCATCGACAGTGATTTCTTCCTCTCCCTGCTTGCCCATGAGGACGACTTCATCGCCGGGACGGACTTCGTCATCGCAAGCGACCATGAACTGATCCATGCAGATGCGGCCGACGATCGGGCAACGCTTGCCATTGATGAGGACGACGCCCTTATTGGAAAGGCTTCTGTGCCAGCCGTCCGCATAACCGATCGGGACAGTCGCAGTCTTCATATCCTCTTTGGCGACATAGGTACCGCCGTAGCCGATGGCTTCGCCCTTGTGCAGGATCTGGACATGGGTGACATGGCTCACGACGCTCATCGCATACTGGAGGTCGAGCTTGTTCGTCATGACGTCCGATGGCTGCGGCCCATAGATGATAATGCCCGGACGGGCAAGGTTATGCCAGCTTCTCGGGATATCAATGACACCGGCACTGTTGGCGGAGGAGATCACGAAGTTTTCATCGACCGGCATGTAGGAGATCGCTTCATCGAAACGGTCGAGCTGCTTCAGTGCGGCATCCTTTTCTTTGTGGTCCGCTGTCGCCATATGGGTGAAGGTGCCATGTACGTGGATGTGCGGATAGGCTTCGAGCTTTTTGAGGAGCGCAGGTACGTCCTCCGGATGAGTTCCGATGCGGTTCATGCCCGTATCGATCGGCAGCATGACTTCGATCGTTTTCTTCGAAACAGCCGCGATAGCTTCCAGGGCATCAAGATCGACGGTATCATCGATCGGCATGATGAGGTCTTTGTTCACACCGATAGGCATATCCTCCGGCAGCGGCAGTCCCAGTACATAGATCGGGCAAGTGAATCCGGCGTCGCGCAGCTCCGCTCCTTCTTCCACACGGGCAACAGCCGCAGCGACGTAGCCTTCCTCGAGGGCGATGCGCAGTGTTTCCTTCGCGCCATGTCCATAGGCATTCGCCTTCACGACAGCGAGCACATTCACTTCCTTCGGCAGATGCGCACGAATGACCTTGAGATTGTGACGAAGCGCATTCAGATTGATTTCCATGTAAGAAACCGGCATTTGTATTCCTCCCATTCTTTTCTGCCGTCGGCAGAAATGAAAAGCACCGCGCCAAAAGCATCAGGGCGATGCCTGATACTTTGAAGCCTCGGTGCTTCCTTTTATTTTTATGCATCTATCATACCGCGATTGGAAGGAAATGGCAATGGGACCCTTAAGAAAACAAGCTTCCCACAAGTGGGATCCATGCCCATGTCAGGAAGCCATAGAAAAGCAGCCCAGCCGCCAATCCCACGATAGCCCCATTGATACGAATACCTTCCAGCTCATGATGCACTTTCGACTCGATGAATTCATTCAGTTCCTCTTCCCGAAAGCTTTCAAGCACTTCTATCATAGACCATGATAAGAAACCATGCTCATAGGTGATGATCTCTGCGATCAAATCTCTTCCGATAGTGTCCAGCTTCTGTCTAAATTCTGAGTCTTCTGTAAAAGAAATACTTTGCTCTATAGCTGGTTTCAATTTTTCTGCCAAAGCTGGCACACCCCAATGGTGCTGAAAATCAGAAATTCCCTCGTCGATCCGTTTTTCCAAAGGGAAGGAAGCGAAGAGACCCCGCCCAAATTCCTGCAGCGCCTCCAACGTAGCCGGTTCTTGCAGGAAACGAGCGATCAGAAGATCCCACTGTGACAAAAGCTCCTGATGAAACGGATTGTCCTCCCTTTTCCATGCTTCCATTTCTTCGGCTAAAGCATCCAATGCCGCCTCAGCCAACTGGTCATAATCGATCACGCCAAACCATTTTCCGAGCGTATAGCCGATAGATCCCAAGAAGCCTTTCTCTTCCCGGTCGCCTGCCTTTCTCAGCTGCTCTGCCAGTTTGTGTCGAAGGGATGGTTCCTCGATTTTCCGTTTTCCCTCCTCCAAAAGACGAAGAAGCCATTTTTCCCGATTCATCTCCTGCTGTAACAGCCCTTGCGCGAAAGAAATAAAAACAGGCAGCCATTTCTGGGATTCACTCCGTCCCCAAGTGGCTATATCTTCTCTATGGCTAGACAGAAATTCCACTGCATAGGTGGCCCCCTTCGCTGCCAATGTTTGAGAAATAGATTCTCTGTGACTGGTAAGCCATGGAAGACATAAATCCATCAAGGAAAGACGGGATATCTTTGCCAGCAAATTCTTCGGGCTCAAAAGGCTCTGATTCATTTCTACCACTTTTTGAATAATCCGATCCCGGTTGGCAGGAACGAGCGGCTTGATAGGGAGAAAATGTTTCCGAAAGAGTGCCTCTACGGCAATGAAATCTGCTGCGCATCCGATACAGCAGGACTGAGCCATGAAATAAACCAGGTCTGCCCAATACGTGCCCTGCCAGGGCCTTCCCTCTTTGAGCCAAAGAGAAAATAGCAGAAAAAGCAGTGAAAAGAAACAAATCCCATTGGCCGTTTTATATCGTTTCATTTCTACGCCTCCTTATATTACGGTTGATGATTGATGGTTGTCAGTATGCATAAAAATCCAAGAGTAAGATCTGACAACTATTGCATCAGTGTTTCCCATAGGAGTGATACAGCAAAAAAGGCCGCTCCCAAGAAAGCTCCCCACAGAGAACCATTGATACGAATGGCCGCCACATCTTCAGATACAGATTTTTCTGCCAAGGATGCCATCGTCCGGCCATCATAACCAGCCAAAGCCTTCTCTACCACCGACGCCGCCATGCGATGCATCCATCCCACATGCGGCCGCGCCAGACGTAAGAAGAAGGCATCGAAATCCCGCCGCTTCTCCTGAGCAGAAAGCTGTCCGTCCACCAAAGAAAGTAAAGCCTCTGCCAACCGATGCGCCAGTGGCTCTTTCTTTTCCTGCCACAAGGAAATGAACCAATTCCACCCTTTCCCAGACAATAAGCGACTAATCAACTTCTGCGCAGCACCATTGACCTGCTGCTTCCAAACCTCATTGGTCTCTAGCTGGACGATCATTGCATCATAGGCTTCTCCCATCTTTTGGCGAAGCTCACTTTCCGGATCCGTCAAAGCCTCTGACAAGGACAACATCTTTTCCTGCACCTTTTTTACCATCTCTGCATCCCGATCCTCTACCGCATCCCGGAAGAGGGAATGAAGCCAGCCCTTATCATTATATTTCCGCCAAGCCAAAAGATAGACTCGCTGGATTTCTTCCTGCGTCACCTCAGCCTGCAGAAAGCCCTTCACCTCGGCCGCCAAAGCCTCCGTCAAAAGCTCCTTCTTCGGATAATCGCGGAATGCCGCCATCACCTTGGCCATATGCCCCGCCCAGTCTATATCTGCCGCTTTTCTCTCGATCGCCTCACTGGACATCGTCCATAACGATTCCGCAGGAAATACAGTCAGCACCATGTGAATCACATCCGCTGCTACTTTCTCCGTCAAATCCCGATGGACTGTCAGCCAGTGAGCCACCACATCAGAAGGCACATGCTGCCGGAGAATCTCCGATAGCCGTCCCCTGGTCAGAAGCTCATTCACTACCATATCTTTCGCGATGGATACAATCATTTCCCGATTCTTCGCGATCAAATCCGTTCGCCAGGAAATGCCAAGGGGCCTGCGAAATAAAGAAGTCACGCCGAACCAATCGGCAAAACCTCCTACCGCCGCCGCAAAAGACATATGAAACAACCCTCCGAGCCACGGGCTCTCCCCCTGAAACGGAGCTGCCCCTAAGGTAAGAACCACAGAGCTCGCCAGTATACCGTCAGCAAGCCATCGTTTTTTCAAAGAAATCACCACCTCCGATTAGACATCACTGGGGAAACGCTGAATAAATCACAGAATCAGATTTCATCAGAGTTTCCCTAGTATGCAGTATACACCGATGCATATACTATTGTTCATTGTTTGCACCTAACAACCAATTACCACTTGTCAATCCATCTTTCCAATTCATCCAAGGAATCAATGATAGAATCACAAGCCTTTTCCGTCACCGTATAGGCTGTATCTATAGTATCCACCAGCGCATCCGCTGTCGCTATCAATTTCATCTCAGCCGCTTCCTGCTCCTCTACTGGCAGATTCTCTATTTTCTGATCCACATACTCTCCCACCTTGTCTAATAATTGATCCAACATGGATGGCTCTTCCTCTGCCTGTTTCTCTTCCACCAGCTTGGCATAATACCGTTCTGCCCACTGTTGTAACGCTTGACTCGCCATCACATTCGCGTCATCCCTATTTCCAAATGGAATTTCAGGAAAATTGTTTCCATTGTCACTCATCTTATCTCCTCCTTATAAAATACTTTTCAGCTGCCTTGTCATCAGCTTTTCTTCTAGTATACGCAGCCGGTTGGACAAGAAATGGGTATGAGAAATATCCTAGAAAAATTTTAATGACATAGAACAAAAGAAAAAAGCGTTACATGCTTAGTTTTTCTAAACATGCAACGCTTTTTATTCAGATGTATTTCGCAATAAAGTCATTTACAAGCATTGAGCAACTTCAAATCGTTTTCTTCCTCATATTCATGTAAAATCCTCAAATTGTATACCAAATCCATGACTAAATCAAAAAATGACACTTCCGTATTCACATCGCACTGATCTTTTCGTCGGATATACGCTGTAACCAACTGATTGCAAGCCTTCTCCGGTGTTATATCATTTCTTATACCACAAAAGATTTTTATTTTAGAATTATTCGCCTGCTGAAGTTCACAGATTTTTCCTATGGTATGAAAAGAAATTACATTATCTACACTGTCATAATTTTGCCAATTTACATTTCCCAATAATTTCTTTCTAGCCAAATCATCCATAGCAATCGACTTCAATGTGTCATAATAAGAAACCATTTCCCGGCGATCTATTTTAAGATCATGAATAGCATGTTTTAGTGTAGCAATATCATCTTCATATGTCACATTGCCTTTCTGAAAAAAATCCCGTGCCAGGCAAGCAAGTTTTTGATGCTGGTTCAGTTCCATATAGTCTTTTCCATCTAAATTTAGATA
>ENA-UOJS01001857-UOJS01001857.1-human-gut-metagenome-genome-assembly--contig:-C74-NODE-1857-length-15986-cov-8.013747_pt1 | contig 15986 bp, 14 predicted proteins | sample MGYA00242355_ERZ723902 | MGnify/ENA metagenome assembly ERZ723902 | reverse complement strand
CCGTCTCCATTTTCTGTTGGAGCAATAAAATGCCCCTTTGCACTTTAGGTGACAGGACAGAAAGTTATTGATTCCTGCGAGCGTGTTGACTTATAGTCCAACTAATAATAAATCCTCCCGGCGCGCTTGACACATCGTGCGATTTAAGTTATAATACAGACAGAGCGCCGTCGCTATTTGTCAGACCTGCGCTGTACGCGGAAATGCTCAGATCGCCGCACGTTGCTTCTCTCAAAATCATACATATACGATACGGAGGTATTTGCATGGGTACAAAAATCAGATATATGATCCGCACGGTGATATGTATATTTCTTTTAGTGCTTGTCATGAGCGTGTCGGCAGCATGCAAAGGAAGCGGAAATACTCCGGCGGAAATAGCGGTGATGTCGTATGACTATCCCGGACTTACATCGATGAGACCGGCGGATTTTGACGCAGAAGAATACCGTCTGTCATCGTTTACGGATGATCCGTACTATAAATATCAATGCTGTGTAAACATTAAGGATGGCGTTCTTCTCATCAGCAACGATGCAACCGATTCTCCGGCTTCATATTTTTCGGCCTCCGGTGGCTATTTCATCGGGGTTGACCGCGGAGAATTCGGCGGGTGGGTCGATCACTTTGCCGATGACGCCAAGGAAGACGCGCGTGTGCGCGTGTCGGAAAACAACTGCCGCGGATTCATAGAGACCGGAGATGGTTCGGGGCGTGCGTTTATTTTGACCGCCGACTATGAGTCGTGGCAAGTGCTTTTAGTGTCGCCCGTTGCCGGAGGATGTGATGTTGAATGGCATGAGATGTCTCGCGGCGACGGTTATGCGCATTGCGGAGTGTATGATAAATCCGCCGGTGTCCTGTATGTTGTCACCGCCCAAGGGATCGCCGAAGTGTCCGGTGATGGCGCAGTGCGCATGGTACATGAATTTCCCACCTGCAATATGGTTGTAAATTCCGCAGTCCTTCTCGAAGGGGCGCTTTATTGCGGTACAGGCGCGGGTGTATACCGTTTCCGCATTGCTGAGGGTGACGGTATATGGTACCCTATGAATTATAGCAAATATGTCGGATGATATCTAATAAATTATCTGTCAACCGCCGGTGGGTTCCTCCCCGGCGGCTTTTTTGATAGCGGTGGCGAAGCTGTCCCAGTATCCGTTGTGCCGCGCTGCGTTGTAAGACGAAAGGCTCCCGCCTCTAAGCGCACGTATCGACGCTGAAGCCGCCTCATCGGAATATCCGTTGGCAAATATACCGGGGTCGCATCTGGCGGTGTCGAGCATCAGCTCGAATACGTTCAGTGCGTCCGACTGCGCGCCGTACGTGTGACGGTAGCAGACTTCGAAAACGGTCTTCCGGAGGGTGCAGTATGACTCGGTCGCAAGTGCTTCAAGCACAAGCGTAGCCGCCTCCGGCTCGGTGCATTTTGCGCTTATGGCAAAAGCGTTGCATCCGGCGCCGACCGGGGTGATGTACGCGGTCTGCGTTTCATCATATTTCGGCATGGGCATGATCTGATATCTTACTTCCGGGTCGGCGATCAGGTCCGCCCCGAAGCCGATAGGCTGTACGGCAAATGCCGCGCGCCTTTGGGTGAATGAACGGTAAACCGAAAAGCTCCGCTTTATCGGCAACAGCCGGTCGATCAGCGCCGATAAGCGGTCCCCGTCATTCTGTATATCGCACGCGCGCGGGATGCCGCCGTCATCCTTTACCGCCGTCGGCAGATCGGCGCCGGTGAGTATGGCGAACATACTGCCGTCGTCGGCGGTGATGCCGTGCTCGGATGCGAGCGAGATGAGACGCCCGACCGTCCACTCGTCGTTCTCAAGGAACCGGTAGCAGTCATCAATGATCCCGGTGTTGTAAAAAACACCGGTAAGACTGCGCATAAAGCCGTAGGAAAGTCCTCCGGTCACAAAGTACAGCTCGCCGTCTCCCACGGTGATATCCTCAATGATCCCGCGCTGCCACCATGGGTCGTATGTGTCGATGTAGCTTTTGTATATGTTGTTTATATCGAAAAGCAGACCGCGCGTCACAGCCTGCATCGCGGTGGCGGACGGCATGCAAACGATATCGAACGGCGTGCCCGCAGCGTCTGCCGCAGTCATCGCCCCGAGAAACGCATCGCTGTCGCCGCCGATCTCTGCCGTTATATCGCGAATGTCGAATTTTTTGAACATCCTGCTTCCTTCAAGGGTGCGCCCGAAGTATTCCTCGCGGTAATACAGACTGTGAACGATGCCGAACTCACGGTCCGCATAGCCGAATTCGGCAACTCCGTCCTCACCCGTGAACTGCACGAGACTCATAGTGATATCCGGGGACGGCGGCATGACCGTGACCTCCGGCTCGGACTTCGGCTCGGGACGGATGAGCACACGTGACGACTCCGGAGCCGCCGTGGCGCTGCCGGGCGTGTCCGAGCCTGCGCCCGTGCATGACGGGAAGAAGATCAGCGCGGCGGACAAGACAAGAGCTGCGCCTGCGGCGAGTATGCGTCGGAATATTCGCTCCTTCATTTTTATTACCGTCCTTCTTCATAGTTGTGCCGATCCTACTTGCAGACAAAGGAAGCTCCGGACCGGATATCATATCTCACCTCATATGTACGTTTTTTTGAGCGGATATTATATCGCGGATGCAATTTTTCGTTGTTTTTTGCTTCGCGCGCGGCGCGTCATGTTCCCGGCTCGGCGGGGAGCGCCTCGCCCGCAAGAAGTGCAGGGAAGCAGTCGGGAAGAGTGACCTCTACCCGCGCTCCGGCTATGTGCAAAAAGCGTGCCGCGGCGTAACGGTAGGTCGAAAGCCGACGGTCGAGCGCATCGTCCGAATGCGCGGCAACGAATATCTCGTTCCCCTCGACCTTCGTTATGAAAAGAGTGTGATAAAAGTCGCCCTCCTCATCGGCAAGCTGAACGACATCGCCCGCAATGACTGCGGGGACGCCGTTCATGCCGCGCCGCGGCACCTCGTAGCCGTATGGACCGGTGCCGCCGTTTTCGGCGGCAAAATCCGCCACTCCGGTAATAAAATCGTGGAAATACTCAACGCCCGTCCATGCGGGCGCGCGGTCGTCAACGCTTATATAATACCACCCGAAATCACGTGTGAAGTTCATTACACAGCACCCGGCAAGAATGCATTGCGAGACGAAGTTGGTGCAGTCGCCGCCCCTGCCGGTGAAATTGAAAAAAAGCGGATTGCGGTCAAGCGCCCAGCGGCGTGCGTATTCGAGCGCACGCGCGCGGTCGTAAGGAATATTTGCGAGCATAGTCTCATCCCCCTCCGGAAATATATTGCAATACAAGTATATTCGCCGCCCGTGCGGAACTTGCCCGGCTCATGCGTTGGGATACCTTGCATCAGCGCATTTTGCAGGAATGCAGGATTGCGCGGCTCCAGCGTGGCGGCAAAGCAATGCTGACGGGTAATGCGCCTCTGCGCTTTCCGGAGCGTCCGAAAAGGTCGGTATCTGCGGTTTTATTGTACATTTTAACCCGTATCGGGCGAATAATAAATGCAATTTGTGATACATTGCCTATTGCAAAAAAAGCCCGAATGGTGTATACTTATAGCATCATTTACAGGAGGTTTTGCAAGAATGAAAAACAATTATGCGAAAACAGCAGAATGCACATCATCCGCTTATGCGGGTACTTTCTCTGTGCGCTCATTCTGCGGCAATACCTCTGCATGTGAAAACTCTTCCGTAATTATTTCCGAAAAAGACACCGCCTCGGTGTCTTTTTCTCTTTTCGTCGCCGTGATAGCGGCGGTAGTATGCGCCCTTGCCGTACGAATTATTATGCCCGTACTTGTACTTGATTCAGTGTTTGTACTTATTGCGGCGGTCGTGATAATTTCCGCCTTCCGACTTATTATAATGAAGACAAAGGGCTTCACCGCATATGACCAGGTAAAAACAAGATAACCTTCGATGAATTATTTCCGAGGGAGCTACACAGGGTCATAAAGATAAAGCGGTCTTGCCCGGGCAGGATCGCTTTTTTGATTTGATATCTGCTCCGGCAAGCGCCCTCCGAATGACGGCATGCGTCCCCCACGGGATTAATACATAAATAAATGTCAATACTTTTCAAGGAGAAAAAACCATGAAAAACACAAGAAAAACAAAAAAATTCGTAAAAGTAGTTGCTTCCGCAATGCTGGCGCTGCTTATGCTGGTCGCCGCCTGCTCGTGCTCCTCCAAGGATGCATGGCCGGTCGATAAAGAAACAGGCCTTACCGAACTGCTTATCGGCGGTATTGGTCCCACAACGGGCGACAACGCTAACTACGGCAACTCCGTAAAGAACGGCGCCAAGCTCGCCGTTGACGAGATAAACGCCGCCGGCGGCGTGAACGGCTTCAAGCTCGTGCTCAACTTCCAGGATTCGCAGAGCAGCCCCGAATCGGCTGTTTCCGCATACGGTAAGCTGATGGACCTCGGCATGAAGGTCAGCATCGGTTGCACGCTTTCCGGTGAAAACGCATCGGTCGTTGCGGCTGCGAAGAACGATGATATCTTCCTGCTCTCGCCCTCCGCTTCTTCCGTGAGCGCGATCGCCGGTAACGACAAGGCTTTCCGCGTCTGCTTCAGCAACCCCTCACAGGGCACCGCATCGGCAAAATATATCAAGGATTTCGGTCTTGCAAAGAAGATCGCAGTTCTCTACGACAGCAGTAACGACTACTGCCAGGGACTTTACGACACCTTCAAAGCCGAATGCGAGACGGACGGACTTGAAATAGTCACCGTTCAGACCTACACGGGCACCACCAACACCGACTTCTCGGCTCAGATCTCCGCTATCAAGGCATCGGGCGCCGAGCTGGTCTTCCTCCCTATCTACGCAGCGGATGCCGCAAAGATACTCACTCAGGCAGCGCACACCAACGCGTTTGAAGGCATGATCCCCTTCGGTTGCGACGGACTTGACGGCATCCTTGAGAAGATCTCCGACAAAGCCGATGCCGAGGGCGTAATGCTTCTCACCCCGTTTGCCGCTGATGCTGCCGACGAGAAGGTCCAGAAATTCGTTGCCGCATATCAGAAGGCATACAGCAAAGTCCCCGACCAGTTTGCCGCCGACGGCTATGACGCCGTGTACGCCATTGTTGAGGCTATGAAGAACGCCGGCATCACCTCCGAGGACAAGGATAACTTCACCTCCCGCATAGTTGCCGCCATGACAAAGATCACCGTTGACGGACTGACCGGTAAAATGACCTGGACTGCCGACGGCGAGACCACCAAGGACGCCAAGGCGATGGTGATAAAGAACGGAGTTGCCGTTCTCTACACGAAGTGATCGCAGGCACACAATAATTACAGAAAGCTGTCCCCCGCCGGCACGCGGCGGAGGACAGCGGATAAGGAAAATTCATTATGACGACTTTAATTCAAACGCTTATAAGCGGTCTCCGGCTGGGGAGCATATACGCTCTCATGGCGCTGGGGTACACTATGGTGTACGGAATAGCCAAAATGCTTAACTTTGCCCACGGTGATATAATCATGGTGGGCGCTTATGCCGTTATTTCCACGGTCTCGCTGGCACAACTGCCCGGTGTTGTAGGCGTGGCGGTAAGCGTCGTCGTATGCGTTCTCCTTGGTGTAACGATAGAATTCCTTGCTTACCGCCCCCTGCGCAAGGCGCAGTCGCTCGCAGTTCTTATCACCGCCATCGGCGTGAGCTACCTCCTCCAGAGCCTTGCTCTTCTCGTGTTCAAATCCGAGCCTATGGCATTTCCCACTATCATCGATATCCCCTCTGTAAAGCTCGGCGAGGTCGTGATAGACGGCATGACCATCCTCACCCTCGCGGTGACCGCAGTGATAATGGTTTCGCTTTCGCTGTTTATCAACAAGACCCGTCTCGGTAAAGCGATGCGCGCCGTGTCCGAGGACAAGGATGCCGCGGAGCTTATGGGTATCAGCGTAAACCGCACGATAACCATGACGTTCGCTATCGGCTCGGCACTTGCCGCCGTTGCAAGCATCTTTTACGGCGCTACCTACACATACATCAAGCCTACGACCGGTTCAATGCCCGGCATAAAGGCATTTACAGCTGCTGTTTTCGGTGGTATAGGCTCGATCCCCGGCGCAATGCTCGGCGGCATCCTGCTCGGTATAATCGAACAGCTCTCGCAGAGATATATCTCCACCCTGTGGACCAATGCGATAGTTTTCGGCGTGCTCGTTCTTGTTCTTGTTGTAAAGCCCACGGGACTTCTCGGCAAGAAGATAAGCGAAAAAGTTTAACGGGAGGCAAATTTCAATGGGAACCAACACAAAAAACGCCTCCGTGCGTAAATTCATAAATCAGAACACACTCACCGTTGCGGGCGTTATAGTCGCCTACGTGGTGCTTGCAATAATGCTTTACTCCGGCTCAACGTCGCGCCAGCTTTCGGCAATGCTCGTGCCGGTGTCCTGCTACATCGTGCTTGCGGTGTCGCTCAATCTCGTTGTGGGACTTCTCGGCGAGCTGTCTCTCGGTCATGCCGGCTTTATGGCGGTGGGACTTTTCTCCGGCTGCCTGTTTTCGATAGCCGCCGTGTCCCTGCCGCTTTACATCCGCCTGCCGCTCGCCATGATAATAGGGGGACTTGCCGCCGCAGCCATCGGCTTTGCGGTCGGTCTGCCGGCGCTGCGTCTCAAGGGCGACTACCTTGCCATTGTCACTCTTGCCTGCGGCGAGATCATAAAAACGGTCATCCTTAACCTCAAGGTAACCGGCGGCGCGCTCGGACTCAACACCCAGCCTATCTATTCCGATGCCAAAGCCCTGCTTCCGTATGCCGCCGTTATGGTGCTCATCACTGTCATAGCGGTGATGAACCTTAAAAAGTCGCGTCACGGACGTGCGATAATGGCAATACGTGACAACCGTATAGCAGCCGAGTCCACCGGCATCAACGTGACCTACTACAAGCTGATGGTGTTCATGCTTGCGGCGTTCTTTGCGGGCGCTATCGGAGTGCTTTACGGACACACGCTTGCGGTCGTTTCCCCCTCCGGCTTCGATTATAATATGTCGATAGAGATCCTCGTTATCGTGGTCCTCGGCGGCATGGGCAGTATAAGCGGCTCGATAATCGCGGCTATCATACTGCGCGTTCTTCCCGAGGCGCTTCGCGGACTTGAGGATTACCGTATGCTCATCTACTCGCTGTTGCTCATAGCTATAATGCTTCTCAACGCAAGCCCCAGATTTGCCGCGCTCAAGGGACAGTGGTCGGTAAAGAACTTCGTCAGATTCCTCCGTCACGAAAAGAAGGAGAAAAAAGAAGAGAAAGGATCGGTAAAGTAAGATGAACCGCAATGTAAGAGATCTTCTTAAGGAAAGCAAATCCGCATCCCCGCTTGTGCCGCTCCCTACCAATGCGTTTATACCCGAGCGCGATCTCAAGACCGCACCGGTGCTTGAAGCCGTTCACCTCGGAGTCAGCTTTGGCGGACTTAACGCAGTCGATGATTTTTCACTCGTTATCGGACGCACCGAGATCGCAGGGCTTATCGGTCCCAACGGCGCGGGCAAGACCACGGTCTTCAACCTGCTCACAAACGTTTATCAGCCCACGCGCGGAAATATCATGCTCAACGGTTACAGCACAGCCGGCAAAAGCACCGCGCAGGTCAACCGTATGGGTATTGCGAGAACGTTCCAGAATATCCGTCTTTTCGGCGCTATGAGCGTGCTTGACAATGTAAAGGTCGGTCTTCACAATTCCATGAAGGAAAATCTGCTTGCCGCACTCAGCCACACCTTCGGTTACCGCGGCGAGGAGAAGCGCGCCAACGACCGTGCGCTTGAATTGCTTGATTTCTTCGGTATGTCCGACCTTGCGGATGCGCAGGCGGGCAGCCTGCCATACGGCGCACAGCGCCGCCTTGAGATCGTGCGCGCGCTTGCCACGCGCCCCGCGATACTCCTGCTTGACGAGCCTGCCGCGGGCATGAACCCGCATGAGACCAAGGAGCTGATGGAGAATATCATACGCATACGCGACACCTTCGGCATCGCCGTTATGCTTATTGAGCACGACATGAGGCTTGTAATGAACATCTGCGAAGGAATATGCGTGCTCGACCACGGCAAGGTTATAGCCAAGGGAACGCCCGAGGACATTCAGAACAACGAGGCTGTCATTACAGCATACCTCGGAAAGAAAAAGGAGGGCGGCGAAAATGCTTGAGGTCAAAAATATCAATGTTTATTACGGCAACATCCATGCACTCAAGGATGTGTCCTTTAATGTAAACGATGGCGAGATAGTCGCTCTTATCGGCGCAAACGGCGCCGGAAAATCCACGACCCTCAAAACCGTTTCGGGGCTTTTGCGTTCCCGGACGGGAGATATCATATTCAACGGGAAAAGCATCGCGCATACCGAACCGTACCGACTCGTGTCGGAGGGACTTGCGCATGTTCCGGAGGGACGCCGCATCTTTTTGCAGATGACGGTGACCGAGAACCTTGAGATGGGCGCTTACACGCGCAGGGACGGCACAAAAGAAGACATAGCCGACGTTTTCCGTCGTTTCCCGCGTCTGAAGCACCGCAAAAATCAGATCGCCGGTACGCTTTCCGGCGGCGAGCAGCAGATGCTTGCAATGGGGCGCGCTCTCATGAGCCACCCGAAGCTGCTTATGCTCGACGAGCCGTCGATGGGACTTGCGCCTATACTTGTACAGCAGATCTTTGATATCATCAAGGAGCTTCACGAAGCGGGCACAACGATACTTCTCGTCGAGCAGAACGCCGAAATGGCGCTCGCTATCGCCGACCGTGCGTATGTCTGCGAGTCCGGACGGATAGTGCTTTCCGGAACGGGAGCCGAGCTTGCCTCGAGCGACCAGATAAAGCGTGCGTATCTCGGAGGGTAACGCTCATATTTGAGTAGGGGCTGTTAAAAACATCGGTTTTTTTCAACAGCCCCTTTTTGCAGGAACAAAAGAAAAAATATGCCGCATATGCCTGCGTGGCATACCTGAGCATGGCGCGTGGTGCAGGAAATGCACGCGCCTCATTCATTTTTCGCGCCGGGGACTTGACGGTAACGGAATAAAAATGTATAATATAATGTAACAGAGTCTATAAGGCGGGAATATCTGAGGGCTGTATGCCGCGGAGCGTTCCTGCCCCCAAGAAAGCAGGTATACCTTATGTTTTTTGAAAAACTTTCCGCATTCGATCCCGAGGTCGGTGCAGCATGTGCGCGCGAGCTTTCCCGCCAGCGCCGCAATATCGAGCTTATCGCATCCGAGAATATCGTGTCCGAGGCAGTGCTCCTCGCCGCGGGCGGAGTGCTTACAAACAAATATGCCGAGGGCTATCCCGGACGCCGTTATTACGGCGGTTGCGATTATGTTGACGAGGTAGAGGAACTGGCGCGCGAGCGTGCCTGCCGGCTTTTCGGCGCCGAGCATGCCAACGTTCAGCCGCACAGCGGCGCGTCCGCAAACTTTGCCGTGTTCTTTGCGCTGCTGGAGCCGGGAGATACGGTGCTTTCGATGAGCCTTGCCGCGGGCGGTCATCTTTCGCACGGTATGAAGCTGAATGTTTCGGGTAAGTATTTCAATATAGTCCATTACGGCGTCGATCCCATCACCGAGACCATCGACTACGACGCGGTGCGCGAGGCGGCGCTTGAATGCCACCCTAAGATGATCATCGCCGGCGCGAGTGCGTACCCGCGTGTGATAGATTTTGCAAGCTTCCGCAAAATAGCCGATGAGGTAGGAGCATTCCTGATGGTCGATATGGCGCACATCGCCGGGCTTGTCGCCGCAGGGCTTCATCCCAGCCCCGTGCCGTATGCCGACGTCGTTACCACGACCACGCACAAGACCCTGCGCGGACCGCGCGGCGGCATGATACTCTGTCGTGAGGAGCTGGCGCAAAGGATCGACAAGGCGATATTCCCCGGCACGCAGGGCGGACCGCTCATGCACATCATCGCCGCAAAAGCGGTAGCGCTCGGCGAGGCTCTGACGCCCGAATTTACCGTCTACCAGAACAATATCGTAAAGAATGCCCGCGCACTTGCGGACGGACTGACCGCACGCGGTATCCGCCTTGTTTCCGGCGGGACCGACAACCACCTCATGCTGCTCGATCTTCGCGGCACGCCCGTGACGGGCAAGGAGCTTGAGACCCGCCTTGACGAGGTGTGCATAACCGCCAACAAGAATGCGGTGCCGAACGACCCGCAAAAGCCGATGATAACATCGGGACTCAGAGTGGGAACGCCCGCGGTGACGACCCGCGGCTTCGGTATCCCCGAAATGGAGAAGATAGCGGGATTTATCTCCGATGCTGTGTTTGATTTCGATGCCAACCGCGAGCGCATCACCGCCGAGGTGCGCGAGCTGACCGACAGATTTCCTATCTATAAGGATTGAAGCGGCAGGCATACAGATAATATGAATGTGCTGTCGCGCATTTGCGCGACAGCACATTTTGTGTATTCGATTGTTCTTTGGCAGTGAGAACGCCGAAGACCGCGTGCAAGGGCTTATTCCTTATCTTTTATACTTCGGCAGGAGGCGTCCACGGTCAGGTGTTCGCCGAATTCCGGGGTGTATTTCGTTCCGGATGATGTGCGCGCCTGCATATATCCGTCAAAGCCGAGGCGGTCTGCCTCCGCTACAACCGAATCGTATTCGAACGATGTTACGCGGCGGCGCAGATCACGATCGTCGCCCGTGTAGAATTCCGGCGAATACTGGCTCATAAGGCTGATCTTTATCCCGGAAGGCGGTACGATCCCGGCGAGTCGGCGCAGCACGTCAAACGAGTCGCGGCGGCAGCCCGGAAGCACCAGATGCCGCACGAGCACGCCGCGCCGCAGCATTTCGCCGTCAAAGCGCGCTTCGCCGAGGACGCGGTACATATACCCGATGCACTCGGCTGCGCGGTCGGCGTAATCGGTTGCAGCCGAATATTTTTTTGATAGCTCCGGCGAAAAATACTTGAAATCGGGCATATATACATCGATAAGCCCCGCAACAGCCGCAAGCGTGTCCACCGACTCATACCCGCCGCTGTTCCACACCACCGGCAGTGAAAGACCGCCCGCGCGCGCCAGCCGCAGTGCCTCGGCAACGCGCGGCGTGAAGTGTGTGGGCGTGACAAGATCGACAGACGAAAGCCCCGACGCCTGAATATCGAGCATTATCTGTGCCAGCTCTGCGGGGGATATCTCGTCGCCCGGCTCATTCCCCGGCGCCGGGTGGCTTATCGGCGCGTTCTGACAAAAAACGCACCCGAGATTGCATCCGGTGAAAAATATTGCGCCCGCGCCGTGCTTGCCGGATATGCACGGCTCTTCAAACGAATGACGCATAACGCGCGATACGCGCAGCTCGGCGCCCACGCCGCAAAAGCCGCGCCCTGTGCGGCGGTCCACACCGCAGTGGCGCGGACATATAGTGCAAACCGACATTTTACGTCTCCTGTCACATCCGATATGCTATAATATTACCACACGCGCGCGTAAAAGTCAACAAATATTGCGCGCCGCGGTTTACAAAACGCTCCGTCGGTGATATAATTATGTTGAATACTGTCGTCCGCTCCGGTCGTCATGAACCGACACTTACAAGACGCCTTTGATATATTATATTACATAACTGTAATATATTAGATGACGATATTCGCATTGACGGATACGGTGGACGAAACGGACGGAGACATTATATACCGATAACACATACAGATGCGACGCGCATCGGACGAATGTCGGTCGGCGTCGTTTTTCGGAGGCGATAAAATGTTTGAAACTGAAATAAAAAGCGCGGAGATCCTCTGTGTCGGTACCGAGCTTCTGCTTGGCGACATTGTGAACACCAACGCGGCGTTCATGTCGCAACGGCTTGCGGAAATGGGCATCCCGGTTTACCGTCAGGCGGTGGTGGGGGACAACCCCGAACGGCTGCGTTCGGCGCTTGCGGCGGCATTCGAGCATGCGGACGCCGTGTTTATGAGCGGCGGTCTGGGTCCCACCTGCGACGATCTAACCAAGGAAACGGTTGCGGAGTATTTCGGGCTACCAATGCATCTTGACGAGCACACGCTTGACAAAATACGCCGCTATTTTGCCGATACCGGGCGCGAAATGCCCGAAAATAACGTAAAGCAGGCTATGATCCCGGAGGGGGCGGTCATTTTTGAAAATGACTGGGGGACAGCTCCGGCTATGGCTGTGGAGGACAAAAAAAGCGGTAAGACGGCGATCCTGCTTCCGGGTGTGCCGATAGAAATGACCACCCTCTGGCGCGAGCGGGTGCATCCGTATCTCTGCCGCCGTTCGGGGTCGGTGATAGTCAGCCACAATGTGCACATCCTCGGTATGGGTGAATCCACGGTCGAGGAGCACCTGCACCCGATGATGAAGGAGTGGGAAAATCCCACCGTTGCGCCATACTGCAAGGAGGGCGAGGTCCGCGTTCGTGTAAGCGCGCGCGCAGCCACGCATGAAGCCGCCGACGCGATGTGCCGCGAGGCGATAAAAAAGATACGCGCGACCGAGGTCGGCGGGTATATCTACGGTATAGATGTGGGTTCGGTCGAAAACGCGCTGCTCGCAGAGCTGCGCGCCGCGGGGAAAACGCTGGCGGTCGCCGAATCCTGCACCGGCGGGCTTGTGGCAAAGCGGCTCACCGATATTGCCGGCTGCTCGGATGTTTTCCTCGGCGGCTGTGTGACCTACTGCAACGAGGCGAAGATGAAGCTGCTCGGCGTAAAGCGCGAAACGCTTGAAGCACATACGGCGGTCTCGCGCGAGACCGCTGCCGAAATGGCGCGCGGCGTGCGGCTGGCGCTCGGCGCGGATATCGGACTTGCCACGACAGGCTATGCCGGTCCCGGCGGCGGGACCGATACCGAGCCGGTGGGCACGGTATATGTGGCGATATCGGATGCCGACGGCGAAAGAGTAAAGCGTCTTTCAATGTCGCCGCTCCGCTCGCGCGAATACATCCGTTACAGCGCCGCAACGCAGGCGAGGGTACAGGCGCTGACGATACCCGCTCCGGAGCGCGACTGAGTGGCGAACCTACGGGAAATTTTTGATTTTTCCTATTTTTCGCGCTTTTTTTACGCTTGCGGTATTGATTTTCTGTCAATAATATTATACAATATATCGGAAAAAAGCTGTGTGCCGCCACACGCGGCAGCAGGACAAAAGTATTCAGCACAGGAGACTTGAAAAATGGCTAAATTCAATAAAATAGGCGTACTTACCTCCGGCGGCGATGCCCCCGGCATGAACGCCGCTATAAGAGCTATCACCCGCCGCGCCCTTCAGCACGGTATTGAGGTAAAGGGCATTCTCGGCGGTTACAGCGGACTTATTGCCGACAACATGATAGACCTCACCGCACGCCGTGTGTCCAACATTTCCTATATGGGCGGAACGATCATTTATTCCGACCGTTGCCCGGAGTTCAAGACCGAGGAAGGCATGCAGAAGGCTATCGAGACCTGCCGCCGCAATAACATAGACGCTATCGTGGCTATCGGCGGCGACGGGACCTTCCGCGGTGCGACCGATCTTTCCATACGCGGCATTCCCACGATCGGCGTTACAGGCTCCATCGACAATGATATAACCGCTACCGATTACACTGTCGGCTTTGACACCGCCATGAACACGGTGCTTGAATGCGTTGACCGCCTGCGCGACACCTGCGAGTCTCACGCAAGATGCAACGTGGTAGAGGTAATGGGACGCGACTGCGGCGAAATAGCGCTCAAGACCGGTATCGCATCCGGCGCTGTTGCCATTGCTATCCCGGAGGTGCCCTTTGACGAGGACGCCGCTATCGCGCGCATAAAGGCTGCAAAGGCGGACGGCAAGCGCGGAATGCTCGTTATCGTTTCCGAGGGTGTGTTCACTGCCGACGGCAAGCCGTACAGCGAGGTCCTGGCAAAGAAGATCGGCGCCGAGACGGGCGTTGAGACAAAATTCGCACGTCTGGCACACATCGTGCGCGGCGGCAATCCTACACTGCGTGACCGCCTGACCGCTACCGAGATGGGCGTATTTGCGGTCGATCTGCTGCTTGACGGCAAGAGCGACGCCATCGTTGCCGAGATCGACGGCAAGATAGTCAGCACCGACATCCGCTTTGCACTTACGACCGACAAGATGTATAAGAAGAAGCTGAAGGACGGTCAGCTTGACGGCTTCAGCGCCGAGGAGATCGACGCCATGAAAGCCATCTGCGCCAAGCGCGAGGCTGATATAAAGAGACTTTACGATATCTCGCTCGGACTTTGCAGATAAATAAAGATCGATAGATAAAAAAACTCCCCCGTCGGACACGCCGCTTGCGTGACCTCAGGGGGAGTTTTTTTGATCTTTTGGAGTTGATCTATAATGGAGGGTGGATATAAGCGAATGATGTTTATGTCATCGGTGGGAGAGCGCCGTGCGCTCGCGCCTTACTTCTGGAAGGCGGCGGATATCGTAGAAAATACGCCGTTGATGTATTTTCTGTTGGATTCGACCTTGGTCGCCCACGACTGCTCATTGTTTATAACACAGTTGCGGAAGAGCGCAACGGCGCTGTTGGACCAGTTGAAGTTGCCGCTGTAAAGGCGCGCCATGTCAACATAAACGTTGGACTTGATAAGGTCGAACATCTTTGCATCGAGCGGATCGTTTGAGTACACGCTCTTGAAGACCACCTCAAACAGGGTCGGAGAAGTACGGCGGTAGCTCTCGGATGCGAGCGCTTCAAGCGCGGCGCCGGACATCGACTTGTTGGGCGCGGCGGCGGGAATGCAGAAGTTGGTGTAGGGGAAGCCGACTGTCGAGTGGCATCCGCCGGATTCACTGTCGATCGCAGGGTAGGGGCATATGCCGTATACCCAGTCAACATCACGGAAGCTCATTACCGTGCTGCCGGCGCAGGTGCCGAACAGGGTGTTGCCGGATTTGATGGTATTGTAGCCGTTGTTGGGATCGTATGTGATCTCCTGGTTGCCGTTTATCCAGTTGCCGAGCTTGGTCACGATGTTGACCATACGCTCGCCGGTAAATTCATCGTTGAGCACGATGTTGCCGTTGTTGTCAAAGCGGGTCATCTGCACGCCGGAGGCGGAAAGGAAGGGATCGATATAAACCTGACCGGAAATGACAAGACCGAACTTGTCGCCGAAATCGGGCTTGAGCGAGCTGTTGGTGTCCTCATATGCTTTGCTGCACATCTGCATCATAACGTCAAGAGTCCACTTGTCGTTCTCGGCGAGCGCGCGGGGGTCCTCAAGACCCAGTTCCTTGAGCCTGCCCATATTGACGACCATAAAATAGAGGTTGTAAAGGAATGCGTTGGATATATCGCCGGTGGCAAAGTAAAGGCTGCCGTTTATCTCGGAGGAGCGGATGAAGGACTCGGGCCACCATGGTTTGCTCATGTCAAGATGATCGACGGTGTAGAGGTCGGTAAGCAGTCCGCGCTGGGCAAGAACGCCGGAGCACATGCTGTAACAGCCGATAATGTCGTAATCGCAGGAGCCGGAACCGACAGTCGCCTCTGCCTGTGAGACAAAGAAGTTCATGTTGGGGTTGTCGCCCTTGATGAGGTCAAAGCGGAATTTAATGCCGAGGCGCTGCTCAACATTCTGATTGCGGAAGTAAAGCGCATCGCTGACCTTATTTTCGGTAAGCTCCTCGACGAAAAATTCATCGTTTGAGGTCTCCCAGCCGAGCACACGGACGGTCTCGCCGCCAAAGTTGAGGTCCTTGTCAAGGCTGTCCTTGATAAGTCCGTTTTCGTCGTAGGGGGATTCGGTGGTTTCCGCGACCGTGCCGGCTGTTGTGCTGCCGGGCGTATCGTCGGGAACGTCATTGTGACATGCTGCCAGAACGAAGACAGCGGATATCAGCATGGTAAAAACGAGGATGAACGAAAGAACTCTTTTCATTGTGTTTTCTCCTTTTTATTTTTTATTGTGATG
>ENA-UOJS01001855-UOJS01001855.1-human-gut-metagenome-genome-assembly--contig:-C74-NODE-1855-length-16020-cov-13.752897_pt1 | contig 16020 bp, 10 predicted proteins | sample MGYA00242355_ERZ723902 | MGnify/ENA metagenome assembly ERZ723902 | reverse complement strand
TCTCCCTCCTTCCTTTGGAAGGAGGTGCCCCGAAGGGGCGGAGGTTGGCTCTCGATATGGGATGAAGTCGTTGGGAGTACGGTGTTTCCCGTGATCCCTCTCCTCACACCCTTTCTTGACCGCAAACGAAAAAGATTTCTCGCTTTCGCTCGAAATGACGATGCGGGAAGGCGGCACACTCCCTCCTTCCCCCTGGAAGGAGGCGGTCCGAAGGGGCGGAGGCTCACTCCCGCCGCGGGATGAAAGGGAATGTGAGACAGCCCTCTCCCGTATTGTCATCCCGAGCGCAGTCGAGGGATCTTTTTCGTTTGCCGTTTCCGTTTTCCTTCGTAAAGCTGTTTGCATGAAGCACCGTGATTCCACGCCGCAGAGAGTGCGGTGCTTCCCGTGATCCGTCATCCTCGCCTCTTTTGCCTGACCGCGAACGAAAAAGATTTCTCGCTTTCGCTCGAAATGACGATGCGAGAAGGCGGCATACTCCCTCCTTCCCCCGGAAGGAGGTGCCCCGAAGGGGCGGAGGTTGGCTTCCTAAGAGGGATGAAAAGAAATGGGGCAGCCCTTTCCGTTTCGTCATCCCGAGCGCAGCCGAGGGATCTTTTTCGTTTTCTTTTTCCGGCGCAGGCATGTATAATAAAAAGAATTTATACATGCTTTTTTGTGCGTGCCGTAAGGGGGAAAGCGATGAAGGACGAAATCTACTTGAAGATGCTGGGGGCAGCGGTCTGGGAGAGTCCGGTGCCCATCTATGTCATCCATGTCGAGGTGGATGAGGCGGGGAAACCGGTGGACTGGCGTTTTGCCTATGCCAATGAGGCGGAAGCAAAGCATCTCTCTATCCCTCTTGAGAAGCTGCTCGGCAGATCGGGCATCGAGCTTTTGCCGAAGATCGGCGGCAAGTGGCTTTTCCCCTACTACGAAGCGGCCTATCACGGGAAGACGCTGAATTTCGATACCTTTGCCCAGAGGACGAAGCGCTTCATCCATCTCCATATCATGCCGGCAGGGACACCGGGCTACTGCCTTGCGTCGATCAAAAACTTCGACAAGACGCTCTGTTCTGAGACGGAGCCGGGAACTCCTATGGAGCAGGCGTTCCGTCATCTTGCGAGGGAGAATGCGATCCTGCAGTCGCTCTGCTTAGACTACACGGTGATCTGTTTCGCAGACCTCAAGACAGATACGATAGAGGTCGTGAAGCAGGGGATGTTCAGCCATGGCATGGATATCGATGAGGCTCTGCCTGCCAAGGAGAAGCTCTCTTATCGGGCGCGCATGGTATACATCCGCGATCATCTGCTGGTGAAAGAGTCCTGTGGGGATTTCTATGGGGAGCTGGGTCCTGAGGGACTGATGCGGCATCTGGCACTGAAAGAAACGTTCACGTATCGGGCGCGTACGAAAGGGAACCGCGAGGGGAATGAATACTTCGAGCTGAAGGCCATCCGCGTGCATCAGGATGAGACGAGCTTTAAGGTCGTCATCGGGATCCGGCCGATCGATGATCTGATCAGGGAAGAGGGCAGACACCAGCGGCGTCTCGAGGAGGCGCTCGCATCTGAACGCCGGTCGCATGAAGTCATTTCTGCGATCAGCAAGATCTACTGGGTGATCTACCTCGTCGATCTGGAAAAAGACACCTGCGAGAGGATCGCTAGTGTCGGTGAAGGGTATCAGGCGAGCAGGAAGGTGTGTGCGGCGTCGCAGGCATTTGAGGATATACTGCGGTATATCGTTTCCGAGGAATATTGGGACCACATGCGCGACTTTGTGGATACGAGGACGCTTGTCACGCGCCTTTCGCAGGAAGACACCATCACGACCACGTATCGTGCGCGCACGGGAGAGTGGCGGCAGGCGCGATTCATTGTGAAGACGAGAGATGAGAAGGGGCGCGCGAAAGATCTCCTGTACATGGTGAATCCCATCGACCGCGCCAAGCAGAAGGAGATGCAGAACCAGGCCGTGATGAATGCACTGGGGCAGGATTTCTCTGTGATCCTCCTGACGGATCTCCGGCAGGATACCATCGAGCTGATCCGGGGCATGGAGGATACGTATATAGGGCAGCTGCTCGAGGATGTGCATTATCGCTATCGTGAATGGCTCCGCTATGCCTGCGAGCATCTGGTGCATGAGGCGGATCGCGAAGAGATCACCGTCCTCCTCTCACCCGCTCGCCTCGAGGAGGAGCTTCTCCGGCATAAGACGTACAGCGTCCGCTGCCATGTGCATCCGAATTCTACGGGGAATGAGTATTTCGAAGTGCGGGCGGTGCTTTCTCAGCAGGATGAAGATCATTTCGAGGTCATCATAGGCTACCGCGCGCTGGATCAGATCATCCATGAGGAGAGGAAGAAACAGCAGCAGCTGGAAGAAGCGCTTCGCCAGGTCGAACTCGCCAATAAGGCGAAGTCCACCTTCCTCTTCAATATGTCGCATGATATCCGCACGCCGATGAATGCGATCCTTGGCTTCTCCCACCTGCTTCGCATGCACAAGGACGAGCCGGAGAGGATCCTGGACTATACAGAAAAGATCGAGAAGTCCGGTGAATTCCTACTCTCTCTTATCAACAATGTCCTTGAGCTTGCGCGCATTGAAAGCGGCAAGAGCAGTATCGAGGAGGCGATCATCGATATGAAAGAGCTCTATGAGTCTGTCGGCTGCCTTTTTGAAAATCAGATGAGGGACAGACAGATCTCCTTCACAAGGACGCTTCGGACGCCGCAGCGCTTCATCTATGCCGATAAGGTGAAGCTGCAGGAGATCCTGCTGAATCTTCTCTCGAATGCATGCAAGTACACACCGCCCGGAGGGAGGGTGTCTTTCGATATCTGCTCCGCTCCGGCCCAAGAGGGCATCGAGCTTTTCACGACGACCATCCGGGACAATGGCATCGGTATGACGAAGGAATTCCTCGCGCACATTTTCGAAGCCTTCACGCGCGCGAGGAGCAGCACGGAGAGCCGACGGCCGGGCTTTGGCCTCGGTATGGGCATCGCCAAGAAGCTGACAGAGCTCATGGGCGGCACCATTGCGGTCGAGAGTGAGCCGGGCAAGGGCACCACCTTTACGGTTTCGATCCCGCACCGCATCGCCAAAGGGCCGGAAGAGGCATTCCCTGCAGAAGACTCCGCGCTGCCGGATACCGCACTCCAAGGCCGCCGCATCCTTCTTGCGGAAGACAATGATCTCAATGCAGAGATTGCAGAAGAGCTTCTAAAGGAGGCCGGGCTTCTTGTGGAGCGTGCCAGAGATGGCATCGAGTGTCTGGCGATGCTTGAGAAACGAGAGCCGCTCTGGTATGATCTCATCCTCATGGATATTCAGATGCCGAATATGGATGGCTACAAGGCGACCACCATCATTCGCCATCTGGAGGATCCAAGGCTTTCGAAGATCCCCATCATAGCCATGACGGCCAATGCTTTCGCCGAAGACAAGGCGAAGGCCGCCGCGCTCGGCATGAATGCCCATGTGGCAAAGCCCTTCGATATACGGGTGCTCAAGCGCGTGATGGCGGATGTGCTGGGGAAACAGTGAGTCAATGGTTTTTGGGGCATGCTGCTCTTTGAATTAGAAATGAGAAATGAGAAATGCGAAATGGTGGTGCGGCGCATAAACGTATAGAAGCGCCGCGAAGTATAGACAGTGGCGATGCCCGAAGGCGGTATTCAAGTCACAAGTCACTAGTCACTCGAGATTCCCTAATTCCTAATTCCTAATCCCTAGCTACTAATTCCCAGTCACTAGTCCCCAGTCCCCAGTCACTTCCCAAAGAGGGCAGATACGACAAGCTGCTTTTGCATTTTGTCGCAGCTGCCCTTTTTCGTTCTGGCCAGCGCCGATTGAAATCATTTTGCGCTTGCATTGTTGATTCATTTAGTATAAAGTATATATCAATACGAAGAATATGCAAAAATATGTATACACACTATATAAATCACATGCACTTATTGAGAGACTCTCTCATTTCTCATGGTCACTTCGGAGGTCGATCTTATGCTTCTACCCCTCTTGCTGTTTCTTTTGCCGCTTGCAACGGCCGTGATCCTGCTCCTGACACGCGATGCCTCCTTCCGCAACCTGCTCGTGAAAGGCTCGGCAGCGGTGATGATGGGGCTCGCACTTGCCGTTGCCGTCACCTGCTTTGATGAGCCGGTGAAGATCGGCGTGGATAGTGAGCTGCTGAAAGCGGTGATGCTGGCGGCAGACTTCCTTGTCATCCTGGCGGTCTGCTACTATGCGAAGAAATTCAAACGCTACAGCATCGCACTTCTTGGGCTTGTGCAGTTTGCGATCGTGGCGGCCTTTGAATGGCATATGGGCGAGCGCATCTATGTATCATGGGATTTCCTCATCGATCACTTTGCCATCATCATGATCCTGATCGCCGGCATCATCGGCGGACTTATCGCGGTGTACTCCTTGGGCTACATGGCGCAGTACCATCGAAAGCATACGGGGATCCCTGACCGGCGCGGCTTTTTCTTCTTTGTGGTCTTCCTCTTCCTTTCGGCGATGTTCGGCCTCGTCATGTCGAACAATCTGCTCTTCATGTACACCTTCTGGGAGATCACGTCTCTCTGCTCCTTCCTCCTGATCGGCTATTCGCAGACGAATGAAGCGATCCACAATTCCTGCAAGGCGCTCTGGATGAACCTTTTGGGCGGGCTTGCCTTTGCATTGGCGATCGTCCTTCTGGGGGAGAAATACTACACAGTCGAGCTGTCTCTCTTGGTGAATCTGGGCCGCAGCCGTGAACCGGTCGAGCTTATCGCAGCGCTCCTTGTCTTCTGCGGATTCACAAAATCGGCGATGATGCCCTTCTCCGGATGGCTTCTGGGGGCGATGGTGGCACCGACGCCGACCTCAGCACTCCTGCACTCTTCGACCATGGTCAAGGCGGGCGTCTTCCTCATCATCAAGCTCGCGCCGATCCTGGGAGACAATCATGTCGGCATCATGGCAATGCTGGTGGGCGGGATCACCTTCTTCTTCGCTTCCTGCGCGGCCATTTCCCAGTCCGATGGGAAAAAGGTGCTCGCCTATTCCACGATCTCGAATCTCGGTCTGATCGTCTGCTGCGCAGGCACAGGCTCCTATGAAGCCGCCTGGACGGCGATCATGATCGTCATCTTCCACGCAGTCGCGAAGTCTCTCCTCTTCCTCACGGTCGGCACCGCAGAGCAGCAGCTCGGCAGCCGCGATCTGGAGAATTTCGATGGGATCTTCAATTCCATGCCGCGCCTTTCGCTCTGCATGGTGATCGGCATCTGCGGGATGTTCCTCGCACCGTTCGGCATGCTGATCTCCAAGTGGGCCGCTATGAAAGCCTTCGTCGATGCAGGACAGCCGCTGCTTCTCCTCGTCCTCGTCTACGGCTCGGCGACCACGCTCTTCTACTGGACGAAGTGGCTCGGCAAGATCACGACCTTTGTCCCGACGAATGAAAACCGCGAGCGAGGGATCCTTGGCGTCGAATGGACGGCGCTCAAAACGCTGGCAGCACTGACGCTCATCGTCTGCGTGCTCTTCCCCCTCGTTTCGGAATACGGCGTCATCCCCTACCTGGCACTCACCTATCATGCGACGGCAGAGGTCATCGCGCAGAGCAATCTCTGGATCATGTCGCTTATGGTCTTCCTCCTGGTCGTCCTGCCTCTTCGCTTCGGCAAAAGCCGCGAGAAGAAACAGGTCGTCACAAATCTTTCCGGGGAGAACCTCGGAAGTGACAATGCCTATCGCGGCGCCGGCGGACGTGTCGTCCCCGTCACATTGCGGAACTGGTATCTGGAGAGCTGGTTCGGTGAAGACCGCATGAAGCTCCTTGGCTACACCGCAGCCCTTGCCTGCGTCCTGATGGAGCTGTCTTTGACTTTAGGAGGTGCATTCCATGTCTGACTTCCTGATGCCTATCGCAGGGGGTCTCCTGTACCTCCTCTTAGCGCCGATCCTCGGCGGACTGCTTTCCGGGTGCGACCGCATCATCTCCGCCCGTATGCAGCGAAGAAAGGGGCCGCCCCTCCTGCAGCCCTTCTATGATTTTCTGAAGCTGTGGGGAAAGCAGCCGATCGCCGTCAATAAGGCGGAAGGCTTCTACATCTTCGGCTTCCTTCTTTTCGTCCTTCTGACGGGCACCCTCTTCTTCGCGCAGGGCGATATCCTGCTCGTCGTATTCACACTGACCATGGCGAGTGTCTGCCTCATCATCGCGGCATATGCTGTCGACTCCCCCTACAGTCAGATCGGCGCGGAGCGTGAGCTCGTGCAGACCATGGCGTATGAACCGATGCTCCTCATGGTGGCGCTCGGCTTTTACCTCGCCAGCGGCAGCTTCTCCGTCGGAGACATCCTGACGGGCGCCCATATGAATATCCTGCGTATGCCAGGCATCTTCTTCGGTCTCTGCTTCATCCTTCTCATTAAATTCAGGAAATCGCCCTTCGATATCTCCATGTCGCATGAAGCGCATCAGGAGCTCATCGGCGGTCTTAAGACAGAGATCTCCGGCCGTACCCTGGCCATCGTCGAGATCGCGCACTGGTATGAGAATGTGTTCCTTTTCGGTCTCGTGCTCCTCTTCTTCGCATCGGATACCTGGTGGACATGGCTTCTCGGCCTTGCCATCTGCGAGATCGTTTTCTTCGCAGAGATCCTCATCGACAACTGCTGCGCCCGCATCAAGTGGGAGCGCATGCTCGCCTCCACCTGGCTCGTCGGCCTCATGGCAGGCTTTCTGAATATTGCATTTTTGATGTATTTCAAATAAAGGTTGTCTGGTTCAGGTTGATGGGTTCAAGTGAGCGGCGTCGCGCTTTGCAGCGAATATAAAATGGCGCCGAAGCCGCCACCACAAGTTTGAAAACAGGGATGAGTCGCTAGTGACTAGTGACTAGTGACTGGTAGATAGGGATTAGTGGCTAGGGATTAGGAGTATCGTGACACTAGTGGCTAGTGACTAGTGACTTAAATATCACCTTCGGGCATCGCCCCATATATACTCGCGGCGCATTTCGTCATCCTGAGCGGAGTGAAATGTCGGATGTTCGAAAATGTAAAGGCGGAACAGTGAGAACTGAGTCGAAGGATCTGGCGCCGCACCACCACTCCTAACTCCTAACTCCTAACTAGAGAGCGCGCGAGGCTTTCACCCACAATCAAAGGGCAGCACATCCCGTGGGCTAACCCTGAACCCAATAACCCCCTATCCCAATTCACTCCATTCCGGAGGTCATGTATGAGCTTTGAAAAGAAATCTCCTTGGCTGATCCACTATGACGGATCGTCCTGCAACGGCTGTGATATCGAGGTGCTTGCGTGCCTGACACCGCTCTATGACGTGGAGCGCTTCGGCATCGTCAATACCGGTGACCCGAAGCACGCCGATATTTTCCTTGTCACCGGCGGCGTGAACGCACAGAACTTGCCTGTCGTCCGCCAGATCTATGAACAGATGCCGGAGCCGAAGGTGGTGATCGCCGTCGGGACCTGCGCCTCAAGCGGCGGTATCTTCCGCGAGTGCTATAATATGCTTGGCGGCATGGACAAGGCGATCCCCGTCGATGTCTACGTCCCCGGCTGCGCTGCACGTCCGGAGGCCATCATCGATGGCGTCGTAAAAGGCCTTTCCGTGCTGGAAGAAAAGCAGAAGAAACTGAGAAAAGGTTGATGGGTTCAGGTTGGCGGGTTCAAGGTTATGGTGCGGTGCGAAATATTTATAAAGCGTCGCACTATCACCCTGAAGTTTGAAAGCAGGGATTAGTAGCTAGGGATTAGTGGTGCCGAGTGACTTGTAGCTTGAATAACACTTTCGGGCATCGCCTTATTTATACTTTGCGGCGCTTCTGATTTTTATGCGCCGCTCCTGAACCCTGAACCCTGAACCCTGAACCCTGAACCCTGAACCCCGAACCCCGAACCCATTTCTATCCCCCTCCCAAAGGAGAACATCTATGAAACAGCAGTTTATCACCATTCGCCCGGAAGACCTCTTGGAGCGTGTGGCGCGATTCAAAAAAGAAGGCTGCCGCCTGGTACAGATCCTCTGCACCCGTACCACGGAGGGCTTCGAACTGACATACACCTTTGACAAAAATTATTTCCTCTACCACCTGCGCCTGACCGCGGCGCTGGGCGGCTCCGTCATGAGCATCACGAGCCTGTACTGGTACGGCTTTGTGTGGGAGAATGAGATCCACGATCTTTTCGGGCTGGATGTCCGTTTTATCGCGCCCGATGTGGACTATGGCGGGCATTTCTACCACCTCGCGCAGAAGACGCCGTGGCATGACCTGTCGAATGCCGTCCACGCGAAGCAGGCCGTGAAGGTGAACCTTCGAAGCGGTCTTGGCGTCGATGCATCTGTCGTGAAGAAGGAGGAGGGCAATGGCTGAACTCACTACCGTTTCCTTTGGCCCGCAGCATCCGGTCCTGCCGGAGCCGATCCATCTGGATCTGGAGCTGAAGGATGAAAAAGTCGTCCGCGCCGTGCCGTCCATCGGCTACGTCCACCGCGGACTGGAAAAGCTGGTCGAGAAGCGCGATTTCAAGCAGTTCATCTATGTCGCAGAGCGCGTCTGTGGTATCTGCTCCTTCGGGCATGGCTGGGGTTATGCGAAGGCCGTCGAAGGGCTGATGGAGATCGATGTGCCGCGCCGTGCGAGCTACCTGCGTACGATCTGGCATGAGCTTTCCCGCCTGCACAGCCATCTCCTGTGGCTCGGGCTTGGCGCGGATGCGCTGGGCTTCGAGAGCCTTTTCATGCACTGCTGGCGGCTTCGCGAGACGATCCTGGATATTTTCGAAGAAACGACCGGCGGCCGCGTCATCTTCTCTGTCTGCGAGGTGGGCGGCGTGCGCCGTGATCTCACGGATGCCATGAAGAAGAGCATCGAGGAGAGGCTCACCGGCCTGCGCAAGGAGATCGAAGAGATGGCATCTGTCTTTCTCTATGACGATACCATCCAGACGCGTCTGGAGGGTGTCGGTATCCTTTCGATGAATGAGGCGATGGATCTGGGCTGTGTCGGCCCGATGGCACGCGCCAGCGGTGTCCCGAATGATTACCGTATGGCCGATGATGACGGCGCATACAGGGATCTGGGATTTCATCCGGTCCTGGAGCAGACCGGCGACTGCCTCGCCCGCGCGAAGGTACGCATCCGCGAACTCTACCAGTCTATCGACATCATTCTAGGCGCGCTCGAAAATCTCCCGGAAGGCGCGATCGCATCGCCTGTCCGCGGCGTCCCGCCCAAGGGCGAATTTTTCACCCGCGTCGAGCAGCCGCGCGGCGAAGCCATCTACTATATCAAGGGAAATGGCACCAAGAACCTCGAGCGATTCCGTCTCCGCACCCCGACGAACTGCAATATCGCGGCCCTCGTCAAAATGCTGCAGGGCTGCGATCTCGCCGATGTGCCGAATATCATCCTGACCATCGACCCCTGCATCAGCTGCTGCGAAAGATAGGTCGGGTTCAAGGTTCAGGGTTCAAGGGTGCGGTGGAACAGTTGGGGAATCAGTGCTTCCCTAGAAATGCGAAATGGTGGTGGCGGCTTCGCCGCAAATATAATGGCGCTTCACGCTCTCCCTCCTTCCTTTGGAAGGAGGTGCCCCGAAGGGGCGGAGGTTGGCGATGCGCAGCATCGTAAGATTCGCGAAGCGAATTTGAATGGAGGATGACAGCCTTCCCCGTATAGTATCCCCTTCCCGAGGGGAAGGGGCTTTATATAGAACTCGCGGCGCTTCCAAAGTATGATGCGCCGCACCACTAACCTGAACCCATCAACCTGAACCCTTATTTTTCCCCAAGTCAAAAGGAGGCTTTCACATATGAGTTACCTGGTATATATCAAACAGGCTGTGGCGAATTTATTCAAGCCTCCTGTGACCTCGGAGTATCCGCTGGCACCGAAGACCTTCTGTCAAGGTGTCCGCGGGCGCGTGGTGAATGACGTCAGCCAGTGCATTCTCTGCGGCATGTGCGAAAGAAGCTGCCCCTCCGGCGCACTCACTGTCGATAGAAAGACAGGCGAGTGGAGGATCGATCCTTTCTCCTGCATCCAGTGCGGCGCATGTGTGGAGGCGTGTCCGAAGAAGTGCCTCTCCATGGATCCGCACTATGCGATGCCGGGCCTTACAAAGACGGAGATCATTCTAACCGTCGTCAAGAAGGAGGGCGTCAGCGAAGTCAAGAAGACTGTCGCCGCGCAGAATACAGCCATGCTCGCGATGGATGACCGAAGCCATATCGTCAATAATGTGATGAAGTGCGTTTTCTGCGGCATGTGTGAAAGAAACTGTCCGGCGGGCGCCATCACTGTCGACCGTGCGAACCGCACATGGCGCATCGATCTGGAAGCCTGTGTGAACTGCGGTACCTGTATCGACAACTGCCCGAGAAAGTGTCTCTCTCTTGGCTGCTATCTGGGAAATCGGACAGAGATCACCGTTCACGGCGTCTCGAAGATCCGAAGAAGACCGGCGGGGCAGCCCGTCATGAAGGAAGCGCAGCCGCCGGCAGCTACGGAAGCGGCTGTGGCTGACAACCACGTGAAAAATGACATCGAAAAATGCCTCTTCTGCGGCAAGTGCGAAAAGACCTGTCCGGTGGACGCTATCACGATCGACCGCAGAAACCGTACATGGACGATCGATCGGAACAAGTGCATCACTTGCGGCGCCTGCGCGCTTGACTGTCCGGCGAAGTGCCTTTCCCTTGCAGATACATGGGGAGAAGGAGAAAATAAAGCCGCTGTCACTACCTATCAGGGCAAAGTCCTGACCCGCCGCCCGCGCGTGCGCCCGGCGCCGCCGGCATCACAGGCAGAGCCACCGAAGACAGCTCCCGCCCCAGAGCCGGTCAAGGACGTCCCGCAGTCGGAGAATTCGCATCATGTGAAGAATACCATCGAGAAATGTCTCTTCTGCGGACGCTGCGAACACAGCTGTCCGATGCAGGCGATCACGATCGACCGGAAGACACGGAAGTGGACGATCGACCGCGAGAAATGCGTGGCGTGCGGCGTATGCGCAGAGAACTGCCCTGCAAAGTGCCTTGCGATGAAGGAAGAGTGGGAGGAAGGCGAGGACAAAGCCCTCGTGCTGACGCTCACCGGAAAGGCACCGGTACGGCCCGTCCGTCCGGCGGCAAAACCAGTGGAAGCTGCAAAGCCTGCCGCAGAACCACCGAAGGCAGAAGCGCCGAAAGCAGTCCCTGCCCCGGAACCGGCAAAGGACGTGCCGCAGTCGGAGAATCCGCATCATGTGAAGAATACCATCGAGAAATGCCTCTTCTGCGGGCGCTGTGAGCACAGCTGTCCGATGCAGGCGATCACGATCGACCGGAAGACACGGAAGTGGACGATCGACCGCGAGAAATGCGTGGCGTGCGGCGTATGCGCAGAGAACTGCCCTGCAAAGTGCCTTGCGATGAAGGAAGAGTGGGAGGAAGGCGAGGACAAAGCCCTCGTGCTGACGCTCACCGGAAAGGCACCGGTACGGCCCGTCCGTCCGGCGGCAAAACCGGCGGAAGCGGCAAAGCCTGCCGTAGAACCACCGAAAGCAGAACCTGCAAAAGCAGTCCCTGCCCCGGAACCGGCAAAGGACGTGCCACAGTCGGAGAATCCGCATCATGTAAAGAATACCATCGAGAAATGCCTCTTCTGCGGACGCTGTGAGCACAGCTGCCCGATGCAGGCGATCACGATCGACCGGAAGACACGGAAGTGGACGATCGACCGCGAGAAATGCGTGGCGTGCGGCGTATGCGCAGAGAACTGCCCTGCAAAGTGCCTTGCGATGAAGGAAGAGTGGGAGGAAGGCGAGGACAAAGCCCTCGTGCTGACGCTCACCGGAAAGGCACCGGTGCGTCCCGTCCGTCCGCGTCCACCTGTAAAGAAGGATGAGCCCCATGCATGAGTACCCGGTGACACTGGAGATCGTTCGCATCGCAGAAAAGACCGCCCGTGAAAAGGGCGGTCTTGTGAAAGCGATCCATCTCGTCGTGGGAGAAGACTCGGGATTCATCGGAGAGTCCATCCAGATGTACTTTGACGTGATCTCCGAAGGCACCCTTTGCGAGGGCGCGTGGCTGACGATCCGGGATATCAAGCCGAAGATGCGTTGTGACCGATGCGGCGCTCTTTTTGAACGCAAGCGCTTCTCCTTCACCTGTCCCCATTGCGGTGGCGATGGCTCTCCGACAGAGATCGGCAAGGAGTTCTATATAGAGAGCGTGGATCTGGAAATTTGAATCCTTCTATGGCAGTCTGTTTACCTGCCGGTTGCATAGTAAGAAAAAGGAGATACCCATGCATATGGTCAAAGCTGGCGTGATGGAGAATATCTACGCCCATAACAATCACATTGCCGAGCATGTCAGACATTACCTGACGGAGCGGAATATTTTCGCCGTGAATGTCATGGGCGCACCGGGGACGGGCAAGACCACCTCGCTCGAGCAGCTCATGAAATACATCGCGCGCAAGGTCTATGTCATCGAGGGTGATATCGAGTCCGACATCGATACTGAGCGCCTCAGAAAGCAGCATGTGAAGGCGGCGCAGATCAATACCTTCGGCGCCTGTCATCTGGATGCACCGCTCGTGCATAATGCGGTGCACACCATGGATTTCGATGCACCGGGCATCCTCTTCATCGAAAATGTCGGAAATCTCGTCTGCCCTGCCGAGCTGGATATCGGCGAGCACATGAAGCTCCTCATCGTCAGCGTGGCAGACGGCAGCGACAAGCCGTACAAGTATCCGCTCGCTTTTGAAAAAGCAGATATGATCCTCTTGAACAAGGTCGACCTCATGCCCTATCTGGACTTCGATGAAGAGTTCTTCATGAAAGGCATCCGCCATCTGAATAAGAATGCACCCGTTTTCAAGGTCAGCGGAAAGACCGGAGAAGGGTATGAAGAGGCCGCGAAGTGGATCTGCGAGAAGGCAGGGATGAGTGACTAGTGACTGGGGACTAGTGACTGGTAGCTGGTATAGCGATTTGTTAACTTCTGGACTTAGTGAGAAGTGCTGGAAGGGGCACACCATTCATATAGTGCCCCAATACCCCTCCTTATATAAAATTCCGCGGCGCTTCCTATTTTTATGCGCCGTACCTTCACTCCTAACTCCTCACTTGATTTGGGAGTTGAGTGAAATGCCAGTTATTTAGAAAACGCAATACTAGTGCCTGGATTAGAAAATATGACTCTCGTATCGTCATTTCGAGCGCAGCGAGAAATCTTTGTCATTTGCGGTCAGGCGGGCGATGTTTGGGAACTCTAAACGGGAAACCTGTTATCCGCAGGCCTTCGGGCATCGCCCCCTATATATTTGCGGCGAAGCCGCCACCTTCCCCATAGAACCCATAGAACCCGCGAATCTTTTATTTCTGAAAGGAGCCTGCCATGCTGACCTATCGCATCACTGCCCTTGGCCGTGTGCAGGGCGTGGGCTTCCGTCCGCTCATTTGCCGTCTGGCAGGGGCGCATCATATCACAGGCACCGTCAGGAATGAAGGCGGCGTCGTCACCATCATTGCACAGGGGAGCCGCGAGGCTCTCCTTTCTTTCATGGGGGATATACGGGCGGCGAGGCCGCCTGTGGAGGTCGCGGAAATGCGTGTGGAGGAGATCGCCCATGCGCCTTTGCCCGATTTCCGTGCGATCCCAAGCGGCGGAGCGGCGCGCGCACCGCTCTTTCCGGCGGATCTTGGCATCTGCGAAGACTGCCAGGCAGATATGAAAGATTCCAAGGACCATCACTATGGCTACCCCTACACGTCCTGCACCGCCTGTGGGCCGCGCTATACGATGATCGAGGCGCTTCCCTATGACCGCGAGCGGACGACCATGAAGGATTTCCCTCTCTGCAAGGACTGTGAGAAAGAGTACCAAAGCCTTTCTGACCGCCGCTGTCATGCGGAAAGCATCGCATGCGCACACTGCGGCCCGCAGCTGAAGGGATGGACGAGGGAGAGACGGTTTGAAAAAGAGGCGGCGATGGCAGAAGCGATCCGTCTTGCGAAAGAGGGCGCGATCCTTCTGGTGAAGGCGATGGGCGGCTACCAGCTCGTCTGCCGCGGGGACAGGAAAGAGACGGCGGGCTGTCTTCGCCGCATGAAGCACCGCAGCGGGAAGCCGTTCGCGCTGATGATGAAAGACATCGACATGGCGAAGGCGTGGGCGATGCTTTCGGAGAAAGAGATCGAAATGCTCACCTCGCCGGTGCGCCCGATCCTGCTTGCCTTGCCGAAACGAAAGGTCCTTCCTGCCGTGGCATCTCGCGTGCCGCGTCTGGGACTTTGCCTTCCTTCGACCGGATTCTACAGCCAGCTGGCGGAGGGCGTCGATGCGCCGCTCATCGTCACGAGTGCGAACCAAAGCGGCGAGCCGATGATCTTCCGGGACGAGGAGGCGCAGGCGTACTACGAAGCGCACGAAGAAATCGCAGGGCTTTTCTTCTATGACAGGGAGATCCTGCGCCCTGCCGATGACAGCGTCATGCAGCTACAGGGAAGGGAAGTGCAGATCCTACGAAGGACGCGCGGATTTCTCCCGGAACCTGTGGTGAGAGACGCGCCATCCGGCATGGTCCTTGCGACAGGGGCGGATATGGCGCCGGGCTTTGCTCTGGCAGGCGGCGGCTCGCTGTATCCCGCCGAGGTGCCATGCGACATCCTGAATGAACGCTCGCAGGCGTTTTTTCTGGAAACGGAGCAGGACTGGGAAGAGCTCTTGGGGCTTTCGCCGCAAGCGGTCATTTCCGATCTGCATCCTGCCTACCTGTCCCGACTTTTGGGAGAAAAAACAGCCAGAAAGAGGGGCCTTCCCTTTTATACCGTCCAGCATCATCACGCCCATGCGCTCTCTGTTATGGCGGAGCATCATCTGCAAGGAAAGTCCCTTGCCTTCGTCTTTGACGGTACAGGCTATGGAGAGGACGGCACCGTCTGGGGCGGAGAGATCCTTCTCTGCGAAGGGACGTCCATGCAGCGCGTGGGACACCTTGCGCCGATTTCCATGATCGGTGGCGATGCCTCTATGAAACAGGCGTGGAAGAGTGCGCTCTCTTATCTGGCAGCAGCGGACCTTCCGTTGAAGGATCCGCGCGCGCCTCTCATCCGCGCCGCACTCTCTCATCACGTGAATACGATAAAAAGCTCCTCCATGGGCCGTCTCTTCGATGCGGCGGCGGCGCTGCTGGGGCTTGGCGAGGAGAATCATTTCAAAGGCGAGTGCCCCATGGCGCTGGAAGAGGCCGCGATGGCAGCGGCGCACGCTCCGAAGATCTTCTGGGAAGGGAAAGAGCAGGATGGGCGTCTTCTCTGGGACGGACGCACGCTCCTTGCCTCGCTGCTGGCGTCCCATGGTACAATAGAAGAAAAGGCGCTCGCCTTTCACGAGGCCATCGCCGAGATGATCCTCTCCTCGGCGGAGCACTTCGGCCTCTCGCGCATCCTTCTCTCCGGCGGCTGTTTTTCGAATCAGCTTCTCCTCGCCCGTGTGTGGGAAGCGCTTCAAAAGCGCGGCTTTTCTGTGTATACCAATGAAAAAGTCCCGCCGGGCGATGGTGGCATCGCGCTCGGACAGGCATGGTTCTATCTCATGAAGAATCAGAAATAAAGCCCTCTGTTTCTCGAAAGGAGCATCCCTATGTGTGTAGCATATCCCGGCCGCGTCGTCTCCATCGAAGGCACGCATGGCATGGTCGATTTCTCCGGCTCCGAGGTCCGTGTGAACCTCTCCATGGTGCCCGCAAAGCTCGGTGACTACGTCCTCGTCCACGCCGGCATGGCGATCCAGATCGTGAAAAAGGACGAGGCAAAGGACTGGATCGCCCTGTTCAAGGAGATCGGGGAAGAAATGGGTGACGAGTGACTTACATACCACTTTCGGGCATCGCCCTTTATAAAAAATCGACGCGAAGCGTCGCACCTCTCAGCCTTCTCCGCATGGGTAATGCTATTAAGTTAAGGAAATCGTTAGCTACGTAACGTCTTGCTTCCCCC
>ENA-UOJS01001840-UOJS01001840.1-human-gut-metagenome-genome-assembly--contig:-C74-NODE-1840-length-16178-cov-7.216027_pt1 | contig 16178 bp, 10 predicted proteins | sample MGYA00242355_ERZ723902 | MGnify/ENA metagenome assembly ERZ723902 | reverse complement strand
AGCTTGCCGGCATGTTTGAAAACCAGCGAGGTATCCATGCTTAAAACACTATTCAAAAAAGGGCAGACTGCTGCCGAAGCGGTCTGGAACAGCAAGTATTATCTGCCGTTTCTGCTGCTGACGGAATTTATCGCAGTGTTCTGCGATGCGGCGCTTGAGTGCATGTATTTTTATGTGTTCCTATGCGTCGTATTCATGATATTCTCAGATGATCTTCTGTCCATCATTCCGACCGTCATGTTCACACTTCTGACTTCAGTGTCGTACTACAAGGATTTTTCCGTGCTTACGCAGTACATGTGGTATGCGATAGTGCCGTTTGCCCTCGCGCTTTTGTTTAACCTTATTTATTACCGCCGAAAAATCGTTTTCGGCAAGCTCACATATCCCTATATTGCCGTTTCGGCGGCGCTTATCATCGGAGGTGTCGGAGTAATATCCGCAGATGATTACTTTGAGCCTATTGGGCTTTACTACACTCTCGGTCTCGGCCTCGGTCAGTTTGTGCTCTATCTGATCTTCCGATCGCGGCTCGAGAATGAGTGCAGCTATGACCGCGTCGAGCGCGTTGCCCGAATCCTGTACACCGGAGGACTTTTGTTCGTTGTCGTGGTCCTTGGATTTTATATTCAGAACCTGGATAAATTTATAGAGAAAGGCGGAGTGCTGTTTTTCAAGCAGCGCAACTTTGTCACAAGCGTTTTCCTCATGGTCATACCCATGATATGCATCCTTGTCCGCCGCAGCAACCTGTATCTTATCGGCACGGTGCTTATGTACATTGCAATGATAATGACCGGCTCGCGCAGCGGACTTCTGTTCGGCTCGTTTTTGCTTCTGGTGTGTCTTGCATACATTTATATTAAAAACAAAAAGTACCGCCGATTTTACAATTGGCTTTTCGGTGTGTCTATTGTAGTGATTGCCGCGCTTGCTATCGCGTTTTTGCCGCAGCTTTACGCCGCGCGTATTGAAAACGCCGCCGTCGGAGACAAAACGCGCCTTGAGTTCATAAAGCTCGGCGTTGAAAATTTCCTGTCGCATCCCATATTCGGCATCGGCATAGCCAACATGAAGGATGTCGGTATATTTAAGGCATACGTTCCCGGAAGTCTTATGTTCTATCATAATGCCGTTATCCAGGTCATAAGCTCGATGGGACTCGTAGGCGTTGCGGCCTATGGATGGATGCTGTTTTCACGGCTCAAAATGCTGTGGATAGGGCGAAAACGCAAGCGCATTGCCGTTTTTGCGCTGTCTTACATAGGCATAGGCTTAATGAGTATGACGAACCCCGGCATATTCTGCCCGTTCCCGGAGGCGGGACTTTTGACGCTTATGTTTGCAATTGTAGAAAAAGAGGAAGAAAAATATAAAATGGAGGAAGAAAAATGAAAAGAGCACTCAGCATCGTGCTGGTACTCGTGCTGCTCGTCTCAATAGCGCCAATGTCGGTGTTTGCGGCGGATAACGGCTACGATACCATCACAGGCACCGTCATGTTCAACGCGGGACATGATGACATGGAGACGGATCACCCGTGTCCGTTTACCTACAGTGACGGTTACTTTACCGAAACTGCGTATAAGTACAGGCAGGATCTCGCCGCGGTTACCATGGCGATGTGCCTTGCCGCCGGAAACGTCGCCGACCCTGAGCGATACAGGGAAGGCCCGGCAAATCTCGAGAATTTCTTCGAGCAGATCGGCTTTGAGGACTTCGAGGCGAATGCCGACTTCACGAATCGCCCCGGCCGCAACACCTTCGGCGTTGGTATCGCAAACAAAGAGATCCGCGTAAACGGCGAGAAGTACACCGTCATTGCCGTCGGCCTGCGCGGCTGCGGCTACTATGCCGAGTGGGCAGGGGACCTGAATGTCGGCCTTGAAGGCGAGCACACCGGCTTTGCCATCTGCCGCGAAAAGGCGCTTGCCTTTATACAGACTTACCTTGCCAAGCACAGCGAGATCACCGGCAAAATTAAGATCTGGTGCACAGGCTACAGCCGCGGAGCTGCAGGTGCAAATCTGCTCGGCGGTCTGCTTGACGACATGTATCTCTCCGGCGCATCCGTCGGCAAAAACGTGACCCTCTCTCCGAAGGATATGTACATCTACACCTTTGAGGCACCCATGGGAGCCGATGCATCCAAAGTCAGCGGCAGAATATACGAAAACATCCACAACGTCATTAACTACAACGACCTCGTCGTCCGCGTAGCGCCCGACTGCATGGGCTTTGCGCGCTACGGAGTTGACCACGTTATGCCGTCGGCAAAGCTCGACTCGAACTACGCGCAGCTCAAGGAGAACATGCTCAAGGTGTTCTCGACCTTTGAAAACGCCGGAAAATACCGCATCGACGACTTCAAATACGTCACCGTTACCCCCGGCGCAACTGCCGATAAGATCATTTCGAGCATCCGCGGAGATGTGATGACTCAGGGCGAGTTCCTCGATAAATTCGTCGAGAAGCTCTTCACCAAGGTGTTCACCACCCGTGCCGAGGTCTATGCCGCGCAGGACGATATTCAGGAGCTTGTCCTGCCGCTGATCGGCACCTATCCCGACCAGTGGGAGACCGTCAAGCAGAGCCTTGCCGTGAATGCAAAGGATAACATGGCGCGCCTGATCTCGTCGCTGATGAAGGGCGAGGACAGCGCCGTGACCGTCGTTGCGGATATCCTGCTCGACACGATGCGCGAGGCCGGCATCACCGAGTATAACGCCCAGCAGGTCAAGGAGATGGTGCGGCCGCTGGTCAAGATGCTCATGAAGCTCGTTTCGGCCTGCCCGGACGAGACCGCCACGCTTCTTTATAACATCGTCGGCATCATGAGCGCGCACTACGGCGAGCTGGGCATGTCCTGGATGCTGAGCATTCCGTCAGACTACATGACATCGAAGCAGCCGGGCGCGCTGTACGAGCCGCTGCCGTTCACCGATGTCGCCGACGATGCGTGGTACCGCCCCGAGCTTGTCTACGCCTACGAAAACGGCCTTGTCAACGGCACGACGGCAAACACCTTCTCGCCGAATGCCATCGTAACGCGCGCGCAGGTCGTAACGGTGCTCTACCGCATGGCAGGCTCGCCCTCGGCCAGCGGCATGAAATGCCCCTTTGCCGACAACACCGCCGCATGGAGCCGCGACGCGATCACATGGGCATATAACGCCGGCGTCGCCAACGGCTTCACCGACTCTCGCTTTGCAGGCTCTGCCACCGTAACTCGCGAGCAGCTCGCGGCGTTCCTGTTCCGCTATGCCGACAAGGTCGTATCCGGCGGCACGCTCAAAGCGCCCCTGTCATATGCCGACAGCTTCCGCGACGCCTCCTCCGTCAGCGCCTATGCGGTCCCGGCCATGCGCTGGGCTAATGTAAACGGTATCATAAACGGCCGCGCCGGCGGCATTCTCGACCCGGCCGGCAGCGCAACACGCGCAGAATTCACCTGCATGATCTCCCGTTTCTCAATGGCGAATTGACGCACCTACGGATACGGATATTTCCGGCATCCCGACCGGAAACTGCATAAAAAACCATAACTGCCTCGCACTGCTTAAGTGCGAGGCATCTTTTTTGCACCGCACCGCATTGGCTCCCCCTGTCAAGGGGAGCAGTCGGCTTTGCCGACGAGGGGTTGAATTAAAAAATCCGCAACCAAAATTGCACATCGCCGCAAAAAACCGCCAAAAACCGACACCTGTCCGAACAATGTAATGACACGGGATGTAAAATTTCGCTTAAAAAACATATTTACTATTGATTTTTTTGCTAACTCTTAGTAGAATAAAACCACGCAATAGTATGCGTTCGCGGCAGGCGATACAATATGTGGTGCTCTGCCGCAGGCGGTGGATTTTTTTAATTAAAAGGAGGAAAAATAATGAATGTAAGAAAACGCGGACTTGCGCTTCTTATGTGCATCTGCATGGTATTCACGCTCCTGCCGTTCTCGGCATTTGCGGACGGAGAGAAGCCATATACGGAGCACAGTGAGACAAACGGCGTTGTCATGGACAAGACCGTTAAGCATGTCTTCGGCGACAAGTATAAGGTGACGCTTGAGCAGTATGTCAAAGGCAACGTTACCCCGGGCAAGAAAACTCCGATAGACGTTGTCCTCGTCCTCGACGTATCCGGCTCTATGGATGAGGGGTTTGGCGAGGGAGACGCTGCTTATGTCGAAGAATACAATCCTAAACATAATTCAAATTATACTTATTACATCAAGGATGCAAATGGACGCTACACTGGAGTAAGCTGGTGCTCCAAATGCAATGCATTTACCGACGGCTGTACGTGGGGGATCCTTATTCATTATAAAGGAGGAACAAAGTACACTCCCATGACCTCTGCCGAAGATACAGCTCCTGGCCTTGTGCAGTTCTTTAGCAGCAATACAAAAATTACCGCTCTAAATCGGCCGTCAACGGCTTCATTGATGCAATAGCGACAGGCAATCCCGATAGTAAAATTGCTATCGTAAAGTTTGCCGGCGATAAAAAAGACACGGTCGGTAATGAAACATACAAAGAAAGCGGTTATACCTACAACTACACTCAGATAGTACAGGGTCTGACAAAAGTCGATTCAGACGGCGCAGTGGCACTGAAAAGTTCAGTAAACGCGCTCACAGCCGGCGGCGCAACCTCGGCTGACTACGGTCTTGAAAAAGCAAAGACAGTATTTGACACTGCTGACAATGCATCGACCGACCGTAATCGTGTTGTCATTATGTTCACAGATGGTCAACCGAATCATTATAATGGCTTTGATGGAAGTGTAGCAGATACTGCAATAGAGAACGCACAAACTCTCAAGAGCGCGTCCTACGGCGCATCGGTATACACCATTGGTATTTTCAGTGGAGCAGATGTAGGTACGACGCTTCCTGACTATACTTACAGTGGGCAAACAAATCGCTACATGCACCTTGTCTCGTCCAACTATCCTGAAGCAAGCAGCATGAGCGAAATCGGCGAAGATGGAGCGGTAACAAACGGCTTCTACAAAGTTGCAAGCGATGCAAACTCTCTCGGCAAGGTGTTTACTCAGCTTGGCGAAGCCATCGGCAAGCCCAGCATTAACCTTGACAGCACCGCCGTCCTGACGGATAATATCGCGCCTAATTTCAATGTTCCTGCAGATACCACAGCCGTTAAAGTCTTCACCGCAGACTATGACGGCAAGAGCAAGACATTTGGCGACAGGGAAGACTTCACCGGCGATGTCAGTATCAATAACAATGCAGTCACCGTAAGCGGCTTTGACTACAGCGAAAACTTCGTATCTGACACCGTACATCCCGGTACGACGGATAACTACGGCAAGAAGCTCATTGTAGAGTTCGACATCACCGTAGATCGCACTCAGACCTATGGCGGCACTCAGCCTGCAAACGCAGGTGCAAACATAACTCTTGATGGAGAAACGATTGCATCTGTCGATTATCCCCCGGTTCCTGTAAGTATAGTAAATGACTTCGGCACTTCTTACAAAAAAAGCAAAACCTACAACGGCGAAGGCTTTACCATCAAAGATGAGTTCGAAGCAATGCTCAAGAATGATAACATTGCAGACGGCGTAAGGAATGACTATGTAGATATCACTTACACTGTCACCGATAAAGACAATAAACTTGTCGGCACATATGTTGTTAAAGCAAAAGGAACGACCGGCACTTGGATGGCAGGGGAAGCAGCTGCTAAAACTTCTCCTGACGTAGACACTTATAACTACAAAGTAACGTGTGTTGTCAGCGACGTAAACAAGGAGAATGGTGCGGAATCCGTAACTAAGTCCGGCACCATGACGCTCAGCATTACCGCAAACACAGGACTCACCGTATCCGGCACCGATTACACCGGCCAATATGACGGCGCTTCCCACGGTAAAGCCGCAACGGCAAATGTTGATGGCGCTACCATAGAATATAGCATCGATGGCGAAAATACGTGGACGACCGACTTTCCCACAATAAAGAACGTCGGCGAAATTAATGTCACCGTTAAGGCGTCGATGGCAAACTACAGTGACGCGACGGCAACGTACACCCTGAAAGTCACTCCGCGCCCCGTTACTCTCACATCCGAAACTGCAAGCAAGCCCTACGACGGCGATCCGCTTACACGTCCTGTTGTGACAATCGGAGGCGACGGCTTTGTTGACGGCGAAGTTACGGATATCAAGGCAATCGGCAGTGTAACAAACGTTAGCGATAGCCCTGTAACAAATACGATTGTATATACTACTACAGATGAGTTCGTAGAAGATAACTACAATATCACAAAGGACGAAGGCACCCTGACCATCACCAAGTCCGGGGAGTTGTCCGTAAATGCTAAAGGTTATGATGGCAAATATGACGGCCAGACGCATAACGGCAATGTAACTGCAACAGAAGGTGCGACACTCAGCTACAGCACCGATGGCGGTAATACGTGGACAGCAACCGAACCCACAATAAAGAACGTCGGTGAAATTAATGTCATCGTTAAGGCGTCGATGGCAAACTACAGTGACGCGACGGCAAAGTACACCCTGAAAGTCACTCCGCGCACCGTTACTCTCACATCCGAAACTGCAAGCAAGCCCTACGACGGCGATCCGCTTACACGTCCTGTTGTGACAATTGAAGGCGACGGCTTTGTTGACGGCGAAGCAACAGCCATAGCAACCGGCAGCGTAACAAACGTTTCCGATAGCCCTGTAACAAATACAATTGTATATACTACTACAGATAAGTTCGTAGCAGGTAACTACAATATCACAAAGAGCGAAGGCACCCTGACCATCACTCCGCTTGCCGTAACCGTAACAGCAAAGGATTACACCAAGTACGTTGGCGAAAAGGATCCTGCATTTGAGGCAACTGTCACCGGAACTATCAATAACGATACGGTAAGCTACACCATAAGCCGCGAAAAGGGCGAGACTGCCGGAACTTATTCGATCACCCCGGCCGGTGCTGAAGCACAGGGCAACTACACCGTCACTTACAATGCCGGCACGCTCACCATCAAAGAGCGCCCCTATATCCCCCCTGTGAATCCGCCGATAACCGACAAGATCACGGTCGAGATCACGGGCAACAGCGACAGCGTCGTATATGACGGCACCGAGCACAGCGTCAAGGACTACACCGTGAAGATCAGCGACTCGCGCTACACCGAGAAGGACTTCACCTTCAGCGGCAAGGCACTCGCAAGCGGCGTCAATGCCGGAACCTACGAGATGGGCCTCAAGGCCGACCAGTTCAAGAACACCAACGCGCGCTTCACGAACGTTGAGTTCATCATCAAGGCAGACGGCGTACTGACGATCACGCAGCGTCCTCTGACCATCACCGCCGGCAGCGCCGAGGGCATCGCCCCCGTGACCTGCGATAAGTACACCGTCGAAGGCCTTGCGACCGGCGACAAGGTCGATTCCGTCAAGATCACCGGCATCCAGAGCGAGCCGGGCGAATCCCCGAACGTTGCGTCCGACGCAGTCATCAAGAACGCAAAGGGCGAGGATGTCACCGCAAACTACAAGATCACCTATGTTGACGGCGTTCTCAAGGCCATCGAGGTCCTCAATAAGGAGATCCACTTCAACTACGTCATCGGCTACACCGACGGCACCATCCGCCCGAATAACGACATCAGCCGCGCAGAGGTCGCAACGATCTTCTTCCGCCTGCTGACCGACGAGGCACGCGAGCAGTACACGACGACCGCAGGCAACTTCACCGACGTTAAGGCCGGCATGTGGTGCAACCGCGCGATAGCAACGCTTACGAACATGGGCATCATCAAGGGCTACACCGACGGCAGCTTCCAGCCGAACAAGAGCATCACCCGCGCAGAGCTTGCAACGATCATAGCGCGCTTTGCAAAGCTTGATGTTAACACCAAGACCTTCAGCGACATCACCGGCCACTGGGCACAGAAGAACATCGAGCTTGCCGCAGGCAACGGCTGGATAAACGGCTATGAAGACGGCACCTTCCGCCCGAACAACAACATCACCCGTGCAGAGACCTTCGCAATGATAAACCGCGTCCTCGATCGCCAGACCGAGAGCGTATCCGACCTCCTGCCGACGTCCGAGATGAACATGTGGAGCGATAACCTGAACGAAAACGCATGGTACTACAAGGACGTACAGGAAGCGACAAACTATCATAAGTGCGACCGCGTGGGCGACAGCGTCTACGAGAAGTGGACCGAGAAGGTTCCCGACATCGACTGGGCGTCTTACCAGATCTGATCGCAAATCCAAAACCTATCACAAGGCAGCTTGTCTGCCTTGTGATTTTTTTATGTGCGTGGTATAATAAAATGATAATACTATTGATAATGCTATGCGGAGGTTGCCCGATTTGGATAAATTCGTTTTGAAATCTTCATATTCGCCGATGGGCGATCAGCCGGAGGCCATAGAGACGCTCGTGCGCGGCATCGAAAACGGACTCGATGAGCAGGTTTTGCTCGGCGTCACCGGCTCGGGCAAGACCTTCACCATGGCGAGCGTTATCGAAAAGCTCAACCGCCCGACGCTCGTTCTGGCGCACAATAAGACCCTTGCGGCGCAGCTGTGCTCGGAGTTTCGCGAGTTTTTCCCGGATAACGCCGTGGAGTATTTCGTCTCGTACTACGACTATTATCAGCCCGAGGCGTATATTCCGCACACGGATACCTTCATTGAAAAGGACAGCGCAATAAACGACGAGATCGAGCGCCTGCGCCACAGTGCAACGTCGAGCCTTTTTGAGCGGCGCGACGTCATAGTCGTTGCATCCGTCTCGTGCATCTACGGTCTCGGCGACCCGATCGACTATAAAAACATGGTCATATCCCTGCGCCCGGGGCAGACGCGCAATTTTGACGAGCTTCTGCGCAAGCTCATCGAGATACGCTATGAGCGAAATGACATTGCTTTCGAGCGAAATATGTTCCGCGTCCGCGGCGACACGGTCGAGATATTCCCGGCTTATGCGACCGATAAGGCCATCCGCGTCGAGTTTTTCGGCGATGAGGTGGACAGAATAAGCGAGGTGAACGTCGTGACCGGCGCGCCCGTACGCTATCTGAACCACGCTGCGATATACCCGGCCAGCCACTATGTCGTAAGCCGCGACAAAATGGCGCGCGCTATCGACGATATCCGCGCCGAGTGCGCCGAGCGCGTAAAATACTTTCAGGATAACGGTAAATTGCTTGAAGCGCAGCGCATATCGCAGCGCACAAATTACGATATCGAGATGATGCAGGAGTTGGGCTACTGCTCGGGCATCGAGAACTATTCGCGCATAATCTCAAACCGCCCGGCAGGCTCCGCACCCATGACGCTGCTCGATTACTTTCCGAAGGATTTCCTGCTGTTCGTGGACGAAAGCCACGTCACGCTGCCGCAGGTCAGGGCGATGTACCGCGGCGACCACGCGCGCAAGGAGTCGCTCGTTGAATACGGCTTCCGTCTGCCGTCGGCTTATGATAACCGACCGCTTAAATTCGAGGAATTTCAGGAGCGCATAAATCAGGCTGTGTATGTCTCCGCAACGCCCGGCGATTACGAGCGCGAAAGGGCAGGGCAGATAGCCGAGCAGATAATCCGCCCGACCGGCCTGCTCGACCCAGAGATATCCGTTCGCCCGATAGAGGGGCAGATCGACGATCTTATAAGCGAGATCAATATACGCATCGAAAAAGGCCAGCGCACTCTGGTAACGACGCTCACGAAAAAAATGGCTGAGGATCTTACCGAATACCTCGGAGCCGCCGGCATAAAGTGCAGGTACATGCACCACGATATCGGCGCGATAGAGCGTATGGAGATAATCCGCAGCCTGCGCCTCGGCGATTTTGACGTGCTTGTCGGCATAAACCTCCTGCGCGAGGGACTTGACCTCCCGGAGGTGAGCCTTGTTGCAATTCTCGATGCCGATAAGGAGGGCTTTCTTCGAAGCGAAACGAGTCTTATCCAGACCATCGGTCGCGCGGCACGCAACGCCGAGGGCACGGTGATCATGTATGCCGATACCGTGACGAGGTCGATGCGTCTTGCGATCGACGAAACCGAGCGCCGCCGCGCAAAGCAGGCGGCATATAACGCAGAGCACGGCATCGTGCCGAAAACGATAGTAAAAAGCGTTCGCGAGCTTATCGAGATATCCAGCGAGAGCGAGAAAACTCTGCGCCGTGCCGACGGAGTGAAGCTCACAAAGTCCGAGCGCAAGGAGCTTATCGAAAAGCTCGAAAAGGAAATGAAAGCCGCGGCAAAAATGCTTGAATTCGAGCTTGCGGCTCAGCTTAGAGACGAGATCGTCCGCCTGCGCGGCGAGGTGAAATGATGAAACTTCTTATACTTGACGGAAACAGCATAGTAAACCGCGCGTTTTACGGCATACGCGCCCTCACGGCACCCGACGGAACGCCCACAAACGGCGTGTACGGCTTCCTTGCCATACTACGCAAGCTGCTTGATGATGAAAAGCCCGAGGCCGTGTGTGTTGCATTTGACCTCAAAGCGCCGACGTTCCGGCACCTGAGATACGCCGGATATAAGGCTCAGCGCAAGGGCATGCCCGAGGAGCTTGCCGTTCAGATGCCGATACTCAAGCAGGTGCTTGACGCAATGGGCATCCTGCGCCTTGAGCTTGAGGGCTACGAGGCCGATGATCTGCTCGGTACGGTCGCTGTGCGGTGCAGCGCAGCAGGCTGGGACTGCCGCATCGTCACCGGCGATAAGGACAGTTTTCAGCTTATAAGTGAAACGACGCATGTCTGCCATGTCAAAAGCCGTATGGGGCAGACAACGACGACAGAGTATACTCCAAAGCTGTTTTTTGACGAGTACGGCTTTGAGCCAAAGCACATCATTGACCTCAAGGCTCTGATGGGCGACGGCTCGGATAACATCCCCGGCGTGCCCGGAGTGGGCGAGAAAACGGCTATGGGGCTTGTTCAGAAGTATAAGGATATCGAGACCATTTATGCCGGGCTTGACACCATAGATGTCAAAGAGGGTATGCGAAAAAAACTGCGCGAGGGCAGGGAGAGCGCCTTTTTGTCCTATGAGCTTGCAACGATACACACCGATGCGCCGATAGAGTTTGCACCCGATGACGCAAAGTGGAGCGAGGACTATAAGCCCGAGCTGTACGATGTGCTCAAAAAGCTCGGATTTAATAAATTCATCGAAAAATGGGGCGTGAGCGAAAGTGCCGAGAGCGCGCAGAAGGCGATGACAGAGCGCATTGAATATGTTGAATATGCCTCGTTTGACGAGATAATGCAGGCTGTTCAGAGTGCCGACGAGATTGCCGTAACGGCGGATGAAAGCTTTGACAGTATTGAGATATGCGACGGGAGGGCAGTGTACATTGCACGTTGGAGCAGCCTTGGGGACGATTATTCAAAGCTGCTGAGCTTTGTGTTTTCGGATAAAGTCAAGAAGACTGCGCACAATGTCAAAAATCTGATGACGCAGCTCATTGCCGAAAAGCTGCCGCTTGACGGCTTTGTATATGATACGGCGCTTGCAGGATATCTGCTTGACGCAACTGCCGGAGACTACAGCCTCGGCCGCATGAGCATAGGCTATTGCGGCGCAGAGCTTGACGGAGCGGAGGCTGTGTACAGACTGCGCCCTGTGACCGAGAAAAAGCTTGAAGAGCTCGGCATGACAAAGCTCTTCTACGAGATAGAAATGCCGCTGTGCCGCGTTTTGGCCGATATGCAGGAGCAGGGCTTTATGATAGATAAGGCGGCTCTCGTTAGCTTTGGCGAAGGGCTGACCGGCACGATAGCGGAGCTGGAGCGCGCCATATACGAGCACGCCGGGTGCGAGTTTAACATCAATTCGCCCAAGCAGCTCGGCGAGGTGCTTTTCGATAAGCTCATGCTCCCGGCCGGCAAAAAAACGAAAACCGGCTGGAGCACAAATGCCGACGTTCTTGAAAAGCTGCGCGGCAAGCACCCGATAGTTAACATGGTTCTCGATTACCGCATGCTCACAAAGCTCAAGAGCACATATGCCGACGGGCTTTTGAAGCTCATCGATCCGGACGGCAGGATAAGAACCAAGTTCCAGATGACCGTCACCGCGACCGGCCGACTGTCGAGCACCGACCCTAATCTTCAGAACATACCCATACGCAAGGAGCTCGGCAGCCATATCCGCGAGATGTTCATTGCATCTAAGGGAAATGTCCTTGTCGATGCCGACTACAGTCAGATAGAGCTGAGGCTGCTTGCGCATATATCCGGCGATGAGCATATGCGCGCGGCGTTTTTAAGCGGCGAAGATATACACACAGTTACGGCCTCGCAGGTGTTCAATACGCCGATCGATGAGGTAACGCCCTTGCAGCGCAGCCGCGCAAAGGCCGTAAACTTCGGCATAGTCTACGGCATATCACCGTGGTCGCTTGCGCAGGATATCGGCGTAACGCAGGGTGAGGCAAAGGCGTACATGGATGCGTATTTAAATAAATACGACGGTGTGCGCGACTATATGAAGTCCATCGTCGAAAAGGCAAAGCAGGACGGATATGTCACGACGATCTATTCGCGCCGCCGCGATCTGCCGGAGCTTAAATCGTCGAATTTCAACACAAGATCGTTTGGCGAGCGCGTTGCGCTGAATATGCCCATCCAGGGCACTGCGGCAGATATAATAAAGCTTGCAATGGTGAATGTGTATAACAGGCTCAAAGCCGAGGGACTAAAGGCAAGGCTCATTTTGCAGGTGCATGACGAGCTTATCTGCGAATGTCCCGAGAATGAGGCGCAGACCGTTGCGGACATTCTGCGCGAGGAGATGAGCGGAGCTGCCAGGCTCAGCGTACCGCTCACGGTCGATGCGAAAATAGGCCACAGCTGGGCGGAGGCGCACTGATGCTGACTTATGAACAAGCCGGGGACGTTCTCGACGATCTTGTTGACGAGCTGCCCGAGGAAATATTCAAAAACTTAAACGGCGGCGTCAGCTTCGTTGAGGATGCCGTGCGCAGCGACGACGGAAGATACACGCTCGGCATGTATTTCCGCGATAAAATGGGGCGGCATATCGAGTTGTATTACGGCTCGTTTACAGAGCTTTACGGAGACATGGATGATGAGACCTTCCGCCGTCGTTTAAGGAGCACGCTCCACCATGAGCTTACGCACCATATCGAAAGCCAGGCCGGCGACCGCAGCCTTGAGCGTTGGGACGAGCGCCAGTCCGAGCTTTACGGTTTTGGCGGTATTGACGTAAAAAGCATACTGTTTGTGTGCGATGATAACAGCAAGTGGCTTGTTGCAGAAGCGGTTTTTTACGGGTGAAAGGGGGGTTACTGGCCGGAGATCAAGGCATATTCGGCCGGGATCGACGTTAAGGACGAAATAAATCCGCGCGTGAAAAAATGCTGCGAAGCGCTCGATATAAGGCTGCCGCACGGCTATCCTGTGCCGGTAACGCGCGAGCTTATCGAACGATGTGATGTCGTGCTGTGCATGACGGCGCTTCAGGCGCAGAAGCTGTCGGACGAATATCAGGATATGGACGAGCGCATAATGTGTCTTGCCGATGAGGATATCTATCCGCCGACGCTGCCGCTTGGCTGGAAAAAATGTGTTCTGCGCATTGAGGATGAAGCTCTTGCCGTCATAGACGAGCTGCGCGAGGAGGACATGTAATGGTGCGCATTGTCGATACAAGAGCCGAGCACATTGACGATATCCTGCGCATCGAGCAGCAGTGCTTTTCACTGCCGTGGACTCGCGAGCAGCTTACAGCTCAAATGACGGATTCCATGCATGTTTTTCTTGCTGCCGAGGCCGAAAACGGCAGGGCAGTTGGCTATGTCGGGCTTATGTACGTCCTTGACGAGGGGTATATATCAAACGTCGCCGTGTCGCAGGACAGGCGGCGCGAGGGAATAGCCGATATGCTGCTTGACGAGCTTCGTGCACGAGCTGAGGCTGCAAAGCTCAACTTTTTAACACTGGAGGTGCGCCTTGGCAATGTGCCGGCGCAGAGCTTATATAAAAAACACGGCTACATCGAGGTCGGCCGGCGAAAGGGATACTACAGCCTGCCGAAGGAGGACGCCGTTTTGATGACTTGTTTTCTAAGTGAGGAAGAGAAATGAAAATACTTGCCTTTGAATCATCCTGCGACGAGACCGCCGTCGCCGTCGTTGAAAACGGCAGAAATGTGCTTACGGATCAGATATTCTCGCAGGCCGACCTGCACGCCATTTATGGAGGTGTTGTGCCGGAGATAGCGTCGAGAAGCCATGTCGAGGTCATATCCCGTCTTGCGCAGCGCGCCGTGGAGGCTGCAGGAATAGAAAAAAGCGATATCGATGCCGTCGCGGCGACCTATGCGCCCGGACTTATCGGGACTGTGCTTGTCGGACTCAACTTTGCAAAGGCAGCTGCCATGAGCCTCGGCGTTCCGCTTATCCCCGTGCACCATATAAAGGGGCACGTTGCGGCAAACTACATAGCATATCCCGAGCTTGAGCCGCCGTTTTTGTGCCTTGCGATATCAGGCGGCAATACGCTTATAATCGACGTGCGGAGCTATACGGACCTCAAGGTCATCGGCGCAACGCGCGACGATGCGGCAGGCGAGTGCTTTGATAAAACCGCACGCGTGCTCGGACTGCCGTATCCCGGGGGCAAGCCCATTGACGATCTTTCGCAAGGCGGCGACGATAAAAAATATCATCTGCCGCGCACGCATATTGAGGGGCATCCATATGAAATGAGCTTCTCCGGCCTTAAAACTGCCGTGATAAATATCGTGCACAATGCCGAGCAAAAGGGCGAGGAGCTGGACAGAGCCTCGCTTGCGGCATCCTTCACGGCCGCCGTGAGCGATGCTCTTGTGCCTCGCACAATGATGGCGGCAAAGGAGCTCGGGTATAAGAAAATCGCCATTGCCGGCGGTGTTGCGGCAAATTCGCGCATCCGTGCCGATTTCAAGGCTGCCGCCGAGAAAAACGGCTGCGAGCTGTTCGTTCCACCGTTGAAGCTTTGCGGCGATAATGCGGCAATGATAGGCTGCCAGGGCTATTATGAGTACCTCGCCGGGAACACTGCCGGCTGGGATCTCAATGCCTACGCGAATATGGAGCTGTAAGGAGAGGGCGTATGGGCGTACACGACGGACACAGGGAGCGGATGAAAAGCCGCTTTGTCGAGGCCGGCCTTGATGGCTTTAACGATCATAACGCACTTGAGATGCTGCTTTTCTACGCCGTTCCGCGCAAGGACACAAATGAGCTTGCGCATAGGCTTTTAAAGCAGTTCGGCTCGCTCGCATCCGTTTTTGAAGCAAAGCACGAGGAGCTTATGCGCGTTGACGGGATAGGCGAGAACGCCGCAACGCTCATAAAGCTCATTCCCGAGGTCAGCCGTCGCTATCTGCTTACTAAAAGCCTACCGACGAAGGTTATCCGCCGCAGCGAGGATGCCGGTGCATATTTTGTCGCCAAGTTCATGTACGAGGTAAATGAGATATGCTATGCGCTGCTGCTTAACTCCTCTAACGGAATAATAGCCTGCAAGGAGATAAGCCGCGGCGTTGTGAACGCAACCGAGGTCGGCATAAGAATGCTTGTTGAGGCGGCCATTAAAAGCAACGCTGCCGCCGTTATCATTGCCCATAACCACCCCGGTGCGCTGCCGCTTCCGTCGAAGGAGGATGAGTACTGCACCCGGCTTGTGAAGAAAGCTTTGGAGCTTGTCGATATAAAATTACTTGACCATATTATCGTCGGTGGCAAAGAGTTTCAATCTCTTAACAAAAATGGACTTATGTAAACGAAATGATGTTTTCAAAATGTAACAAAATTCGACTTCAGGACTCTACATAATTTTACATATCGGCGCTAAATACTGAAATTCAATGATTTTTCAGTGTTGGAAACTCTGTTGAAAATGTTGATAACTATTTGCAAAATAATTTTTTGAAATAATTATGTAAACGCTTTGCGACTGTTTTGTAGCATTGAAAAAGTGCTGAAATTCTTATATTTTTTATAAACATAAATTGTCAGCATAATGGCTTACAAATTTGAGCAATAACGAGCAGTTATAACTTTTTTTGTTTGACTTTATCGCCGCCATGTGCTAAAATGCGAAATGTCCTTTGCTGGTGTGGCTCAATGGTAGAGCATCTCACTCGTAATGAGA
>ENA-UOJS01001839-UOJS01001839.1-human-gut-metagenome-genome-assembly--contig:-C74-NODE-1839-length-16180-cov-9.371039_pt1 | contig 16180 bp, 9 predicted proteins | sample MGYA00242355_ERZ723902 | MGnify/ENA metagenome assembly ERZ723902 | reverse complement strand
AGATACTATTTTTTGAATGATTTTTCGCATTTCACTTACTTTTGACTATAAATATTGAATTCTCCGATTACGCCAGTTAATATAATAAGTCGCGGAAGAAACACAAACAAATACAGAAGCCATCCTAACACAGAGAGCCATACCACCTGACAATGGCTATTGTTTGCTACAACGACATATATTGCTACAAAGATACGACAAATTGAGCGCACTGCAAAATAAAAATCCATTTAATTTGATACTCCCCGATGCTTGTTCAAAAGCAGTGTATATTTATGCGGTTTGCGACAGATTCGCGCATTAATATTTATCGCTGCAGGAACATCAACATCACCGGAATGTTCCCACTGGCCGGGAAAATATTTATGGCTGCGCATAAACGTTTTTTGAGCACACGGCATGACATTATGACGGGCAACGGAATGGACGCTTCAGTGGATAAAAAGACTTTCCTATACAATGCAAGACAGGCATTATTCGGATGTCAGACAGATTTTATTATGATAAGGAACAAGCTCTATCACGACGTGACATGAAGCATGCCGACCTGCAAAAAAGACTTTATCACAAACCTATTAACGGCAATTACGGAAACTGACAGCTGAAATACTCCGACCGGACTTCGGATCAATAGAAATTAAATTATGACTGATTAATAAAAAGCCTGTGGCTCAAAGCCCTAACAAGCGTTGCTTTCGCCTGCTGAAAAGAAAACGATATGGACTACTTTCAAATCGTAACAGGATTTTGATTTTTCTGTCCGTTTTACCCGATATACCCCGAAAAATAAGCGTGTATTTGCAAATAGACCTTCCTTCGGGCGCAAATACGCGGATTATGAAGGGTTTACATAATACATTGAATATCAACGATTTATGTTTAAGGGGTATTTCTTCGCATTGCAATATGCCCCATTTCGGCTTGCAATAAAGCCCTTTTCGGAGGGCGAAATGGGCCATATCGCACCCTGAAATGGGCTTAATCGGAACGCGAAATGGGCAATATCAGAAAGTGAAATGTATTATTTCGGACTACATAATGGGGTATATGAAAAGCCGGTATGCCATGAAATGGCCTCAAATGTGCCCGATTTAACATTCATTCACACCTCTTTTGCGAAAATATTTTGTCAAAATTTAGTCAAGAAAAATTGTAAGCTGTTCTCTCGAAAATCCCTTAAAAACGCTGATTTCAGATGTAAAGAAATACTCCGGAAACATGCATCCTACATACTATGAAAATATATTGGCTTTGGCGAATGGATTTATTGTTATGTCAACGCGGATTCATTGTTACGGTAGTGTGGATTTATTGCCGTGACAACATTGATTTTTCCATTACGCGAGCCACGCACATTCACGGCTTACAAAACACAGCGCGATATATAATTATTCCGCCATTCAATACTTATTCACCACTGGAAAAATACTTATTCATCACCGAAAGCCATGCTCCACTGAATATCCGTCTGGCAGTATAGGCCTCCTCACAGACTCTGACATTAAGTCTCACATAAGCCATATATACTTTATGAGGATTCCCTACAATGCCTGTCCGATGATTCAAGATTTCCCGACAAAACCTCTACCAAGCGTCTGAAACCGTCCGCCATTCCCGGTTTTGCGATTTCATCGAATAAAATCCTTACCGACAGAAACTTTATATTCATGCAAAAACAAAAATGACGACCGGCGTCGGAAAGACGCACGGCCGCCACATATATAATTAGGATTGAAAGTCGCATCGCAGCTGCTGCGGCAGAGAACGGACGACAGGCATCCGCCTTACCGGGCGCGGCACTTGCCACCTCTGAGCCTTCAGCTTTTAAGCGGAGGTCCCCGACACAGGTATCGGGGACTGTCCGCCACGAAGAATTATTGTATTACTTGAATTGAAAGTCTTACATCTTCACGCTCACTGTGTGAGTGCCCGCGCCATATTCCTTTGAGACAGTCTCGCCGGGAAGTGTCACATCGGCTGTGGCTCCCTCAGGAATAGTGAACGTCCACTTCCATGTGTCGCCGTCAAACTTCCATGAACTCTTTATGAGTCCGGCGGCAGACTTGTATTCAGCAGTCAGATAACCCAGACGACGGTCGGGAACAGGACGCATGATGATGTGGCGGAAGCCCGGCTTGGCTGGATCGGCGGCTATGCCGGCAGCAGTCTCCCACAACCATTCGCACACCGAACCGTAGGCGTAATGATTGAACGAGTTCATGCCCTGCGGACCCATGCCCTTGTCTTTCATGTAGCTGTTCCAACGTTCCCAGATGGTTGTGGCGCCGTTGTCGATGGAATAGAGCCACGACGGATTCTTGCGCTGGAAGAGCAGTTCGTAGGCAATGTCGGACATACCGTTCTCGGTAAGTGTGGACATGAGTATTGAAGTGCCGAGGAAACCTGTCTGCAGGCAGTTGTCGTGCTGCTTGAAGTTCTCGCGCAGACGGGCAATCATGCGTTCCTTGGCAGCACCTTCAAGTATATTGTTCTTCAGGGCGAAGAGTGCCGGAGTCTGCATGGTGTTAAGTATCTCGGTCTTGAACTCACCGTCTGAAGTGAAGAACTGGCTGCGTATGTACTCGCGTGCCTCGTTCACCATCGACGCATAGCGTGAGGCGTCACGGCCGGTGGCGTTGGCCATGTCGCGCATCATGCCGGCATCCATAAGCCAGTAGCTGGCGCACAGATAGTTCCAGTAGTCAACAGCCTCAGGCAGAGGACCGTTCTGACCGAAGGCACGTCCGCTGCAACTCTCCAGCGGTTCGTAGCTCAACCAGTCGGCCCACTGATAGTTTCCGTTCTCGTTTCTGAGCGCATTGTGATCGTATTTGGTCTCCGCAACGTGGTTCATGAAACGCTCCATTGACGCCCACGACTCGTCAACCACCTGTTTGTCGCCGTACTGTTTCCATACGACCCATGGCACAATGATTCCCGCATCGGCCCAACCGAGGCGCATCATGTCCTGGTCGCCGCATCCGTACTGTGCGAACGGAGCCACGCCCGGATAGCCGCCTGTGGGCGACTGGGTGTCGCGCATGTCCTGCAACCACTTATGGAAGAAACGTTTGGTGTTGGCGAAGAATGTACCTGTCTCTGCAAACACCTGTGTGTCGGCAGTCCAGCCCAGACGTTCGTTGCGCTGCGGACAGTCGGTAGGAACAGACAGATAGTTGGACAGCTGTCCCCAATATGTGTTAGAGATAAGTTTGTTCACAAGTTCGTTACCCGTAGTGATGTGTCCTATCTCCATGTCCTTGGCGATAGATGTCACGGGAACGCTGCGTATCTTCTTTATTGTCACCGGCTCAGTGACGGTGATTGATACGAAACGATAGCCGAAGAACGTGTTTTGCGGACGGAAGGTTACGGGCTTGTCTCCTGCCGCAAAGGTGTAGTCGAGCATCATACCTGTATCAGGTATGCGTAGATTGAGACGGTGAACGCTGCCTTCAGGTCCGTCCATGCCTCTGCTCTTAGCTCCGTTTCCGTCGTTGAGCAGCTCTCCTGTCACACAGTGAAGCTTTGTGCCTTCCTTTGCCTGGAAGACGAACTCAGGCACGGCGGCGGCATTCTGTCCGAAGTCAACCACCAGATTCTCGCCCGGATTTACCTGCATTGACTCTCCGTCCTTGAATTTCTTCTTTATGACAACCTTGCCGTAAGCGTCGTCGCTCTGCCCTGTCACGTCCTGCCAGGTATAGGCATCGACGGGAGCGAGCGCAAGGTCCTGACGCATATATATCTCGGCACCGTTGTTCGGACGTATCTGTCCGCGGAATTCGCGGTTCACTTCAGGCTTTGAGAGCTTGGCAGGAGTGAGATATCCCTGTGGCTCGCGGGCATCGTAAACCTCGCCGTCGAATATGGCGGCATGCTTCACCGGTCCGGCAATACCTGCCAGCCAGTTGTCTGTATTGGTGCCGTAAAGACGTGTGGTTCCGTCGGCATAGGTCACACGCAGCACGCCACAAAATGCGCACTTGGTGCCATACATGCCTTGAGTTCCGCCGGGGGTGACGATCTTGTCGGCCCACCAGCCCGGTGTAACCTGCGCGGCCAACTGGTTCTCAGCTCCGGAGTGTCTGTCGAACAGGTCGGTTATATCATATGTAAACGAACGCTTGGTCTTGAGCGGATGGGTGAATCCGGGCTTGAGCACCTCTTTGCCGACGAGCTTGCCGTTGACATACAGGTCATAGACTCCAAGTCCTGCCGTCATCCATTCCACACGTTTCACCTTGGCTTCGTTGGTCAGTGTGGATACAAACCAGTTGGCACCGTCAGCCGCACGCGCACCATCGTTCACAGTACCCGTCACAACAGGTGCATTGACTACGGAAATCCATTCAGAATTTTTCCACGCTTCACCATCGAACCCGTCGATCAGTGTCCCCACGTTTTTCTTGTCGGCAGTACCGCAAGCCGTAAACATCGCGAGTGCTGCACAATAAAGCATCTGTTTGTAGTTCATCATATTTTATTTTGTTTTTATGAAATTCTATCTTACGACCCCTGCAACAGATAAACCGTATTATTTCAGACAGTTTAAGCAGTAGGTGCTGAATATCCGCACAATTCGCCGGTCGGCGACACGGCTTTGCAGCTTGACGCACAAAGCGGCAGGCAAGACAAAAAGTTCGGACATTCTCTTGTTTTAGTCATTAGTTTTATTCAGACAGACATCAATGCCGGAAACTGACTTTCATCCACAGGAAAGAACCGTGCGGAACGGCGGCAGAAGACGGCATGTGCGTCAAAGACAAAGTTAAGGAAATATTTTGTACGGGCGACGTATGCAGGCATGTTTTTGATGCGAGGGTGTCAGAATGTATGGTGAAAAATATCAAAAAGCGCAGCCGGCATATTGTTACCGCTGGATATCAAAAGAAAAGAACCTTGTGCAGGAATAGCATTTTGCGCTGCCCGAAACTTATGATAGGACAAAAGACAAAGTGTCCGCGCCACCCGACCTGGCGGGTGCATGCTGCCGACAGGAAGCTTGATGAAGCTCTGCTGACGCAACGGGGCACGGCTGTTTACATAATTGTTGCTCTGACTTGTGTTGTCGGGCCTGTCAACAACACGTATGGTCTGTGCTCCGACAGCGCCTGACGACAGAAACAACAACAATGACACCAACTGATATTTTAACTTTATCATAAGTCCTTTTGTTTGTAAACGCATAATATGAAAAATCACTCTCCGCGCGAACGGAGAGTGATTGAATGTATGTTTGATAAAAATCCTGTCAGATTATTACCATTCGATAGCATACTGACGGTCCTTAATCTGAGTGTTGATCTTACGCTCGCCGGTCAGAGAACCTTTGACTGTGTAAGACATCTCATATCCAGGAACAAGTCCGTAGTCAGTGAATGTATAATTAACATTGTTTATTATCACATAACGGTGCAACAGATAGTTCTGTGTAGCATCCATTTCCTCTATTACAGTGTAACGTGTAACCTCATCTTCATTGGTAGGATTACCAGTTGCGTCTGTAACCTTGTTAACGCTGAACTTCATAAGAGGATTATCGCATGTGAACTTGACTGTACCACGGGTGTGGTCATTCTCGTTAGGAACGAACTCGAGCTTGATTTTGTAGTTAGCACGGTCCTGTCTGTCCTCGTCGATAAGTCCGGCATATACAAACACTGCATTCTCATCCACTACATACATACGGACATTTTCAACAACAGAAGCCTCAGTATCTCCTGCAATGGAAATCTGCTGAGATGTTCCTGAATAAAGTCCTGACCAGTCATTGAACGGATAAATACGAAGTAGAGCCTTAGCATAATACTGACGCGGATGCGACTCGTATCCATAGCTTGGGTCGTCCAGTATCTGAATAGGAAGAACCCACTTCTTAGACATATCTATACCACGGAAGTCGAATTTGATATTCAACAGATCAACATCTGTTCCGGCAGGTATAGTCATCTCTGATGCGTATGTGGCATACTGACTCATGTCCTGATAATACAGATCCGTACGGTTCTGGAATCTGGCATAGTTCATTATACCCAATGTATCAGGGTCTGCTGCGAAATGCACGGTCACATCCTTCGGATTGGTTGTAGAACCCGCAATGACAACAGGAAGATCATACTCTGAAATACCGTAACCGCCATCAGCCTCATCAGGGAATTTATTACCGGTAACATTACCATCATTATCGTAAAGGCAACGCGTGTACGGAACATTAACAACTCTCACACCATCGTTATCAAGCGGAGCACTGAAAGCTACATAGTGAGCATACTGCTCATCCTCCCACTCGTCATTACAAGAAGTAGTTAACAAGAGCAGGCCCAACAAAGAAGCTCCTAAAATAGATATATGTTTCATTTTAATTTCCATTTAATTATTTAGTCATAATTTCTCCAACCCGGTGACTGTACCAACTTGTTGTTGCGCTTGAGCTCGTCGAAGGTAACAGGCCAGAAGTACATCTTCTCAGCGAATGTCTGCTGAAGATTGGTTGTTGGTATTACAACCATGAAGTCATCACGTCTGTCTTGAGTCATAAATACGTTAAGACCATAAATCTGCTGAGACTCCTCAACCGGTGCATCCATCCAACGGCGCAGGTCGTAATAACGCTTGCCTTCTCCAAGAAGTTCAATCATACGCTCACGCTTGATCTTTGCACGCAATACGTTCTTATCAGAGTATTCCGCATCAGTGTAATCAGGCAGTCCCGCACGAATACGTACCGGCTGAATACCTTTCTTTATCTCGTTGATATCACGGCTAATTGTGTATGTTTTGCTGCCATCCCATGATGCAACCTGGTATGAACCGTCAAGCTCATTAAGAGCCTCTGCATACATCAAGAGGATGTCTGCGTAACGGATAGCAGGTTCCGGTTTGGCTGCAATGTTTGTCATACTGTGGTCTGACTCTATGTAATCATTAGGATTATAGAACTTTCTGTAACCTATACCGGTACGAGGATAAGAGAAGGCATTGATGTAACCGTCACCACCTCCACGATAATAGAATATCTGCTTGTCGCGCTGTGATGTTGTCGGATGACCTGCGCACTCCCAAACGCTACCGCTGAATGCTACTGAAGCGTAGAAACGCGGCTCACGGTTAGCATACTGCAATGATACGTTTGCCTTCAATGGCGGATAATCCTTATAGTTCTGACGTGTGGTCCAACCCTTAACACGCTCTGAACCATTACCACCATTCAACTCACTGTCTTTGCCGGGAACATCTGTTCCGTCATTCATATAGAAAGCATCTACCATCTTCTGTGTAAGACCGTTGGTATTCCATCCGCCGCAGCTTACCGGCATAGAGTGTAATACGATAGACTCGATAGAATAATCATTCTGGCGGAGCATTCCGCTTACGCGAGAGAAGATAATCTCAGGATTGTCCTGTATGGCAACATTACCATTGAACAGGTTTGCATATGACAACTGCGGGTCGATATCAGCCCAACCGTTAGGCCAGTTCTTCTGAGAGAAGTTACCGTCATCCGGAGGAGTGATAGTCGCTGTTCCTGATGTACTCTTTGTAGTGTGGTAAAGCTCGTACTGATTAAGCTCCATCACATCCTTACAAGCAGCGGCTGCACGTGCCCACTTGCTTTCATCGTATTCTCTGCTGAGCAGATACTGTCCATCCTTGTTTCTGAAATCCTCGGCAATTTTTGCATCAACCTTAGACTCATCATGCTGACCGTTTGCAAGCTGTCCGTTTGCAAGAGGGCTGGCTGCATAGATGTAAGCCAAAGCACGTGTTGCAAGACAAGCACCCTTGGTAGGACGTGCCGCATTTTCCTGATCACGCTTATAATACTGTATCTCGTTAGCAGCCTGTATCATCTCTTTAGAGATATGCTCAACTACTTCCTCGTATGTATTACGCGGCTGAGACATTGCCTCATATGTCAATGTGTAATCAACGCCATCCTCAGGAACGATTGGCACCGGACCATACTTGCGGAGCAGTAACCAATAGTAGTATGCACGTACGAAACGGGCCTGACCCTTATAATCGAGTTTTTCGAGATCTGTCATCTGAGGGTTCATATCTACGTTATGGATGAAGACCGAAGCCTGATAGATGCCTTTATAGCACATCTGCCATACATAGTTGTTGAAATCCTCTTCGTAAAGACCCATACGATAGGAGTTGTATGAAACTCTCACATCGTCTTTATTATCACCAAACAACTTACTGTCGCGGTCGCCGTAATATACGCAATCGTCGAAGCAGTTATAGAATGAACCTGATTTATTGCCCACATCGACATTCTCACGCAGAAGGAAGTAATAGGCATATGCCAACCACTCCTGTGTCTGCTGACGGTTTGTGAAGACTGACTCCAATGTTCGGCGGTCTTCAAAATATTTGTCGGAATCAAGGTCAACGCAAGAAGACAGAGACCCTAAACCGATAACCGACATCATCAATATTGCTATTTTATTTTTCATATCTTTCTTTTTGAATTTATTACAAGTTAACCTGTACACCTACTGTCACAGACTTTGTAAGAGGATATTCCTCACCACGAGTCTGCAATGATTCAGGATCCCATGTATCAAACTTAGACCATGTCAACAGGTTTGTTCCTGTGATATAGAAACGTACTGTGTTGAAATGTATCTTGTTGACAATTGATTTTGGCAGTGTATAACCGAAGTCAAGGTTCTTGAGACGGAAATAACTCATATCACGAAGCCAGAAAGACGAAGTCTGCTGGTTGTTCGAATTGCCTCCATAAGAAAGGCGCGGATAAGATGCATTCGGATTTTCTGTGGCTGTTGTTCCGGATATATCAGCTGAGATCCAACGGTCGTCAAGCATTCCCTTGAATACATTACCCCACTGGTTCTCGCTGAATGCGAACACGTTCTTACCGAGAATCTGAACATTTGACTTGCCTGCTCCCTGGAAGTGGAGGTTGAAATCAAAGTCTTTCCATCTTACAGAGAATCCAAGACCGTAGATAAGGTTTGGTGTAGAAGTAGCACCGATAGCAACAACGTCGCCACCATCTACCTTACCATCACCGTTGACATCCTTATATTTTATATCACCAGGCATGTAGTCGCCGAAAGTCTGTTGAGGACTGTTACGGATATCATCCCAATCCTTGAACAATCCAAGAGCGATAAGACCCTTCTGCTGATTTACACGATATCCTGCAGAATACTGATAAGGATATGTATTGAACTGTTCATCAGCTACGAGCACCTCATTCTTACTGTAAGTAATGTTACCACGTACGGTAAGATCTACTTCACCGAGTCTTTCATTATATGCGAAGTTACCATCAAAACCATTTACTCTAACGGCACCTACGTTAGCCCATGGGCTGCTTTCGAAACCTGCCATAGACGGGATGTAGTTACGCTTGGTGTACTGTCCTGTACGTTTCTCATAGAAGTAGTCCATTGTCAAAGAGAACTTATTCTTGAAGAGTACGAGGTCAATACCTACGTCTGACTTATGAGCAACCTCCCATGTAACACCTCTTGCTGCAAGCTGAGAATAATGGATACCATGGAAATTATTGCTATAATCAGCTGTACCGAAATTGTAAACATTGTCCTGAACTATAGTTCCATTATCATCATGAGTTATATAATCCAAAGTGTACAGATACGGGAAACGTACAAGAGCTCCGTTTTCATAGATACCATCATTACCTACTTTACCGTAAGAATAACGAATCTTAAACATATCCATCCAAGGAGCTGCCTTGCGAACCCACGGTTCCTCTGCTACGTTCCATGCCAATGAGAATGCCGGGAAGAATCCCCAACGGTGACCGTCTGCAAAGTTCTCAGTTCCATTGTAACCGAAGTTACCATCAATGAAGTAACGGTTTGCATAGTTATATGTGACCTGTGCAGCAAGTGCCATGTTCTTACGAGATACAGAGTTTTTAATATCACTACCCAAATTCTGGGTCTGTATGTTTGTATCCTGTGTGAAACGGGCGTTGAAACCTACATTATGAACCTTTTCAAACGAGCGGTTGTAGTTGAGCAACAACTCGAGGAATTCACGGCGTGAGCCTTCATTATAAGACTCCTGAGTCATATCCTCTTCGTTACGTATCTGATCCCAGATAATATTACCATTGTCATCACGACCATTAGCATGATATGTTGCCGGGCTACGAAGATGAGATATTTTGTTGAAGTTGTATGTATCGTAACCAAAACGAGCAGTAAATTTAAGTCCCTTCGTTATAAAGTCGAGATTCTGCTCAAGTGCAGCATTTGAGTAAAGGTTATTTGTCCATTCCTCGTTATAACCGGTCTGTGTTGCAGACACCCACGGGTTCACATGATTATCGTTGCTAGCTTCGTCACCACGACCAATGTTGATCTGCGGTACATAACCATTTGAATACATTACCGGAGAAAGGATGTTGTTATAACCAAACAGCTGTCCCCAAACGCGATCATCACCAAGTCCCGGAGAGTTACGTTTGTTCAAGTCACCGGATACACCGAGCTTCAATACAGTTGTCGGAGTAATATCGATATCGACATTCAAACGATAGTTCCAACGCTTGTAGTTTGCGTTTGTATCATACTTGTCACGAAGTGTCTGGTCCGTCTTATACATACCCTGATCCTCTACGTATGCGATAGATGCATAGTAACGTGCTGTGTTACCACCACCACTGAGGTTTACGTTAGCACGATAGCTCCAAGCACCATCCTTAAGTAGAATATCTTTCCAGTTAACGTTAGGATAAAGGTCAGGATCCAGTCCATTAAGGAACAATTCCTTTTCTGCTGGAGAATAAGCAGCACCAAGACTTCTTGTTATACGAGCCTCGTTTAATAAGTCAATATATTCGCTTGTTCCTACGAACTCCGGAGTGATAGTACGTGTATTGTATGAAGCCTCGAACTTACCGTTTACGTTAATCTTACCTGCTTTACCACGTTTTGTTGTGATAAGTACAACACCGTTAGCACCTTTTGAACCGTAGATGGCTGTTGCTGATGCATCCTTAAGCACTGTGAACGATTGGATATCCTCGATGTTGAGTTCATCAAGATTGTCGCGCTCGAAACCATCCACAAGGATAAGTGCTGAAGAACTTGCACCGAATGTGGAGATACCACGAATCCAGAACTCAGATGTATTCTTACCCGGCTGACCTGATGTCTGGTAAGCAATGATACCAGGGACGTTACCGGCAAGAGTGTTCGACAAGTTAGAAGATGTGTAGTGCTTCAAGTCACCCATATTAACATTGGTGATGGCACCGGTCACATTAAGTTTCTTCTGTGTACCCAAAGCCGTTACAACGACCTCTTCCACAGCGTTTATAGTCTCCTCACTCATCTTGACATCAATTCTTGTCTTGTCACCCTTAACGAGTACCTCGACTTTATTGAAACCAAGATATGAGAAAACAAGTGTCTGATATTGTTTTACACTTATTTTATAATGTCCATCGGCGTTGGTAATAGCTCCAAGTCCCGGATCATCCTTTTTACTGACATTGGCACCGATAATAGGTTCACCTTTAGCATCGGTGACAGTACCGGTAATTTCCAAAGTCTCCTGTGCCAGAGCACTTACTGTCATGCCCAGCATCATAAATAGCATTATTAAATACTTCTTCATAACTTCTGATTGTTAGTTAGCAGTTGTTCCGTCACCCTCAGTTGTATTGCCGGCTTCGCCTTCTGTATCACTACCTCCGGTTTCACCAGTGCTCTCACCATTCTCGTTAGGATCTTCCTCCATACCGATAGTACGGATTGAACGACCTACAGTGTCAAGGACATAGAACATTTTCTTACTCTCATCATATGCAAGACCAGTCGGGTCACGGAAACGTGCAACCTCACGCAGATCACCATTATCTGTACCCCAGATATTATTATCAGCAGCAGAAGTACGGCTACCACGTCCGGCAAATGTACTTACAATTCCTTCCGGAGTCATCTTACGGACATCATGATTACCTTTTTCTGCGAAATAGAAGTCATATACATCCTCTTTGCCTTCAGCTACATAATCTTCATTCTTAACGAATACACCCTGATAAGGTGTTGAAAGCTGTGCCGCAGTACCTACACCATCAGCCCATCCTGCAGCCTTCATCTGTCCTGCAACGATGTAAGGCGCAGTGAATTTCTGTTTTGCCTCATCATAGTCTGTACGCAGAATGTAATGCTGATTTACGACAATAATATAAGCGTATGCTCCAGTCGGATGGATGGCAATCTTGAACTCCCAGTTTACATCCTGAATGGTGAACAACTGCTGGAATGGAGAATCAGAGCTCTGCAGATCATAATCCAACAGATACGGATCCCATGTTGAGCCGTTATCCAGCGATTCGAAATAAGCGTCCATATCAAGACGGAAGAACTGACCGTTCTCATAAGAGTTGAAATACAAATCTCCACTTACCGGATGTATGTATGCACCATTACACTGTCTGTAAGCAGCGAGCAACTGTGTGTCAGAATTTTCATTGAATGTACCGTCTTCATTACGTCTTACAATATAAACAGACGGACTTCTCTGCTGGCTACGGTCTTCATCAACAGAAACGATCATATAGTCAACACCGTTGTGACTTGTGAAATCGATAGATCTGATACGGTTTCTGTTATTGAACTTGGTGTAACCCATTATACTCTCAACAGTCTGCTTATCAAAATCAACAACCTGAATACCAGGGTTGCCCGTATCGTATCCAATGTACATAAGGTTTGGATACTTCGGATCGAACTTCATTTCACCATCAGCAGCAAAACCTGTACAAGTGCTGAACGGACCGTCATTCCATCCCTGATCATCGTACTCATTACGATAACCGCAGAGACGACCAACGACCATCTTACGTTCATATTCAAACTTTTCTGTTGCAGTTGCAGATTGTGTACCAGTGGTCTCATCACCGACAGTAACCTGAATCTCACCAGAGAAAGCTCCTTGAGGAACGAAAACATATAGACCGTCATCATTGCCTCGAACATTACTCTTAGCACTAATAAGAGTAGCCTTAACACCACCAACAGTCACCTTTACTTTTGAAGTGTCATTACCGAAATTCTCACCATAAATGATAAGCCTATCATTAGCACCTCCTGACTTCGGTAAGAAATCGGTAATTGTTACTGGCGTGTTCGGATCATACTCCTGAACAGCAACATCGTCGTCGTCGCTACATGAAACGAAGCAACAGGCAAACAATGCAAGCACTGCACCATATAGATACCTGTGCAAAGTAACATAGTTTTTTAACATATTATTAATAAATTAAGGATTGATTGTTTATAGTTTATCTTCTATAAGTATTAGTAAGTTCCGCGCTATAACATGACATTTTTGCCATGAAACATCTATCAGGTTCTGTCCACCGCAGAGATTCCTGACGAATCATCTGCGGTGACAAAACACTCATATTTTCAAACTCTTAAACGAGCACTTACTTCTTGTCTGCAAGTTTGTCTGCAAGAACCTTCATCCAGAAGCCGCCGATTACCGAGCGAGCCTTGAATCCGGTCATCAGTCCTGTCTTGGTGTCATACCAGTCGCTGATTGGAACGCGAGACTCTGTCTCATTGATATAATCGTAAACCGGATCGACAAATTTCAGGAATGTCTTGGTGTTAGGAGCCATTGCAGCTGTCCACATAATCCAGTCGTTCTTTGTATAGTCTTTACGGCTGTCAAGCGGCAATCCGTATTTGTTCTGTTTCTTCAGATAATACTTGATTTCGCGCTGCATTGCATTGTTGGGGAAGATGTTGAGATTCCAGAGCTTGTCCCAAACCATATTATATTTCTGGCTCCATGTATTCTCGCGGTCGAATGCAAGACGATAGTGGTCGTCCTCACGTGCATCGCTCTCCCACTTTGCAGCCATGTCCTTGGCAATCTTCATATATTTGTCGGCAGTTGCGGCGTCGCCCTTGATACGAGCCATCTCTGCATAACCTGCGACACCCATGATAGCCTTTATAGAAAGGTTTGCGTTGTGAGCCCAGTGTCCGGCGAAGTCGTCGGTGCAAAGCTGGTTGGCAGGATCCTGACCGTTCTCAACGAGATAATTTGTCCATGTTGTAATATCATTCCAATATTTATCAACATATTTTGTATTGCCCTCGAGTTTTGAGATCATCGTAGCAAGCGTAATCATATTGCCGGCTTCCTCCAAAGGCATGTCACCACCATACACCTGGCCATTAGCTATAGGATAAGTTCCGAGGTCGTGAGCAGCAAATGGTTTTGTCCAACGTCCTGAATAGCTGTATTCGAAAATACTTGTCATCATCGCTTTCTGCAAGTCAGGATTGTAAACGAGGAACAGCGGAGCCTCAGGATATGTAAGGTCAACGGTGTTCACGCAACCGTTAGAGTTGTTTTCCTTTGAGAAGAACAGCAGGTTGCCGTCCTTATCCTGGAACAGTTTGTGAGCAGCAATCACGTGACGGTAAGATCCCGAGAGAATCTCAGCATACTTCACATCACCGGCCTTCAGACCATCGTCGTATATCATCTTATCAAACTCACGGCATTTTGCCATAAGGTCTGAATAGCTGTTCTTCATACGATCGAATGCGTCGAATATCGTAACCTTTCCACCGTGTGCCCAATATCCTTTATAACGTTCATACATATATTCTATGTCCTGAACCTCATCATATCCGAGCATTGTGAAGCTTGAAGCAGTTGTCACATTTCCGAAGTTGTGCACATAAGCCAGAGTAGGCATCTGCGAAGCCTTGCGGCAAACGATTTCGTTCTCACCTACAGGCAGTTCGCCTGTTGAGAGGAATGTATCCTTCACTGTGTTCTCAGCAGCGAGACTCACATTTCCGTTCACATTAGGCATATAGAAATATCCCCAGTCAATGCAGATACCGTCACCCTTCTTTGCAAGGATAGGCTGATCGATTGTTCCGGTCTTCAGATATTTCACACCGTTCTTGATAACTGTTGAAGAAACTGTAGGCTGTGAGCTCTTGTTCACGCCCTGTAACGGATTGGCGCTGAGATAGAACTGCACGTCGTGAGTTTTCTTGTCTGTTGAACGAACCTGATATGAAATGTAGTTGATAGGCATTGAAAGCAGATCGTAGTCGTTGATCAGCATAGGAGCTGTGAACACTACGTCAAGCTCAACAGGTCCGCAGACGAATGTATAATAAGAAGATGTGGCGAGCACGCTTACCGACTTCTGCTCAGCCTGCATTATCTGTTCGTTGCTGCGTGCGAGGTTCTTGTAGAGTCCGAAATCGGTGTATGCACCACCCGTTGTGTTGTGGCAGTGAGATGCGATTACGTTCTTACCCGGCTTGAGCAGCTTCTTCATATCGTCTGTAAGATGCAGCTTGATGCCTTCACGCCAAGTCTCACCTGTCTTAACCACAGAAGTTCCGTTGATGAATAATTCGAATACGTCATCGTGAGAATAGACAAGGTAAAGATCATTCTTCAGATCCTCTTCTGTGAGATCAAAAGAACGGCGAACATAAAGATCAGAATTTTCCTCTGACCAACGTGTGCTTACAAAACTCAGATCCGGAGAACCGAAAGCAGCTTCGCCTTCTTTCCATCCGCTTGCGTTGAAATCCGGTTTTTCCCAGCCTGCTCCAGGATTTTTGCGTGTGTACTGCGCCTTCCATCTCACTTCGTCGGCCATAGGCACGATTGATTCGAGAAGATACTTATCCTTCGAACCCATGAAGCGATAGGTTTTGCCGTCAACGCGCAGAAGTCCCTCGAGCGGTTTCTCATCATTTGTCCAATGGCGAGTATCACCGTCGTTGAGTTTGTCATACGGAGACCAGATCGAGAAATAAGGATCAGATACTACCAGGGGCACAGACGGAAGTCGAAGCTTTGTACTCTCTTATACGGCACAAAATCCGCTGGTGTCTGAGCATTGGCAAACAATGCAGTAGCAAATACTGCAACAGACATTAATAATTTCTTCATCAAATTTATTTATTCTAAGTTAGTTAATAATCAACCTTCTTACATCATTTTTTCATGTCACCTGTCAAGCAATCTTCTACCTTTTATTTATATGGAAAAGCATAAGTGCCAATTCAAGATAAATATTTCGTCGACTTGTTTAGATACAGTATATGTGCTTAAAAAGCTTAGCTGAATGCAAAGTAAACTATTTTTCTGTAAAAAAAAGAATTAT
>ENA-UOJS01001833-UOJS01001833.1-human-gut-metagenome-genome-assembly--contig:-C74-NODE-1833-length-16237-cov-7.567606_pt1 | contig 16237 bp, 20 predicted proteins | sample MGYA00242355_ERZ723902 | MGnify/ENA metagenome assembly ERZ723902 | reverse complement strand
TCTTCTCAACATTCTCGCGCGTGGCGATATATTTGGCGTAACCGCCCATTGATTTCGACCGTCCGGGCTTGTAGTAGTTGACTTTCAGAATCAGCTTTGCCATCTGATTGCCTCGTCAAAAGTGATGGAACCATTGATTTTTTTGACTTCGTTGACACAGATTCCGCGAAGCCTTTCGAGGTCTGTCTTGCTGATTCCGTAGTTTGCGGCGACCACATTTTGAAGAATTGCAAGCTCAACCGCCAGCTTGAACAGCAACCGCCCCTGCCTGTTGTCGCTTTCTCTCGTGATATCCTTGAGTGTGGACGCGATGATATCGGGGACAACATGGGAGCAGTCTGCGAGAGAATGAAGCTCGGTATAGTAGCGGATTGCCTTCGTTACATACTCGCTCATGCACCCGCAACCGTCCTGCTTGTAGTTCTGTTTCACCTGTTCGAGCGTGGCTTCGTCGGTATATAGGGCGAACCGCACCCTCGCATTGTCCCCGTCAGGGACTTTTTCTTTCTGCTTTGTCATTTGTGCATTATCCTCATTTCTTTTGATAGTGACAGCCCCGAGTCACACGGAAATCCGCGAAAAGCCCGCTTTTTCCGTGAATTGTGGTATAGAAGGCGAATTTCAGTGCCATAGCTCCGAAAAAGTGGCGCAATCGATTTTTTCTGTGAACTCTCAAAATCTCGCATTATCTCGTGAAATCTCGCAAATTCGGTCGGCTCTGCCGTCCGATGTGAAATGCCGAGCCGAAATTGTGGCGCGGCTTTAACCTGCTTACAAATCGGAGACCGTATATCCCGACACTCTTTCGTACATCGGAACCGAAAGACCTTCAGAATCCGGTCATCCCGGTTTGACTCGGGGCTTTGGTTTACTTGTTGATGTCAGGGTGTTCATCTGCGGTTTTGTGGGGCAAGAATCGGCTACAGCCCGCAATCGGAACCGTGGTGGGATGCTCGCCCGCATGGAAACAAAACCGCACAAATCGCCTACAAATCGCTCTGCGCTTCGGATGCGGGAGGCGCGTTTTTCCGCTCGATATATTCCCGCACCTGTGCCGGGACATTCTTCTTATAGAGCGCATCCAAGGCATCCGTCAGTTCACGCTCAATAGTGGTTTTCTTATCGCGGAGATAGAAGATCACCGCTTCAAGCTTTTCAATGTCATACTCCACTTGCACGGAGGCGAATTTATTTTCAACCGGGTTTTTCATTGCATCTCCTGTTCCATTGTGTCATCGTTATCTACATTCCATTGGCGTTCACTGATGCTGTCGTCTACAGGATCAATATATCCGTCTGAGAGATTTGTTCGGAAAAAGGTTGTATTCTCAAAACAGCAATCGGTTGTTCTGCCGTTGAAGAGATTGCAGTGATCGAATGTTACATCTGCAAAGTTGCAATGACAGGAGAGGAGATAGGTTAGGTCGCAGTTTCTCAGGAATGCACCTTTCATATTCAACTCGTCCGCCGAAAGATATTGCATTTTACAATCTTCGAATACTGCTCCGGAAAAGTCGGAGGAGTACAGCTCGGCAGAATTAAACTTACAGTTTTCAAACAACGCATCTTTGAAGATCGCGCTGTTGAGTTTGTATCCACTGAAATCCACTTTTCGAAACCGCTTACCGGAAAAGTTCGCGCACACACCGCCGGGGACATCGTGAACCCACAGAATGTGCTTTGCCAATGCCACATCAACATCTTCCTGAGATGCGTCCTCGTATTGTTCTTTGAGTACCGGAACCGGAGGACAGATATCCATGCTGTACTTGATTTCAAATTCATCCTCGGTTGCGACAATCTCCGCGATTTCTTCTCTTGCATGCAGAATGTCGAGAATGTCATCTCTGATTTCGGGATTATCCGAAAGGTCAATGTTGAAGTGTTCACACACCTCGTCGAATGTGATTGTCCACAAACCATCCGATGTGTTTTCCGCTCCTTCGCTGACGCAGTAATCGGCGATCCGGGCGATCTCGTAGTCAAGGTATGGTTTAGCAAACGGCAGATATGCGGAGTATCTTGCATAGGCTGATCCTTCGCTGTTGACAAGAATTCCTTCGCCGGTTGTGTTGTTCAAAACGAGCAAGGCACTTGTTACTCCGTCACTTTCGACACGGAGCTTTTCACTGTACTTCGCAACCATGTCGGAATCTTCAAGCAGATGGTGTGCAAAGTATTTCCACTGCTCGTCGTTCAACCGTTCGGTTGCAACAATACGAGCCGGCTGTATATCAATCTCATTTTCTTTCCGTTCGAATCTTGCTTGTAATTTCGTAGTTATCCACCTCCAAAATAGTTGTTGAATTGTTGTCGATCTGCTTCGGTGAAATCAACGCCGAATGCAGAAGAGATATTTGTGAGCAGATCGGTTTCCTCGCTGACCGTAAGGAAGCATTCTGCCAATCGTTCATAGAAGTTTTTCTCGTCGTGCTTTTCAGTCAGAGAGGAAAGATAGATGAGTTTTGCTTTGGTGATCTCCTCATCGGTCAACCTGTTTTCACAAAACACAATCTCAATCATATCGAGCTGTGCGCTGTTCGCGTCAATCTGTTCCCGGATTTCGGTCGGCAATTTTTCATATACCGCATCATAACCGATGATGCCTGCAGCATCATTTCCGGACATCCAACCGAACAATCCGTAAATAGCAATGACCGGGAGCAAAGCGATAAACAAAATAATTCCGATCGTGTATCCGAAAAATTTTCGCCCATTTTTATCTCCAAGCAAAAAGGCGAGTACCTTTTTCAGTACCGCCATCACAGTTGCACTGACTGCGGTGACCACCTCCTTTCATAGTTGGGCGATTACCGTCCACCGGCATTTCCAAAGAGCTTTGCTTTATATTCCGGCGCCTTTACCTGCAGTAGATATCTCTCATTTCCGCATTTGAACAGGCAGGTTCCGCGCTCAGGATACTTGATGAGATCAAACTCGGATTCTTCAAGCTGCAGAGCATCGATATAATCCTTTGCGTTGATGTTACCTCCATTGAAAAGGAACTGGTGTGTCGGAATGGAAAACAGCGGCTTAGTCAGTTCCTTGATATCGGGCAACAGAAAATCCTCGATATTCTGACTGGCAAGAATAATCGAGGAATCCTTTTTACGCACGCGCTTGGAAGCGTTGCGGATATATTCGATAGCTGTGAGGTTGGTCAGGAAAAGATACAACTCATCAATGGATGCTGCGGTATTTCCTTTGGTCAGCAGTTTGTGGTTCATGAAGGACAGAATGTTGAACAGCATTGCGTCCTTCAGTTTTTTGTTAGCTTCCATGAGTCCCTTGACTCCGAAGCAAATAAATCTGTCATCGGAGATGTTGGTGTGTCCGTTGAAGAACTTGCTTTCCGCACCGACACACATGGAGTTCAGTCCAAGACAGAGTTCGCGGAGCAAATCTTCTGTAAAAAGCGATTTTGTTCCTTTCTCGTACTTCATATACTCGCTCTCCACAATCTCGTACAGGTCGGCCATAACGGGATAATCCCCGGCAGTGAGCTTCGAGTAATCCGTGTCATCATGGATGCCGAATTTGCCGTAGAGCCGTGTCAGGAGAATTTCAAGCGCGTCGATCTGTGCATCGTCAAAATCTTTGTAAACCCGGAAGAAATCCTTCAGAAATGAGATGTGCTGCGAGAGGCGTGTTGCTTTGCGGAATGCTTCCGGTGCATCGTCCCCGGCATCATTTGCATTGTCAGACCACTCTTTGGGTTCAAGCGGATTGATGATATACTGTCCGCTCATGAGGTCGATATAACAACCGCCGAGATTGTTGCATAAATCCTTGTATTCCTGTTCGGCGTCGAGACAGATAACCGATTTTCCCGCCATCCGGGTGTTGGTCAGAATCAGTTTGAGCAAATAGGATTTGCCCTGACCGGAGTTGCCGAGAATGAGAACATTGGAATTGGTTTTATCATCACTCCGGCGATCAAAGTCGACTATGATGTTTGTGCCGTATTTGTCTTTTCCGAGATAGAATCCGTGCGGATCGGTTTTGCCCGAATAGTTGAAGGGATAACAGTTGGCGACAGCGGATGCCGGAAGTACCCTTTCAAACTGGGTTCCGAATGCGTTGTATCCGCAAGGCATACAGGAAATAAATCCTTCTTTCTGCCTGAGCGTAAGTCTGTCGACCGAGAGCTTCTCTCGCGTCAACTCCATTGCCACATCTGCCTGTAACTCTTTGAGCTTTTCAAGGCTACCGGCAGACAGTTCGAGAAAAACGGCGCAATGCAGAAGAGGCTCTCGGTTGCGCCGAAGGTCATTCATCAGCTCCACGACATCCCCGAGGTTTCCTTCACCAACGACCGCATCTTCAAGGTCATTGGAGCTTGCGAGCATTTTGTTTTTTCGACTCGCATTCTGAAGGATTTTTCGCTGTTCAAGTCCATCCACAAAGCGTGAGTACAGATGAAGCGTGACCGCTTCCTTATCCCCGAAGCGTGACAGGATTGCCTGATCCGTTGTGCTTGGCGGGTATTCCTTGAGCGCCCATACACAGCGGTAACTGTCACCGCAGACAAAGTGGTCGGGATAGAATTTGATGGTTGAGGGAGCGACCATGTCAAAGAAGTCTTTTACATAGGCTTCGCTTGACACGGCATCTCCCGGTAACATTTCTTTTTTCATATTGCTCCTTTCCGTATCAGTCGGGGATAATCCATTTTTTGATCATGCGCTCTCCGTCCACATCGTCGATAGCATCCTCGGTCATGTGACCGAAGTATCGTGAGAGAAACCGCTTGATATCATCCTTGTCGGCACGCTTGACTTCAAAGCCCTGATCGGAGATATTCTTCTCGATTCGGTTCAGGGTAGCAAGCGCACCATCCTCGCTTTCGTGCGTGATGCGGTAGGCGAACATGAATTCCCGTGCAGTTGACATCTGAAGCTGAATATCATCGAGAAACTTTATGTCCCGGCGCAGAAGAAGCTGAACCTTGAGGTTGTCTTCTTTTTCTGCTTTTCTCGCAAGACTCAGCTTGTTGTATTCGAAGTTCTCCCGTGCGTCCGAACAGATTATCTCGATGTCCGGCTGTTCAGAGAGAAGCTGCATCAGATGATTGATTTTTATTGCGATACTTGTTTCGCTCAACACCGAGATATTAGTCGGCTGAACGATAAAATACACCACCTCGCCGTATCGCTTTGTCATCAGCCCATTCCGTGAAAAATGGCTGATACCGATAAGCTCGGCGGTTGACTGTTTCTTATTTGCCATCCCGTGATTCCCTCCATTCGTAGTATTGCTGCATGGTCAAAAAGAACCTTGCGGCTCTTTTGATATAGTCAAGCACCGAGCTTTCATCAAGGCGCATAGACAAAAATCCGTATATCAAAGTGAGAGCCGCAGGGATCATGAAATTCAACTTTGCCCACGAGACCACAGATACCGTGAGGGCGATGGCAAGGATAATAATATCCTTGAGTCCCCAAAACCAGAGCTTGGCTTCTGTCCGCATATTCTGCGGATAGAGATATTGTTTTTTCATAATGTGATCTCCCTCACATATTCATAGTCATCGGATTTGCATAGTCGAGTAGGTCACAGCCATGCATATCTTGGCATGCTTCTTGCATCATTTCCGCTATGAGCTTGGTCTCCGCTGCTGTTGGCTGATAGTTGTAGGCGACGCAGCTATTAGCTTTGCTAACGATATACTCGCAAGTCAATTTATCTGTTTCCACATTATAATTTGCATAGAAGTTCAATCCTGCATCGAGATCGTCATTGAGATTCACTCCGAATTTCTTTTCTACATCAAACCACGTTTCAATATAGGCGGTTACTACTGTGCCTTCATCATTGAGGCTAAAATCACCATCAATTCGTATCATATCTCTTGTTAATTCCATAAAGTCTCCTTATTTGTGAGCGATTGCCCGAGTCAGATTGATTGCTGTCGTTGTGGTGTGAACCGCACTCATCATATTTACACGGGTGCTTGTATCAAGCCCGAAATGCTGTGCGATCCGCGGAACCTCGTTTGCAGAAAGCATGACACCGAGACCGAGCAGCGGATGTGTTTCCATCGTTATCAGCCCCATGAGAAGCAGTGTTGTCTGCATGAATGTTGTAAAGCAAAGTGCGACAATCTGTTTGCACCACCCGGTAAATCCTTCGGTGAGTCCTCGCGGAAGGCTGAAGAGATACAGGCTTCCAACGGCAATCTGCGTGAGCAGAATGCCGCCTCTCTTGATATTTGAGAAGAAGCACTTGATCACGCAGTAACCGAGGCAAATGAGGATCAGCAGGTTCAGGAGAACATTGTGTGAACCGAATATAGGTGTTTTATAGTTCACCAATACCTTGAGTGCCAGATGCTGAACATCCAGATTCATTGCGATTGCCTCATTTGCCAGATCCTTTGCGAAGATATTTTGGAGGTTCACCGAGAATCGGAACAGTTCGACCGGTACGGTTGTGAACAGATTCACTGCCAACAGCCCGTAAAGGAACGGCAGTATTTGTTTTTTGATGTTCAGCCGTCCCATTGTCTGATACTCGATAGCCGTATCAAATATGGCAACAACAAGCCCTGCAACGAAGAGTCCCCAACCGAACAGATTGAAAAAATGCAGTGCAGCTTTTACCCATCCGAGGTCAAACAGATTCGCGCCGATCTCCGTCATCAGTGTGAAGAAATCGGCAAGAGCTTCGTAGACCATCGAATAGATGAAAGACATGAATTTTCCCCAGATTGAATCGGCGATACCGTTCCATGTCGAGGACAGCGCACCGCTTATGGCATCACCGATGCCACGGATCAGATCTTGTAGCCATCCCAATCGATTTCACCTCCGTCAGTTGTTACATACCGAGGATTTTCCAAATATACAACGGGCAGGTAAGTGAAAAGACCAGGGTGCCGAGAAGGATTGCCGGTGCAGTCCATTCAAACTGACCGTGCTTTCGGTAATCGAGATATGCGGTTGCTACCTTGATAAAAAACAAGACGGCAAGAACCAGATCAATCACAGGAAAGATAACCTTGTTGACAACCGACTTGATCTGCCCGCGTGCGGCAATCCATGTGTCCTCTACGGCACCGGCTACATCGCCTTCTGCCGCAAAAGCGGTTACGCTCATCATGGCAACCATGAAAAGTGCCATCACAAGCAGTACAATTACTTTCTTTTTCGTTTTCATATTGCTCCTTTCGTATTTCAGTTCATAGTCATTGCAAATCTGTATTCATGGCTTTCTCCTGCAAGATAATCTTGAATTGTCATCGTTTCACCGAGAAAATTTGGGGCAGTATTGTCGTCCAGAACAATATATCCGTCTTTCCCGAGGTCAATCGGTTCTCTGACGAGAACCGATCCTCCATGGTTAACAAGAACGGTCTGCTCTAATGTGGCGAAATTCCTGCCGTCATCTGTCTGTCGCAGATGGTAGAGGTGCATTCCTTCGGGGACATCCGAAGGGTGCAGCCGTTCATCCGTAAACAGAGCAAATTTTCCGCATATTTCAATGCAATCAAGATCATCGGTATCGGAGATGAAGCAATTCTTTTTTGTCGGATATGACATTGTTCTCTCCTTAACTGCCGACATAGTAGTCGTCGTAGATTGTGCCGTCGATGGTCAGTGTATTGGCATTGCGAATTGCTGTAATCATACCCGCCGGAGTCTAGATCTGTGTTGCGATGACCGACACAGTATAATTGCCGTTGGCGACATACACGGGAATGAAATGCACACGCTCATCTTTATCCGCATTGGGGTTAGCAAAAAACTGATAAGCACCGCCGACTTTTTCAAGGGTACGGTACTTCTCCTTGGCAACAAGATACCCGAATTCCGGGAAAACCGCATACACACTCTGTGCTTCTGTATAGGCATCTGTGCCGGGCACGATATAACCGGATTTTGCAATCAACGCAGGATTCCACGAAAGTGCAATACCGTAACCGGATTTCATCTTCCAGGACGATCCGACCTTTTCCGCTGTCGTGCAACCCGAACCGGGTGTTACAGTGGGAGTTGTATTGCCGACCGTAATGCCGTAGGATTTCAGAATGAGCTTGCCGCCCTCGTACACCCACATATTCCAAGTCGCCGAGCCTGCTTTTGCTGTAGGTGCAGTCGCATTGGGCGAGTATCCGGCAGGAGCATTTTTCTCAAAACGGGTATTTGGAGTTTGAGAGGACCCATAATCCGTTGCCACAACCGCATACTCAGTGGTATTGTTGTCGCTGTTTTGCTCCTTTTCAGCATTTTCGTGTGTGATAGTTCCTTTGCAGAAGTAAGTCGTTCCGGCACTGTCTGTCGGGACAGTCCACTTGAAGTAGACAAGGTTTCTGCCGTTCGCGGGGATTACGACTTTATCCCAAATCTGCTGAGAGACCGTTTTCACATTGCCGCCATCGAGGTAGTAAACAAGGAAATCGAACGACACATTATCTTCGGGAAGAATATCTGACGAACCCTCGTTACCTACGAAGAAGCTCGAAATGACCTGCGCTCCTTCGGTGTATTCACCGTTTACGGATACAACGGATGTGGATGTTTCAACAACCTTTTTCACATTGTAGGTCGCCGATACGGAGTTGTTGCCTGTGCGGGTTTCGCTATTGTGGTCTGCCCAGTTGATTCTTGCGACCAGAGTTTGTGTGCCGAGGCTCGCGCCGACATTCAAGCCGAATACGATATTCTGAACACCGTATGCGCTGAAGTTGACCGTTGTCGAATAGATGACTTCACCGTTCAATAGCACTTCAACAGGGATATTCTCATACGGCAGATTTTTATCCCAATTGTCCACTCGGAACTTGACCGTAACCTTGCCGTACTGTTCAATCTCATCCGGTGTCACCGTGAGATCACTGACGGAAAAGTCGTAGTTTCTCTCCTGCCATACGGCATAGAGTGTTATATCTTCATCGGCGGTGTAAGTTGCACCGGGAGTGTAAGCGATTGAAGTTGACGAACTGTCGGTCGCCCAACCGAGAAATACATGATTCGGTCTTGTGGGAATCGCACCCGTCAGAATAAGGTTCTGCCCATGTTTTTTGGTCTGATTTGCCGGAGCGCCCGAACCGCCGTTTGCATCATAACTGACTGTGTAGGTTTTCGGGGAATAGCGCCACACGGCATAGAGCGTGATATTTTTATCTTCGGTGTAACTGTCACCGGGTGCATATTCCGGAGCGGCAGCTGTCGGTGTTGTTGCCCATCCGCAAAAGGCGTATCCGTTTCTTTGCGGCTTTACGCTTGATAAAACCAGTGTAATATTCTGTTTCTTTGTCTGTGCGGAAGGTGCTCCGAAACCTCCGTTTGCATTGTATCTTACTGTATAGACATCCGGTGCAGGCGGAGTGTTCTTTTCCCACACTGCGTAAAATGTTCTGCTTGCATTTGCGTAATATGCCTCTCCCGGCTGATAAGCTGCCACTGTTGCCGAGCTTGTAAGCCCCCATCCGAGGAAGGTATAACCGCTTCTTGTCGGTATTTTATCTGACAGGTAGATCGTCTGCCCGTAAGACTTTGTCTGCGTGGAAGGTGCACCGACTCCACCGTTGGCATTGTAAGAAATGGTATATGCCTTGGATGACCAGACCGCATAAAGCGTTGTATTTCCGTTTCTGTAGTAGGTGTCCCCGGGAGAGTAGGAAGCAGATACCGCCGAAGGATTTGAACTCCACCCCAGAAAAGTGTAACCTGTCCTTCTTGGCTGCTGCGTTGAGAGTGTAAGAGGTGTGAAATGAGCTTTTGTCTGACTGCCAGGCGCGCCGCTGCCACCGTTGGCGTTATATGAAACGGTATAAGTGTTCTCGTAATAGTACACGGTTGAAGAATTGCTGTCCGACGAATATTTACCCGACACGGCACTGCGCGTCGGCGTGTATCCGCTTATGGTTGGTGAAACGATATAATATTCCGTGCCTCGCTTGCCGTATGCCACTTTATCTGCTGTCGCCTGTCTGAGCGATGAGCCATACGCATAATGAACGACCATCTTACAGGCTTTTTCATAATACACGGTATAAGAACCGGTACCGTGTCGTACATAGTGTGAAGGTGGGAATTTCCACGAAATCATTGAGCCAGTAACAACCGCATCACTGTCGTTTTTCAGAACATACCCGTTATAGGACGGCGACGGGACCCTGACGTTATTTCTTATATCCGCAGCTGCATCACATGAGCCATCTGTCTGACCGAGTCTTTTGCCGCCTGCTTTGTAATAGATGGTATATTTCATCGGGTAGCCCATTGACGCCGCTGCCGGGAACCCCAAGATCCCGAGCAGCGATATCACAGCAAGCAGTAAAGACAGAATCCTGATTCCTTTATTCTTCATTCGCGCTCCCCCTTGACTCCCTGAATTATTGCGACATCACCGTCAATGCCGGGCTTGTCGTCACGGCCCCCGTCAACGGGCAGTTCGACATCGATGTGGACATCCCCCGTACCGGGCTTTCCATCCTCCGGCTTGTCCGTTTCCGTTCCACTGTCCGAATCAATCGGAGGGATCACAGGATCAGGATCATCCGGCTTTTCCGTGGGAGTGGTGATGTCAGTTGAAGGTTCCACGGGGCCATCCGGCTGTTTGCCGTTTTTAACGGCAAACATGATAACCGTCGCAACGATTGCCAGCGTGACAAGTGCGACGATCACCATTGTAATCGTAGTTGTTTTCTTGTTCATAAGGCTCCTTTCACTTGCATTTGTAATAACTCGAGACCGTTATCGGCACTTCGAGGCTTTTGTAGGCGTTGCCATTCCATCGGATTGGAAAGACAATCGTGTATCTGACGGTTATGCCGAAGCCGTCACCCTTGAGGGCTGTAATCTGCGGACGCATCATCACGCAGTTGCCATTCGTGTAGGCGTATTCGGTGACCATGTCGCTTGGAAAACCGAGTTTCTCATAGGTTTTGCGAACCAGCCCGTCATAGTCGATATACTGTTCGGATGGCGCACCTTGTTTGATGGCATCAAACATCTCGGTGGCATATTCGGATACCACACTGTCGAGCTTGGTCTTGACATCGCGCTTCTGCGCCTGTACTTGCGCCATGGTACCGATATACAGGATCAGAACCGAAACCAGAGCCGACAGAAAAAGGACGAGTACGCATACGGGAATATACGACTCGCCCTTGTCCGGGAAGGTGTTTTTCATTGTTCTTTTCTGCATTCGGATTCCTCACTTCCAATAGACCTGCGAAATGCCTTGAGAATCCGCTTGCACCGTGACCGGAAATACCGCATCTCCAAATCCGAAGATGCTTACCCGATAGGTGAGTTTGCATCGGATCACATCGCCAAGCTGCACTTTCTGACCACTCAGATAGTCCGTCCCTGCAAAGGAACAGGTAAAGTCAATGCCCGAGTTTTCACGCAGTGTATTCACATAGTTCCCGATATCGGTTGTTCCGTTCTGTGTTGCGTAATCGATGATCTGATCGGACATGATTTTGACATTTTGGTTGAGTGCCACAATAGAAACAATGTTCACCGAGAAGACAAGGACGAAAGCCACGATCATGACGGTTATTGCCACATCCACATAGCTCTCGCCTCGGTTGTTTTTGAAAAGAGATTTGATCATTCTCATCCGAACATCCCTCCCAAAGAGGACAGCAGAACCTGTCCGATGACCACGACATACACAAGCATGAAGCAGAACAGCAGTGCCATTGACAGCTTGCGAACCCGCTTCGGAGCTTTGTTGGCTTCGGTTTTGAGGAGTGTTCTCTGATAATCTGAAAATTTCAGCACAAGGTTGCCCCAGTATACATCGGTTTTATCTCCGCGTATCACGCTGATCAGTCCTCGTGTGACATCGCTCATCATCGAGGAGCCGACACGGGATTCCAGTCGTGTCAAAGCAACTTCATAGTTACCTGAGCGCATATCCGCAACCGTGATTTCCAACTCTCTCCGAAGTTCCTCTCCGGCGTGTTCCCGGTAGGAATCGAGAATGCCGAGGACATCCCGGCTGTGAATCAATGTCTTGTCAATACTTGACACCAATCTCGGAAGTTCGTATTCGATCTTTCTGCGCTTTTCACGGATGATCTTGCCGACTTTCTTGTACTCACCGACATAAACCGCAATTGCAATGATGATCATCACAAGCGAAATCAGCGGAGCAAAAAACAAAAACGGGATTGCGAGAACGGCAACCAAAACCGATTTAACGATGGCATTTCCGACATATTGTTCGGGTGAGAGCGTCATATCGGCACTTTCAAGGTCTGCCTTAAGCTGCAACCGTTTATATTCGTTCAGCCTCAATTTGCTTGCGATAAAGTTTGAAAAGTCCCCAAGCCAGATTTCAAGTCGGCTTGTCTGTTTGTTCTTCCGCTTTCCGAGGCTTTTGATTGCCTTGGAAACCGGGTATTTCGGGATGCGGAAAACATCCGAAAGAATAAATCCAAGCCCGAATCCGCAGAAGGCAGACACGAGGAGCTGAATCAATATTTTCATATTCTCCTGTCACCTCACTTTCTGTATTCGATCTGCTTCGTGAATCGAAGCATGAGAACTGCGGTCACGATAATGACCAGTCCGCAAATGGCGAGAACAAGTTTCCCGAGCGTGGTGAACATCAGTGCGTTGAACCAGTCCTTATTGAGAAAATACAGGAGCGGAATATTACCGACTACCATACCAGCCATCATATAATACTCGATACGGGCGGAAGACAGCATTCCCTTGATTTCGTTGTTTACGATACGCACATCGGTGAGCTTTGTCACAATGGGCATCAGCGTGTCCTTCAGCGTCCTGTCATCCTGACAGGCAACCATGGTTTCGCACCACTCGGCAAAAATCGAGTTGTTGACTTTCTCCTTCAGATGTCTGATCGACTGCTTGACATCGGAGGAAATCATCATGTTTTCGGCAACAAAGCCTGCGAAGATGTCTTTCACCGGAGGCTTGAGGTACTGAATGTTTTCCTTGACCGCAGATACGATATCATCGGTTCTAACATAGGAGGTCGTGATGATGGAGAGTGCTGTTTCCAGTTCCTCTTTGACATGATTGTCGTAATAGGCAACCGTCCGCTTTGCATAGATAAATGGGATCATAGCAAAGGCAATTGCAAATACAGGCACCAGGAACGGATTGTCAATCATAATGGCAATGACGCATCCCACAATCATGAGAAGCAGAGACGCAGCACAGGCAACGGCAAACTGATTTCCTTTGCCGGTCTGTTCGAGCGCGTCCTTGATTCGTCGCAGTTCCACTGTGATCTTGCGGGACTTTTTCTTACCTTTCCTCGTCAGCACCTTATCGCGCAGTGTCTGTTTCGGAGAGACAAAGCGCATGAGATCTCCGGTAATGCGTTCGGGAGTCAGCTTCAGAAGCAAAACGACTCCGACTGCAAGCAGTAAAAAGCAAATGAGATAGACAAAGGTCATGCGGTCAACTCCTTTCCTGTGAATTCTGAAAGAACCTCTTGCGGTACGCCGGTGCGTGTAAGCAGGTTTTGCAAATAGGATGACGGCGGGTTGACTTTTTCAAACTCGCCGGAAATGACGAACTGATTGCCGTCATATTTGTTTTCGCGGATGTGATACCGGTACAGGCAGTGATAGAATGCTTTGCCGTCCGGAGTCACCTCACATTCCGAGATGTCCATGATTTTTCGTGTGTTGTCCTCGCACTTGTGAGCAAAGACAACGATGGGAAATGCCTGACGGGATTGCGAGAGCGATACTTCCATGCCAAGTTGGAACCGTCGCTGACATAGCAGTGATATTCTCCCGTGCGCTGATTCGGCAGGACCGGAGTGGACAGTCGTGACGACAGTGTGACCGGTCAGAGATGCCTCTACTGCGGAATTGGCTTCCGCATCGCGGATTTCGCCAACGACCACCACATCGGGATCGAAACGGAGTGCCGCCACCACGAGGTTTTCCTGTGTGATGTTGTAAGAGGCACTCTCGCTCGGGCGGGACAGCGTGTGAACCACATTATTCTGCGTTTCACCGAAACGATTCTTTTTGACGAGATATAACTCCCTCGCACCGCTTTCAATGGTATAAATGCGCTTTTCGTTCGGAATGCTTCCAAGAAGCGCATTCATCAGTGTGGTTTTACCGGAGCTTGTTCGTCCGGCAACCACGACCGAAACTCCGTAGCGAATACACATCTCCAGAAATGCGATCATTTCCTCGGTTGCCATTCCGCTTTCGATGATGTGGCTTCGGTCAACTCTCTGCGGATGCAGAAGACGAATCGACACGGCGATGCCGACATCTTCATCGACAACCGGCGTTTTGATTGCCGTGATACGCGTGTTACCGGGCAAGTGTCCCTGCGCAATCGGTGTTGCGTTATCGATGATCATTCCGCTGTGATGCAGGAGCCTTTTGACAATGTCAATGGCGTGCTGCGGAGAGCGGAAGTGTTCCTCGAGTTTTTTCATACTGCCGTCCGAATAGGTCAAGGTGATATCGTCCCATGCATTGATGTTGATTTCGTCCAGATCGGATGCACCGAGGAACGGAGTCAGGATCGAATATTCCACCATTTCGGAGTACAGTCGGTCAATGAGCTGTTCTTCCGTGAAGCCGTGGACAAGGAATCCACCGTCGAGGATGAATTTTTCAATATAGGACTTCAGCTGATCACGCTTATGCTCGTCGGTCAGCACGGCAGCATAGTACTTGGCGATATACTCCTGTGTTTTCGAGAGAAGGTCATAAAGTTCAATCCGTACCATAAGCCACCACCTTGCCGGCAATCTCCTGCATCCGTGCCTCAAATCGCTTGTCCGTTGTCTTCACATGGAGCTTGCCTTGCTGAAACTGTTCCTTGACAGCGGAGCTGAACGGAAGCGTGAAGGAGATCTCACCGAGCTGCGTTTTGGCTTCCTCAATCGGCATATAGACATCGGCATCCGGAGTGTTCAGCCCCTGAATGTGGTCTTCCAGGTGGAATCGGCTGTCGGTATAGACCGAAAGCTGAGAGAGGAAAAAACTGATACTGCAGAGATCGGGCGAAGACAGGCGGATAATCTGATCCGCTTTTTCAATTGCCGTCTGTGCCAGTGTGTTTCCTTCCAGATCACTCGTACAGTCGACAATTACATAGTCTGCCAGCTTGCAGAGCGCGTTCAGGAGATCTTCCGCTTTTGCTTTTCCGAACTTCGGGTAAGTGTATCGGTTCTCGCCCGTGCGATAACCGAGAAAGCCGAAGTTCTGCATTTCTTTGACCGTAACAAGGTTGTTGATGATGTCGCTCTGTTCCACCTCCGTCTTGGACAACGGATAACCGACCGAGCCAAGGTCTTCGGGCTTGTCAAAAGGAAACAGCACCGGAATTATCGGTGTCTGCAGGTCGGTATAGAGCGTGATAACAGTAGATTCAAAGGATGAGTAGATGGCGGTCGCCAATTTCGTTGCGAATGTCGTCTTCCCACTGTGAGGAGACCCCCATACAGCAATGATTTTTCCTTCCACGGTCACTCACCTCCGAAGACTTTGTTCTGTGCATCGAGGTATTTCTGCGCGGTTTCGCTGTCTCCGCGGTATTCGAGGACGATGTGCATATCCGCTACCTTCTCATAGAAGGCAAGCAGTTCTGCCTGTTCGTCGTTGACAAGAAGCGTAACCGTTACCGGCTGACTCTTATCTTCCACATCGGCTTTGTCCACACCGCTTGAAGTTGTGGTCGTGATGACTTTGACATAGGTCAGTTCCTTCGGTGTGTACGAACGGTTTTCTGCCTGATCGTAGACGAGAATTCCGACAATATCTCCGGTTTCAAGTTTGCCGGAAAAGCCAAGTGCAAACGAACCGATGGTAATACTGATTGCCTTGTGCTTCTCATCCAGGGAGTCGAGCATTCGTCCGGCATTGTTCGTGTCAGCTCCAATCTTCGAAGGGAAAAGATAATCGCCCTTTGAAAGACTGCTCAGTGCGCACTTTCCGATCACCTGTGCCTTATCTTTGATGACATCTGTGGGCAGGTTGTAGCTGCCGACATCGACTACTTCGATATCCGCTTCGGTAATGGTTGCACCGGCGGAAATGTCGCGTGTCAGCCGGACAATTTTGGTTTTTCCGTCCGACAGGCGATTGACCAACGGTGCGATGCCGAAACAGATCGCAAGTGCGACAACAATGCAAATGATTCCGATTACCGTGCGGTTCCCGGCAGGATGGGATGTGTGTGCTTTTTTCTGTTTCATGTTTGTCCTTTCTGCATTACAGGAAGAATGCCACCATCATGCCAAACGAAATGAACGGCACGAGAGCAAA
>ENA-UOJS01001822-UOJS01001822.1-human-gut-metagenome-genome-assembly--contig:-C74-NODE-1822-length-16328-cov-19.353162_pt1 | contig 16328 bp, 13 predicted proteins | sample MGYA00242355_ERZ723902 | MGnify/ENA metagenome assembly ERZ723902 | reverse complement strand
ACGGATTCCCACACCAGTGACATCGGTCACTGGTTCGGAATGACAGGGGCGTGGGGTTATCGACACGCTGAAAGCCCGCCGCATAACGCGGCGGGCTTTGTGCACTATAATATCAGTCGATGTTCTTGAGCTTGGCGCAGCGCTCCGTCTCCACCTGCAGCACCGAGGCCACGGTATGACGGCCAAAGTCGTCCAGCTGGGCATACTGGGTCAGCAGCTTCTCGGTATCGTCGGTCAGATAGAAGGCCGCGTCGTCGGCCATAGCCTTGATGCCCAGGAGCTTGCATATCTTCATGACAGTGTCGAAAGAGGAGCCGCCCACGCCGTTATGGAGGGCGCTGTTAATGGTGGACAGGGGTACGCCTACTGCAAAGGCAAACTGCCGCACGCTCCGGTACTGCCGCGCGATCTCCTCGCGCACGATGGTCGTCAGATTATCCATGATTCGTCCTCCGCTTCACTTAAATATATTATTCAGGGTTTTCCTATTATTTCCAATTACAGGCAATTGTATTATAACACCCTTTCGCCGCTTCGACAACCGGAAATCTGTTATTTAATAAAAAATTTAATTTTTCCCCGCCGTCCGAAAAATTTCCGGCGCAAATTACCCTTTCCTTCTCCGGGAAAGCATGGTACAATGCACCTATGAGGTGTCGTTTTCTATGAGTGACAAGAAGAAATTTCCCCGCACCGGCTTCGGCCGCCTGGCCGGCGACATGGTGCGGCGCTATTATACCCACGACGTGGCGCGGGACAGCGCGGCGCTGACCTATTACCTGCTGTTCGCCATATTCCCGCTGCTGATCTTCATCAGCACGCTGCTGGGCCTTCTGGAGCTGGACGGCGCGTATATCGCCTCCGTGCTGGAGCCGCTGCTGCCGGCGGACGTGCTGAATGTGCTGCAATCGTATCTGGACTACGTGTCCGCCAACCAGAGCCGGCAGCTGCTGTGGTTCAGTCTGGTATTCTCCATCTGGTTCCCCATGCGGGCGGCGGGCTGCCTGATGCACTCGGTGCGCAAGGCCTTCGGCTGCGGCGCGCCGGAGAGCATGTGGCGCAGCCAGCTGCGCATCCTGCTGTTCACCGTGTGCCTGATCCTGAGCATCGCCATCACGCTGGTGCTGGTGGTGGTCGGCCGCACGGTGCTGGAATTCGCCGGGCGGATCATCACCGTGTCGGAGGCGTTCATCACCGCGTGGAGCTATCTGCGCTTTGTGGCGCTGGCGCTGGTGATGACCGTGCTGCTGGTGCTGCTGTATATGCTCTCGCAGGGGCGGCGGCGCCCGCTGCGGGAGGTGCTGCCCGGCGTGGGCAGCACGCTGGCGGCATGGCTGGTGCTGAGCATGGCCTTCTCCTATTATGTGGAGCATGTGGGACAATATTCCGTGCTGTACGGCTCCATCGCCACGGTGATCGTGGTGCTGTTGTGGCTGTACATGTCGGGGCAGATACTGGTACTGGGCGCGGAGTTCTCCGCCGCCCTCATTGACAGAGAGACGACCGCCGCCCCGTTGGGCGAGGAGGAGGGCAAATGAAGATCATCATCGTAGGCTGCGGCAAGGTGGGCTATGCCATCGCCCAGCAGCTGACGCAGGAGAAGCACGACATCACGCTGGTGGACGACGAGGCCGCTCACCTGAGCCGGGCGGACAACACGCTGGACGCCATGTGCATCCACGGCAACGGCGCGTCCATCAGCGTGCTGATGGAGGCCGGGGCGCGGGAGGCCGATCTGGTCATCGCCGTCACCGGCGTGGACGAGACGAATCTGGTGTGCAGCCTGATCGCCAAAAGCGTGGGCGCGCAGCACACCATCGCCCGGGTGCGGAACCCGGAATACCGCCGGGACGCGGACATGCTCAAGCGGGAGATCGGGCTGGACATGGTCATCAACCCCGATCTGGCGGCGGCGGAGGAGATCGCGCGGATCCTCAGCTTCCCGGCGGCCATCTCCGTGGAGCCGTTTGCCGGCGGGCGCATCGACATGATCGGCTTCCAGATGAACCCGGACGACACCATCCTCGGCCGCACTCTCAGCGACTTCCACCGGGAGCGGGTGGCGGAGGTGCTGATCTGCGCGGCGCAGCGGGGCGACGAGTTCCTCATCCCCAACGGCGCCTTTGTGCCGCAGGCGGATGACCGGCTGTATATGGTGGGCAGCAAGGCGGAGCTGCACAAGATGCTCAAGCACATGGGGCGCAGCCTCCAGCGGGTGAAGGACGTGTCCATTCTGGGCGGCAGCCGCATCAGCATGTACCTGAGCTGGGAGCTGGCGCGCGCCGGCACACGGGTACACATTGTGGAGCAGGATCATGACAAGTGCCTGCGCCTGTCCCAGGAGCTGCCGGACGCCATGATCATCGAGGGCGACGGCACGGACAACGACATGATCCGGTCGGAGAATCTGTTCGGCGCGGACGGCTTCGTGGCTCTGACGGGTCGGGACGAGGAGAACCTGCTGATGGCGCTGGCGGCGCGGCGCGCCGGGGTGAAAAAAGTGCTGGCCAAGATGACCCGCCCCAACTACATGGATCTGGTGCAGGAGACGGGGCTGGGCAGCATCATCAGCCCCAAGGACATCATCGCCAACCAGATCACCCGCTACGTCCGGGCGCTGGCCAACTCGCAGGGCATGGCGGTGGAGTCGCTGTACAAGCTGCTGGGCGGCAAGGTGGAGGCGCTGGAGTTCACCGCGAAAAACGACGGCTACGGCATTCTGCACACGCCGCTGATGAAGCTGCCCCTGCGCCACGGCGTGCTGCTGGCAGCCATCGTGCGGGAGGGGCGCATCATCATCCCCGGCGGCATGACCACCATCGAGCCGGGGGATCACGTGCTGGTGGTGACCAACGTCACGGGTCTGACGGACTTGAAGCATATTCTGGCGTAAGCGCCGTGTAAAAAAAGAACCGCCCGCAGGCGGTTCTTTTTTTGTGGGATTGGTTACTGAACCTTGGCGCCGTCAATGGTGACGGTCAGGTGCGCCGCGTCCATGCTGTTCTTGTTTGCCCACAGCTTGGAGCCGGTGTTCTTACCATCAGCGAAACCGTTGACAGTAGCGTTGTTAACGGTCAGGGTGTAGGCGGCGTTGTAGTCGTTGCCGATCTCGATAGCCGCCTTGCCCGCATTGCCGTTGTTGCGGTCATTGAAGGTGCACTTGTTTACGACAAGGTTGGTGGGGTTGGACGCAGTCGCTTGGCCGTAGAGCAGGATAGCCTTGCCGTTGGTGTTGAAGGTGCAGTTCTCGAAGGTCACGTCCGTGCCGCCCCATGTCCAGATGGAATACTGGTTGGCCATGGTGTTATCGAAGGTGCAGTTGATGAAGGTGGCCTTGCCGTACAGGGTCAGCTTACCCTTGATGGTGCAGTTCTTGTAGGTCAGCTCATCGCAGACAACGCCGTCAAAGTTGCCTTCACCCGCCTGAATGGTCATGTTTTCAAAGGTAAAGGTAGAACCGCGCTGATAGTTCAGCTGGCCGCCCTCGGCACTGACAGCATTTGTGATAACATCTACAGTCTGGCTGCCATCGCCGACGAAGGTGACGTCACGGCTCTTGTCGCCCTCGTGGGCAATGCCGCTGTCAAGAGTGAAGGTGCCGCTGGCAGGCATCACAACGGTGACGTCCTTGTTGGTAGAGTGCTTAATACCATCATTCAGAGACTCCTGTGTGCTGGGAACCACACCGGTGCCCTTGACCACGGTGTACCAGGTATCCTCACCGTGCTTCTCGGAGATCACGGAGTAGCCGTCGGCGACGAAGTTGGTGCCAGCGCCCTCAGCCTTGCAGTCAGCCGGGTTGAAGTTCACGAAGGTACCGCCGGTGACGATGATATTGGCAGATTTGTTATTCTTGTAGTTGGCATCGTAGCAGTTCAGCACGAACTCATTCGCCTTGTTCGCATCAGGATACTTCTGCTGCACGGAATAGAAGCCACCCTTAATATAGGCAGTGCCCTCGAGGACGTACACGGCATGGATATTGCCGATAAAGGTACCGTTCTCAATGGTGACAGTCGCGCCGTCCTGCACGTCCACGGCGTAGCAGTCATTCTCCTTGGCCGCGAACGTACCGTTGCCGGTGATGGTCAGATTGGCGCCCTCCTGAGCGGAGATCAAAGACCAGTCGTTGTCACTCCAGACATCTGTGATGTTTGCGATGGTCTTGCCGTTCATATCGATGGTGGTTTCCTTGGTGGCAACCAGCGTCTTATCCGGGTTAACATCGGCATCTACCTTGATGTTGCCGCCGTTGATCAGTGCATCCTTCATGCCAGCGGCATCCAGAACGGGATAGTAGGTGGCACTCGCATCATACGTATTGTCGAAGCTGTCGTTCTCGACGGTGTCCTGCGTGGCGTAGACGGTGATGGAGATGCCGTCCAGTGTCAGACCCTGATAGTCGTTACCGGCGGTGGTCTTCATCACGCCCTTGATGTAATACACATCCTCGCTGGTTTTGTTGGCCTCCAGATTGCCCTTGAAGTTCTCAATTGCGACCGCTTCTGCGTTTTCATCGGTGCTTGTTACAACATAGAAGTCAAGAACATCCAGCAGGTCGAAACCGCCCTCGTTGGCAGCGGTAGTACCCTTGTTGACCTGTGCCTTCCACTTCAGTGCCAGATTGCCAGCGTTCTTAATTCTGAAGCCCTCGGTCAGATAACGGCAGCCCGGCTCCCAAAGAATCTCCGTGGTAGCGTTAGGGTCAATCTCAGCGCCAGTGTCAGTCGTGAGGCCAGCCTTGATGAAGCTGAGAGATTTGTTCTTGAGAGAAGTCCCGTCCTTGTCCACAATATCCACTTTCAGATTACCAGCCTGGATCTTGTTCACGCCGGTGGACGCCGTATCGGTAAACCATGCGAACGTCGTCCCAACCAGCATGACCACACACATGACCAATGCCGTAACACTGGTCAGCAGTGCGCGCTTTGTCGCTCTTTTGTTGTTCATTGTTTGTGAACCCTCCTAAATTAAAATTTCCGCGTCCACACGCCCACTTCTTCCCCCAACGGGGGGAAGAATCGAGCGCCTATAGGCGCTCGGACACATATTCACGGTTGTGAGGTCAGTATATCACCATATTTTTTCGTGTGCAATCGTTTTCGGCACAGAAAATTCATTTTTGGCATAACGCACAAATCAGACGCCCATTTATTGCCGTTTTGGCAGAATCTCGCAAGGCAGAGAACGGATTCCCACGCCAGTGACCGTGTCACTGGCGTGGGAATGACAGCGCTTTGCGCTGTATGGGGCGGACAGTCCGTCCGCCCCAAAGCGGGACGTCGAGGACGCCGTCCCCTACATACGGTTTATTGCCAGCGCTACGCGGCGGGACACATGGGTCCCGCCCTACAGGATCATCTCGCAGGGGGCGGCGTTCCCCACATGTACACGCGGCTGTCTACACCCTCTCATACGCCCGGCGGGGCGTGCCGTCGGCCACGGTGATGACCCCCGTGTACACGAACCCGGCACGCTCCAGGCAGCGCCGCATGGGGCGGTTGGCCTCGTGGGTGTCCGCCCGCAGGTGGGGGATGCGCCCCCACGCCCAGTCCACCGCGTCGGACAGCACGCCGCTGTGGGTGCCGTCGCTGCCCAGCCGGTGCAGCGTGCCGTAGGGCGTCCCGTCGTCCAGCCACGCGCCGTCGATGACCTGATAGGTAGGGTCGTCCCCGATGATGAAGGCGAACACGGCGTACACGCCGCCCGCGTCCTCCATCACATACAGCTGTCCGGCGGCCACGTCCGCCCGCAGCAGCTCCTCGGAGGGATAGCCGTTGACCCACTGGACGGCGTTGCCCCGGCTGCGCATGAACCGCCGGGCGCTGTCGTAGATGTCCAGTGCCCTCTTGATGTCCGTATATTCCGCTTTTCGTATCATGTCAGTTTTTCAGGCTCTGCAGCGGCGCGGGGATGCGCCCGCCCCGTGCTATGAAGTCGGCGGAGGACGCCTCGTGCACCGGCATGACCGGCGCGCTGCCCAGCAGACCGCCCATCTCCACGGTGTCACCCACGTCCGCGCCCTCCACGGGGATCACGCGCACGGCGGTGGTCTTGCTGTTGACCATGCCCACGGCGGCCTCGTCCGCGATGATGGCGGAGATCGTCTCCGCCGTGGTGCTGCCGGGCACGGCGATCATATCCAGTCCCACGGAGCACACGCAGGTCATGGCCTCCAGCTTGTCGATGGTCAGGGTGCCGTCCAGCGCGGCGGCGATCATGCCCTCGTCCTCGGACACGGGGATAAATGCGCCGGACAGACCGCCCACGTGGCCGCTAGCCATGACGCCGCCCTTCTTCACGGCGTCGTTCAGCAGCGCCAGCGCCGCGGTGGTGCCGTGGGTACCGCAGACAGCCAGACCCATCTCCTCCAGAATGCGCGCCACGCTGTCGCCCACCGCCGGGGTGGGAGCCAGCGACAGATCCACGATGCCGAAGGGCACATCCAGCCGGCGGCTGGCCTCGGACGCCACCATCTGACCCATGCGGGTGATCTGGAAGGCGGTTTTCTTGATAGTCTCGGCCACCACGTCGAAGGGCTGTCCCTTGCACTGCTGCAGGGCGTGGTACACCACGCCGGGGCCGGACACGCCCACGTTGATGACGGTGTCGGCCTCGCCCACGCCGTGGAACGCGCCCGCCATGAAGGGGTTGTCCTCCACGGCGTTGCAGAACACCACCAGCTTGGCACAGCCCAGACCGTCCTGTTGGCGGGTCAGGTGCGCCGTCTCCTTGATGATGCGTCCCATCTGCGCCACGGCGTCCATGTTGATACCGGCCTTTGTGCTGCCCACGTTGACGCTGGAGCACACCAGCTCCGTCTGCGCCAGCGCCTGGGGAATCGATGCCAGCAGCCGCCGGTCACCGGTGGTGAAGCCCTTCTGCACCAGCGCGGAATAGCCGCCGATAAAGTTGACGCCGCAGGTCTTGGCGGCTCTGTCCAGCGTCAGCGCCAGCGGGACGAAGTCCTCGCCTTTGCAGGCCGCGCCCGCGATGGCCATGGGCGTGACGGAGATGCGCTTGTTGACGATGGGGATGCCGAACTCGCTCTCGATCTCGCAGCCGGTCTGCACCAGCTTCTCGGCACGGGAGCATATCTTGTCGTAAATCTTGTCGCAGCAGCGGCGCATATCCTCATCGGCGCAGTCCAGCAGGGAGATGCCCATGGTGATGGTGCGGATGTCCAGATGCTGCTTGTCCACCATGGCGATGGTGTCGAATATATTTTGCAGACTCAGCATGGCGGCACCTCTTTACAGCTTGTGCATGGCGTCGAAGATGTCCTCCCGCTGGATGCGGATGGACAGCCCCCGGCTCTCGCCGTACTCCTTCAGGCTGGCGCGCAGCGCGTCAAAGGGCGCCTTGCACTCCGCCAGATCCACCACCATCATCATGGTGAAGTAACCCTCCATGATGGTCTGGCTGATGTCCAGCACATTAATGCGGTTGTCCGCCAGCGTGTTGCACACCCCGGCGATGATGCCCACCTGATCCTTACCCACAACGGTGACGATCGCTTTCATAACTGTTATATACTCCTTTCAGGTCAGTTTTTTTATTTCAACGCGGTTTTCGGAAAACCGATGGATCCTGCGTTCTGCCGATGGCAAGCCGACGATGGCGTATCGGGTATACGTCGAGGAGGCTTGACGATGGCAGGGCGCAGGAGGCGCGGTTTTCTACTCCAGCTCGTCCAGTGTCAACGAGTAGCTTGGCAGGAAATGCTCCCGGAAGTAGTCCAGCTCCGGCAGGCGCATGGCATCCATGGCGGCGGCGGTCTGGGCGGCGGCCTGACGGAACTCGTTGTTGCCGGCCTTCAGTTCCTCGATGCACTTGATGTGCGCGGACAGCTTGTCCGCCGCCTTGACCAGCTCCTCCACCTCCGGATCGGACGGGTGCAGCGCGTCCTCGTAGGCGGGGCGCAGCTCCGGGGGCAGCATGTCCAGCAGCTTTTCCTCCGCCACCTGCTCCACGGCCTTGTACGCCTGACGGATGGCGGGGTTGTAATATTTAATGGGTGTGGGCATGTCGCCGGTGAGGATCTCCCCGGCGTCGTGGTACAGCGCGGCCACGGCCACCGCACCGGCGTCCACCTGCCCGCCGAATTTCTCGTTGCGCAGCACCGCCAGCGCGTGCGCCAGCACCGCCACCTGATGGCTGTGCTCCTGGATGTTCTCGGTATAGCTGTTGCGCATCAGCGCCCAGCGCTGGATGAAGCGCATGCGGTTGATATAGGCGAAAAAGTGATTCATATTATGTCAACTCCCCTATCAGCATATCGCCGTCAGTTCCCGTTATCTTCACGTCGAGAACTTTGTTATGTAAATCTTCCCCCTGCACGCCCGTTTCGCAGTAATTGGGGGCGTGACCAGTGTAATAGCCGTCCTTCTCCTGCTCGAACAGCACCGGATACACCTGCCCCACGCAGCCCTCCAGATACGCCCGGTGCATCTGCGATGCCACCTCTGCGGCGCGGGCGGCGCGGCGCTCCTTCACGGCAGCGCTGAGCTGCTCCATGGCAGCGGCCTTGGTGCCGGGGCGGATGGAGTAGGGGAAGATGTGCATGGCGGCGAAGCCGCACTTTTCGATAAAGGCCAGCGTCCGGGCGAATTCCTCCTCCGTCTCGCCGGGGAAGCCGCAGATCAGGTCGGTGGTCACGGCGGGACGGTCGAAATACGCACGCAGCAGCGTGACGGACTGGTAAAACCGCGCCGTGTCGTATTTGCGGTTCATGCGGCGCAGCGTCTCGTCGCAGCCGGATTGCAGCGACAGGTGGAAGTGCGGGCACAGGTTGGGCAGCTTCGATGCCCGGCGGCAGAAGTCCTCCGTGATGGTGCGCGGCTCCAGACTGCCCAGCCGCAGGCGCATATCCCCAGCAGCGGTGGACACCGCCTCCAAAAGGTCGATGAGCGTCTCGCCGGTTTTCAGGTCGTGTCCCCAGCTGGATATCTCGATGCCGGTGAACACCAGCTCCCGATAGCCCTCCTGCCGCAGCTGCGCCGTCTGCTCCACGGCGACGGCCTTGGGCAGCGAACGGACGCCGCCCCGGGCGTAGGGGATGATGCAGTAGGTGCAGAAGTTCACGCAGCCGTCCTCCACCTTCAGCATGGCGCGGGTGCGCTCCGCCATGCCGCCGGCGGGCAGCACCTCGAAGTCCCGGCGGCGCAGGGCGTCGTCCAGCAGGGTCAGGGGCTGCTTCTCCCCCGCCGCCTGCTCGAATAAGTCCAGAAACGCCATGCGGTCGCCGGTGCCGGCGATCAGGTCGATGTCCAGCCCGGCGGCCTCGTCGGGGTGGGTCTGGACATAGCAGCCGCAGGCGGCCACCACCGCGGCGGGATTCCGCTTTTTGCAGCGGCGGATCATCTGGCGGGACTTTTTGTCGCTGACGGCGGTGACGGAGCAGGTGTTGACGATATAGCCGTCGGCCTCCTCCTCGAAGGGCACCAGCTCATGTCCCCGGCGCAGCAGCTCCTGCTCCATGGCCTGCGTTTCATATTGGTTGACCTTGCAGCCCAAGGTGTAGATCGCAACACGCATCTTGCACTTTCCTTTTATCTATCGTATAATAATGTTTCACGGCGGTATGCTTCCGCCGGATGTATCGGTATATTATACTTCATTTCACCGGGTCTGACAAGTACCGGCTTAGGAAAACAGGAGGCCTCCCATGATCTATCTCGACAATGCCGCCACCACGCCGGTGCCCCGCGCCGTGGCCGATGCCATGTATCAGGTGCTGACGGAGCAGTTCGGCAACCCCTCCTCCCAGTATCCCATGGGCGTGGAGATGAAAGCCGCCGTGGAGCGCTGGCGCGCCGTTATCGCCGGGGCGCTGGGGTGTAAAGCGGAGCAGCTGTACTTCACCTCCTGCGGCACGGAGAGCGACAACTGGGCGATACAGGCCGCCCTGTGGCAGAACCGGCACAAGGGCAAGCACATCATCACCACCGCTGTGGAGCACAGCGCCGTGCTGGAGCCGTGCAGATGGCTGGCGCAGCAGGGCTATGAGATCACATCCCTGAAGCCGGGGCGGGACGGGAATATCACCGTGGGGCAGGTGGCCGCCGCCCTGCGGGAGGACACGGCGCTGGTGTCCATGATGCTGGTGAACAACGAGACGGGCTGCGTGTTCCCGGTGCGGGAGACGGCGGCGCTGCTGCGGGAGAAGAACTCCCCCGCCCTGCTGCACTGTGACGCGGTGCAGGGCTTTATGAAGGTGGACTGCGACCCGGAGGGCTGGGGCGTGGACATGATGAGCCTGTCCGCTCACAAGCTGGGCGGACCCAAGGGGATCGGCGCGCTGTACATCGGCGGGCGGATGCGGAATCCCCGTCCCCTGCTGCCCGGCGGCGGACAGGAGCGCGGCCTGCGCTCCGGTACGGAGGCCACGGCGCAGATCGCCGGATTCGCCAAGGCCGTGGAGCTGCGGCAGGAGCACTATGAGGAAAAGCTGGCGCACATGGCGGCGCTGAAGGAATACTGCCGGGCAAAGCTGCTGGACATGGGCGGCGTTGTGCCGGTGGGCAGCGGTACCGCGCCCCACATTCTGGCGGTGTCGCTGGTGGGCTACCCCAGCGGCAACATCGTCACCGAGCTGGGCGCGCAGGGCATCTGCATCTCCGCCGGCTCCGCCTGCCATCAGGGGAAGGCCAGCCATGTGGTGTCCGCCCTGGGGCTGGACAAGAAAACGGCGGCGGGCGTGATCCGCATCTCCTTCTCCCCCGACAATACGAACGAGGACGTGGACGCCCTGTGCGCGGCGCTGAAGGCGCACCGGGACTCCCGGTTCCCCATGCTGTGATATCCGAGGTGAACTATGTTTCAGGCATTGAAGCGCGATAAGGCGTTTTACAGCTATCTGGTGCGGCTGACCGCACCCATCGCCCTGCAGAATCTCATCACGTTTTCGCTGGGTCTGATCGACACGCTGATGGTCAGTCAGCTGGGCAACAACGAAATGGCGGCGGTAACGGCGGCCAATGTGCCGGTGTTCCTGCTGATTTCCATCGTGTTCGGCGTGCAGTCCGGCGTGGGCATCCTCATCAGCCAGTACTGGGGCAAGCGCGACCTGAAGAGCATCAGCCGCGCCATCGGCGTGGCGTCGTTCCTGGGAGTGGCGCTGGCGCTGGTGGTGGCCGTGGTGCTGTTCCTCTGGCCGGTGCAGATTATGGATCTCATGAGCAACAAGCACCACCTGTCCCTGCTGGGCGCGCCGTACCTGCGGGTCATCGGCTTTTCCTATGTGTTCAACATGCTGTCGTCTATCTACGTCAGCGCCCAGCGCAGCGTGGAGAATTCCAGCTTCGGCATGAAGCTGTTCGGCATGTCCACTATCCTCAACACCGGCATGAACTATCTGCTGATCTTCGGCAAGTGCGGCTTCCCCATGCTGGGCGTGGAGGGCGCAGCCATCGCCACGCTGCTCAGCCGCGTGGCGGAGTTCGTTGTCTGCCTGATCTGCGCCCTGCGCAGCCGGGTCATCCCGCTGGATTGGAAGGCGCTGGTGCGTCCCGGCGGCGAGATGCTGCGCCGGTTCGTGAAATACTCCTCCCCTGTGCTGGTGAACGAGCTGTTCTGGGGTCTGGGCAACAGCCTGCTGACGGTCATTCTGGGTCACACGGTCATCTCCGTGGAGTTCCTGGCGGCCAACGCCGTTATGGGCAACCTGAACCGGCTGTTCCTGGTGGTCTGCTTCGGCTTGGGCGCAGCCACCGCCGTCATGGTGGGCAAGGCGATCGGCGAGGGGCAAAGCCGGGAGGAGCTGATGGCGCTGTCCCGGACGCTGTCGTGGGTGACGATCCTTGTGGGCGTTGTGCTGGCTGTGGTGGCGCTGGCGCTGGTGCCCCTGCTGTTCCAGCCGGTGATCTTCCCGCTGTTCAAGCTGGAGGGGCTCAGCGCACATCTGGCCACCACGCTGGCGGTGACAGGCTTCGCCTGCATCCCCTTCCACGCCTATTCCATCTCCGCCGTCACCGGTATCCTCCGGGCGGGCGGCGACGTGTTCTGGTCCACAGCGCTGGATCTGGGTCCCCAGTGGCTGATCGCCCTGCCGCTGACGGCGCTTTTAGGTCTGGTGCTGAACGCCGACCCGTGGTTTGTGTCGCTGGCGATACAGGCCGAGAGCTTTGTCAAGTGCCCCATCTGCCTGTGGCGCATCCGGTCGGAGAAGTGGATCCATGACGTGACGCTGCCGGAGGGTCAGTCATGAGCGGTCTGTTCGTCTGTCCCCTGTGCGGCGGCGCACTGGAACGGCAGGGCGGCAGCTATCTGTGCCCCAACGGGCACTGCTACGATGTGGCCAAAGAGGGCTACACCTACCTGCTGCCGGTAAATCGGCGGCACTCCAAGGCGCCCGGCGACGACAAGGCCATGACTGCGGCACGGCACGCCTTTCTGGAAAAGGGCTACTACGCCCCGCTGCGCGAGAAATTATGTCAACTTGCTGTGGAGCTGACCGGCGATGCCCCTGCGGTGCTGGACAACGGCTGCGGCGAGGGCTACTACACCGCCGGTATCTATCAGGCGCTGTGCGCGGCGGGCAAAGCGCCCCGCATGGCCGGTATCGACATCTCCAAGCCCATCCTCCGGCTGGCTGCCAGGCGGGAAAAGAGCATCGAGTTCGCCGTGGCGTCCTCCTACCGTCTGCCGGTGGCGGACAGCAGCATCGACCTGCTGGTGAACTGCTTCTCCCCGCTGGCCATCGAGGAATTCCGCCGGGTGCTGCGTCCGGGTGGCTGCTTTGTGTATGTGGTGCCCGGCGCCATGCACCTGTGGGAGATGAAGCAGGTGCTCTACGAGCACCCCTACCCCAACGAGGTGAAGGAGACGCCCTACGAGGGCTTTCGCTACCTGCGCATCGACCATGTATCCGGCATGCTGCATCTGGACTGCCCGGAGGACATTCAGGCGCTGTTCGGCATGACGCCCTATTGCTGGAAAACGCCCCGAGCGGGCAAGGAAGCATTATGTAAACTCAAAGAACTGGACTGCCGTATGGCGTTCGACATCCATGTATTTCAACGGGAGGAGGACTGACCATGGACTATGTGACTGAACCGCGCCGCCTGCGCCGGCGGCGCAGACCCGCGCCGCTGCTGCTGTTGATACTGGCGGCGGTGGTCGTTATGGGTCTGCTGGCAGCGGTAGTGCTGTCCCTGCGGGACAGACGCAGCCAGCCGGAGCCGGAAGCGGATCCCCACGCCGGGCAGGTGTACGTCAACGACGGCGCCAACATGGTCTGGCTGACGCCCCATGAGGGATTCCCCGTCAGCGCCCTGCCGCAGGAGGACTTCCGCCGGGACGAAAACGAGGACGGCACCCCCGGCCAGCGCGTCCGGTACATCGGCGCGGACTACGCCACCCGCTGGGGCGTGGATGTGTCCAACTATCAGGGCACCATCGACTGGGCGGCGCTGAAGGCGCAGGGCGTGGAGTTCGCGTATCTGCGCATCGGTCTGCGGGGCTACGGCGAGGCGGGCACCCTGTACCCTGACCGCTCCTTTGTCCGCTACTACGAGGGCGCGCAGGCCGCCGGCATCGACGTGGGCGTGTATATGTTCTCTCAGGCCGCCACGCCGCTGGAGGCCGCCGAGGAGGCGCTGTATGTGCAGCAGCTTCTGGACGGGCGGGAGCTGCAGCTGCCGGTGTACTACGACTGGGAGCCGGTTTTGCAGGAGGATTCCCGCACGCTGGACAGCAGCCGTCTGCTGCTGACCGCGCAGGCGCGGGCATTCTGTGAGCTGATGGAAAAGTCCGGCTACGACGCCGGCGTGTACATGAACCGCCAGCAGGGGTATTACCGTTACGACCTGAAGACCCTGTCCCCCTACAAGCTGTGGATCGCCGACTACGGCGACTGGCCGGACTTCTACTACCGCTTCGACGTATGGCAGTACGCGGCGGACGGGCGGCTGGACGGCGTCAGCGAGATCTTGGATCTGAACGTGGAGTTCGTGCCTGTAGGCTGACAAAAAAAGAACCGGCTCACGCCGGTTCTTTTTTGTGTATGTAGGGGCGGACGACTCTGTCCGCCCTGCTTCCTTTCATTCCGATCCAGCGCGGCGCTGCCGCGCTGACGGGACGTCGAGGACGCCGTCCCCTACACAGGTTTATTGCCCGCGCTTCGCGGCGGGGCAATGTGGGCATCGCCCCCCTGCGAAAGGACAGGCGAACTTGTCCGCATAATGGATGTAGGGGACGGCGTCCTCGACGTCCCCCATACCGCGACAACCAAAAGACCGGCTTTCGCCGGTCTTTTGGTTTACATAATTTAGTTTTTCTTCCCGTGCTGCGCCTTCATGCGCCGCTCGTGATTCAGGATGGTCTTGCGGATGCGCAGGTTCTTGGGCGTGACCTCCAGCAGCTCGTCGTCCGCCAGAAATTCCAGGCACTGCTCCAGACTCAGCTTCCGGGGCGGCACAAGGCGCAGGGCGTCGTCGCTGCCGGCGGCGCGGGTGTTGGTCAGCTGCTTTTTCTTGCAGACGTTCACCACGATGTCCTCCTGCTTGGGGCTGACACCCACCACCATGCCCTCATACACGTCCACGTTGGCGCCGATAAACAGCACACCGCGCTCCTGCGCGTTGAACAGGCCGTAGGTGATGGATTCGCCCGTCTCGCTGGCCACCAGCGAGCCGGTGTTGCGGCGGGTCAGCTCACCCTTATAGGGCGCGTAGCTGTCAAACACGCTGGCCATGATACCCTCGCCGCGGGTATCGGTCAGGAACTCGTTGCGGTAGCCGAACAGTCCGCGGCTGGGGACAAGGAACTCGATCTTCATGCGGCTGCCGATGGGGGTCATCTCCTGCATGTCGGCCTTGCGGGTGCCCAGCTTTTCGATGACAGCGCCCACGCTCTCCGCCGGGACGTCCACCACCAGACGCTCGATAGGCTCGCACTTCTTGCCGTCGATGGTCTGGTACAGCACGCGCGGGGGCGATACCTGGAACTCATACCCCTCCCGGCGCATAGTCTCGATCAGGATGGACAGACTCATCTCGCCGCGTCCCGCCACGTTGAAGGCGTCCATGGCGCCCTCGATCTCGCTGACCCGCAGGGACACGTCCTTCAGCGTCTCACGGAACAGCCGGTCGCGCAGCTGGCGGCTGGTAACGAACTTGCCCTCCCGCCCGGCAAAGGGGCTGTCGTTGACGGAGAAGGTCATCTCCACCGTGGGGGCGCTGATCTTCACGAAGGGCAGCGGCTCCACACAGTCGGGAGCACAGATGGTGTCGCCGATGGTGATGTCGCCGATGCCGCTGAGGGCGATGATGTTGCCTGCCGTGGCCTCGGTGATGGGCACCTTACCCAGCCCGGCGAACTCGTACATGCTGACGGCCTTGGCTTTCTTGGCCGGGGCGTCGGGATCGTGGTAGTTGCACACGGCGATCTCCTGATTCTGCTTCAGCACGCCCCGCTCGATGCGGCCGATGGCGATACGTCCCACAAAGTCGTTGTAGTCGATGGAGCTGACCAGCATCTGGAAGGGCTGGTCAAGGTCGGCCTCCGGCGCGGGGATATAATCCAGAATGGTGTCGAACAGCGGCTTCAGGTCGGTGCCCACCACGTCGGGGGAATAGCTGGCGGTGCCGTTGCGGGCGGAGCAGAACAGCATGGGGCTGTCCAGCTGCTCGTCGGTGGCGTCCAGATCCAGCAGCAGCTCCAGCACCTCGTCGATGACCTCGTGGATGCGCTGGTCAGGTCGGTCGATCTTGTTGATGACCACGATGACGCGATGACCCAGCTCCAGCGCCCGGCTCAGCACGAACCGCGTCTGGGGCATGGGGCCCTCGGCGGCGTCCACCAGCAGGATGACGCCGTTGACCATCTTCAGGATACGCTCCACCTCGCCGCCGAAGTCGGCGTGGCCCGGGGTATCCACGATGTTGATCTTGGTGTCGCCGTACTGGATGGCGGTGTTCTTGGCCAGAATGGTGATGCCGCGCTCCCGCTCCAGGTCGTTGGAGTCCATGACGCGCTCCACCGTCTCCTGATTCTCGCGGTATACGCCGCCCTGCTTGAGCATCTGATCCACCAGCGTTGTCTTGCCGTGGTCAACGTGGGCGATAATGGCTACGTTTCTCAGTTTCTCGTTCTGCAAAGGTAAAAACCCCTTTCTCTTGGGCAAATTCATTAACCCATGTATTATATGCCCACAAACGCCCGATTGCAAGAGTTTTCGCCAACTTTTTTCCCATCTCCGCGTTGACAAACACCCCCGCTTGGGGTACAATACCAGTTGCACACGCCTCCGTAGCTCAGTTGGATAGAGCGACCGCCTCCTAAGCGGCAGATTGTTCGATTCCTTCGAGCAGTGAAAATTGCATAAA
>ENA-UOJS01001810-UOJS01001810.1-human-gut-metagenome-genome-assembly--contig:-C74-NODE-1810-length-16395-cov-7.293758_pt1 | contig 16395 bp, 17 predicted proteins | sample MGYA00242355_ERZ723902 | MGnify/ENA metagenome assembly ERZ723902 | reverse complement strand
TTGTTTTTCCGTTTATATTGCGTACATAATATTGAGGTTGATTTTTCAGATAAAATATTGTATAATATACAATGTATAAATTTTACTGATTTGAGGCATGAGGACGCATGAAACACGTTGACATATATACCGACGGCGCCTGCTCGGGCAATCCCGGTCCCGGCGGCTGGGGCGCGGTATTGGTATATGGCGAGCGCGAGCTGGAGCTTTCCGACGGAGAGGCGCACACGACAAACAACCGCATGGAGCTCACCGCCGCGATACGCGCGCTGGAGGCTCTTCGGGAACCGTGCGAGGTCACTCTTACGACCGATTCGCGATATCTTTGCGACGGACTTGAGAAAAAATGGGCAGAGGGTTGGCGTCGACGCGGCTGGAAGAAAAGCGACGGCTCTCCTGCGCTCAACCCCGATCTGTGGGAGCGGCTGCTTGAGCTTTGCGGGGTCCACAGGGTATCGCTCACATGGATACGCGGTCATGCGGGACACGCCTACAATGAACGCTGCGACAGACTTGCTGTCGCAGCGGCGGAAAAATTCAAATAAATACCGATATGCCGTAACAATTTGTGCCCGCAGCAATCGGTGAAAGGCTTTATTGCGAAACATGAAAATCGATTCAAAAAAACTTATGATAGTACTGCTTGCGCTCACGGCGCTCGTGCTCATCGCACTGCTGATATACGGCGGCTTTGCCCTCGGCGACCGCGGTGAAGGCAGCGAAGGAAGCGAAACGCGAGCACAGAACAGACAGCACACATCGTCACCCGACACAACAAACGGCGGCTCGGTTTCGGGAGACAGCTCCGAGAGTTCCGGCGAGACGTCGGATCATCCAGGCACGGCATCGCCGACCGGAACGCCGGTACACCAGAACTACCCCGCGAGAAGCGGAAGGCTCGCCCGGACCGACAATTCCCTTTTGTCCCTCGTGATAGATTGGGAAACAACGTCCCGCACCGCAGACAGCGCCACTGTGAAGCTGACGGTAAAGATACGTTGCTATTCCCTTTTCGTATCGGAAAGAAAAAATTGTCCGCTCGTATTTCTCGGGCAGACATACAGCTACAACGCGCCGGCAATATCATATGACGGCAGCGAGCGCACCGAATTCGTACTGCACGAGGAAACAGTCACGATGCCGCTCGTAGGCGGCTGCGGCAGCGCAGAGGTATCGACCGCGTGGCAGTTCCGCGGCGAATACGCCGGCGTCGCCATAGACGCGCTGACGCTTGACGGATTTATCGAGATCAAGGACTGAAAAACAAAGAATATTCCGTTGACCCAAAGGGTCACGACCGAAAGGATATAAAATGCCAGAATACATAGAAAAAGCCGAAAAGCTCACGCTTCCCGTGATACCGCTCCGCGAAGCAGTGGCTTTCCCCGGCATTCCGATAAGCTTTGACATAAACGACGAAACAGCCGGCGCCGCCGTTGACGCGGCAAATTCCGGGAACCGTCTTTGCTTTATCGTATGCACAAAAAAGGTTTCGGACGGTGAGCCCGTCCCCGCCGATCTTTACCCGGTCGGCACTGTTGCCCGCCTGCGCCAGACCTCAAGATCGGGCAACACGATAAGAATAATATGCGAGGGACTTTCCCGCGCTAAGGCGACGGAGTACCGCCGCACCGGTAAGCTCATCGAGGCTGACGTTCTCTCACGCACCGTGGAGCTTGCGGACAACGGCGGGATACGCGGCGAAGCGCTCGTGCGCGAGGCGCTTGAGATATTCGACAAGGCTGTCGGATATATGCCGAACGTCACGTCCGACATAAAGCTCGCGGCGCACGGGATCAGCTCTCCCGGTCTGCTTGCCGACTTCATTGCATCCGCCGTGCTTGTAAAAACCTCGGACAAACAGAACGTGCTTGAAGAGTTTGAGCCGCTTGAGCGTATGTTCAGACTCATAAAGATACTGAATCGCGAATGCGACCTGCTTGAATGCGAGCAGGACATACACCGCCGTGTGCGCGACAGCATCTCGCGCAATCAGCGTGACTATTATCTGCGTGAGCAGATGAAGGTCATAGAGGACGAACTGGGCGGCGGCGAGGACCCGGACGACTACGCGGAACGCATAAACAAGGCTCACCTCCCGGATGAAGTGAAGGAAAAACTGCTGAAGGAAAACGAGCGTCTCTCGCGCACGCCCTTCGGCTCCGCCGAGGCGACCGTACTGCGCAGTTATCTTGACACCTGTCTTGACATTCCGTGGAGTGCGCGCACGCGTGACCGCGTAAACGTCGAAGCGGCAAAGAAGGTACTTGACGCCGATCACGAGGGACTTGAAAAAATAAAAACAAGAATTCTCGAATTTTTGGCTGTCAAACAGCTTAATCCCGAGCTGAAGAACCAGATAATATGTCTGGTGGGCCCTCCGGGGACCGGAAAAACATCGGTGGCGGCGTCCATAGCGCACGCCATGAACCGCAAATACGTGCGTGTTTCGCTTGGCGGTGTGCGTGACGAGGCTGACATACGCGGTCACCGCAAGACATATGTCGCCGCAATGCCCGGACGCATAATAGACGCCATAATAAAAGCAAAGGTGCGTAATCCGCTCATTCTGCTTGACGAGATAGACAAGCTCACAGCCGATGCGCACGGCGACCCCGCGTCGGCGCTTCTTGAGGTGCTCGACCCCGAGCAGAACAAGACCTTCCGCGATCATTTTGTGGAACTTCCCTTCGATCTTTCGGAGTGTCTGTTCATAACCACCGCCAATACGCTTGAGACCGTGCCGCGTCCGCTCATCGACCGTATGGAGGTCATAGAGCTTTCCGGCTACACGCGCCGCGAAAAGCTGGCGATAGCCAAAAATCACCTCATTCCGAAGCAGCTCAAGCGCCACGGTCTGACACGCCGCTCGCTGAAGCTCACCGATGAGGCTATATATGAGATCATCGACTGCTACACCCGCGAGGCGGGCGTGCGCAATCTTGAACGCACCGTTGCGGAGCTTTGCCGCAAGGCGGCAAAAAAGATGGTCGACAGCGGCGGCAAGCTGAAGTCGGTCGCGATCGACCGCGCCGACATAGCATCCTATCTCGGCGCGCGCAAGCTGATACCCGAGAAGATCGACGACAACGATCTCGTAGGCGTTGTGAACGGGCTTGCATACACCGAGGACGGCGGTGACCTTCTCAAGGTCGAGGCGGCGGTGCTTGACGGCACCGGCAAGCTTGAGCTTACCGGCAAGCTCGGCGATGTAATGAAGGAATCGGCAGAGGCGGCGTTGAGCTTTGTGCGTCAGGTCGCTCCCGAATACGGCATCGGCACCGATTTTTATAAAACCAAGGACATACACATCCACGTTCCCGAAGGCGCGGTTCCGAAGGACGGTCCCTCGGCGGGTGTGACGATGGTAACGGCGCTCGTAAGCGCGCTGTCGCACACTCCGGTCGCCCACGATATCGCAATGACCGGTGAGGTCACTCTGACAGGCAGAGTACTGCCGATAGGCGGTCTGCGCGAAAAGACGATGGCGGCATATTCCGCTGGCGTCCGCACGGTACTCATCCCCAAGGCGAACCTTGGCGATCTTGACGACATCGACCCCGAGGCGCGCGCGGCGCTGAGATTCATCCCCGTTTCAAACGTGAAGGAGGTCCTCGGCGAAGCGCTTCGCGCTCCCGTAGCCGAAAAGCCTGCAGAGGTAAAGCCGGGCGAGCCCATAGTGATCATTCCCGCGATCGGCGGACAAAACATTCAAGGAGTCAACGCCAATGGCGCTTAATCTCAACAACGTTTCCCTTAAGATAACGGCGGGGACTGTCAGGCAGTTCCCCCGCTCCGCAACGCCGCAGATAGCGCTTGCCGGACGCTCAAATGTGGGAAAAAGTTCGCTTATCAACACGCTTCTCGGCAGGCGCGCGCTTGCGCGGGTAAGCTCCGCACCCGGAAAAACGATAACCGTAAACTTTTACGACGTTGACGGGAAGCTCTTTTTAGTCGATCTTCCCGGCTACGGCTACGCCAAACGCCCACAGGAGGACAAAGCGCGCTGGTCGGAGCTGACGGACGGATATTTTACAAACAATCCCTCGCGCGACCGCATAATGCTGGTGCTTCAGCTTGTAGACATGCGCGTCGGTCCCACAGCGGACGACAAAATGATGCTTGAATGGCTCACCGCCTCCGGCGTTCCGTTTGCCGTAGCTGCCACGAAAGCAGACAAGTTGCAATCAAAAAAGGCGCGCACCGAGGCAATGGAAAAGATACTTTCCTGCCCCGCGATCCCGCAAGGCACACCTGTGATACCCTTCTCCTCGGTAAACAGCGAGGGAAAAGACGAGCTCTGGCGCCTGATATCGGGCGCGGCAGGTAAATAATCTTTGCCGCTGTGCGGCAGGAAGGACAGCTATATGTTCAGATATCTCTTGGAATACGGACCCGACAGTATAAAATCATATGCAATAGGGCTTTTGCTCTCCCTGCCGCTGATCGTTCTCGCGCTATCCGTGCATGAATCGGCACACGCGTGGGTCGCCTACAAGCTCGGCGATCCTACCGCGTACAATCTCGGCAGAGTCACGCTGAACCCGATAAAGCATCTGAACCTTCCGGGCTTTCTCTGTATGCTGTTTTTCGGATTCGGCTGGGCGACTCCGGTTCCGATCATGTCACGCAATTTCAAAAAGCCGCGCCGCGACATGGCTCTATCGGCGGTAGCAGGTCCGATCTCAAACCTTTTACTCGGATTCATTTTTTCGTTTCTTACAGTGCTCTCCAACTATCTTTTGCGTTTTCTGCCGGCGGACATATCCGATAAGGCGATGACTGCGATATTAGTATGGCTCTATTTCCTTCAGCTCGGCGCGCTTCTCAACGTGTCGCTGGCGGTTTTTAACCTGCTGCCCGTACCGCCGCTTGACGGTTCGCGTTTCTTTTATATTTTTCTGCCCACAAAGTGGTATTTCGGCGTAATGAAATATGAAAAATACATTGAGATAGCTATCTTTGCTCTGCTTTGGCTCGGCGTTCTTGATGTGCCTCTTTCATTCCTCACAAACGCGATCCTTACGGGGATGTATCGGCTCTGGGAACTGATCCCCATATTCGCCTGACAGGTACGGAGACACGACCGTGGAAGGAATAACCTATAAGCTTGAAAAATTCGAAGGTCCGCTCGACCTTCTTCTGAATCTCATACACAAAAACAAGGTACAGATCGAGGATATTCCGATATCTCTCATCTGCGACCAATATATCGAATACATCGCACGCGCGCAGGAACTTGATATTGAGCTTGCCGTTGAATTCCTGAGCATGGCAAGCGAGCTTATGCTGATCAAGAGCCGCATGCTCCTCCCCCGCGAGGTCCCCGAGGAGGAAGACCCGCGTGCGCGTCTGGCAGAGGCGATCGCACGTCTCGAGGCTGCCAAAAAAGCCGCCGCAAAGCTCGGCGAAAGATACAAGCAATACTCCGGACGTATGGAGAAGGACACCGACGAAATATCGGTGGACAAAACATATGTTGCGGATCAGGACCCCGACAGGCTGTATGAAGCGATGCGGCGTGTGCTTTCATATGCAAACACGCACAAGGAAGCCCGCGGCGAGCTTGTGCGTCCTATGGCAAAGCCGATCATTCCGGTTGAGTTGAAAATAATCGGGATAATGGAGCATTTCCGCAATGCGGAAACGACCTGCGACCTCGGCACACTGCTTGACGACGCAGTATCGCGCCCCGACCTTGTGGCAATATTCATCGGCGTTCTTGAGCTGGTGAAGATGCGCCGGCTTGTAATAATAGAGGGTGCGGATGAGCTTGAAACGCTTCACGGCGTTGGCACGCGCTTCGCCATAGGCGTTGCCGCGGACGGTGATGACACCAACGATATCGGCGCAGACCTTGCGGAAATGAACAGATAACGAGGACAGGACATTGGAAAACGAACGTCTTACAGATATAAAACAGCTTGAGGGCGCCATTGAGGCGATACTCTTTGCCGCCGGGCATCCGATGGAATATTCCAAGCTCGGCGAAGTGTTGGGACTCACGCCCCGCGACACAAAGCAGCTCGTTATGCATCTTGCCGAGCGCTGGGGACGCGACGAGAACGGCGGAGTCATGCTTCTTACATTTGATTCGTCATGTCAGCTATGTACGAATGAAAAATATCTTCCCTATATACGCGAAGCGCTCGGGATAAAGCGCGGCGGCAATCTTTCGGCATCATCGCTTGAGGTGCTTGCCATCGCCGCGTACAATCAGCCGGTGACGCGTGCGTTTATAGACACGGTGCGCGGCGTGGATTCGGCATACGCCGTAGGCTCGCTGCTCGACAAGGAGCTTATAGCTCCGGTCGGCAGGCTTGACGCTCCCGGCAGACCGATGCTTTACGGCACGACCGAAAAATTTTTGCGCGTATTCGGGCTTTCGTCAATAAAAGAACTGCCCGAGGCTGACTCGGTGCTTGCAGCGGTCGATGCGCTTGCCAACCGTAACGATGAGGACGGCGAAGCCGCCGAAGAAACCGAAAGCGACGAGTAACATCAACAGAGATAAATACATGGCAAGGAGGCGGTGTCTTGACGGCGCTCTGCATTATCGGCGGAATATTTTTGCTGTTTTTCGGAATAGCAATGATACGCGCCGAGGTAATAATAAAATACGCCGACGACTTCGGACTTGCCGTGCGCGTTTGCGGTATAAAGATAACCATAATGCCGCGAAAGCAGAAAAAAATACGTCCGCGCGATTATTCTCCGAAGAAGCTCGCAAAGCGGGCGGCAAAGGAAAAGAAAAAAGCCGAAAAAGCAGCGGCAAAGAAAAAAGAAAAGGACGCAAAAAAGGCAGCCGACAAAGCCGCCAAGGCAGAAGCAAAAAAAGCCGGTAAGGTCAAAAAGAAGCCGCTGGGAGAAACGATTTCTCTCATTCTCGCGCTCGTTAAGACGGCTGTTGGCAGATTTGCGCGGCATCTGCGTGTCCGCGTAGCACGCCTGCATATAAATGTGGCGACCGGCGACGCGGCAAACACCGCGATACTTTACGGCGCGATAGCACAGTCCGCGGCATATATCGCCGCTCTGCTCGACAGCACAAAAACACTTAAAAATCCCGCGCGGTCGAATGTTGACATCCGCGCCGATTACCTTTCCGAAAAGACCACCGCAGACATTGAGATCGGCTTTTCGATACGCGTCTGGCAGGTGTTCGACGTTCTTATCCGAACAGGAATAACGTTTATAAAAAAAGAAATAAAGAAATAATTTCAATATATGAAAGGAAACCGCTATGGCTTCATCAGAAAACAAACTTCAGGAAATCATTCAGTCCTCGCTTGAAAACATTCGCTCGATGATCGATGCTAACACCGTCATCGGCAACACCATCAGCACCCCGTCCGGAACCGTTATAATTCCCGTATCAAAAATTTCAATGGGATTCGCCTCCGGCGGCATGGACTTCAACGGTAAAAACGAGGAAGCCATGCGTGCAAGACTCCAGAACTTCGGCGGAGGCGGCGGAACCGGTCTTTCCATCGCTCCGGTAGGTTTCCTTGTTGTCGGCGCTGACGGAAGCGTTGACATGATAAATGTCGGCATGGAGGCTCAGAACGGCGCGATCGAGCAGGTCGCCGGTGTTATCGAGCGTTCGCCCGAAATAATCGCTAAGATCAAGACCATATTTGTTAAGGACAAAGACAAGGACGAGGAATAAGCCTTGCAAGCATAAGTAAGCTCCCGGAGTAATATAATTTTTTAGAAAATTACTCCGGAGAGTTGTTATGCGAAAAAAAAGATATCTGACACTTACAGTCATAATATGTCTTATCGCGTCGTTCCTGATGCCGTCGGCTCATGCCGGTGCTGTCGCGGAGCCGATATCCGCAAAGGACATATCGGCAAAGTCCGCGATACTGCTTGACGTCGGCGATGGCGGAGCGGGTGTTTTATGGGAAAAGAATGCCCATGCGCGGCTGCCGATGGCAAGCACGACCAAGATCATGACGGCGCTTGTGGCTATCGAAGCTCTGCCGCTTTCAACGGTGGTGGAGATACCTCCCGCCGCAGTCGGGATAGAGGGATCGTCGGTGTATCTTTGCGCCGGCGAGCATCAGACGCTTGAGGCACTGCTCTACGCCCTTATGCTTGAATCCGCCAACGATGCCGCAGTGGCAATATCGATAGCCGTTGCGGGATCGCCGGAAGCGTTTGCGGATATGATGAACGATCGCGTCAAGTCTCTCGGGCTTAAGGACACGCATTTCGTCAATCCGCACGGACTGGACGATCCGGAGCACTACACCTCGGCATACGACCTTGCCGTTATCGCCGGTGAAGCCTTTCGCAACAAAGACCTTCGCCGCATTGCGGGGACCTACCGTTCCACAATGCCGCTCGGAGACTCCGACGGTGCGCGTCTGCTCATAAACCACCACAGGCTCCTTCGTTCTTATGACGGTGCTATCGGCGGCAAAACGGGATTCACCAAAAAAAGCGGGCGCTGTCTTGTCAGCGCCGCAGAGCGCGACGGCTTACGGCTCATCTCAGTGACGATCTCCGCGCCGAATGACTGGCAGGACCATCAGCGTCTGCTCGACTACGGCTTTGAGGCGTACGAGAGCATTTGTCTCGCCGCCGCAGGTGAGCTTGAATACGCCGTATCATTGAGCGGCGGTGAGCAAAACACCGTGCTCGCCTCAAATCCCTGCGAGATCCGTGTTACACTTCCCCGCACGCACGGTGAGATAACTACCGACGTTTTGCTTACCGACATCGCGCAGGCTCCGGTAAAGCGCGGCGACAGGCTCGGAACGTTGCGATGGAACTGTGACGGAAAAGATATCGCATCATCAGACATCTGCGCCGAGTATAATGCGGCGGTACATAAAAACAAAAAATTCAGACTGATAGAGTGGTTTTTATCGCTTTTCGGGCTGAAAATCTGAAAAAAGTAAGTACATCTATGGAAAAAATCAGGATACAGAAATTTTTCTCCGACTGCGGCGTGCTTTCACGCCGCGCTGCGGAGGCTGAAATAGAAGCGGGACATGTGACCGTAAACGGCAGACCTGCCGGACTCGGCGACAAGATCGATCCCTCGCGGGATGTTGTTGCATGGAAGGGTGAGCGTCTTATATTCACTCCGCGCAGCGAGCGCGAGCGCAAATATATAGCCCTGTACAAGCCGCGCGGGTTCGTATGCACGCTTGCGGACGAAAAAGGCAGACGTCAGGTCACAGAACTTGTAGCGGATGCCGGCAGCAGGGTCTACCCCGTCGGCAGGCTCGATATGGCGTCCGAGGGGCTTTTGCTCCTCACCGACGACGGTGAATTTGCAAACATGATGACGCACCCGCGCAATCATGTGTCAAAGGTATACCATGTGCGTGTGCGCGGAGAGATAACCGACAAAACGCTTGAGCTTTTGTCATCCCCGCTCATGATCGACGGCAAAAAAATACGCCCGGTGAAGGTAGAAGTGCTTGAATTTTATCCCGACGGCGCTACGCTTGAAATGACTCTGTACGAGGGGCGCAACCGCCAGATAAGAAAAATGTGCGACATTGCGCGCATAGACGTTGTGCGGCTCAAGCGCACTGCCATAGGCGACCTGACCTTGCACGGGCTGAAGTGCGGTCAGTGGCGCTACCTTGACCCGCAGGAGGTCATAAACCTCAAGCGCGCTGTGAAATGAGGTAAACGATGCTTGAAGTGATACCGATCCAGACAAAAACCGAACAGGAAGCACTGGCGGCAAGAGTAGGTGCGGAATTTCTGCCGGATGCGCTGGCATACAGAGCCGATGCGGACGGTGAATTTGTAGGCATGTGTCAGTTTCGCCTCGATCCGTCGGGCGGGCATATGCTGACGCTCGATTCCCTGCCGGGACACGAGGATTTTCAGCCCATGTTTGTAATGGGACGCGCCGCGCTGAATTTTATGGAGCTTTGCGGAGCGGAAACAGCGTATTATGAAGCTCCATTGCGCGACCGCGTGCTTGTGGGCGCTATCGGCTTCCGCGAGGATGAAAACGGAAAGCTGAAGGTCGATCTCAAGGGCTTTTTCGATCATCCGTGTCAGCATAAATAAGTATTAACGGGACTGTCGCGCTAACGTGCGACAGTCCCGTTATCATGTCACGAACATTCACATTGAGTTCATATTTCTGGTGTATACTTATCTTGTGTTCGGCATAGGCGTTTGCCGCGAAAGCGGGGCGCAGCGGCGCGCGGGAAGTATCCCGGCGTGTTCCGGCGTCGGGCACATCAGTGGTTAACGAAAAAAATCAAAGCCCAAGCCGGATATTTCCGGCAGCCGGCAAGGATTTTTCTTCGCGCGGTTCGACTCCGCCTCCAAAACACCTTGTAAGTGTTTTTTTAATTTGAATTCTTCGGAATTCAAGCTCAATCGGCGAAGGCTGACGACGCCCTGCCCTGTGCAGCGCCTCATGCGCCTTGCCGTTCCGGGGATACCGCGCGCGCCGCCGCGAGCCAGACTGTGGCTTTTTAGCTGCAGTTCCGCTCAAAGACTGCACACGCTCAACCGGGATGCCGCGCATGAAGCGCGGGCGGATGTCCGCCTTCGCCACCCATCATCGACTACCGACAAAAGGAAGGTGTTAAAATGAAAAAAATGTCATTTACAGTGAACGGCTCCGAATGCGGCCTGATGTATAAAAAAGGCAAGCTTGCGGCAGTTCTCGGTCCAGGCAAATATTCAACGCTCGGAAGCCGCGAGTATAGTTCAATGTCCTCCGATTCCGACATAATCGCGCTAACAGGCTGCACAGCCGATGCACTCCGCAAAGCCGACGGCGCAGACAGCATCACCATAACCGATGTTGCCGACCGCACGATCGCTCTTCATTATGTTGACGGTCACTTTGTCGGTGCGCTCAACGCGGGCACGCATGCCTTCTTCAATGCAGCCGGCAAGCATGAATTCAAAACCGTTGACACATCCGATCCGGTCGTGTCCGACGATATTCCCGAATATATTTTTGAAACGCTTTCGGGAAGATATTACACCGAGATCCATGTGAGCGAATATCAGAAGGCGCGCGTTTACTTCAACAACAAGCTCCACGCGGTGCTTGATGCGGGGCGCTATTTCTTCTGGAACACCGAAAACACGGTGTCCTTCGACTTTGTTGACACCCGTCTGCTCCAGTGCGACATTCCCGGTCAGGAAATGCTGACACGCGACAAGGTGACTATCCGCGTGAATTTTGTCTGCAATTACAAGATCACCGACTTTGTAAAGATCTCCGCTGAGGTAGATAACTATGAGAACCAGCTCTACACCGCCGCGCAGCTATCGCTTCGCGAATATGTCGGTGCGCACACGCTCGACGAGATACTTGAAAACAAAAAAGACATGGGACGCGCGGTGCTTGGCGAGCTTACGGTAAAGGCGAAGGATCTTTATATCGATATAAAGAGCGCCGATGTCAAGGATATAATCCTGCCCGGCGAAATACGCGACATTATGAATTCCGTGCTGGCTGCCGAAAAGCAGGCGCAGGCGAACGTAATAACCCGCCGCGAGGAGGTCGCTTCCACGCGCTCACTGCTCAACACAGCAAAGCTTATGGAGGAAAACGCGACGCTTTACAAGCTCAAGGAGCTTGAATATGTTGAAAAGATATGCCGCAATGTAGGCAACATCAATGTGACCGGCGGCGATATGCTCTCTCAACTTACCGGGATACTTCGCGGACATAAGGAAAATTAAATCAGCTAAAAATCAATCGGGGCGCCGCGCATATGCGAGATGCCCCGATATTTGTTGGCTTTTTATTTTTTGGGGATAAGGACCTCGGTACCGCCCATGTAAGGACGAAGCACCTCGGGGATAGTTACGCTACCATCCGCCTGAAGATGATTCTCAAGGAATGCGATAAGCATACGCGGCGGTGCGACGACTGTATTATTGAGGGTATGCGGCAGATACATTCTGCCGTCGGCGCCCTTTACGCGCATTCTGAGGCGGCGAGCCTGTGCATCTCCGAGGTTGGAGCAGGAGCAGACCTCAAAATATTTCTGCTGTCTGGGTGACCACGCCTCGATGTCGCAGGATTTGACCTTAAGGTCGGCAAGGTCGCCGGAGCAGCATTCAAGCTGACGTACCGGTATCTCCATGGAGCGGAAGAGCTCCACCGAGAAGCGCCACATCTTTTCGTACCATGCCATGCTGTCCTCCGGACGGCAGACAACGATCATTTCCTGCTTTTCGAACTGGTGGATGCGGTAAACGCCGCGCTCCTCGATACCGTGCGCGCCTTTCTCCTTGCGGAAGCAGGGGCTGTAGCTCGTAAGCGTCTGGGGCAGGCTTGCCTCGGGAATGATCTGATCTATGAATTTACCGATCATGGAATGCTCGGATGTGCCGATAAGGTAGAGGTCTTCGCCCTCGATCTTATACATCATGGCATCCATATCATTCTGGCTCATAACGCCTTCAACAACATTACCGTGGATCATAAAGGGCGGTATGCAGTAGGTAAAGCCCTTATTTATCATGAAGTCACGTGCATATGCAAGCACCGCGGAATGCAGGCGGGCGATGTCGCCCATGAGATAATAGAAGCCGTTGCCCGAAACACGTCCGGCGGCATCCATATCAACGCCGTTGAATTTTTCCATTATCTCGGTGTGATAAGGTATCTCAAAATCAGGCACGACAGGCTCGCCGAAGCGCTGGACCTCGACATTATGGCTGTCGTCGGGACCTATCGGAACGCTGGAATCGATTATATTCGGGATCAGGAGCATGATCTTTCTGATCTTTGCCTCAAGCTCCGGCTCCTTTTTTTCAAGCTCGGCGAGGCGCGCAGCGCTCTCGGCGACCTTTTTCTTCATTTCTTCCGCCTCGGCGCGCTGACCGTGTGCCATAAGAACGCCTATCTGCTTTGAGCAGCGGTTCTTTTCGGCGCGCAGGTCGTTGGCTTCCTGGATCGTACGGCGATTTTCGGCGTCAAGCGCTATCACCTCATCGACCAAGGGGAGCTTTGCATCCTGGAACTTATTTTTGATGTTCTGCTTCACTATGTCGGGATTTTCTCTGACAAATTTAATGTCAAGCATTTTCTTTCCTCCGTTTTATTATGAAAAATAATTTGAAAAATAAAAAATACCCCCGGCATATACTGCGCATACGCCAAGGGTGAATAAACACGGTACCACCTTGTTTTTAACTCAATGTCCTTTAACGCAGACGCGCGGCGCCGTTCGTCACGGGCGGCTCGGGAGTGGATATTGCTCATTCCGCGCAGCAGGACTCGCAGCCTTGATCCCGCTTCTCTTTTCGCAGTCCGAGTGTTTTTTCCGTCATTGCCTTTACTCTGTATATTTTATACTGAAAAACGGTTTTTGTCAATCCCCTTTTTCAATATTCGTGCTTTTTGCGGCATTATTGAATGTCGCAAAGCTCATATCTGCCCTTTTTACAGCAGATTATGCGGCGTCCGCCGGTCTCTTCAGCCTTGCTGTTTATGCGGCATATCATGGGCGCTATGTCGCGCGCCCGGCTTTTGCCGCTGTCGGCGCGGATGCCGCCGAGGCAGACATCAAAAAGACGCTCCGAGGTCGCGCTGCCGAAGTTCATAAGATAGGTGAGCGCCAGATGCTCCGCCGGTGTGAGACTAAGGCGGTAGCCGGAGTTATAAATACTGTCGCCCCGGCATATCAGCTCGCCCACGCGCACGCGCTTTTTGTAATTTTCGATATCGCGCAGGAAATCAAGCAGCCTTCCGGAGTACGGATCGGCGCAGAAGTGCATATAACGGGACATTGCTTCCGCATTCTCCCCGACCGCGATACGCGGGGCATCGCCTGTGTCGAGTGCCGAAAACATCGGATGAAACGGGTAAAAGAGGACGACCACGCTGTAATCGCGCGCAAGGATCGCCGACTGAAAGTCGATAGGGGACGGCGCCCATGACAACACACGGTTGCGCCGCAGATATCGGTGAAACGCGAGACGTTCACTTACTTTGTCGCAGATCACAAGTATCATATCGGCTTTTCCCCGCCGCCCTCGGTATCCGCATCACGGTAAAACGAATCGAAATCAAGCTGTGCGCCGCCGGGCGACATGAGCTTGCGGTCGCCGGCGCCGAGGACGACATTATAGAATCTGCCCGCAATTATAAAATGATCGAGCAGTGTGATACCGCAAACGTCAAGTATCTGCCTGAACTGCATCGTAAGCGAGATGTCCTCCCGCGACGGCGTTGCAACTCCGTTTGGATGGTTATGCGCCAGCACTACCACGGCTGCGTTGCGTTTGAGCGCCTTTTCAATAACAAAGCGCGGGGTGATATTAACCGAATTCACAACTCCCTCGCCTGCGTTCACAACGTCAAGCAGCTTCATGCTGTTATCAAACAGCAGTATGTACGCACGCTCGACCGTAACGCCGATATAAAGGCTCACAAGGTACTTTCCTATCTGACCCACAGAAGTGTACCTCAGCTCCGCATTTCCGCGTTCAAGCGCGTATCTGCGCGTCACAGCGCACATCATTTTAAGCATCGTCGCCGCATGCGCGCCGACGCCGGGGACCTCGGTGATCTCATCGATATCCGCTTCAAGTATTCCCGCGAGAGTACCGAAGCGCTCGACCAGAAGGTGCGCCGTTTCATTTACATCGCGCTGAGGTATTGCGTAGAAAAGCATAAGCTCAACGACCTCGTGCGTACTGAAGGAATCAAGCCCCTCACGCAGAAAGCGTTCCTTAAGCCTTGCCCGGTGCCCCTCATGCGTGCTCATAGCTTGGAATTGGCAGTTTTGAGTATAACGTCATGATAACCGCCCTCAACGATGCTCGTGGAGGACACAAGGGTTATACGTGCGTTTTTCTGGAGATCGGGGATATTGGTTACACCGCAGTTGCACATGGTCGATCTGACCTTATAGAGGCTCTTGGCAACATTGTCATGAAGCGGTCCGGCGTAAACGACATATGAATCAACGCCCTCCTCGAAGTTGAGACCGCCCTTACCGCCAAGATCGTATCTCTGCCAGTTGCGGGCGCGGTTGGATCCTTCGCCCCAATACTCCTTTACGTACTGACCGTTTATGAAGAGACGGCTCGTGGGGCTTTCGTCAAAGCGGGCAAAATATCTGCCGAGCATGATGAAGTCGGCTCCCATTGCCAGAGCGAGCGTCATATGATAATCATGTACTATTCCGCCGTCCGAGCAGATAGGCACGTAAATGCCGGTCTCCGCAAAATATTCGTCACGTGCGGCAGCGACCTCTATAAGCGCGGTCGCCTGACCTCTGCCTATTCCCTTCTGCTCACGGGTGATGCAGATAGAACCGCCGCCGATACCGACCTTTACAAAGTCCGCACCAGCCTCGGCAAGGAAGCGGAAGCCGTCGCGATCGACAACGTTGCCGGCTCCTACCTTGACGCTGTCACCGTATCTCTCGCGTATAAAGTCAAGCGTCTGCTTCTGCCAGCAGGTGTAGCCCTCGGATGCGTCGATGCAGAGAACATCCACGCCGGCGTCAACAAGCGCGGGAACGCGCTCTGCATAGTCACGGGTATTTATACCCGCGCCGACCATAAAGCGCTTCTGCCCGTCAAGCAGCTCCTGCGGATTTTCCTTATGCTCGGAGTAGTCCTTGCGGAAGACAAAATAGCAGAGCCTGTCCTCATCGTCAACGATGGGGAGCGCGTTCAGCTTATTGTCCCAGATTATATCATTTGCCTCTTTGAGCGTGGTGTCCGCAGGCGCGGTGATAAGGCGTGCGCGGGGCGTCATGAACTCCGACACCTTGAGATCGGGGGACATACGGGATACGCGGTAGTCTCGTCCGGTAACGATACCGAGCAGGTGGCCGTTGTGCGCACCGTTGTCGGTGATGGCGATAGTACCGTGACCGTTGCGTTCGACAAGCGCGAGCACATCAGCCAACGTATTATCGGGGGTAAGGTTGGAGTCGCTTACAACAAAGCCTGCCTTGTAGCTCTTTACGCGCGCTACCATGGCAGCCTCATCCTCAATGCTCTGCGAACCGTAGATAAAGGACATTCCTCCCTCACGTGCGAGCGCTATTGCCATCCTGTCATCGGATACAGACTGCATCACAGCCGACACAAGCGGTATGTTGAGATATATATCGGACTTTTCACCGCGGCGGTACTTTACGAGCGGCGTTCTGAGCGATACGTTTGACGGTATGCAATCGGTCGACGTATAGCCGGGAATGAGCAGATATTCGCTGAATGTGTGTGAGGGTTCCGGATAATAATAAGCCATTTTTTCACTGTCCTTTCTTTTCCATATGGCTGAATTGTAAAATGAGGCGTGAATATACGAAACCGCACTCGCACAGAGCGGGTGGCGCCGTCATTTTCACGCTTTGATCATACCGTAGCAAATTACGGTCTTATTCCGCGCCGGGCTGCCGCGCATAAATGCGCGGCAGC
>ENA-UOJS01001805-UOJS01001805.1-human-gut-metagenome-genome-assembly--contig:-C74-NODE-1805-length-16404-cov-6.185271_pt1 | contig 16404 bp, 10 predicted proteins | sample MGYA00242355_ERZ723902 | MGnify/ENA metagenome assembly ERZ723902 | reverse complement strand
GGCGTAGTTGTTGCGCCAGATGTTGCGGCCGTTGATCACGCCGGCGAAGATGGTGGTGTTTTCTGCCACGCCGTACTTTTCGACGGCGGCGAGGTTTTCGTCCTTGCCTTCGTTCAGGTCCAGGCCGATACCGTCGAAGCCGAGCAGGTTGACGGTTTCGTACACGTCGGCGATATGTCCGAAGTAGGTGTTGAGCAGCACCTTGACCTTGCCTTCGCGGGCGGGCAGGATCTTGGCGTACAGGCTCTTGAACAGTTCGACATCGCCCGGCTCCTTGTCGAGCACGAGGTACGGTTCGTCGATCTGGATCCACTGCGCGCCCAGTTCGGCGAACTTGGCGACGACTTCGGCGTACACCGCGGCGACCGCGTTGACGAGGCCCTTGTCGTAGTCGAGCTCCTCGGCCTGCGGATTGCGGGCGAGCTTGAGGAAGGTGTACGGGCCGATGAGCACCGGCTTGGTGGCGATGCCGAGCGCCTTCGCCTCGTTGAATTCGTCGAACGGCTTGGTGCTGTTGAGCTTGATGTCGGTGGCGGAGTCGATTTCCGGCACGAGGTAGTGGTAGTTGGTGGTGAACCACTTCTTCATCGGCAGGGCGGTCACGTCGCCCTTCTCGCCCTGATAGCCGCGGCCCATTGCGAAGAGGGTCTCTTCCGGGTTCTCGAAGGCGAGACGCTGGTAGCGCTGCGGAATGACGTTGAGCAGGATGGCAGTGTCGAGCATCTGGTCGTAATAGCTGAAGTCGTTGCTCGGAATCAGGTCGATGCCGGCGGCCTGCTGCAGCTTCCAATGCTTGGCGCGCAGTTCCTTGGCTGTGGCACGCATCTCGTCGAGGGTGGCGTTGCCCTTCCAATACGCTTCGATGATTTTCTTCAGCTCACGGTTCTGGCCGATGCGCGGGAAACCGGAGACGGAAGTAAGAGCGGACATGAATCCTCCATCTGATATGAACAATGCAACCCGCTCAAGCTATCACAAAACCGCCAGCTATAAGACATCAAGAAAATTTGAGTGTCGTTATAAACTGTCCTTATAACGCAGTCCGTATGCCGTCTATATTCACACATTTATGTTTATGGATCAATAATGCAGAACAGCCCGGCAAGCGGATTTAACGCAATGTCCCGTATGCGTCGGGGTCCACGGGTTCCAGCCATTCATTCGTCGCGTCGCCCGTGCCATCCGCAATCATGAACGCCAAATGGCTGAAAGCTTCGTGAGGGGCGGCGCCGTGCCAATGCTTAACATCCGGCGGAATACGGACGGCCTGTCCCGGTTCAAGCTCCTTCGGCTCTTCGCCCTCAAGCTGGTAGTAGCCACGCCCTCCGACCGCAATGAGAATCTGGACCGCGTGATGGTGGATATGCCAGTGGTTCCGGCATCCAGGTTCGAACGTCACATTGTGGATTGACACTTCAGGCACGTCAAGTACCGGCGCAAGCCAGCTCTGTCCGTCGAAATACTGGGCGAAACCGTCATTTGGTTCCCCAAGAGGGAACGCACTGGGATTGTTCATATGGGCTCTCCTATCCATCATTCTGAACATCGGTTCAGAAAGCACCATACAACCTTGAAGCCGCTTGAAGTCAAATCACAGCACTCTGCGGAATGCTCATCGTTCCGAATCAGCCCGGAACACGCAAGCCCTACTCGAAGTCTTTGGCGGTAAGCAGCGCGATGAGTTCGCCACTGTGCAGCTGCCACTGGTTGAATGGCTCGTTCGAGCCGAATACGGCGATCGAGGCCGGGGACATGCCGAGATTCAGCAGGTCAAGCAACGTCGGATCGGATTCGGTGCTGGCCAGCCATTGGCAGGCGATCGAAATGGTCGGTTCGTGGCCAAGCACGAGCAGCGTGCGATGCTTTTCCTTGGTTTGCGCGAGCTCGTCGAACACGGATTGCACGCCGCCTTCGTACAGGCTTTGCCGGTAGTCGACTTTCGGATCGTCGCCGAACACCTTGAGCATGCGATCGCAGGTCTGACGGGCGCGGGTGGCGCTGGAGCATGCGATGCGAGTGGGCACCATTTTGAACGCCGCCAATCCTTTGGCCACGGCTTTGGCCTGCTTACGTCCTTTGTCGGTGAGCTCACGTCCCACGTCGCTGCCGTTGCCGCCGAACGGCTCGGTTTTGGCGTGGCGCATCGCCAGCAGCACATACTTGTATTCCTTGGTCTTTTTGGCGACCTTCTTCAGGCTCGTTCCCATAATCGCACGCTCCGATCCGGTTCCAGCGCCGCATTTCAAATATCTAATATCCATTGTCTCAGATTTTCCGCTGGGACATGGCATGAAACGCTCTAAATCTACTCCTTTATGGCTTCGACCTGCGCGTCGAGGTCACGCAGCACCTTGCGCAGCTTGCGATCGGAAATGTCACGCAATTCCAGATCCTCAAGCTGTTCGGCACGCTCCTCGAGCGTCAACGAATCGATGTCGGTCGTCGTGTCCTTCGTGGCACGGTCGCGTTTACGCAACGCCTGAAAGCCCGGAGCCATCGCGCGAGAAACCATGAGGAAACCGGTGTGTCCAATCATCTGGTGATCGGGACGGATGGCCAGTCCTTGCGCCTTCCAATTACGTTCCAAAGTCTCCTGAATGTCCGGCTCGGTCCAGCAACCGGCCTCGCGCAACGCTTCGGCAAGACGGCTCAACTGCGTGGTGGTGGTGACGTACGCGACGAGCACGCCGCCAGGCGCGATCACGCGATACGCCTGTTCAAGACGGTTCCACGGGTCAAGCATGTCAAGCATGATGCGGTCGAAGGAGTGTTCCGGCAAACCAGCCGCGACCGAATCGAAATCGCCGGTCCTCAAATCCCACCATGCGGGACGTTCGCCAAAGTAAACCGTCGCGTTGGCTTCGGCGACGCGCGCGAATTCCGAACGCATCTCGATGGTGGTGAGGCTTCCGCCCTCCCCCACGGCATCCAGCAGATTGATGCTCATCGCGCCCGAACCGGCTCCGGATTCCAGCACGTTCATACCGGAACGAATATCACCGAGCTGAATGACCTGCGCGATGTCCTTCGGATACATGATCTGCGCGCCACGCGGCATGGACAGCACATAGTCAGCCAAGCGCGGACGCATGACGGCGAACTCCCAACCACCGATGGCACGCGTCCCCTTCCACGGCTTGTTCGCGTCGCGTTCCGGATGCGTCTGGTTGACCTGAGCCTCACGTTTCGCACTCACCGTCACGACAACGGATCCTTCCGTCTGGCCAATCACATCATCATGCAGGATGATGCCATGCGAAGTCTGCGTCACACCACCCGGCACCAGCTGATCGGTGATTTTATTCGACCTGCGGTCCGTAAACTGCACTTTTTCACCGGCGGCAAGCGGCCCTCGACGCATGGTTCACGCTCCTTCGTACGTTCGTTCAGTATACGATTTCACGACTATGGCTTACGATTGCAGACCGCATTATTCCACGGACAGCAACGAACCTATGCTACCGTATCCGCCGTCATACCGGCAGACGGCACGAAGCGACGGCAATGTGACGGCGACGTCAACATCACACCGCGTACGCGTTCCAACGACCATTCGCATGCGTGACCTTCAAATCCAAACCAAACACCTGGCTCAACCGTTCAGAAGTAAAACCATGCTCCAAATCACCCGTATACACGATAGTGCCCGGCGCCGGATCGTTGCCGGCCACATTATCCGCATACGCGTCCGCCTCGTTGCCGGTGATACGTCCCATGATCGCCACATGGTCGAAGCCTTGCGGAATCTCCTCAAGACGGTGCGTCACCAGAATCACGGCGCGGTCAGACTGCTCCGCACCAACACGACTCAACGCACGCAAAGCAATCTCACGCCCACCCAAATCAAGACCCGTGGTCGGCTCGTCAAGAATCAGCAAATCGGGATCCGCCATCAACGCACGGCAGATAAGCACGCGAGTGCGTTCGCCTTCGGAAAGCTTGAACATCATCTTGCCTTCCAGGTATTCGATGCCGAATTCACGCATCAATGAGCGGGCTTTGGCGTAATCCTCGTCAGTATAGGTGTCGCGCCAACGGCCGGTGGTTGCGGTCAGCGCCGTCACGATGGCGTCAAGAGGATCTTCCTGCGGTGGGAACGCACGTCCGAGTTCGGCCGAGCTCAAACCGATGCGGTTGCGGTAGGAGAACACGTTCACTTTGCCCAGACGGTTTCCAAGAATGTCGACTGTGCCTTCGGATGGGAATCCACGGGTGCTCATCATCTGCACCAACGTGGATTTGCCGATGCCGTTGGGACCGAACAGCACCCATTTCTCGCCTTTTTTGACTTCCAGATTGACTTTGGTGAGAATTACGCGCCTGCGGCGACGGAATTCCACATCGTCCAGTTTCAACGCGATGCTCTGTTCGTTCATGGTCCCCTCCATTTTCACAAACCACTTGGATGCGATGATGCCTCCTGCCAGCATAGTGCGTCGGCAGGAGGCATTTCAGGAATATTCTGGCTATCGATCAGCCGGATCGGTTATCCGCGATCAGACAGGTTCGGTTCTACTTCCGTTCGGCAAGCACGTCCTCGTAGACTTTGACGGTCTTGTCTGCGATGGACTCCCAGCTGAAGTGGTCGCGGGCACGCTCGTAACCGGCCTGTCCCATCCGCTTCGCCTTTTCAGGGTCAGCCATGATGCGGTTGATGGCGCCGGCCATATCGTGCACGAATTTGTCAGGGTTGGTGGGGGTGCCAGTGCCGTCATGCAGTTGGTCGACCGGCACCAGATATCCGGTCTCGCCGTCGACGACGACTTCCGGAATGCCACCGGTCGCAGAGGCGACCACCGGCAGACCGCATGCCATGGCTTCCAGATTCACGATGCCGAGCGGCTCGTAGATGGATGGGCAGATGAATGCGTCACAGCCATGTTCGAGTGCGTTGAGTTCCGGCTTCGGCAGCATCTCCTCAATCCAGATGATGTTGCCGCGTTCCTCGTCGAGCTTGGCGAAGGCGGTCTTGACCTCTTCCATGATTTCCGGCGTGTCGGGAGCGCCGGCGCACAGAACGACCTGGATGTTCGGGTCCACGAAGTGCAGTGCCTGAAGCAGGTACGGCAGACCCTTTTGACGGGTGATGCGTCCGACGAACAGCAAGGTCGGTTTGCTGCGGTCGATGTTGTAACGTTCGAACACCTTCCAGCCCGGATCGTCATCCGCCGGGGTTTCAAACTGGCTCATGGTGATGCCGTTATGCACTACGACCACCTTGTCCGGGTCAAGGTTCGGATAGGCGGTGAGGATATCCTCACGCATGCCCGCGGATACGGCGATCACGCGGTCGGCATGCTCGTAGGCGTCTTTCTCAGCCCAGGAGCTCAGATTGTAGCCGCCGCCCAACTGTTCACGTTTCCATGGACGGAACGGTTCAAGCGAGTGCGCGGTGATGACCAATGGGGTGTCATGCAGCATTTTGGCGAGATAGCCGGCAAGGCATGCGTACCATGTATGCGCATGGATGATGTCGGCATCAACGTCGTTGGCGATTTGCAAATCGACGCCAAACGTCTTCAGCGCACCGTTCGCATCCTCAAGCTCCTTCGGCACGTCGTAGCCGACGACCGTGAGCGACCCTTTCGGGTCGGTTCCGGAAATCGCGGGAATGTCGGCGGCCGCGCGCGGCCCGTCGAATGCGCGGACCGTCACATCGACACGTTCCGCCAGCACCTTGGAACGCTCTTCGGCATGCGCCCCCGCGCCGCCATTCGCCGGGGGCGGGTATTCGCGCGATAGAATGTCAACCTTCATGTCTGTAATCTCCTCCTCGAGTCTTCCAGCGTTTCCTGTTCTACTGTAAAACATCAGACACGAAAAACACTTATTGTTTTCATCGTTTTTCAGAAAGTTCCATTCTTTTTCTGAAAAACGATGAAACAGCATTCTCGCATACCCTTTACGGTTAGTCGAAGTCAAGTAGCGCATACCTAAAATCCGATAGAAAAAGCGGTGAGACAAATGCTTCTGGTTGTCTCACCGCTTTCCATCGTTTTTGTGATCAGACGGCTGTTCCGTTTTGGTCGAGATTCGGATTGTGCTTCGGGTTGCCGGCCGTGAAGAACAGGCTCAGCACACCGACTGCGAAGACGATGGCGACTGTGGAGATGAGCCACATCGGATGCGACGGCAGCCACATGACCACGAGGAAGGCGATGGCCGACAGCGCAATCAGCACCCAGCTGGCCACACGGAACCATTGGCGGACGGAATGGGGTGCCTTGAACATCTTCGGATTCTTGTAATCAGGATTGGTGTTCAGCACGTTTTCCGTTTCCGTGATCGTACTGGCACTCGGCTTCCATGGCCCATCAGTGCCGTCCTGCAGACGACGTGACTTTTCCTGCAGCTGATACTCGTCCAACATGCCGGAACGTGCGCGGCCTTGGGTTTGGTCGTATTGCTGTGGCACTCCCCTGCGATTGCGCTTGGCTTGGGCACGTCGTTCTGCGCGATTTGGCATTAGTCACTCCTTTGTTGCATGGTGCTGGGATTACTTTACCGCATTTTGGGTGAAAAACAGGTAGCCCGGCTCACTATTCGCGAGCCGGGCTACCTCGTTCATACCCTTACAACAGTGTTGTCTATCGCGGCAGCATCATCGGACGCTTGGAAGCGACGATCGGTGCCGGCAGTTCGGTGGAGCCGGTAAGGTACTCGTCGACCGCGGCAGCGCAGGAGCGACCTTCGGAGATGGCCCACACGACGAGGCTCTGGCCACGTCCAGCGTCACCGCAGGCGAAGACGCCGTCCTTGGAGGTGGCGAACTTGTCGTTACGCGCCACATTGCCTCGACCGTCAAGGTCGACCGGCAGCTGATCCACCAGCGTGGTGGTGTCAGGGTGCAGGAAGCCCACGGAGATGAGCACCAGATCGGCGGGAATCACTCGTTCGGTGCCTGGCTGGCGGGTGAACGGCCCGTTCTCTCCTGGAGCGACGTTGACGACCTTCAGACCGGTGACATGTCCGTTCTCGTCGGCGACGAAGCCTTCGGTGGCGGTGGAGTTCTCCACCTTCACCTTGGCCTTGTCCTCGTCGGAGCCCTCGAAGTTGACCGAGTCGGTGTTGTACACGTATTCGGCGCGCTGCGTTTCGAAACCTTCCTCCATGGAGGAGGTTTCCTTGTACAGGCGGGCGAAGGTCGGCCATGGCTGGTTGGCCGGACGCTCCTTCGGTTCCTGCGGCATGATCTGCAGCACGGTGACGTCCTTAGCGCCTTGGCGCAGGGATGTGCCGAGGCAGTCGGAACCGGTGTCGCCGCCGCCGATGATCACCACATGCTTGCCTTCGGCGGTGATGTCGTTGACCGGCTTGACACCGTACACGCGACGTGTGGCGTCCGGCAGGAACTCCATGGCGAAATGGATACCCTTGAGCTCGCGGCCTGGAATCTTCATGTCACGCGGCACGGTGGAGCCGATGGCAACCACCACTGCGTCGTAGCGGGAACGCAGGTCATCCCAGGAGATGTCCTTGCCGATTTCCACGCCGGTGCGGAACACGGTGCCTTCGGCTTCCATCTGCTCGACTCGGCGGTCGATGAGGCGCTTGTCGAGTTTGAAGTTCGGAATGCCGTAACGCATCAGACCACCGATGGCGTCATCACGCTCGTATACGACCACGGTGTGGCCGGCACGGGTGAGCTGCTGGGCGCAGGCGAGACCGGATGGGCCGGAACCGACCACGGCAACGGTCTGGTCGGTCAGACGCTGCGGCGGCAGAGGCTTGACGTAGTCAAGGCTCCATGCCTGATCGATGATGGTGCGTTCGTCGTTCTGAATCATCGTGGCCGGCTGATGGATGCCAAGCACGCAGGCGGCTTCGCACAATGCCGGGCAGATGCGACCGGTCACTTCGGGGAAGTTGTTGGTTTCGGACAGACGGTTGTACGCGTCCTCCCACTTCTCCTGACGGACCAGATCGTTGAACTCCGGAATGATGTTGCCGAGCGGGCATCCGCTCATGCAGAACGGGGTTCCGCAATCCATGCAGCGGGCCGCCTGCTCGGTGGTCCAGGACTGCAGGCCGGATTCGGTGTGAACGTCGAACCAGTCCTTGATTCGCTCTTCAACGGGGCGTTCGGCCAGTTCGCGACGGGTACGGACCTTCAGGAATCCACGAGGATCTCCCATGTCAGCGCGCTCCTTCCATAACCTGCTCGTACACCTGTTCCCAGACGCCGGGCGTATTGAAATCGATGTTCTTCTCCTCGGCTTCCTTCATCGCCTTCTGCATGGCGAGGAAGTGCTTCGGAACGATGTGGGTGAATCGCTTGGCGCTGTTTTCCCAGTCGTCAAGCAGGGCCTTCGCGAAGGCGGAGCCGGTCTCTTCGGCATGCTGCTTGACGAGACCATGCACCAGCTTGTCGGCATCGGCGTCAAGCGGCTCGAACAGCAGCGCGCCGTTGGTGGCGGCCGCCGGGTTGACCTGCTTCATGTCGAGGTCGAGCACGTACACGTTGCCGCCGGAGAAGCCCGCGCCGAGGTTACGGCCGGTGGAGCCGAGAATCACGACCGTACCGCCGGTCATGTATTCGCAGCCGTGGTCGCCCACGCCTTCCACCACGAAGGTGGCGCCGCCGTTACGTACGGCGAAACGTTCGCCTGCGCGGCCGGCCACGAACATTTGGCCGGAAGTCGCGCCGAAGCCGGTGACATTGCCTGCGATCACGTTCTCGTGCGGATCGAAGGTGATGCCGTCCTCTGGACGGACCACCATGCGGCCGCCGGACAGGCCCTTGCCCGCGTAGTCGTTGACTTCGCCGTAGACGCGGATGGTTTCGCCACGCGGAATGAACGCGCCGATGGACTGGCCGCCGGCACCATGGAACGTCATGTCGATGGTGTCGTCCGGCAGACCTTCCTCGCCGTAGCGCTTGGTGATCTCATAGCCGAGCATGGTGCCGAGCGTACGGTACACGTTGCGGATCGGCATTTCGATACGCACGGGCTCCTTCTTGTCAAGGGCGGGCTGGGCAAGCTCGATGAGCTTGTTGTCGAGCGCCTTGTCGAGCTCGTGGTTCTGATCGATCGTCTTGTGCAGGATGGTTCCCGGAACCGGGCCCGGCTGCATGAGCACGTTGCTCAGGTCGATGCCGTCGGATTTCCAACGCTTGATGGCTTCGTCCTGGTCGAGGCATTCGACATGGCCGACGGCCTCTTCCAGCGTGCGGAAGCCGAGCTGCGCGAGCAGTTCGCGGACTTCCTCGGCGATGAACATGAAGAAGTTGACGACATGTTCCGGCTTGCCCTTGAAGCGTGCGCGGAGCTCCGGATCCTGGGTGGCGATGCCCTGCGGGCAGGTGTTCTTCTGGCAGGCGCGCATCATGACGCAGCCTTCGACGATCAGCGCGGCGGTGGCGAAGCCGAATTCCTCGGCGCCAAGCAGCGCGGCGATCACCACGTCGCGACCGGTCTTGAGCTCGCCGTCGCACTGCACGGTGATGCGGGAACGCAGGCCGTTCAGAACCAGCGTTTGCTGGGTTTCGGACAGGCCGATCTCCCACGGGGTGCCGGCATGCTTGATGGCGTTGAGCGGAGCCGCGCCGGTGCCGCCGTCATAGCCGGAAATCAGCACCACATCGGCATGGCACTTGGCCACGCCGGCAGCGATGGTGCCGACGCCGAATTCGGAGACGAGCTTGACGTGGATGCGGGCCTTCGGATTGGCCATCTTCGCATCGTTGATCAGCTGCTTCAGATCCTCGATGGAGTAGATGTCGTGGTGCGGCGGCGGGGAGATGAGCTCCACGCCCGGGGTGGCGTGACGTACCTTGGCGATCCACGGCGGAACCTTGGCTCCCGGCAGGTGGCCGCCCTCGCCCGGCTTCGCGCCTTGGGCGAGCTTGATCTGCAGGTCGGTGGCATGCACCAGATAGTCGCTGGTCACACCGAAGCGTGCCGAAGCGATCTGCTTGATCTTGCTGTAGCGCAGCGGATCGTTGATACGATCCTCGGATTCGCCGCCTTCACCGGAGTTGGAGCGTGCGCCGATCGTGTTCATGGCGATGGCGAGCGTCTCATGCGCCTCCTGGGAGATGGAGCCGTAGCTCATGGCGCCGGTGGAGAAACGCTTGACGATTTCGCTGGCCGGCTCGACTTCGGAAATGTCGATCGGCTTGCGGGTGGACTTGAACTTCATCAGGCCACGCAGCGTCATCAGACGGTTGGAGGTGTCGTTGATGTGGTTCGAGTACTTCTTGAACAGGTTGTAGTCGCCGCGCTGGGTGGACTGCTGCAGCAGGAAGATGGCTTCCGGATCGTTCAGATGGTCCTCGCCGGTACGACGCCACTTGTAGTCGCCGCCGGTACGCAGGTTGCGGTGCGGGCGGGCGGTCCATTGGGTCGGATAGGCCACGCGATGGCGGCTGGCGACTTCCTCGGCGAGCTCGTCGAGGCCGACGCCGCCCACACGGGACGTGGTGCCGGTGAAGTACTCGTCGATGACGTCCTTGTTGAGACCGACCGCTTCGAACAGCTGCGCGCCACGGTAGCTCATGATGGTGGAGACACCCATCTTGGCCATGATCTTGAGCACGCCGGTGGACAGTGCGCGGGTCAGGTTCTTCACGGCGGTTTCCGCGTCGACCTTGAGGTAGCCCTTGCGGGAGAGGTCTTCGACGGATTCGAATGCCAGATACGGGTTCACCGCGGCAGCGCCATAGGCGATCAGCAGTGCCACATGGTGGATTTCGCGCACATCGCCGGCTTCGACCACCATGGAGATCTGCGTACGCGTGTGGCGGCGCAGCAGATGGTGCTGCACTGCGGAAGTGAGCAGCAACGATGGAATCGGACCCCACGCATAGTTGGAATCGCGGTCGGACAGCACCAGGAAGTTGGCGCCGTTCTCAATCGCCTCGTCGATCTCCTGGAAGATCTCGTCAAGACGGTCCTTCAGTGCCTGTCCGCCGCCGGCCACCTGGTAAAGGCCCTTGACGATGAATGGCTTGTAATAGCCACCGAGAATCTTGGCGCGGTCGAGGCGCTTGAGCTGTGCCATCTCGTCGGAGTTGAGCACCGGCAGCGGGATGAGGATCTTCTTGGCGTGCAGTTCGGAATCGGCCAGCAGGTTCGGCTCGGGACCGATGGCGGATTCGAGGCTGGTCACGATCTTCTCACGTTCCCAGTCGAGCGGCGGGTTGGTGACTTGCGCGAACTTCTGGGTGAAGTAATCGAACAGCATGCGGCTGTGCTTGGACAGCGCGGCGAGCGGCGTATCGTTGCCCATGGAGCCGAGCGGCTCCTTGCCGGTGTTGGCCATTGGGGCGAGCAGCAGCTTCAGATCTTCCTCGGTGTAGCCGAAGGCGCGCTGACGACGCTGCACGGACTGACCGGAGTGGTTGACGTGCTCGCGCTTGGGCAGCTGACTCAATTCCACGGAGTTGCCTTCCACCCACTTGCGGTAGGGGTGCTGGCTGGCAAGAGTCTTCTTGATTTCCTCGTCGGGGATGATGCGACCCTCGTCGGTGTCGACGAGGAACATCTTGCCCGGTTCCAGACGGCCCTTGGTGACGATATGCTCCTCGGCGACTTCCGGCAGCACACCGGTTTCGGACGCGAGTACGACATAACCATTGTCGGTGACCTGCCAACGTCCCGGGCGGAAGCCGTTACGGTCAAGCAGAGCACCAACCTGGGTGCCGTCGGTGAAGATGATGTGCGCCGGGCCATCCCATGGTTCGATCAGCGTGTTGTTGTATTCGTAGAAAGCCTTGACGTCCGGATCGAGCTGGTCGTTGTTCTCCCATGCCGGCGGCAGCATCATGGAGATGGCGTGCGGCATGGAACGGCCGGCGAGGTGCAGCAGTTCGAGGCATTCGTCGAAAGTGCCGGAATCGGAATAGCCGGGGGTGGCGATCGGCAGCAGCGGCTTGAATTCGCCGAGCAGTTCGGAACTCAGTCGGCCTTCACGTGCGGACAGCCAGTTGCGGTTGCCTTGGATGGTGTTGATCTCGCCGTTGTGCGCCAGCTGGCGGAACGGCTGTGCCAGCGGCCAGCTTGGGAACGTGTTGGTGGAGAAGCGGGAATGGACGATGGCGATTTTCGCCTTCATGCGTTCGTCGGACAGGTCAAGGAAGAAGGGCTTGAGCTGCATGGTGGTGAGCATGCCCTTGTAGGTGATGGTGCGGGCGGACAGGGACGCGAAGTAGATGCCTACCTCGTGTTCCACGCGCTTACGGATGCGGAAGGTCTTGCGGTCGAGTTCGATGCCACCGAGCTTGCCTTCCGGATCGGCCACGATCAGCGTCTTGAACGCCGGCATGCTGGCCAGGGCCTGCAGGCCGAGTCCGTCCGGATTGGTGGGTACGACGCGCCATGCGAGCACTTCGAGGCCCTCTTCGCGCACGATCTTGGAAATGGCCTGCTCCTGCTGGCCGGAAGTGGCGATGTCGCGATCCAAGAAGGCGATGCCCGCGGCGTAATGACCTTCTTCAGGAAGCTCCACACCGGCCGTGGCACGCATGAATTCGTCGGGCATACTCATGAGAATGCCTGCGCCGTCGCCCGTGTTCTCCTCGGCGCCCACGGCGCCACGATGGTTCAGATTGACCAGCACCTCGATGGCGTCATCGACGATCTTGCGTTCCGGACGCTTGTTGAGGGTGGTGACCATACCCACGCCGCAAGCATCATGCTCGGCTCCAGGATCGTACATACCTTGGGAATCATGGATCGTCAGATCTAACGGGGCGTGGAAAGTCACCGAAACCACCTTCAATGTTTTTGGGCAAGAAAAGTCTTGCGGTTCTTTAATGCGTGGTTTAGAATACCGCGCCAGTATGTCAGCAACGTTGCACGTGTCCATATAACGAATGGCTATTTTTGTCAATGCCTCGCAGAGGATTTAGCCCATGAACGCATACTTCGCATGTCATGCTCATGCGCACGCACTTCACTTATGCTCATTAACCCGGTCAGTCCAGTGTTTCCAACAGCTCCGTGATGATGGTGTCGTTGAGCAGTCGGCCTCGCAAAGTGGGTATGGCGCGGCCATCAAGCATTGTGATCAGCCCGTCGTGTTCAAGCTCAATCCATTTTTGTTCAGGAATCAAGTGGCTGAATTGTCTGGTGTCGAGTCCTTCACGAATGCGCAGGCCCAACATGATGGTCTCTTCGATGTCCTCGGCGGCAGTGATGCGTTCACTGCCGGCCCATGGCACATTGCCCTCATTGATGGCGGTGCCCCACAATCGCGGATGCGCGATATCCCAGGAGCGCAATCCTTTGCCGTCTTCGCAATCGCCATAATGCGAATGCGCACCGGGACCGAGACCGGCCCAATCGACGTTCCTCCAATAGCCAAGGTTGTGTTGCGACTCGTATCCGGGACGAGCCCAATTGCTAATCTCATACCATTCGAGGCCGGCTTCGGTGAACATCGTGTCGGCGATTTCGTATTTGTTCGCTTCGTCGTCATCGTCCGGTCTCGACAACGTGCCCGCCGCGATCCGTCGTCCCATTTTCGTATTCGGCGCGATGGTGAGCGCATATGCGGAAATATGGTTGACGCCCAAATCGATGGCGGTGCGGACGGATGTGCGCCAATCGTCAAGGCTCTCCCCCGGCGCGCCGTAGATCAGATCGACGCTGGAACGCATGCCTGCTGCATTGGCCGCTGCGATTCCGGCGGCGACGTTTTCCGGCGTATGCGTACGGTCGAGCGTTGCAAGCACATGCGGTACCGCGGATTGCATGCCGAAGGAAATACGATTGAAACCGCCGTCTGCGAGTTCTTTCACATAGTCGGCATTCACCGTGTCGGGATTCGCTTCGGTGGTGATTTCCGCGTCATCGGCGATGCCCCATGTGGCGCGTACCGCATCCAGCATGGCGACCAAATCGCTTGCCTTGAGTGTGGTCGGCGTACCGCCGCCGAAGAAGACGGTTGCCACCTTCGGCTCGTTGATACCGTGCGTTGTCTGCCAATCGCGGACAATCGCCATTTCGCGGATAACCATGTTCGCGTAGTTGCCGCGTGACGCGCCCGCGCCCATGTCCACGGCCGTGTAGGTGTTGAAGTCGCAATAGCCGCAGCGACGTAAGCAAAACGGAACATGAATGTAGATTTCGAACGTCACGAAAGGCTCAGCCTTCGGACTTCTGCGCGGCGCGAATCTTGTCCTTGGTGTCGCGGTCGTTGCCCGCTTCGCCGGTGGACAGGGCTGCGATGAACGCCTCCTGCGGCACTTCCACATGGCCGAGCATCTTCATACGCTTCTTGCCGGCCTTCTGCTTTTCGAGCAGCTTACGCTTACGGGAGATGTCGCCGCCGTAACACTTGGCGAGCACGTCCTTGCGCAGGGCGCGGATGGTTTCGCGTGCGATGATTCGAGAACCGATGGCAGCCTGGATGGGAATCTCGAACTGCTGGCGCGGAATGAGCTCACGCAGCTTCTTGGTCATCATCACGCCATAGCTGTACGCCTTGTCACGGTGCACGATGGCGCTGAACGCATCGACTTTCTCGCCTTGAATAAGGATGTCGACCTTCACCAGATCGGCGGACTGTTCGCCATCCTCGTGGTAGTCGAGCGACGCATACCCCTTGGTACGGCTCTTCAGCTGGTCGAAGAAGTCGAAGACGATTTCGGCGAGTGGAATACGGTAATGCATTTCCACACGGTCGGCGGAAATGTATTCCATGGTGCCCATCTGGCCACGGTGGTCTTGGCACAGGTCCATCACCGCACCGATGAAATCCTTCGGCGTGATGATGTCGGCGGCAACCATCGGTTCGACGATCTTCTTGATCTTGCCTTCGGGGAATTCGCTCGGATTGGTGACGCGATGCACGGAATTGTCTTCCGCGGTGACCTCGTACGGCACGTTCGGCGCGGTGGAGATCAGGTCAAGGTCGAATTCGCGGCTCAAACGTTCGGTGACGATCTCCATGTGCAGTAAGCCCAGGAAGCCGCAACGGAAGCCGAAGCCCAACGCCACGGAGGTTTCCGGTTCGTAGATGAGGGCCGCGTCGTTGAGCTTGAGCTTGTCAAGCGCCTCGCGCAGTTCCGGATATTGCGCGTTGTCGATTGGGAACAGGCCGGCGTAGACCATTGGTTGCGGATCACGGTAGCCTTCGAGCGGCTCGGTAGCCGGATTTATGGCGGAGGTGATGGTGTCGCCCACCTTGGACTGGCTGACGTCCTTCGCTCCGGTGATCACATAGCCGACCTCTCCTGCGCCAAGCGCCTTGGTGGGCATCATGTCGGGGCTGATCACGCCGATTTCGATGGGGTCATGCGTCATGCCGATACCCATCATGTGCAGTTTCTCGCGCGATTTCAGTTCACCGTCGACCATACGAATGTAAGTGACGATGCCACGATAGGAGTCGTATACGGAGTCGAAAATGAGCGCGCGGGCAGGCGCGTCCGGGTTGCCCGCCGGCGCGGGCACTTCGGCGACGATACGGTCGAGCAGTTCGGCGACGCCTTCTCCGGTTTTGCCGGAGACGCGCAACACGTCGGACGGGTCACAACCAATCAGGCCGGCGATTTCCTCGGCATGCTTGTCGGGTTCGGCGCTGGGCAGGTCGATTTTGTTGAGCACGGGGATAATGGCCAGATCATGGTCGATGGCCATATACAGGTTGGACAGCGTCTGCGCTTCAATGCCCTGCGTGGCGTCGACAAGCAGCACCGCACCCTCGCATGCGGCCAACGCTCGGGACACCTCGTATGTGAAGTCCACATGGCCGGGGGTATCAATCATGCCGAGTGTGTATTCGGTGCCGTCAACCGTCCACGGCACGCGCACGGCCTGCGATTTGATGGTGATGCCGCGTTCCTGCTCGATATCCATGCGGTCGAGGAAGCGATCGCGCATCTCGCGCTCCGGCACGATGCCACTCAACTGCAGAATACGGTCCGCCACCGTTGATTTGCCGTGATCGATATGCGCGATGATGCAAAAGTTGCGGATCAACGACTGATCGGTGTACCCGGGCTGATTATGCTGTTGGCCCACGCCATCCTCCTCTGGAAATATTCGACGCAAACGATTCTAACTGGTAGTGTCGGCATGTCCTTCCGCGACACTCTTATACGCATTGGCGATTTATCCGCGTGCCATGTTATCATCATCGTTTGTATGTCCTTATAGCAAACGTCGTTTGGAGAAATAGTGGCAAACATCAAGTCGCAGAAGAAGCGCGTTCTCACCAACGAGAAGGCGCACAAGCGTAACGTGGCCGTGAAGTCCAGCCTGAAGACTGCCATCCGCGCCACCCGCGAAGCCATCGCCGCTGGCGATAAGGCCGCCGCCGAAGCCGCCTACACGGTCGCAGCCCAGAAGCTCGACAAGGCCGCCGGCGCTGGCGTGATCCACAAGAACCAGGCTGCCAACCGCAAGTCCGGTCTCGCTGTGGCCATCAACGCTCTCTGAGTTTTCGTAACTCACA
>ENA-UOJS01001802-UOJS01001802.1-human-gut-metagenome-genome-assembly--contig:-C74-NODE-1802-length-16415-cov-7.253484_pt1 | contig 16415 bp, 10 predicted proteins | sample MGYA00242355_ERZ723902 | MGnify/ENA metagenome assembly ERZ723902 | reverse complement strand
TTATCTCTATCTGGAGGTGAACGACCGGCTCTACACTCCTTTCTATGACTTTCTGGTTCGTTGAACAGGAAGTTCACATCCTTGTAATGCTTTGTACATATCCTTGACGCAGGTTGTGCACATCCTTGTGACAGGAAAACTACAAACTGAGTGCATCAGTTCTCTTTCAGTACCCCGTGCCGACGGATCGCGCTGGAATCCCGGTAAGCGTAACGGAAAATGCATAGATGCAAGATACACCATACCGATAATATTCCGTGTTTATCCGGACGATGTACAACCGGACAAGATGCTGCAATAAATTGGTTTGCAGATAGATTAATAAAAGGCAAACATGTAATCAGAAGCAGTGCCTGCAGCAGATGTCTTTATTGTGCCGGAACAATTTATGGGCTTTGTTTTTGTGAGGCAAGATTTTTTTTATATTGCGGTCTGCCGGAAAAAATACAGCCTTGCGGCATCTTCTTTGTCAAGTTTCCGCAAGGCTGTATGTGTTGTTATGGTTTTACAAGCTCCATCTTTCCTTTGGCGTTCTTTCTGAAGTCGAGTTCATAGAACACCGTTGAGGTCTGTCCCGCATTGCTTACGGTCTCCTTACCTTTCTCGATGACGTTGAGTTTTATTGAAACTTTCGGGTCGTCGTATGTGTTCATCGTGTAGCTGTCCATCGACTTAAACTCAAATTCGGCCGGTATCAGTGCCTTTGCAGCCTCAATGTCCTTCATCACCTCGGCAGGGTTAAGGTTGGCCATGTCTATGGCAGGCACGTCTTTGGCGTTGAGATTTTTGTGCCATTTCTCCCATCCTGCGTCAGTAAGCTCTGTTGCCTTCCAGCCCAGGTCAGACATGAACGACTGGTTCCACACGCGTCCGTCTTTGTCAACCATCTCATAGGTAAAAATAGAAACGTTGTTAGAAAGTTCGTCGCGTCCCATGCCTTCTGTCCACGACACGCTGATTATCTTCCACTGGTCGGGCTTGATGTTGTCAGCTGCTATCGATTTGGCTTTCTCAACAGCACTCTCCGTGTCCATTTTCACCCCTGTCAGATCTTTCAGCCCCGACTTGCTGCACGCCGTAATCATTATGGCTGCGAGGGCCAGCATAAGCACTCTCTGTAAGTTTTTCATAATAACTCAATTTTTTTAATTAAACAATAAATATTCTTTGTCTTTCTCTAAAGTGTTTTTACCGTGTTGACCATATACGGCAAACAAAACCGAACGGTCGTTCGTATTTGTCTGCAAATATATGAATTTAAACCGTTCGCATTGCAATTTCAACAAATTGTTAACACTTTATAACTTATCGCCGGGCGTTGCTTTGCGTCTGAAAGAAGCTTGCATTGAGCCGGCGCCAAGCCGATGCGTGCAAAGCAGTTGCCGGCAACAATAGTATGAAAGGCATGCCGGCGTTATGATTAAACAGCCAAAACCATTAAAAATCAATGAATTTATTTTGTCTTGCCCCCGATTTGCATTATCTTTGCACAAGAAAAGCTGCATCTCGGCATAACGTTCAAGCAAGCTTGGCGATTCTGCTCTCGATTTGCATTGTCTTTGCACAAGAAAAGCTGCATCTCGAAATATTTTATGCCGGACGGCCAAGGAGAGCAGCTGAATATCTTTCAAGAACAAACAATTATATACCGTAAATATGATTCTTTTTTTCAGAACTCCATCACAAAGCGTTATTGCTACCGAAGCTGACCATCAGCTCAATAACGAGGAAATAAAGGAACTGTGCTGGCTTTATGGCGATGCCACACTCGTAGAAGACAACTGCCTCAGCGGATATTTCGTAGGCCCGCGCCGCGAGATGATTACACCCTGGAGCACAAATGCCGTTGAGATTACACAAAACATGAATCTGAACGGCATTTCGCGTATAGAGGAATACTTCCCCGTAAGCAGCAAGGATGCCGACCACGACCCAATGCTGCAGCGCATGTACGACGGACTCGACCAGAGCATCTTCACTGTTGACCACAAGCCGGAGCCTATCAAGCACGTTGACAACCTTGAGGAATACAACGAGCAGGAAGGTCTGGCGCTGTCGCCTGAAGAAATTGAGTATCTGCACAAGATTGAGAAAGAGCTCGGCCGCCCGCTGACCGACTCTGAGATTTTCGGTTTCGCACAGATCAACTCTGAGCACTGCCGCCACAAGATTTTCGGCGGTGTGTTCATCATCGACGGCAAGGAGATGGAGTCGTCGCTCTTCAACATGATCAAGAAGACGACAAAGGAGAATCCTCACAAGATTCTGAGTGCATACAAGGATAACGTGGCTTTCTCTCAGGGCCCTGTCATCGAGCAGTTTGCCCCGGAAGACCAGTCGACGTCTGACTATTTCCGTGTTAAGGACATCGAGAGCGTTATCTCTCTGAAGGCCGAGACACACAACTTCCCTACAACCGTAGAGCCGTTTAACGGTGCCGCTACAGGTACGGGCGGTGAGATCCGCGACCGTATGGGCGGTGGCGTAGGTTCATGGCCTATCGCCGGAACAGCCGTTTACATGACTTCTTATCCGCGCATCGACGGCGGACGCGACTGGGAGGACATCCTGCCCGTGCGCAAATGGCTGTATCAGACACCTGAGCAGATTCTTATCAAGGCTTCTAACGGTGCGTCAGACTTCGGCAACAAGTTCGGTCAGCCGCTTATCACAGGTTCTGTGCTTACGTTCGAGCATAAGGAAGGCGACGAGAAATATGCTTACGACAAGGTTATCATGCTTGCCGGCGGCGTCGGCTACGGCACAAAGCGCGACTGCCTGAAGAAGGAGCCGCAGAAGGGCAACAAGGTTGTCGTTGTAGGTGGCGACAACTATCGCATCGGTCTCGGCGGCGGAAGCGTTTCTTCTGTAGACACAGGCCGCTACAGCAACGGCATTGAGCTTAACGCCGTTCAGCGTGCCAACCCCGAGATGCAGAAGCGTGCTTACAACCTTGTACGTGCCTTGTGCGAGGAAGATGTAAACCCGGTTGTCAGCATCCACGACCACGGTTCGGCAGGACACGTCAACTGTCTGTCAGAGCTCGTTGAGGAGTGCGGCGGTCAGATTGACATGACCAAGCTGCCTATAGGCGACAAGACCTTGTCGAGCAAGGAGATTATAGCAAACGAAAGTCAGGAGCGCATGGGGCTGCTCATTGACGAAAAACATATTGAACATGTGCGCAAGATAGCTGAGCGCGAGCGTGCTCCGCTGTATGTGGTAGGCGAGACCACAGGCGACGCCCACTTCTCGTTCGTTCAGGGCGACGGCGTTAAGCCTTTCGACCTCGACGTTGCTCAGATGTTCGGTCATTCACCAAAGACATATATGGTGGACAAGACCGTAGAGCGCCACTATGAAGACGTAACTTACAGCCAGGACAAGCTCGACGAGTATCTCAGCCGCGTACTGCAGCTTGAGGCCGTTGCCTGCAAAGACTGGCTCACAAATAAGGTTGACCGCAGCGTTACAGGTAAGATTGCGCGCCAGCAGTGCCAGGGCGAAATACAGTTGCCTCTGTCTGACTGCGGCGTCGTAGCTCTCGACTATCGCGGACGCAAGGGTATAGCCACAGCCCTCGGACACGCTCCTCAGGCAGGTCTGGCTTCGCCCGAGGCAGGCAGCGTGCTGTCAGTGGCCGAGTCACTCACCAACATCGTATGGGCTCCGCTCGAGGACGGTCTCGACAGCGTAAGCCTCTCTGCCAACTGGATGTGGCCCTGCCGCTCACAGGAAGGCGAGGATGCACGTCTTTACAGCGCAGTCAAGGCTCTGTCAGACTTCTGCTGCGACATCAAGGTGAACGTTCCTACGGGTAAAGACTCTCTCTCAATGAGTCAGCAGTATCCCGACGGAACAAAGATTATCAGCCCGGGAACAGTTATCGTCAGCAGCGGCGGTGAGGTTTCAGACATCCGCAAGGTGGTTTCTCCCGTTGTTGTCAACGATGCAAACTCAAGCATCTATCACATCGACTTCTCGTTCGATGAGCAGCGCCTGGGCGGAAGTGCCTTTGCACAGAGCCTCGGCAAGGTAGGCGACGACGTTCCTACTGTGAAGAATCCCGAATACTTCCGCGACGCATTCAACACCGTTCAGGAGCTTATCAACAAAGACCTCGTAAAGGCAGGTCACGATATCTCCGCCGGCGGTATGATAACCACTCTTCTCGAGATGTGCTTCGCCAACACCAAGGGCGGAATGGACATCGACCTGAAGGAGATTGGCGGCGACGACATGGTTAAGATTCTTATGGCTGAGAACCCCGGCGTTATCATTCAGATTGCCGACAAGGATGCTGAAGAGTTCAAGACCATAATGGACAACAACAGCATAAGCTACGCCATGATAGGTAAGCCGGCTGTAGGCACACGCACGCTGAAGGTTGCCAAGGGCGCGTTCAACCACGAATTTGACATCGACGCTCTGCGCGACGTATGGTACAAGACTTCATATCTGCTCGACCGCGACCAGAGCATGAACGGATGTGCCGACGCACGTCATGAAAATTATAAGAAACAGCCGCTGGAGATGAAGTTCAACGACTCGTTCACAGGCAAGCTCGAGCAGTATGGCATTTCAGCCGACCGCCGCGAGCGCACAGGCATCAAGGCTGCCATCATACGTGAGAAGGGAACCAACGGCGAGCGCGAAATGGCTTACTCGCTCTATCTTGCAGGCTTCGACGTTAAGGACGTGATGATGACCGACCTTATCAGCGGCCGCGAGACTCTCGAGGACATCAACATGATTGTGTTCTGCGGCGGTTTCGCCAACTCTGACGTGTTAGGCTCTGCCAAGGGATGGGCAGGAGCGTTCCTCTTCAACCCGAAGGCTAAGGAGGCTCTCGACAAGTTCTATGCCCGCAAGGACACCCTGTCGCTCGGCATCTGCAACGGCTGCCAGCTGATGGTTGAGCTCAATCTCATCAATCCTGAGCACGAGAAGAAGACTAAGATGCTGCATAATATTTCTCACAAGTTTGAGAGCACATTCCTCAGCCTTGACATACAGCAGAACAACAGCGTAATGTTCGGCTCGCTGAGCGGCAACAAGCTGGGCATCTGGGTGGCTCACGGAGAAGGCAAGTTCTATCTGCCCGAAGGCGAAGACAAATATAATGTTGTTGCAAAATACAACTATGCCGAATATCCGGGCAACCCCAACGGCTCTGACTATGCCGTTGCAGCTATCTGCTCAGCCGACGGACGCCATCTGGCAATGATGCCTCACCTTGAGCGCGCCATCTTCCCGTGGCAGAACGCATGGTATCCGGCCGACCGCCGCAACGACGACGTTACGCCGTGGATTGAGGCCTTTGTCAATGCGCGCAAGTGGATTGAAGAGAACAAATAATAAACAAGCAAGCTGAAAAGTAAAAAGACAAGAGCCCTGTCATGACGGCCGTCAGCACAGCCCGTGGCGCCTTTACTGTAAGGCGGTGCGGCAAAGGCCGGACAAGGCGGAGCGCGTGTCTTTTTACTTTTCGTTTTTAAACAACTAAAACAAGGATGAGCAACTTTTATTTAGAGAGCTTCAAGACTTTTTTCAAGATAGGCCTGTTCACCCTGGGAGGCGGCTACGCCATGATTCCTATAATAGAGTCGGAGGTGGTCGACAAGAAGAAGTGGGTGAGCAAGGAAGACTTTCTCGACATCATAGCCATAGCCCAGAGCTGTCCGGGCGTGCTCGCCATCAACGTGAGCGTGTTTATAGGCTACAAGATGAAGAAGGTGAAGGGCGCCGTGTGTACCAGTCTGGGCACAGCCTTGCCCTCGTTTCTTATCATTCTGGCCATAGCCATGTTCTTCCATCAGTTTGAGGACAACAAGGTTGTTGCGGCCATCTTCCGCGGCATACGTCCGGCTGTTGTGGCTCTCATAGCCGTGCCTACGTTCAAGCTGGGACAGAGTGCCAAGATCACTCTTACTAACTGCTGGATACCCATTGCCGGTGCGCTGGCTATATGGCTGCTCGGCGTCTCGCCCATACTTGTTATCCTCATTGCCGGCATCGGCGGCTATGTCTACGGCAAGTATATAAAGCCTACGGAGTGACATTAATCTAAAAAAATGACGAACCAAATAAAGAGCATATTCTTATGATTTACCTGTATTTGTTCATAACGTTCTTTCAGATAGGTCTGTTCGGCTTCGGCGGCGGCTACGGCATGCTCTCGCTCATTCAGGGCGAGGTGGTGCACAATCACGGATGGCTCACCACGGGCGAGTTTACCGACATCGTGGCCATAAGTCAGATGACGCCGGGCCCTATCGGCATCAACTCGGCCACCTACTGCGGCTATACTGCCGTCCACAATGCCGGCTACGGCTACTGGATGTCTATCCTCGGCAGCGTAACAGCCACCTTTGCGCTGGTGTTGCCGTCGCTAATACTAATGATTCTGATATCGCGCCTGTTCATGAAATATATGAACACGCCCACGGTTCAGAGCGTATTCTCAGGCCTTCGTCCTGCCGTTGTCGGACTGCTCGGCGCTGCCACCCTGCTGCTTATGACTCCCGAGAACTTCAGTGCCCCGTCTGTCAATCCCTGGCAGTTCTGGATTAGCTGCTTCCTCTTTGTGGCAACTATGGTGGGCACGTGGCATTTCAAGATCAATCCGATACGCATGATATGCTACAGCGGTTTTGCCGGACTGATTCTGTTATATTGATAAACATAGTTTGAGATAATATCCCCTTGGCTCTTCGGTTGTGAGGAGTTGAGGGGATTTTTTTATTGCATAATTTCCGTAAATACAGATTCCGCTTTACGAAAAACGCCATCAACGGCATTGCAAAAGGTAGCTTTTCACATACTCAAAGGTGCCCTTTTGCATTATGAAAAGGCATGTTTCGCAGTATGAAAGTATACTTTTTGCGCCATGTAACATGGCGGCAGAGAGCATAAGCAAAAAAGTTTTTGTTAAAAACTCGTCACTCGTCACATCATGGTTTAATGTGCTGTTTGTCAGAATGTTATGGTGTGACGAGTTGGAATCTCAACTCGTCACACCATAATGCTTTGTAAATCAGAAGGTTATGTGCTGATGTGACGAGTGATGAGTTTTTTAAGAAAAATAATTACGCTTTATATTCCTGCTTTGGGTTGACTTCATGTAGGCCAACACCTGTTTTTAGTTGGCTATAGCCCGTGTTATCGCTATTGCCGGTCGACTTTATGCGCCATTGTATGTTATTTGTTTTTGCGTTGCCGTATGCTTAATGATTGATGTTAAGTGCCGATAGTCAGTATGAATATATAGCGACAAAATAAAATTCCGGCAGATTTTTTAATGTCTGCCGGAACATGAAGCATTGTACAGTAATAAGCCTATTTAATTAGATTCGTAGTATTTCGGAAAAACTCTTTAATGTCTTTATATTGTTACGTCATATCTGATGTTTGTCATTTCTTCTTGTCGCTTTTAAAATAACGTATCATTTCCGGCAGATTAATGCCCATATGAATGGAAGTATAATAAGCCTTATTGTTTGTTATTGTCTTATACAACGGAGTTAAGGACATTGACGCTCCCATATATATACCCATGAAACAAAAAGAATATTCAAGGTTAAGTCCGAAGCGGTTAAGTCTTATGGCGTCAGGGACATTCGGTGCGGCACTGCCTGCTGCAGGAGAGAAGCGGTAAGCACCATTAGTGCGCACCTCTGCGGATATTCCGAGATTCATGCAATATGAACGATAGTCATGTTGTAAAGAGAGCATCAAAGGTATGCGCAGTGTTCCGTAATTCATGTTGTTGCCTGATGCCTTCATGTCAAGTTTGGTAAAGTCGAGCCTGTCGCCCTGCATGCCTGCTGCATAGTTCTTGTCGAAACACATGTGTACCCATGTAAGCTGAACGCCTCCAACCAGTCCTAATGTATTGCTCTTGTCGAATGGCAGGGCAAACGACCACGGCGTTATTCCTATTTCGAACGATTTGCTTCTGCGGCTGTATATGCCCTCATTTTTTGTAGAACCTATTTTGTTGCCCATATAGTTGTAACCATACCATATAGTCGGCAGATATGAGCGGAATTTCAGGTTCTGCAGGTTTTCAGTAGGAATTAGCGGTGAACCTACATAAACCTGCTCCACTTCCTGACCGTTAACGTACTCCATTTCACGTGTTTTCAGAAGCTGAAAACCGTTGTTGTCGTAAACTTTCACTATTGTTTTGCTGTCCTGCACGTCTACAACTATTTTCTTGTCTTTCACGTTGAACGTAGTGTCGTTGGCCTCCTCGGCGTATGCTGTGGCAGAAAGTATGAGTGCCGTAAATAAGAATAGCAGTTTCATCATTAATGTGTTTTAGGGTTATTGTTTGTGTTATATACGTATGCCCAGTCCGAACGACACGGGATAGCATTTGGGTGCAACGCTTGTCTTGAGCAGCGGCGTGAGAGCCGTGCGTGCATAGATCATCAGACAGCCGTAGCCGGCGCGTATGTCGAGGTTGAGGCCTACGGGATTCATGTTTATGTCGCCCGTCTCGGTGGTCTTGTTCTTTCCGATGAAGTAGCGCGAATGGTCGTTCCAGCGCAGTTCGACAGACGGACCTATTGCCGCGAACATATCAGCGCCGCCGGTGCGCTTCTGCCACTCTAACATCACCGGAATGCGGATGAAGGTGTAGCTTATGTAGCTCTTTTTGAGCGTCTCGCCCTCAATCTGCCTCATGGAGGTTATGCCGTCGGTTGTAGACAGCACGTAGTTGTCCTGAAAGTGATGATGCACCTGACCTATCTGAAACGCCGATGTAAGCGCCAGCGGATTGGTTATTCTGAAGGCCAGACTGGTCAGCGTGAAGCCATATTCCCACGACTTTGAGTCGCGTGTGTGCATGCCGGCGTTGCCTCCCGTGCCCATCACGCTTCCGGCAAGCTGGCTGAAGCCCATGAAGAACAGCGGATAGTGGCTTCTGGGCTTGCTCTTCTTGCGGTTGAGGCTTTGCGGAATGAAGGGTGACGTTACATATACGCGCTCAATCTCCTGTCCGTCAACAAAGTTAGTCTCGTATGTGCGGTTAAACTTCTTGCCGTCGCTGCCGTAGACAGATATTTTTGTGCTTCCTGCTGAATCGTTTACAACAATCTTCTTGTTGTTCACCACGAATGTAGTGTCGCCGGTTTCGGCGGCCATGCCCGTCAGGGGCAGCAGCGCCGCCAGAAGTAGTGTCTTTTTCATATTTGTCATATTTATTGTTTGTTTCTTTGATTATGCGTAACACAGTTTCATTATGTCGTCGGGCGAGAGTTCGCCCTCAATGTATATCACCGTTCCCCGGTTGGGCTTCACCTTGCTGAACAGTATGTAGCGGTTGATGCCCTTGCTCTTTGGCGGCATTATGTAGTATCCGCTCACTATCTGGCCGTTCTCGACCACCTCGCGTATCTTCTTGGCGTTCTTTCTGTCGGCCTTCAGATAAGGTTCTATGCTTGCTCCGATGTTCTTGTAGGTAAGGCTCTTGTACACCTTCAGCTCATACCCCTTCAGCTTGGCGTTGTGCATCTCCACCATCTTGCAGCCCTTGGCATGTCCGAACCGCTGAAACACCTTGTTGACGTTAAGCCCCTCTTGCGCCATGGCTGGCGTTGCGGCCGTAAGGGCCAGTGCGGCTATGAGCAAGATGCGGCATAGCCCGTGCCACATAGTGCCGCTCCGTGCGCGGCTTGTGCCTTTGGTGTTGCGTCGTGTGGCCTCGCTGTTGCCGAAGTATGTGTTAACCGGCAGCCTGCATGCCGCGGCAAGGCGTGTCATGGCCGTTATCATTATCGCGCATACAACATTTATGGCGTCAGCATGCGTTGCCGGCAGTTGCGGGTTATAATATTGCTGTTTCATATCTCGGGTTAATGTTTTTTACATTGTTGTTTATATTATCGTCTTTCATGTGCCTGCATGAGGCGTTCAGCAGTAAGAGAGTGTCATTGGCGCATCAGTTCGAGCGCGCCAAAGTTGTCTTCCTCGTCAGATGATACCATTTCGAGAGCCTTCAGGGCTTCTTCCTCAACCACCTTCTTGTTGGTGTACACCTTGCCGTCTATCACGGCATAGTTGTCGCTCTGGCGCGGCAGCGCGATCATCACCACCGCAATAAGTATGGCTGCCGCTGCCGTAAAGGCCGTGTATATCCATCCGTGGCGGCCGGTCTTCCTTGCTTTGTTGAGGCTGCTGTCGGCTGTTGGGGCAGTCTCGACGGCGTCGGCCCGTTCTTCGGCAATGTAGGCAAACAAAGCCTTGTATGGCATCCATTCCTCAGGAATGTCGTTGTCCCTGTTGGTAAAATATCCGCGCAGAGCCCTTTCCTCAGCCGATGAGGTCTCACCGTCGAGATATTTGTCGAGCAGCTGCTTAATATATTCTTCCTTTTTCATCACACTATAAATATCGTTCAAAGCGTCAGTAAATCTTTTCTCTTGGCCCTTATGGCCGTAAGTTTTATAAAGTCCTCACGTATCTTGCGGCGTGCCCTCGACAGGTTTTGCCGGAGGCTTTCGGCCGTGCATCCCGTGATTTTCATTATTTCAGAGCTTTCGTAGCCCTCAATCTCTTTCATCTTGAAAATCTGTCTTTGCAGTTCGGGCAGATGTTCAACGATAAGTCTTATCAGGTCGGCCTCGTCTTTGGCTTCAGCCCTGTGCCAGTCGTCGGCTGTCAGGCCTGTTGCTGAGGCCTTTCCGTCTTCCAGCCGGTCGTGGCGCCACTGGTCGCTGTATTTGTTGCGCAGCATGGTCATGGCCAGTGCCCTTTTGTTTTCATACCGGTCGAGCGTAGCCCGCATGCTCCAGAGCTTGAGCATCACCTCCTGCACCAGGTCCTCAGCGCTGTAGTAGTCGCCCGTAAGCTTGAGTGCCAGCCCTTTCAGCTCGTCGCGCATGGGTATTATTATGCGGTTAAATTCTTCCGGTTTCATCATTGTTTCATAAAGGTAACGTATGACGCGGAAAAACGTGACATCAAAAAAGAACTTTTTTTAAAATTTGTTTTGAAAAACTGGATTGAAGCCGGGCTGCCGATGCCGGCAGAAGCTTGCGGATTGCATTGTTTTAACTTCAATCGGTTGATTTGGGCTTGATGTTATCATAGCTCCGTCGTGCCTATGTTGAAAGCCTGTTGTGATAGGTCTTTCCCATGCTCGTCTGCCGATGCCGGCTTGTGTTTATAAAAATAAGAACGGCCGGAGAAAATTTCCCCCGGCCGTAATATGGTCTGCCATGATGCGGCGTCTTTACTTCTTCATAAACTTATATCCCCTGACGTTGCCGTCGGCTGATTTTACAGTGGCAATGTATATTCCTGCCGGAAGCGATGACAGGCTGACAACGTTGCCTTCGGCAGTCAGTGTGGTGCGGCCTGCCGTGTCGCTGATAGCTATGCTCTTTGTGCCTTCGGCGGCCCGCAGTTCGTTGCCCGATATCATGATGCCTTCGCCCTCGCCGGTAACGGCTGTTACGCCTGTTCCTGTAGAGCCGGTGTATATGCCTATGTTGTCGAGCAGCAGGCAGTCGCCGCCTTTGGTTCTGAGGCGTATTGCTATATAGATGTCCTTGCCGTCATAGTCGGCCAGACTTATTCCGCGTGTCTTTGGTTCTGCTGTCTCGCCCTCAACGTTGAGCACTTCTGTGTATGCTGCGCTGTTGTCTTCGGTGGCAGACACCATTATCTGATAGTCTTCAAGGAACTGCTGATTGAAAGAGTTTGCGTCCCACACGAGATAGCTGTCTTTGCCTTTGATGCTTACCTTCGGCATTATGAGCCAGCGGTCGGCCTGGTCGGTGCCCTCGAGCCATGATGTTCCTGCCAGCATATATTCGCCGAACACGTTGTGCTCTACGATGTTGAACAGACCCCATCCGTCTGCGTTAAACTCGTCGCCGGCTGACGGGTCTACGGTGCCGTTGTCCTCGACGCGGAATGTGAAGTCAGATGGAAGTTTGCCGTCCTCAAAGTCCCAGAATTTCACTGGCTTGCTTACCGCGGTGAAGTCTTTTGTCAGCACGTTGTTGTCGGCGTTCTCGTCTTTGTCGTTCGCAACTTCCACCTTCAGCTTGTGGCTGCCGTCGCTCAGGTCTGCCAGCAGGCCGCTGAACGTAACGGTTGTGGCGCTCTGAGCCTTCATGGCGATGGTACTGTCTTTAACGGCCACGTCGTCGATGCTAACCGTTATTTTGGCGTCGAGGTCAGCTACGCCGCTGTTGGCCAGGTTGAATATCACGTCCTTGAGGTTGCTCTCGCGCACAAAGTCGTAAGGACTCTGAAGGTCGGAAACGGCAAGGTCGTTGAGGTTGCTTTCAACCTTCTCGAACGAAACGTCGTCAACGAGAATGAGGTTCTGGTTCTTGTCGCTGAACGCATAGAAGCCTAAATAGATGGTCTGTGCCTTGTCGAAATGAACAACGTTGACAGACTCCTCGTATTTGTTGTTCAGAATGGGGTTGAACTCCACAATCTTGTTGGTCATGGCCTCAGGCTTGGCCTCGTTGCCCCAGTATACGGCCATCTTCTCGGGATAAGAGTCGAGGTTTGAATACCAGAACTTCAGCACGTAATAGCCCGGTTCAACGTTTATCGGGTCGAGCATGGCCCAGTCGTCGCCGCTGTTGTTTGAGTCATAGCCGTAAGCCAAACAGCCGTTGCCTGTGTGCGCCATGTTGAAGAAACCTGATTCGATGCTTACGTCCCATGTGCCCTCGTCGTTGTTGAGGTTGTAGAAGGTGAAATCCTGTGTGTTCTCCGAAGCCTCGAAGCCCATTGTGTAAGGAGCATTCAGCGGTGCCTTGTGCCTTACCGAGGTGTAGCATGTATCGTTCGTGTGGTCGAAGTCGTCGGGATGAGTGGCCCATGCCTTTATTTCGTATGTAGTCAGCGGGGCAGAGAGGTCGGCTTTGCTCTTGAACGTATATTCAAGCGTCTCGCCGGCTGCGAGCGTCTCGCTCACAGTCTCGTTGGCAATCTCCTTGCCGTCAACGGCAAACGCTACGTCAAACCCGCTCAGGTTAGTGCGTCCGCTGTTCTTTATCGCCACCTTTACAGTCTCCTGTCCGAGGCCGTAGCCCGTGGCAGGGCTCAGTATCTCCGCAACTTTTATGTCTGTCGGGTTGGCAATAGGCTCAACCGTAACCGAGCAGAGATAAAGATAGTCCTTGTAAGCCGTAGATGTGGCGCGGAACGCTATGTGGAACGGTTCGCCGGCCTTGGCGTCAACAAGAAAATAGCCCGACTGCTCGTCTTTCTTTATATTGTCGTATGTAGCCTCCTTGCTGGTCATGTCTTCCACGGTGCCGCCCTTGCCCGAGTACACCTCCATGCTCTCGCCATACATGCTTCCGCTGAATGTGTATTTCACTATCAGCGTGCCGGTCTCGCTTGGCGTTATGGTAGGCGAAATCAGCCAGTCGTCGCCGTTGTTGAAGTAGTCGTACTTATAGGCCACTTTCGACGGGGTGCCTTCTTCGTTGAAGAGCCATGTGGCGCCGTCGCTGTTGGCATCAACCACGGTCCATGCGTTGAACTCGTCAACCGTCTCAAATGCTGTTGTATAGATTGCGTCTGCATGTGCAGAAACAACCGACAGCATAAGGAAAAGTAAAAACGTAGATATCTTCCTCATAATAATAATGTTGGGGCTCACTTGAAAATAACGCCTGAACGCCCGCAAGGCTGATCCCCCTTTAACCTTACGAAAGTTGGCCTGATGAGATGTTTAGATTATAAATATAGTAAAAGAATCGTTATGTATGGTTGCAAAATGAAATACTTTAATTAAAATTAACTCAAAAATGAAAGCAAACAGAAGTTTGGTAGATAATATGTGATATATGGAACAAACAACGTGAGACATAAGACGGCGACAAAATGAAACAAAAAGACGACCGAAAGCATGAATAGAAATAGATAAAACCGTCTATAGCTTAATGAAATATTGTGGCTTGGTAACGTTGAAAAATACATCTCCTGTAATGTTCTGCGTTTGGTGTTTTTGATAAATAAATCAAACGGAGTTTGTAAACATTTATGACATTTTCCGTCCGTTTGACTCTCTCAGAATGGCGATGTCCGTCCTCAATCCACTTTTTGCCTTGAAAATCGCCATATTTCGCCCATTTCTGTTAAATCGTTGTCCTACAGATGATTACGTAAAAATGCAATCCAAATATCAATAGTTAAAAAACATTACTCGGCCGTTTGCCACTCAAAAGTGGCCCATTTACGATGCGTTACCCATCGTTTTTCGCATCAAAAGCAACCGTTTTTGCATCAAAAAACGCCTGTTTCAGCTCGGTTTTATGGGGTAAAAGTGAATATAAGTTAATATGCCTATTGCGTAAAGGCTGTTGTTTTAACTTTCGTTATAATTTAATTTTCTAGATTGAGAAAATATTTTGTTATGATTATTTACTGGGAAGTTGGTTCGTAATAAGCATCATGAACAGATATAAAAAATCGAGATAGTTAATTTAAATATTATGTGTACTATCTCGAATTTTTATATGGTAAAAGTCTTTTGGCAATATTATAATATTGTTATTCTTGTTCCGTTATTTTACTTTTTAGCAATTCAACCATTTCTTCCTCTAATTCTGCACATTCAAAGTCTCTCCAGTTTTGTTGTGTCGATGTTCTTTCGGCCATTACTCTTAATTTGAGACTTCCTTTTTCTATTTGAGGTTTATAATTAGACTTTTTCGCTTCAGGGGCAATATTAGAAAATTGTGAGTTGATATTTCTTTGTAAAAGGCACAGATTGCCAAATCTGTCCACTTGGTCCCATTCGTCAAATGTTCCTTTTGAAGGATTCTGCGGATACCAGTGTTCAACAGAGTTTCTGAATTCAAATGTAAAGTCCTCATATTTTCTGTCTGAATTTTTATCTCTTTCCCAAATTAAGTAATCCAGATAGTTCAATATTATATGAGGAGTGTTTACCCCTAAATTCAGACAGTTGTCTATTTTGAAGAAGTTTTTAACTTCATCAATAGCTTCCTGTTCAATTATTTCGCTATATGCTGCAATGTGTTCATTAATTTTTCCGTCTTTGTTAAGACATACTTCTGTCAACCAAGAGAGTAATGATGTAATCCAGTGCATAACTTTAGGTGAGGTATATGACACACGCAAAGCCGACTCCAGCATGATATTTGTTTTGCATCTGTTTCTGTTCGTTTTATCCCATTCGCCAACTCTTGTGAATGTAGAATTTTTAAAATATGGTTTCTTTTGTGAGCCTTGCCCTGATACATAAAGAGTTTTCAGACTCCATTCACCGTCATTACTATTATTTGCGTATTCACGTTTAATGATATACTCGTCAAACAATATTCTTGTTTGTAAAAGACACATTGTAAAGTCACGGACAAATTTTTTCCTGTCGTTCTTTATCGGTTTGTCTTTCTGTATTCCATTTTCTATTACATTATTAAAACTGGTTATGAGCTTTTTGTCGTCTAACAAGTCATCCATAATCTTTTTATTTGGATTTTGGTGCGTTATTTCTTTTTTCCAAATAAAGACCTTTAATGCATGTAGCAGAAAATAAGGAAAGCTGATTATGCTCTCAAAACGCACTCTTTCATCATTTTCATTATATCCTTCTTCTTCCTCTGTTTTGAAGTCTTGGTCAATAATTTCTGATATCTTATGTGCTTGACTGTTCTGTTTCTTCCCTAATTGCGGAATAATCCTCATGCTGTAATTACGGAGCGTGTCAATAGGAATATCGTTCCAACTGTCTCCAAACAATTCTTTACGTACAACATTATTCTTGCTTATAAAGTGCATTTGTACATATCCGTCCATATCGCTGCATGCATCCCAAATTATGGAGAACATTTCTTTTTCCATTTCTGCGTTATCTCCCAAATAGTCCATAAGTTTTGCCTTTAGAATATCATGCTGTTCGAGCTGTTCGCCTCGTGTATTCATTATTTCGAAATAGCGGTTCATGTCAGTGTTTTCAGGCACTTCTATTTGATAAAGAATAACACGTGACAGTTTTTCTATAAATTTATTTTTATCAAAATCTTCTCTTCCTATATTCTCTTTTAAAATTTTTATGCCGGTTTTTATATTGTCTTGCAACATTTCACCTTCCAAATCACCATCAGTTTCATTAATCACTTCATGAATATGTTCTAATGTGTAATTTGATTTCTTACGGCATGCAAATGATAAAGAGTGTTTTGTATTAATGCCAAGACAATTTAATAAAAGATATAATGATGTCAGTCTTTGTTGTCCGTCGATTACTTCGAGCTTTTCGCCGGTATTGGAGACAATAAGTGAACCAATATAGTATTTTTCTCCTTCTTCAATATCATTGACGTCTTCAAGTAACTGTACAAGTTGTTTGTCTTCCCATGCGTAGGCTCTTTGATAAAGTGGAATAATGAAATGTAATTCTC
>ENA-UOJS01001791-UOJS01001791.1-human-gut-metagenome-genome-assembly--contig:-C74-NODE-1791-length-16510-cov-9.768156_pt1 | contig 16510 bp, 9 predicted proteins | sample MGYA00242355_ERZ723902 | MGnify/ENA metagenome assembly ERZ723902 | reverse complement strand
CCCGGTCCCCCAGACCGGCAAGGTGCCGGTGCCGGGTACAGTTTTGAATTTTTACATAGTAAAAATTGCAAAACCGGAACTATCTATCACTCTATCGGCTCTCCCGGCAATACTTGCCACCGGGTGCTACCCGATCGGGTTGCAAGGGCGAAGCGCCCTTGTCGTCGAAGACACTTTGCGCGTAGCGACGGCAGGCTTTCCCCTGCGCGAATCGCCTCCGGCGGCCCCAAAAACCTCACCCTTCCTCTCTGATCCACCACCACACAACGATCAGCCCCAGAATCACGATCAACCCGATCACCGCGAAAAGCACACTGGTCGTCAGCCGCCTGCCCGGCTCCGTTTTCTCAGATACCGTATCGACAGCCTCAAAGATTCCGACCAAAAGATCAAGCAGCAGATTAACCAGACCGTCACTCATCTTTTTCCTCCTGCCCTTTACAGACAAGATAAGTGGAAAAAATTCCATTTCAAGAGAAACGGCTTGATCCGGCACAATTTTCCGGGTATATTATTGCGGCCAAAAGGAGAGAACCTTACCATGATCCATACGATTCTTGAAACCGAGCGCCTGATGCTGCGCGAACTCGACGACAACGATTTCGACGCTCTTTGCGCCATGCTGCAGGACCCGCGCGTGATGTACGCCTGGGAACGCACCTTTTCCGACGATGAAGTCCGCAGCTGGATCGCCCGGATGCGGAAACGTTACCGGGAGGACGGCTTCGCCTACTGGGCCGCCGTCGAGAAAGCCTCCGGCGCGGTGATCGGCCAGATCGGACTGCTCAAGGAGGAGTTTGAGGGCAATTCCCACGTCGGCGTCGGCTACATCCTGAGCCATGCCGGTTGCGGCCGAGGATATGCGACCGAGGGAGCGCGGGCCTGTCTGGACCATGCGTTCCGCCGCCTCGGCGTCCGGCGGGTGATCGCCGACATCCGGCCGGAGAACCTCTCTTCGATCCGCGTGGCGCAGCGGCTCGGCATGGACCCGGCCCAGCTTGTGGTCAAGCAGGTTTACGGCAAGGCGATGCCGCACCGGATCTATCTCAAACGCACCCCGCTGATCACGGTCGAACCATACAATCCCAAGTGGCCGGAACGGTTCAACCGACTCAAGGAGCTGCTTGCGCCGGTGCTGAACGACTTCGATTGCCGCCTGGAGCATGTCGGCAGCACGTCCGTCCCCGGACTTGCCGCCAAGCCGGTGATCGACGCCGATCTGATCCTGAATGCGCCGGAGCGGCTCGGCGAATTGAAAGCCCGGCTCGAACCGCTCGGCTTCGGCAGCCGCGGCGACCTCGGCCTGCCGGGGCGCGAGATGTTCACCGAATCGCTGCGGCTCGATTTCCCGCACAACTTCTACGTCTGCCTGCCCGGCGCCACTCCGTTGCGCAACCATCTGGAACTGCGCGACTACCTGCGCAGCCATCCCGAAGCGGCCCGGCGTTACGGAGAACTCAAGCGGGAGCTGGCCGCCCGTTTTCCCGACGATGTCGATGCCTACTGCGCCTCTAAAAGCGACCTGATCGCCGGATTCCTCGGCGACATCGGCTTCGACCGGGCGGAGGTGGAACAGATCCGGGCGGCGAATCTCGCATTCGCCCCCGCCGTCACGCCGGAATGAAGCGCGGCGAAGCCGGTTCCATCAGCACGGTCATCGCCCAGACCAGCGCGTCAAGCCGGTCCGGGCTGCCGGTTCCGGTCTGCGGCGTAAAGGAGGTCATCTGCTCCTCCAGCTCCCGGAAACAGCCGACATGGTGCACCTTTCCCTGTTCGTATAAGGCGGCGACCGGTTCGGCGCGGGCGATCTTGCCGCGCATCGCCCGTACCTGACGGAACGGCAGATCCAGCTCCTGGCTGCGCAGCACGGTTTCGACCAGATCGCCGCCGTTGTTGACCTCCGCCACCACCCGGTCGGCCCGGAAGCGGCGATACTCGTCGCGCACCCGCGCCGCCCATCCGGCGGGACGCTCCCGGCAGCTGGCGTCGGCGAGCACATAGTAGTGGCCGTCCGCCCCGCGTCCGGCGGTCACGATGCCGGTTTCGTCGGAATCCTTCCCCGAAGTCACCGCCGGGTCCACGCCGATCACAATGCGCTCCAGCGACGGTGCGGCTTCGACCCGGCTGCGTTCGATCATCGCCGTCGACCAGAGCGCGCCGGAGAGATCGTCCAGCCACGCCCCCTCCTGAAACCGGAGCCGCTGGCGCTCGGTCAGTCCGGCCAGCGTCTCTTCGAGGTAGCCCTCCGGGAGATTCTCCCGGTTTTCCGCCGGGTTCAGCAGCATCGAGGCGTAGTTGTCCGGAAAGGGCAGCGGCAACCCGGAAACCGGATCGCGCCGTTCGATGAAGAGCCGGTAGCTCCAGTGCGATTTACCGGCGGGGTTGCAGTCGAACCACGCCCGGTTCTTCAGCGCCGTCCGCTGGGCCAGCCGGGTCAGCGCGGTGCTGACCGCCTCGAACCCGAGTTCGGAGCACTCGTTGAAATAGATCGTCGCGAACTCCTTGCCGAGAATCTTGTCCGCCCGTTCCTCGGTATCCAGCCCGCCGAACCAGAGCTCGGAGCCGTTCGGCAGCCGGATCAGCTGGTCGACCTTCGACTCCGACAGCCCCAGCCCCGGGAACGCCAGCTTCACCACCTTCGGCAGCGTGTCGAACCGGATGCTCTGGCGGACCGTGTTGGCGTGAAGCCGCAGGATCGCGTGGCGGCTGCCCGCCGCCCGCAGCGCCCGCACCAGAATCGCGTAAACCAGAATGAATGTTTTGCCGGAACGTGAACCTCCGTAGAGCATCACGAACCGGCTCGGCCCCGACAGCAGCCGGATTGCCCGCTGCTGGGCCGCGGTCTTCACGAAGGCCCGTTTCATCAGTGCCGGTCCCAATAGCCCGGATTCCATTCAAAGCCGTTCGGCGCCAGCTGGTAACTGCGGGTCAGCCGCGTATACTGATCGCCTGCATCGTCGCAGGTTTCATCGCAGTTCTGCCGGACCTTCAGGTAGCAGCCGGTATAACCGGCGACCTCGCCGGTCAGAACCCGGCTGCCGGTCCAGCCGGCCATATCCTCAAGCACTCCCGAAGCACTGCCCCGGTGGTAAGTGGTCACGGTCACCACCAGAGTGTGCAGAATGGCGCCGACCAGATTTTCCGCCAGCTTGCCCGAACTCCGGAACGGGCAGCGGCTTGATGCACTCCAGCCGGGAATCGCTTCCCGTCCGCCGTTGGCGGCGAGCTGGTATCCGGCCTGCTCCGGCGTCACGCGGAATTCGCACATATCCGCCCGGATATCCCTGCGCCCGCCCAGGTCGGAACGGTCGCTGGCGGTGTAGTTCTCGAACAATCCGGGATTGTTCCGGTGCTGCGCCTCCACCGTCACCTGATATTCGATATCGGATTTCCGAACCGGGGTCACGCGGGTCACGATGCAGTTCGGTTCGCTCCAGCCGGAAGCGTCAGTTCCGGTCAATTTGTAGAATTTGAACACCTCGGTCGCCATCACCTGGTACACTCCGGTCCAGACGATCTGCCGCCGGACGCCGCCGGAACGGCTGAAGCTCACAAACTCCTCGCTGCGCGAAGCCGACACCAGATGCGTGTAAATCTCCCGGGCGGTCAGCGTGACTTCATTGCCGATCACTCCGTAAGGCGACGTGTCGATCTTGTCGCAGTAAAAGCGTCCGCCGGCCCACTCCGCCTGGAAGCCGAGCGGATACTTCCTGAGGAATGTTTCGAGTTCCGCATCGGTGACGAAAAATTTCACACTCCTCTGCCGCTCCCCGTCCGCGCTTCGGGAATCGGTGATGCCGCCGAGTTGAAGGATGCTGACTTCCCGCGCGGAAACCGTAACCTCCGCCTGTTGCCCAAGCCGGTTCGTTTTGATTTCGCAACTTTCGCACACGAACGCTCCGCCCTCCCAATCCAGCACCGTGCCGGGAACGGGCCAGAGCAAAGATTCCTCCGGCTCTCCGGGGGCCGGCAGCTCCGGTTCCTCCGGATTCTCCGGGTCGGCGGAGGCCAGCGGGACGCTCCAGCTTGCGCTGCGGGTACGCACGCCGTCCCGGTCGATCTTTTCCGTGACCTCGCCCAACAGTTCGGGGCCGGTCGCCGGTTCCGCCTGATAGGCGACGACCAATCCTCCGCCCTCCAGCTCCTTGAATGAGACCGAGGAGACTTTCAGCTCCTCACTGAGGGTAAAACCGCCTTCGGGAGTCGGCACCCTGAACGGTTCGCCGACGTTTCCCGCCCACACTCTGGCGGCCTCATAAAGCGCAGCCGCTCCCTCCTCAGGCGCTTCCTGCCGCAGCCGCCATTCGGCGCCGACGGAAAAGTTGCCGTTTTTATCGATGCTGTAAGTTCCGAAGCTCCGATTCTGAATGATCATCCTGTACCTCCGCTGGTTATGAAATTCCGTTGAAAACAATCCATCATCATATTCCGTTTTTGTCAACCCGCCCCGCCATCCGCCGCAACGGCACAATATACGTAACTTATTGCAATTGAATTTATTACAAAATAATAACTATTTTATATTTCTATTTCTATATCGTTTCAGAAACACTTTTTTTTGAAAAAAACAGGTTTGAACCATTGATTTTTGCCGGGAAGGGTATATGCTAAATCGTGTAACCGGAAACCCTAAATCAATTTTCAGGAGTTGTCAACAAATGAGTACACCGGATGCTTTCAAGGTCACCTCTCCCGTCAACCGTCTGCATGGCGAAATGCCCCGGATCGGCATTCGCCCCACCATCGACGGCCGCCGCCGCGGAGTGCGTGAATCGCTCGAAGTCCAGACTATGAACATGGCGAAGGCCGCCGCCGAACTGATCTCCTCAAACCTGCGCTACCCCAACGGCATGCCGGTCGAATGCGTGATCGCCGACCAGACCATCGGCGGCGCGGCCGAAGCCGCGATGTGCGCCGAGAAGTTCAAGAACTCCAATGTGATGGTCACCCTGACCGTGACCCCCTGCTGGTGCTACGGCTCCGAAACGATGGATATGGACCCGCTGACCCAGAAGGCGGTCTGGGGCTTCAACGGCACCGAGCGTCCCGGCGCGGTCTATCTCGCCGCCGTGCTCGCCGCCCATGCCCAGAAGGGCTTGCCCGCTTTCGGCATCTACGGCCATGACGTGCAGGACGCCGCCGACACCACAATCCCGGCCGACGTCAGCGAAAAGATTCTGCGTTTCGCCCGCGCCGGCATCGCGGCGGCGACGCTGCGCGGCAAATCCTATCTGTCGATGGGTTCGGTCGCAATGGGCATCGCCGGTTCGATCGTCGATCCCGAATTCTTCGAGGATTACTTCAACATGCGCTGCATTTCGGTCGACATGTCCGAATTCATCCGCCGCGTGAACGAGAACATCTACGATCCCGAAGAGTTCGAGCGCGCGATGGCCTGGATCAAGGCCAACTGCAAGCAGTACGAGGACATCTACAACGGCAAGGACGGCAAGACCCCGGAACAGCAGCAGGCGATCTGGGAGTACGTCGCCAAGATGGTGATCATCGCCCGCGACCTGATGATCGGCAATCCGAAGCTGGCCGAACTCGGTTTCGGCGAGGAGGCGCTCGGCCACAACGCGATCGCGGCGGGCTTCCAAGGCCAGCGGCAGTGGACCGACCACATGCCGAACGGCGACTTCATGGAAACCATCCTGAACTCCTCCTTCGACTGGAACGGCATCCGCGAGGCTTTCGTGGTCGCGACGGAAAACGACGCGCTGAACGGTCTGGCGATGCTCTTCGGCCACCTGCTGACCGGCACCGCCTCCGGTTTCAGCGACGTGCGCACCTACTGGAGCCCGGAAGCCGTCAAGAAGGCGACCGGCTTCGATCTCGACGTCCCCGGCATGATCCACCTGATCAACTCCGGCGCGACCACGATGGACGCGACCGGACGCCAGAGCGCCGACGGCAAACCGGCGATGAAGCCCTTCTGGGAGATCAGCGCCGACGAAGCCAAGGCCTGCCTCGACGCGACCAGCTGGGTCCCGGCGAACCTCGGCTACTTCCGCGGCGGCGGCTTCTCCAGCCGCTTCCTGACCCGAGGCGGCATGCCGGTCACGATGAGCCGCATCAACCTGGTGAAGGGGCTCGGGCCGGTGCTCCAGATTGCGGAAGGCTACACCTACGAGCCGCCGAAGGAGATTCACGACCAGCTTGACAAGCGGACCGATCCGGGCTGGCCGACCACCTGGTTTGTGCCGAACCTGACCGGCGAAGGCGCGTTCAAGGACGTGTACAGCGTGATGGCCAACTGGGGCGCCAACCACGGCGCGTTCAACTACGGCCATATCGGCGCGGACCTGATCACCATGGCCGCGATGCTGCGGATTCCGGTCTGCATGCACAACGTGCCGGAAGATCAGATTTTCCGCCCGAACGCATGGGCCGCGTTCGGCATGGACAAAGAGGGCGCCGATTACCGCGCCTGCGCCAACTTCGGGCCGCTTTACCGGTAATCGGTAAAGCCGATATTCCGGGGCCGGAGCAAACTACTCCGGCCCTTTTTTCGGCTCCGTTATTTTTCCGTCATTCATCCGTCACTTTTATAAGAAAGCATTGTTCAAATGGTTACGCTGAAAGATGTGGCAAAGGCCGCCGGTGTCAGTTGCTCGACAGTTTCGGCGGTACTGGGCAACCGCGCCGAGAAGCTGGGCATCAAGCCGGAGACCCGGAAGCTGGTTCAGCGCACCGCCGCCCGGATGCGCTATCGCCGCAACGCGATCGCCGCGCAGATGAAATCGGGGCAGGCCAACACGCTTGCGATGATCCTGCCCGAAGGCGGCACCCCGGAATTCGTGATGCGCGCCGCGACCGCCGCAACGGTCGAAGCGGAAAAGCACGGCTGTTTCATGAAGATCATCGCCGCAAACGGCAAAGAGGACTTCATCACCCGTCTGGATTCCGTGCTGAGCCAATGTCCGGCGGCGCTGCTGCACTGGGGCAAGGCGGGCGAACGCGGCGATTATCTGATGAGTGCGGCGCGGGAGTGCGGCGTGCCGGTGGTGTTTCTGGACTTCTCCGAAACGATCGGTTCCGGCAGCGTGCGCACCGACGACCGGGCCGGAATCGCGCAGGCGGTAGAGCATCTGTGTGCGCTTGGGCACCGCCGGATCGCGCACGTGACGACCTTCAAAGGGGAACGCTTCGGCGATGAACGCGCAGAGGCGTTTCTGGCGGAGATGGCGAAGCGCAGCCTGCCGGTGAAAACGGAATGGATTTACCGGGATGAATGCTTCCGAAGCGGTGGGCCGCTGGTGCCGTTTCTGGAGCGGCTGTTTTCGGAGCCGGATCGGCCGACGGCGGTGAGCTGCGGCAATGACCTGATCGCGCTGCGGGTGATGACGGCGCTGGAGCGGCAGGGGATCCGGATACCGGAGGAGGTTTCGGTGATCGGATACAGTGACCTGAGTTTCGGGGTGGCGTGCGAACCGGAGCTGACCACGATCCACCAGCCGTTCGACCGGATGGGTGAAACGGCGGTGAAGCTGGCGCTGGACGGAGGAGAGCGGGAAGTGCTGATCCCGACGGAGCTGGTAGTGAGAGGCAGTACGGCTTCTCCCTGCTGAAAAAAAGAAAAAAATCAAAAAGGAAGCCGCTTCAGCGGCATCGCCACCGGCAGCTTGCCGGACGCGGTCCAGCGGCGGAACGCTGGTCGCTTTGCGCAGGGGCGCGCAGGCGCGGCTCCGGAGCGAAGCGAAATGTAAGGTCGGCGAATGCCGACCGCAACCGCAACAGTACCTCACGAGTAAAAGCGCTTGCGCCGGTCAAAATAAGCAATGCGTATTTTGACCGGCGCGTAAGCGCGTTGCCGCCTGACATCACCCTTACGGCCACCGAAAACCCTTGCAAAATTCTGCCGCCTTGCCGATCACACAACAACCTTGGAGTGCGGAGATTTATCTCTGCTTTCCAATCGCGCCCGGCTTTTACCGGTACGGCAGTCCAACTTGCTTAATCAGCCGAGGTTATGTGCGACTTGAAAGCGGAACTGAAATTCTGCACTCCCAAGGCGCTTCGCGCAGCTGGGGCGCTCTCGCACCTGCATGGTTGCGTCTGCAATTATAATCCGCTTCCGACGCCCCTCGCGGCGGCTCCGCGCTTCGAACCGGCTGCTCAAAGGCGCTTCGCTTCTTTGAGCAGCCACGCACTCCGCCGAGTGGTACTGCTGTATTGCGGCCGGCATCCGCCGACCTTACATTTCGCTTCGCTCCGGGGCCGCGCCTGCGCGTCCCTGCGCAAAGCGACCAGCGTTCCGCCGCTGGACCGCGTCCGGCAAGCTGCCGGTGGCGACGCCGCTGCGCGGCTTTACTTTTTTTGTTTTCTTATTGAAAATATTTTTTTTCGTGGCATGTTATGTGTATGGGAATTTTCAAACTTCATGCACCGTACGCCCCCGCCGGCGACCAGCCGCAGGCCATCGCGCAACTGCTCGACAACTTCAAGCGGCAGCAGCGCTATCAGACCCTGCTCGGCGTCACCGGTTCCGGCAAGACGTTCACTCTGGCCAACGCGATCGAAAAACTCGACCGCCCGGTCCTCGTACTTTCCCATAACAAGACCCTCGCGGCGCAGCTCTACAGCGAATTCAAGGCATTCTTCCCGGAAAACGCCGTCGAGTATTTCATCAGCTATTACGACTACTACCTGCCGGAATCCTACATTCCGCAGACCGATACCTACATCGCCAAAGACGCGTCGATCAACGAAAACATCGAGAAACTCCGTCTCTCCGCCACCGCCAGCCTCGTCGAACGGCGCGACGTGATCGTGGTCGCCAGCGTCTCCTGCATCTACGGGTTGGGTTCACCGGACGACTACGCCGATCTCTGCGTCCGCGTCGAAGTCGGCGACACCCTCGGCCGCGACGAAATCCTGCGCCGTCTGGTGGACATCCAGTACGGACGCAACGACATGTCCCCCGAAAAAGGAGAATTCCGTGTCCGCGGCGACGTGGTGGATGTGTACGAACCCCAGCGGGACGATTTCATCCGCATCTCCTTTTTCGGCGATGAGGTCGAATCCCTGGAACGGCGCGACGTCGTTTCCGGCAAAGTCAAGACCCGCCCCAAATTCGTGACGCTGTTTCCCTGTAAGCACTTCGTGCTGCCGCAGGAACGGATCAACGGCGCCGCCGACCGGATTCTCGCCGAAATGGCCGAACGAGTGGCGTGGTTCGAAAAGAACAACCTGCTGGTCGAGGCGCAGCGCCTCTATCAGCGCGTAACCTACGATATCGAAATGATGAAGGAGATCGGGTACTGCAGCGGGATCGAAAACTATTCGATGTACCTCTCCAACCGCCGCCCCGGCTCGCGTCCCTACTGTCTGTTCGACTTCTTCCCGCCGGACTTCCTGACGGTCATCGACGAATCCCACGTGACGCTGCCGCAGCTTCAGGCGATGTACAAGGCCGACCGCAACCGCAAAATGGTGCTGATCGACCACGGCTTCCGGCTGCCGACCGCGCTGGAAAACCGGCCGCTGCAGTTCGAAGAGTTCGAGCAGCTCACCGGCGATACAGTGTTCGTTTCGGCGACGCCGGGAGAATACGAGCTTAAGCACAGCAACAAGCCTGTGGAGCTGATCGTGCGGCCGACCGGCCTGCTGGACCCGGTCATCGAAGTGCGCCCGCTGGAAGGCCAGGTTGACGATGTGATCGGAGAAATCCGCCGCGCCACCGCCGCCGGAGAGCGGACTTTAGTCACCACCCTGACCAAGAAGAGTTCGGAGCGGCTGGCCGATTATCTGGCCGAACTCGGCGTAAAGGCCAGCTATCTGCACTCCGAACTCGATGCCCTGGAACGGGTGCGTGTGCTGAACAAGCTGCGGGACGGCGATTTCGACTGCGTGATCGGCATCAACCTGCTGCGTGAAGGCATCGACCTGCCGGAAGTCGCGCTGGTCGCTATTCTGGATGCGGATAAGGAGGGCTTCCTGCGCTCCGAGCGTTCTCTGGTGCAGACCGCCGGGCGGGCCGCCCGCAACAAGGACGGCCGGGTAATCCTCTACGCCGACAATCTGACCCCCAGCATGAAGGGACTGATCGACCAGACCAACGCCCGGCGCAAAAAGCAAATGGAGTACAACAAGCTCCACAACATTACTCCGGAAACCATCCGCAAGGGGCGCAGCCTGACCATCGGCGAAATCGTCTCGGCCGACAGCGACAAGCAAAAATCCAAACTCAGAATGCCGAAGCTCGCCGACACCATGTTCACCGATTCGACCGACCTCGGCTCACTCGGGCTTTCCGCCGCCGACCAGGAGGCGCTGATCGCGGAGCTGACCGGAGAGATGCTCGCCGCCGCCGAAGCCCTCGAATTCGAACGCGCCGCCGATCTCCGCGACCAGATCAAAGCCCTGCAGAAGAAATAACCCTTTCCAGCGCCCCGATATCATCGGAACAGAGTTCCCGGCGTATCTGCCCGAATACAGCCTCCGGCAATCCGTAGAGCTTCAGCCTGAGCAGCCGCTCCACGCATCGCAGCAGTAGCTGTGCGCCCCCTTGAGCAGAGTTCCGGTGCATCTCATGCAGATACATCCGAAAGACAAAAGACGCCGCACCAAACGGAGCGGCGTCTTCCGAAATAAATCCGACGGAATCGGATCAGCGGGCGTAGTATTCGATCACGCTCATGATCTTCACGCTGACCGGAATCTCTTCCAGCTGCGGAGCGCGGGTCAAAGTGGCCTTCAGGTTCTCGAGATCGACTTCCATATAAGCCGGAATCGTGGAGTTGCCCTTCTTGGCGATTTCAGCGATCGCCGGCGACTTGGCCGCGTCGATCGAGATGACCTGGCCTTCCTTGACCAGACAGCTGCTGCGGTCGATCCGCTTGCCGTCGACCAGGATGTGACCGTGGTTCACGAACTGCTTGGCCGCGAAGATGGTCGGCGCAAAGCCGGCGCGGAACACCATCGCATCCAGACGCTGTTCGAGGCTGCGGAACAGCTTTTCGTGGGTCTGGCCGGTACCGGCCTTCGCCTTGGCGTAAGCGATCTGGAGCTGTTTCTCGCTGATCGCATAGTAGTTCTTGAGTTTCTGCTTCTCCATCAGCAGCTCGCCGTAGGTGGAGAGCTTGACGCGACGGCCCTTGCCGTGCGGTCCCGCGGCATACGGGCGCTTGACGCTCGGACATTTCGGATCACCCCAGATGCACTGGCCGATCCGGCGACAGAATTTGTGCTTCGCTCGACTTGCGGTTGGCATAACCAATCCCTTTCTTTAAACAATGATGCTTACTGCCTGAAGCCGGGTGTCAAGCCTTCAATAAAATTGGGGCCCGGCTCCAGAATGAATACAGGTCTTTAAAATACTCCGTAACTCTGGTTTTGTCAAGCCGATACTGATACAAAACCGCATAAAAAAGCCCTCTCCTGATCAGGAGAGGGCCTGAACGATGCCGGAATCAGCGATTGCGGCCGAATTCCGGGATTCCGCGCGAACGGGTTTCGTTCGGGAAGAACGCGGAGCCGTCCGGCTTCACCAGCCGGCAGGTCAGGAACACCAGCAGATTACGCTTCTGGGAATCAGTGTACTTCGACTGGAAAAGCCGCCCGACGATCGGCAGGTCGCCGAGCACCGGAATCTTGTCATTGACAATCTCCACCTTATCCTGCGCCACGCCGCCGAGCACGACCGTTTCGCCGTCATATACGGTGATGTCGGTTTCAATGCTGCGTTTGTCGAAGATCGGCATCTGATAGTATTCACCGTCGGTATTGCCGTCGGAGTCATAAGTACGGGCGTCGAAGATCATCCAGCCCGAAAGCGTCTGGACCGGCAGCAGCACATGCGCCGTAATCGTGCGGCGTTCCTTATCAATTTCCGGCTGAATGTCGAACACAATACCCAATTTGGTCGGCTCGGATTCAAAGTTCGGCTGGGGATCGGCGGAAATGCCGCGCCAGTAGGAGGTTCCCTCATTGGAACCGTCGCCGGAACCGCCGGTGTTGTTGTTCGGCAAATCCACAATTTCCCAGTCCTCCGGGAAATAACGCTCCGTCACCATCTCGATATGCGCCGGCTGTCCCGGAAGAGTCGTAACCCGGGGCGCCCCCAGCACATCCATGCTGTCGGCCTGATTCAAGGCGAACAGGTTCGCCACAATGGCAGTACCATCCGCATTCTGCCAGACATAGCTGAAAGTCGAATTATAAGTCGGATTGCCGGTGCTGGAATCGCCGCTGCTGTTGGTCTCATCCCGGTAATAACGCAACAGTTCGTTGGAATTCGGCCCGAATTTGACATCCCGGGGATACTTGCCGTTCTCCATCACGTTGGCCTTGGCGCCGCCATTGACCGTCAATTGATAATTGAACGCCAGCTCCTTCAGGTCATCCTGGGAAATTTCAATGAACTTGCAGAGAATCTGCACCATCGGTTCCTGCTGGTCAAGCAGTTCGTGAATCACAGTATCGATTTTCTGAAGGTTGTCGACCGTGTTGTAGACAATCAAACGGGTGATTTTCGGGTCGTAAACGATCTTGGAGCCGGTCGGGAATTCGACACCGTTACCGATGAAATAGTTTTTCAGCTCCTGCTCATTGTTGGGATCGTCGACCGGCGAACGGTCGAGCGGAAAAAGCCGGGTTTCCATATCGTCGATCGCCACACTCTGCGGAGCGATCACCACCGCGTATTTCTCAACCCGGTAGCGGAGCTTGGCCGTATCGCAAAGCCGCTTGATCGCGTCCATCAGGGTCTGATTCTGAATCAACAGCGAAATCCGCTGCTCATTATCGATCGGCAGGCCGTTTTCATCCAGCAACGGTTCCGCGCCGTCAGCCGCCGGCACCGGAGCCGGCTGGGGACGCATTTGCGGAGGCATGCCGGGACCGCCCATTCCCATGCCATCCGGCCCACCCATCATATCATTCTGGGCATTCAGCTTGGCATACAACGCCGCCGCGGAGCCATCGTCACGCCGCAGGAAGATATTGACTCCGACCTGTTCCGGATCCTGCTGGCGACTCTGCTCACGGAGGTTTTTGATCGCGGCGGAGATCGTCACATCCTCAAAGTCGATCCGCGGAATCCGAATCGAATCCAGCTTCTTCTGAAGCGCACTGACCTCCCGTTCCTCCTTGACTTTAGGCTCGACTCCCAGCATGTTGACCGCATCCGCGCTGTTGCTTTCCGGCACAACCGGAATCGCGAACTTCCATTCCGTTTCCGCAATCAGTTTGCGATGCTCGTTCGCATAGCGCGCCAAACCGGCTTTATCGATCCGCCAGTAGGTCGCCTTGATGTTCTGAATCGCATCCGCATTATACGGATCAATCAGCAGGACATTGTCGAATTTGCGAAGCGCACGGGTATACTCCCCTGCGGCCACCAGCTGGCGCCCCTGCTCCATCAATACCTGTATCTGGTATTCCTGATTTTTCTGATTCGGCAGCAGGGTTTCCACACGGGCTTCCGGATTGGCGGCAAGATGAGCCTGACGCTTCTCATAAAGATCAATCCGGGACTGCAGCTTTCCCTTTAATTCCGGACAATACTTCAGGGCTTCTTTGCAAATCCGGATCGCCTCTTCAAAATCGCGCAGAGCTGCCCGCTCCTCCGCCTTGCTCATCGCCTCCTCCGCCATATATTTATAGCAGGTGACGACCTGGGACCGACACATTTCCGCACGCTTCTGGAACTCGGGAGAAGGAAAGCTCTCAAAGATCTTGATTGCAGCCAGATATTTATCCCGCGCTTCCAGATATTTACTGTCGATCAGCAGCTTGTTGGCCTCTGAAACCAGACGGCCCGCCCGGATTTCATTCTCCTGCTTTCCCTGATCGATTCTGCTGATATCCACGCGCATATCCGGGGAAATCGTCGCCGGCGCTTTCTCTGCGGCCAATACCGGCGTCAAACCTACGCCCAGCGCAAAAGCCAACCCCCATAATTTCTTTTCACGATTCAACATATTTTTATGCCTCCGGCGTTAATTAGCGGTTGAAATCCGGCGCGCCCAACGCTCTGTTCCGACGGATCGGCACACCGTCGTTGCCGACCAGACGGGTCGTCACAAACAAAAGCAGGTTATTGCGCGTTATGTTTTCGGATTGCGACTGGAAGAACCGCCCCACCAGAGGAAGATCTCCGAGAATCGGCCACTTATCCGTACGGGTCGTGGTTGTTGCGTCGATCATGCCGCCCAGTACAATCGTTTCTCCGTCATACACATTCACGTTCACCTTTACGTTCCGGCGCGAAATGATCGGCTTCCAGACGTTGAACCGGTCGGTGGTCGGAGTCTGTTTCAAAGTCGTCCCTCCGATCAGTTCACCGGCGGAGTTGGTGGCGGGCACATACTCGGAAAGAACACCCTTCACCTCAATATTGTACTCGTCGCGTCCGATATAGTTCGTCACGGTCGGATTGACTTCCAGAGTGATCGTATAGTTGTCGGCATTCACCTTCGGCGTCACGTCGAAGATAATACCGATATCGGTTTCATCTCCGAAAGAGGGCACCGGCGCCGTGATCGTGTAGTTGCCGTCGTCGTCTTCAATCTCGTAAGCATCCCAGTCTTCCGGGAATTGATAGCTCTTCACCATCCGGACCGAGGCCATCCGGTCATTTGAGGTCATCACCTTGGGAGCCGCCAGCGTCTCCGTCCTGGTATTGCGACTCAAGGCATTGATCGTCAGCGAGATATTCAACGGCACATCCGAACCGAACGGATGGACATTCCCGAACAGCGAGGGAAAGAAATTCCAGCCGTCGATCAAAGCGGTATTGACACCGGTAATGCCTTTGCGCACCGTCCGCGTCGCCGGATTCGACTGTCCTCCCCCCTGCCCGAACAGCCAGCCGCTGACCATATTGCCGGAAGCATCCGTCTTCACACTGCCGATCGCGCTCATCGACCAGTCGAAACCAAGCTCCTGAAGGTCTTCTTCGCTTACTTCGATGCCTTTGATCTCCACCATGATCAACGGTTTCTCAATTGCGTCAAGCTGGCGGATCAACTCATCCAGCCGCCTCAGATTCTCCGGAGTGTTCTTCACGCTCAGGCGGCCGGAACGTTTGTCATAACTGATCGAAGAACCGTCGAAAAACATCACGCCGCGATCTCCGAAGTACTTTTTCAGAGCCGCTTCCGTAACGCGCTTGCGGACCTGTCCCGCCGAAGCATCCGTCAAAAAGGTCTTGGCATCCGTCGCGCCTCCTGCCACGCCCAATTCAGCGCCGGCACCACCGCCGCCGCCGGCGGCTCCCGCCGGAGCGCCGCCCATCGGGCCGCCGCCCATATCCATACCGTCACCGGCCGCATCCGCGCCGTCGGTGATGCTGGAAATCAAATCTCCGCGAATCTGGAAATTCCGCACCTGCATTTCGTCGACTTCCGGCCCGATAAAAACATTGTCCCCGTCGATCCGGTACTTCAATCCGGTATCCTGACAGATGTAGCGCAGCACCTCGCTCATCGGAATCCGCGTGAAATTCATCGTAACCCGGCCGAGCTGCTCGATCGTTTTGGAATTCATACCGGTCGCAATATTCACTCCCTCCTTATCCGGATCGAAGGTTTTGCTCCGGTTATTCAGGAAACGGATCACCGCCATGATATCGGCGTCGTCAAATGCGATGGTCGGAAAAACAATCCGTTCCATCTTCGCATAAACCCCCTGATTGGAGGCCTGTTTCTGAATCGAATCGCTCGGTCCCTGCGAAAGCGTTGCGGAGAAAACCGGCTCAGCCCACGACCAATCCGAGTACGCAACCATGCCGGCGGTATCCGCTTCGTGGCGCGCCAACCCATAAGAGTAGAGCTGCCGATAAATCTTATTCAGCAGAGCGATCGCATCGACATCGTAGGGATCGATCAGGAACACCTGTTCCGCGCGGTTGCGGGCTTCATCAAATTTATTGTTGTCATAGAAAACCTGGGCTTCCCGAAGCAAAAGGCTGATTTTCGCTTTGTCGCTGGCATGGGAAGGAGCCGCCGTTTCCAGAGAAACATCGCGCTGCACTTCGGCATTGCGCCGTTTCTTCTGAAACTCTTCGATCATCGCCTCCGCCTTCGCCTGCAGAGCCGGATCAACAGTCCGAATCTCGGTGGCAAACGCCAGCGCATCATTATACCGCTTGTCCGACATCGCGGAATAAGCACGGGCAATCAAATTGTCCGCCCAGGCGCGCCGCGTTTCCGCCAGCTCCCTGCCGAACGTTTCACGACGGGTATCGGCAAGAGATCCTTCCAGACCGTTCAGGCTCTCCATGATCTGCTCATAGAGTTCAACCGCCTCTTTGAACTTTTCCTCACTGCGGAATTTCCGGGCCTTGCCCAGTAACTCATCCTGAAGGGCAAACTGCTTATCGGCCGTCGAAATCTTCTGCTCGGTCAAAGGATTGGCCTCAGCCCCCCAAGTCACTGGCGACAAATCCGGCCGCTCCCCGGCACCCCACTCACCGGGAACACCGGAAACAGCAACCACCAGACAGATCGCGAACACTCCACTCGATAAAATATAAACGAAGGAGATATCCATGCAAAATTCTACC
>ENA-UOJS01001786-UOJS01001786.1-human-gut-metagenome-genome-assembly--contig:-C74-NODE-1786-length-16546-cov-8.971924_pt1 | contig 16546 bp, 17 predicted proteins | sample MGYA00242355_ERZ723902 | MGnify/ENA metagenome assembly ERZ723902 | reverse complement strand
AATCGGGCGGAATAGGGAGTATTGCAAGCGGCAGCGCTGCAAGACGACCATATTCTAACCAGCGTTCTGCTGAGCGTAAGCGAAGCTGAGGGGGAATAACTCGCGGCATTCGGCTGTTTTTAGCCGCACCCCTTTCGGCACTTCGTGCCACTTTCCCCATAAACGGGGACAGCTTTTGGTAGGTGGTAGCACCAAAAGGCTCCCCGAACGGGGTTCGGAGTTGAGCGCGCCCAGTGGGCGAATAAGCGAAACGGAGAACGGGCAGGAACAGGGAGAATTACGAACGGCAGTGAGTAAGGCGACCTTGTTCCAACCTGGGCTCGGTTTAGCTATTGACTGAGGGGTTGACGGTAAACAGCGGCAGCCGGGGGCAAAAAGAAAGAGACTGCCGAAGCAGTCTCTTTTAGCATCACAATAAGTGAATAACTTATTTGACTTCGATGGTTGCGCCGACTTCCTTGAACATGGCGACGATCTTCTCGCACTCTTCCTTGGGCAGGCCTTCCTTGATGGGCTTGGGAGCGTTGTCTACCAGGTCCTTGGCTTCCTTCAGGCCCAGACCGGTCAGCTCGCGGACGGTCTTGATGACCTTGATCTTCTCGGAACCGACGTCCTTCAGTATGCAGTCGAACTCGGTCTTTTCTTCAACTTCGGCGGCGGGACCGGCGGCGGGGCCGGCAACGGCGACGGCGGCGGTGGCGGATACGCCAAATTCCTCTTCAAGAGCCTTTACCAGGTCGGCCAGCTCAAGAACGGTCATAGCTTTGATATCAGCAATAAGCTGCTCTTTATTCATTATCTTGTTCCTCCTGTGTTATTCTTTGTTCTAACTTGGGATAAATTATTCCGCTGCTTCAGCGGGTGCTGCATCGGAGCCGCTCTTCTGCTCCTGAATCTGGCCAAGAACGATAGCCAGCTTGGAAATGGGGCTCATCATGCTGCCAAGCAGCCTTGCGATAAGCTGCTCTCTGCTGGGCAGATCTGCCAGGGTGTTCATGCCGGCTGCGTCGGTGACTACGCCGTTTATGATACCGCCCTTTATCTCGCACTTCTTCAGCTTCTTGACGGTGTCCTTCAGTATACGCGCGGGCGCTACTGCATCGTCATAACCGAACGCGAAAGCAGAGGGTCCCTTCAGATAGTTGTGGAAGCTTTCGTCCACTCCGTTTGCCTGGGCTGCGCGGTTGACGATGTGGTTCTTCAGAACGACATATTCAACGCCGGCCTTGCGCATTTCGCTGCGCAGGTTGGTTACCTCCTCAACGGTCAGTCCGCGATAGTCGAACACTACAACAGACTGAGCCTTTTCGAGCTTTTCACGGATCTCTTCGACCTGTTTCGCTTTAACCTCGATATTTGCGGGGTTTGCCATTGGTTTCACCTCCTTACAAAATGAAAATCCTTTGCCTAAGACAAAGGATGAGAGCTTGCTGAATAAGCTTGCATTCACCTCGGCAGGAAATTAAGTCCGCATGGGACGCCTGCTGTCTTCGGCCTGTATTTTGATTTCCACGGGGCAGTATACTATACCGCCCCGCGGTTGTCAACGGATTTTTTGAGATTTCCTCTATATTTTTTATAGAGAAGCTTCATTCCGGCTCAGGCGATTCATTCGCCTGAACGGATGAGTTCCGTTAGGAACTCTTAGAACTTCATGCTGTTGAACTTGACGCCGGGGCCCATGGTGGTGGAAAGCACCAGGCTCTTTATGTAGGTGCCCTTAGCGGCGGCCGGCTTGGCCTTGATAACGGCATCCATCAGGGTGTTCAGGTTCTCCTGCAGCTTGTCTACGCCGAAGGAAACCTTGCCCACGGGAACGTGAACGATGGAGGTCTTGTCTACGCGATATTCAACCTTACCGGCTTTGATATCGTTGATGGCCTTGGTCACGTCCATGGTAACGGTGCCGCTCTTGGGGTTAGGCATCAAGCCCTTGGGTCCCAGTATACGAGCTATACGGCCGATGGTGCCCATCATGTCCGGAGTAGCTACGCAAACATCGAATCCAAACCAGTTCTCGGTCTGGATCTTCTTTACCAGGTCATCGTCGCCCACGAAATCGGCGCCGGCGGCCTCGGCTTCCTTAGCCTTGTCGCCCTTGGCGAAAACCAACACGCGGACGGTCTTGCCGGTACCGTGAGGCAGAACCACGGCGCCGCGGACCTGCTGGTCGGCGTGGCGGGGATCTACGCCCAGACGGATAGAGGCTTCGACGGTCTCGTCAAACTTGGCCTTGGCGGTGGAGAGCACCGTCTCAATGCCTTCGCGGGGATCGTAAAGCTTCTGCTTTTCGATCAGCTTTATGCTGTCTTGATACTTCTTGCCATGCTTCATATTCTATATTCCTTCCTGTGGTAATAACGGCTTATGCCTCCCACATCTCCTTTAGGCTTGTTCAGTCCTCAACCGTGATACCCATGCTGCGGGCGGTGCCGGCTACCATGCTCATGGCGGCTTCCACGCTGGCGGCGTTAAGGTCGGGCATCTTGATGGTGGCGATCTCCCTTACCTGATCCTTGGTCAGCTTGGCAACCTTCTGGGTGTTGGGGCGGCCGGAAGCGGACTGCAGGCCGCAAGCCTTCTTGATAAGAACGGCCGCGGGGGGAGTCTTGGTCACAAAGGTGTAGGAACGATCCTGGTACACCGTGATGACGACAGGGATAATCATGCCGGCGTCCTTGGCGGTGCGCTCGTTGAACTCCTTACAGAAGCCCATTATGTTCAGCTGATGCTGACCGAGGGCGGGGCCTACGGGCGGTGCGGGCGTTGCTTTGCCGGCGGGGATCTGAAGCTTCACAAAGCCTGTGATCTTCTTTGCCATTTGAATTTCCTCCTAAAAATAATGTGGTGCGAGCGGCCTCTCCCGCTTTTTCGGGCGGCCTCCCACTTTATGACAGCCTCCCCTTATAAGAAGGCGCATAAATCATGCCTTAGGCGCAGAGTTGCCCCTGCGCTTTTATTTTGCCCTTTATCAGAGCTTCTGCACCTGGATATAATCCAGTTCCACCGGTGTGTCGCGGTTGAATATGGATACGGTCAGCTTTACCTTCTGCCGTTCCGGATCCAGCGCTTCCACCGTGCCTATGAAGTTTTCCAGCGGACCGCTTACCACGCGCACGCTCTCGCCAACGGAAAGGTCCAGCTCGATGGGGATATACTCCACGCCAAGCTTTGTAACTTCTTCATCGGTAAGGGGCACGGGCTTTGATCCCGGGCCTACGAAGCCCGTAACGCCGCGGGTGTTGCGCACAACGTACCAGGTTTTGTCGTTCATGATCATCTTGATCATAACGTAGCCGGGCAGCATCTTGCGGGTTACCACCTTGCGCTTGCCGTCCTTCATTTCAACTACCTCTTCGGTGGGGTAGCTTATCTCTAAAATCATGTCCTGAAGGCCGCGGTTTTCAACCGTTTTCTCCAGGTCCTCCTTGACCTTGTTCTCGTAGCCCGAATAGGTATGGGCAACGTACCACTTGGCTTCTTCGGCCATGATACTTGCTCCCTAAATTACATCAGGCCCAGCAGCGCGTCCGCAAGGGCGGAAGCATCGCTGCTTTTGCCTGCCAGGCTACCAAGAAGCGTGAAGCCCTGACCGAACAGAAAATCAAGCACGCCTATAACAACGGCGAAAAGCACTATGAACGCAAGCACGGTTGCGGTGTACTTGGCAAGGTCTTTGCCGGTGGGCCACGTAAGCTTTTTCAGTTCGCCAACAACGTCCTTAAAATAACGGCCGATACGCGCGAACAGGTTGGGCTTCTTCTCCTTTTTGGCGGTTTTTACATCGTTTGCCATTTTTATGTTCCTGTCCTTTCGGGCTTACTTAGCTTCCCTGTGAATGGTGTGCTTGCGGCAGAAACGGCAGTACTTGGAAAACTCGATCCTGTCGGGGTCGTTCTTCTTGTTCTTAAAAGTGTTGTAGTTACGCTGCTTGCATTCGGTGCAGGCCAAGGTGACTTTTACGCGCATAGTGGTTATTAGCTCCTCTCAATTTATGCCCTGTCCCAACGCGGGATAAGGCCAATAAAATCCGTTTGTTCGGCCGATACCGAACCTAAATAAACCCCCCAGTCGGGGGTTGCTTAGTTAATGTACCACACCTTTAGGCGCTTGTCAACTCAAAAAACGCTTTTAATGCGCAATTTATTCAGATATTCTCGGCTCTTGCGCCCATGCCGCGCCCCGCGGCACAATATGTTGTGCAGGGGAAGTTACCGCTGCCAAGCGTGAAGGTGCTGCTTACTGTACGGCGAAAATTCAATACAGCTTATCGCTTATGTTTTCTATACTATCGGGATACGATATCACCGCGCCCGTGTCCGCGCTCCAGCCCTTGCGCCCGTCCCCCATGTCCTCGAACAGGCAGATTATTACTTCATCCGCGGTTTTGCTCATGCGCATGTAGCCCACGAACTCAAGGCTTTCGCCGCTCCTGTACGTCAGCGCGCCGTAGCCCTTATCCTCCGCGCTGAAAACAACGTTCAGCAGCTCCCCCGCCGTTACCGGCAGGCAGTCTATTTCAACCTTCCCCGCGAACGAATCCCCGCCGAAAAGGCTGCTTTTATATGTGCCGCTTATGGTGAGCGCGGTCTGCCTGCGCTCGGCGGGGCTGCCGTTCTGCACAAGCGTTGCGTCAACGCGGCGCTCTATGCCGCACTCCTTCGGCAAGGCAAGGTACACAAACGCCAAAATCAGCGCCGCGGCCAATATGATGAATAGTGTTTTGAGATGTGTTCTTTTGCGTTCGTTCATATTTTTCCCCATACCCACCCTTTCCGTCATGCGGTCGGCGGATGCTATTCTTCATCCTGCTGATTCTTTTCCTTTGTATACAAGCAAACGCAGCGGATGCCGCCGGCAAAACTTAGCAGCCCGGAAAGATAGAGAATAGGAGCTTGGTTTACAGCGCCTGAAATGAAAGCGAGCATGGCGGTTGCAAAAGACAACATTGCCGGAACCAACCAAGAAATACGGTTACGTTTTTTCACGGCATATGCCTCCTTTCGATTTCTTCGTATTTAACGTTTCCGCTTTAACGTTTCCGCTTCAATGCAGCCGCGCCGAGCATTGCGCCGCATATGAGCAATGCCGCCGCAAGCGGAATTATTGCGCCGCCTCCGGCCTGCGGCATGGCAGCGGGCGATTCGCCGCCCAATTGGGATAGCCTTTCGGCAGCCGTAACGCACAGGGGAAGCCCGCTGAGCGCGGCGTCGGCTTGAACAAAGGCTGCGGCGGCATGGTCGGCGGGGATTATGCCTACATCCACGGCATTATTCATATCGTTTATTCCAACGTAGGAAAGCCCGTAGCCCTTCTCCTTCAGCAGTGCGGATGCGGTATCGTGCGCCGCAAGCAGCTCATTATAGGAATACTTCGCCGTTTTGAATTTTACGTCGTCGCGGTAGGCCGCGCTTATGTGCGCAAGCATTTTGTCCCGCGCCGCGCCAAGCTTTGCGGCGGTGTCCGCATGGCGCTCCGTAAGCAGTACGCACAGCTTATCGCCATCCGAGGTATCAACGTATGCGCCCGCGTATTCGTCGGGATATTTGCCGTTGAACCCCGCAAGCAGCTCGTTATATGCGGCGTTGGCGTCGCGCACGCCTTCCGCAAGGGCGGGTACGGCAACGGCCATGCACAGCGCAAGCATCAGCGCCGCAATTACAATTTTTTTCATATTTAGTCCTCCTGTTCCTTTATTCCGTCCTTTAACTCATCTCCCGTCCTCATTCTATGATTATTTTAGCATGAAAAGGCGGGGCTTTCAATAGAAAAGTCCCGCCTTTAAGCCATTTCTCCCCATACCCACCCTTTCCGCCGCGCGGTCGGCGCCCGGTGATGCCGGGTGCATTTGTGCGGGGTATATTGTGCGCTGTTACGGGCGTTTGTGTAAAGGTAGCGTCGCGCCCCGACCCGCTATGTATCAGCGCCGGCTCATTCTCAGCCGGCAGAGATAGCGCCCGCCCCGCGCGGCGGAAAAACCGATTATTGTAAATTATTTGCGCCTATATAAGCATTGTGTTCCAGTTCAGCTTCTGTATCGCCGCGTCAAGCTGCCTGAGCTCCTTCGACTTCGCATCCACCGTTTTCTGCATGGCCGTAACGTCCACGGTGGGAAGAATCTTTATCTCCGTTTTGGAATAGCGGTCTATGCGCTGGCTCGCCTGCCGCAAAAAGTCCCGCATTATGCTCAGCTCAAGCGAAAGCGTGTCCCGCCGGGCAAGCAGCGCCGTAAGCGTCTGCCCGTCAAGCACGGTTGCCGCGTTGGTCAGGTTTATGCGGCGGATGAGCGTTTCATATGCTTCGCATTCCGCGCTGAGCAGCTCAATAAGCCTGAGCGGATCCTCCGCGGGCGTTTCACCCTCCTGCACCTTGGCATTGTCGTTCAGGCGGGAATGCAGCTGCGATATCCGCGTTTTTATATCCGCGCGCATCTGCAAAGCCTCCGCAAGGGATATTTCTTCGTTTACGGTATTTATATCCATATAGCTCCCCCATATAAGTTGATATTTATATTATATCACATAAATTAGGCTTTTGCCGCAACTTTATGGGGCTTGACAGGAATGCGCGCGGGATGTTATCATATGCCTAACAAAAGAATATATGCCTTATCAAGAGTGGTTGAGGGACGGGCCCTGTGAAACCCGGCAACCTGCGTGCGCGCAAGGTGCCAATTCCCGCGGCATTAGCCGAAAGATGAGCGATGGAATCTTCGTCTCGTTTTTCGCGGGGCGTTTTATTTTGCCAAAAAGCAAAACGGGCGCATCCCGCGGAGCAGCCGCGTTTTGATGGGCAGACTATATGAAACGGAGGTTCATTTTTTATGAAAAAGCTTTTTACGTCTGAATCGGTGACCGAGGGACATCCCGATAAGGTCTGCGATATTATAAGCGACAGCGTGCTCGATGCGCATCTTGCCGTTGACCCGTATTCCCGCGTGGCGTGCGAATGCGCGGCAACGACCGGCCTGGTGCTGGTGATGGGCGAAATAACGTCCAAGGCGCAGGTGGACATAGCGTCCCTTGTGCGCTCCACCGTGAACGAAATAGGCTATACGGATAATTCCACCGGCTTTTCGGGCGACAGCTGCGCGGTGCTGGTATCGCTGGATAAGCAGTCGGGCGATATTGCCATGGGCGTGGATAAATCGCTTGAGGCGAAGGAAAGCGGCGCGGAGGATATGGCCACCGGCGCGGGGGATCAGGGCATGATGTTCGGCTATGCCACCGATGAAACGGAAGAGTATATGCCCCTGCCCATATATCTGGCCCATGCGCTTACCCGCAGGCTGGCGGCGTACCGCAAGGGCGGCGCGGACTTCATAAAGCCGGACGGCAAGGCGCAGGTGAGCGTTGTTTACGAAAACGGCACGCCCGTGAGCGTGGACACCGTGCTCGTTTCCACGCAGCACAGCGCGGACGCAACGCAGGCCATGCTGAAGGACGCCATTTATAGCGAGGTTATAAAACCCGTTATCCCCAAGGCTCTGCTTGCGAGCGACGCGCGCATTCTGGTCAACCCCACCGGGCGCTTTGTTATAGGCGGGCCGCATGGCGACAGCGGCCTGACCGGACGCAAGATAATTGTTGATACATACGGCGGCTTTGCGCGCCACGGCGGCGGAGCCTTCAGCGGCAAGGACCCCACAAAGGTTGACCGCAGCGCAGCCTATGCCGCGCGCTACATTGCCAAGAATATAGTTGCCGCGGGCCTTGCCAAGCGCTGCGAATTGCAGCTGGCTTACGCGATAGGCGTGGCGGAGCCCGTATCCGTATTTATAGACACGTTCGGCACCGGTACGGTGGACGAGGATAAGCTGCTTGCCGCCGTGCGCCGCAGCTTTGATTTAAGGCCGGAGGCCATAATACGCGCGCTCGATCTCCGCCGGCCCATATACCGCCGCACCGCGTCCTACGGCCACTTTGGCGATCCTGCCATGCCGTGGGAGCAGCTTGACCTTGCCGAAAAGCTGAAGGCCGCGCTGTAAGCCGCCCATTGCCGGGCGCGCATGAATATATTTTTGCACGCTCGGCAAAAAACTGTTGACACAAATATGTACCATTGTGTATAATAACCCTTGCCGTGAGATTTATGTGCTCGGTTCGTCTAGTGGCCTAGGACACCGCCCTCTCACGGCGGGAACAGGGGTTCGACTCCCCTACCGGGTACCAAAAAAGCTCCCAATTCGGGAGCTTTTTTCTTATGCTGTTAATAGTGGGGACGGAAGGTGCGATTGGAAGGAAGACTGCCTTCTTTATAGCGAATACAAAAAGATACAGCCCGGTTTCGGCTGCATCTTTTTGTGTAAACGTTTTAGTCTTGCCCTATCACCACGTCTGCGCCCATTTTTTCGAGCAGGGTAAGGTTCTGTTGAGATGTTCCCTTGTAATCCTCTATGCCGAAGGCTTCGGCATAGGTGGCGCGGTTTTTAAGCGAGGGATCGATGCCGTGCATCACGCAGGCATCAACTATTGAATCCCCGCTGTATCCCGCAAGCAGTGTGGTCAAATCATCCTTCGCGGGGTCCGGCGTTTGCAGGTTTTCAAGATAGGCTGCCGCCATTTTCTCTTCACCGGCTTCGTCGGTCGCCTGCGTTGAATAGAATTCAAGCGTAACGTCCTTGGGCAGTATGCCGCCCTCGGTTTTGGTAATCATCTCCAGCCGCTGCAGCGCGTTTCCGCCTTCTTCCGCAATAAGCTGCCATGTGAGCTCAAGCACCGTATTGCCATTGCCGTCGGTTATATGCACGCCGTCCGCATCGGCTGCGAACGTGCCGCTGAGCGTCTGCTTTTCCGTGCTGCCGTCCTGCTTTGCGTAGGCGGTTATGGTAAGGCCGCTGCCGTCTATGCGCAGGCTGTATAGCTCGCTTTCGGCGCATGCCATCCAAACGTGGCCGTTTTGCAGTTCGCTCACAAGCGCGCCTATATCCTCAACAGTAACGACCTGCTTGGCGGTTTCGGCAGGCTGGTTCTCGTCTTGCGTACCCACGGTTACTTTAACGCTGCATCCTGTCAGCAGCAGCGCCGCCAGCAGGGCGGCAATGATTTTTACGGTTTTCATTGGTTTGCAGTCTCCTGTTCATAATAAAATTTGCTTATTGAGCCGACGTACCTTGCGATGTAAATGCTGTACAGCGCGCTGTCGGATTTACTGAAAAGGAAAGTTATTTGGCGTTCATCGCCGTATGGCACAACGGTAATAGTGTTATCGTCCTCGGTATACTCAAGCTCCGCGGCATTCAGCGCAGTTATAACATCCGAATATGATTCGTCCATCTGCGCCAAAACATTGCCGTTATAAAGCAGCTTCAGCCCGTCCGCACGGATACTGCCGGACATACCGGTGTCGTCGAACGATGCGCGCACTATGCCGTACTGCGGCAGTATTGCATTGGGCGTATAATTTACCGCTTCAACGACCGCCGTTGTGCGCACGTCAAGGCGAAGATATATTTCGGCATATGAATTGGCGGGGATATAGTCCGGCTGGCGTTCTATCGTCCAGCCCGCGTCAACCATATCCTGTACGGTCATTGAAAGCTTTGCCGAAAGAACGGTCGATTCCACGGCAAAGTCCGGCAGGGTATATGCGTTGATGAACTCCGAGTCGTCATATTCGGCGGGGACGGCGGAGGAGACATTAGAAGTATCGTCCCAGCAGTCCTTTGACATATCCAGCAGTATATGGATTCCGGAAACGGGATTATTATCCTGATTGTAGAACCTAACGTCTGCATACGGCGTTTCAAGCTTCAGGTAGCTGCCGTCCTTTTTGGCGGAGGGGTAGGCTGTTTTGGCGTCTTCCGCTGAGGATGCGCCAAGGGTTATGCCATTTGCCGTTTTGAATTCGTTGCCGTTTGCGCCAAGATAGTTGTCGTTGAGTATATGCTCAACGGCGGAAACCGCCGTTATGGTGCAGGCGGAAGCGGGCTGCTCGTTAAGCGTGGTGTTGGAAAGCCTCAGCTCTATCTTGCCGTATTCGTTCATGAGCATAACGCTTGATTTGCTGCCGCCGGCTTCTATTGTGGCTGTATCATACTGAGCATCCTCAAACACCCAGCCTTTGTCAAGCAGCGCTTGCACGGGCGCGGGCAGCTCAAGCGTTACGCCGTTGAGCGTGAACGTGCGCAGGGAGGCGGTTTCCTCCAAGCTTGCGGACATCATACCGATGGACACATTTGTGTTCACATTGCCAAACGCCGCTATTGCCACGGCGGCTATTATCACTACCGCCGCAACGGCCGCGATTATTATAATGTCCTTTTTGTTGGCAGGCTTCTTTGAAACGGGTTTGCCTTCGGGCTTCTTTTTAGCCGCGGGCTTTTCCGCGCTTTCGGCGGGTTCGGCCTTTGCTGTTTTCAGCTTTGTCTTTGCGGCGGGCGCGCTCGGCTGCGCCGCAGGCTTGGGCGCTTTATGCTCCTTTGCGGCGTTGGGCGTATATATGGTGGTGGTGTCCGCAAGCACGGTTTGGTCGTCCACGATTACGCCGCGTTCCTGCGCAGGTGCGATCTCGCGCGTGTCCGGCGCAAGTTCGGCATTGTCTGGATCTTCCATCGCCGTTTTCAGATCGGCAAGGAATGATGCCACGTCCTGATAGCGGTCCGCCTGCCGCACGGCAAGGCCCTTTATTATAACGTTGCTTATGGCTATGGGGCAGGCCGCATCGGCAGCGGCGGGGGAAGGCAGCCTGTCGCGATACATGCGCTCCATGGCGTCGTCCGGCGTTGCGCCCACTATGCACTTATAAAGCGTTGCCGCAAGCGCGTATACGTCCGTCCACGGGCCCTGGCGGCCCTTGCTGCGGTATTGCTCCTCCGGCGCGTAGCCCGGCTTTAATATTACGGAAAGGCTCTTTATATCCGTTTGCGAAATTTCCCTTGCCGCGCCGAAGTCCAGCAGCTTTGTGCTGCCGTCCTCCATTACCATTATGTTGTCCGGGCTTATGTCGCGGTGTATTATCCCCTCCGCATGAACGTGCTGCAAGGACGTCATAACGGGCATAAGCAGCTTAACGGCGTCCTCCGGTGCAAGGCGGCCCTTTTGCTCAAGATAGGTTTTCAGGTCAACGCCGTTCAGAAAGTCCATTATTATATATGCCGTGCCGTTTTCTTCGCAGAAATCGCGCACGCCCACTATGCCGGCTTCCCCGTAAAACTGCGCCAGTACGCGGGCTTCGTTCAAAAACTTTTCCCTGTTCTTTTCAAATGTGTCCCTGTGGGTGCCAAGCGTTGCAAATACGTTGGGCGATGCGTCGTGGTTGCGATTGACGTAGCCGGACATATAGAATTCCTTTATGGCTACCTTCAAATTCAGCACCGTGTCTATGCCTATATAGGTTATGCCGAAGCCGCCTTCGCCAAGCACGCGGCCTATTTTGTAGCGCTGCTTCACAAGCGTGCCCGGCACAAGATGGTGCGGCATTACGGTATAGCCGTTAATGTCAAAGCCGCACTTTGCGCATACGCCGTTTTCAAATTCCGTATCCCGCAAACAGCCCGGGCAGAATTGTACATTATGCATAAGTTATATCTCCCTGTAAGTTATTGCTGCTATCGTTTATCCCTGTCCACAAATTCCAATGCCGCAACGGCTATTATGGCATATACCGCCGTATGCAGCGCCAGCATGCCCCAGTTGCGCCAAAGCTTGCCGGAATCGTGCACATAGTCCTCCACAATGCCTGTGGAATAGTTTTCGTCCACCATCGCGTCCACCTGCTCATCCGTAATGGGCAGGGACTTTTGCTTAACAATGCCCTTGAGCGTGTAGCTCAGTTGAATTTTCTGAGTATTTTCAAGGTTGTTGTAATCCGCGGAAATGGCCGTTGCGTTAAGTCCCCATTTGCTTATTGTAAGGTTGCCGAAAAAGCTCATAGTCCCGCGCAGGGGGAACAGCATGCCGGAAAGTATCATCTGAATTATAAGTATAAAGGGCATAACGGTCATCGCCGTTGTGGGCGATTTTACTATCGCCGATATTGCAAGGCCCAATACGTCCGCCGCATAGATGCAGAGGAAATACGTTATGAAGTATTCAAGCCATACCCCGCCGAAAAGCGGAGCGCAGCTGGGATAAGTCAAAAATGCGCTACTGATGCCGAGCAATATAGCCGCCTGCAGCAGGCATATGCCGGCCTGAAATATAAGGTGGGAGGCGATATAGCTTGATATATGCAGCCCGGCGCGGTGTTCGCGCTTTATTATGGCGCGCTCCTTGCATATGTTCTGTATCGAATTGAATATGCCCACCCAAATGCAGGCCGATATCAGCGCAAACCCGCCGGAAAACGTATCCATCGTGTATACGAACATGCCGCTGCCAAGCACTATTGATACAAGTGCGGAAATGACCGCGCCGAATATAAGCACCTTCCAGCCGCGCTCGTTTATGAACAAGCGCCAATGCTTGCCAAGATATATGCCTATCTGCGTTATGCGGGACACCTGAGTATTGCTCATATGGACTCTCCTATATACTTTTCATATTTTTCAATATAGAAATCGGATAATCCGTCCCCGTTTTCATCGGGGCGGTTTATGCGCTTAACAATGCCTTCCAGCGAATCGGCATCGAAGAACTCCTTCGCCGCGTCAATGGAGCCGTAGAAGGCCAGATGTCCGCTGTTTGTCTTTGTGCTTTTGGCAAGCACTATCACCTTATCGAACAGATGGGCAACGCGGTCCGGCGCATGGGTTATGACCATTACTATTTTGCCTTCGTCCGCTATAACGCGCAGGTTTTCCATAAGTCCCGCCGCCATTATGCCGTCAAGGCCGGAATCAGGCTCGTCCAGGAAGAAAAGGCTTGGGTCCGCAATGAACTCCACCGCTATGTTAAGCCGCTTCTTCTGCCCGCCGCTCAGCTTTTTAACGAGCGAATCGCGCTCCCGCTGAAGGCCCAGCATTTCAAGCACCTGATCTATGCGCGCCTGGCGGGCGTCGTTTGCGGTATCGGCGGGCATTTTCATCTGCGCTGCGTTGTCAAGGGTATGATACACGGTGTCATCATCGCGCAGAAGATCCTGCTGCGGCACGAAGCCTATTTCATACTTCATCTGCGCGTATTCCTTATATATATCGCGCCCGTCATGAACTATTTTGCCGCGGGCCTTTTCGTAGCCCATCACGGCGTTGAAGAAGGTCGTTTTGCCAGCGCCCGAGCCGCCAAGCACAAGCACCATGTCCCCGGGGTCAATGCTGAGATCTATATTTTCAAGCAGTATGCGTTTTTTGAAAAGGTTGCGCACGCTGCGCTCCTCAATATGTATGGCAAGTTGGTTTTTCTGCACGGCGGGTGCGTTATAAAGCAGCCTGTCGCCAAGGAATATGAACAGCGTGTTGACTATGCGCACAACATCCATTGCATGAAGCGGTCGCGGCTGGGCGATGCGTTCGCCGTTAACGAACACGCCGTTTGTGCTGCCGTGGTCAACTATTGACCATCCGCGCACGCCGTGAATGAACGTTGCATGCTTTTTTGATACCGCAGGATCGGCTATCTTTATGCCCTCCTGGGCAACGGTGGTGCGGCCTATGTTTATGTTGCCGGTATCCTCGCGCAGCTCGACCGATTGCCACTCGGCATCCTGCCAGGATGTTGAAAATATCATTACGACGGCCTCGTGATGCGGGCGGTCCAAATTTTTGCGGTCTATGCGCAGTATGTCCCCGTCGTTGAGTATACAGCTACTGCTTTCGCCGTCTTTTCCGTAGAGAATTCCGTTTATATGCGTGCCGTTCAGGCTGTCCGTATCGCTGTAGCAATAGCCTGTGTCAAGCTTAGTTATCCTTCCGTGGCGCTTTGATACTATGCCGCTGTTCAGCGGCAGGTCTACGTCTATGCCCGTGCCCGCGCGGCCGAGCGTGATGCCCTGACCTATATCCACCGTGCGCATCGTGCGCCCAGCGTCGCATACAAACAGGCGCGCCGGTTTGGCTTCACCGGCGGTGTAAAGCATGGTTGCGCTCATTGCGTTATATCCCCTTCCCCATCGTCTATCCATATTGTTATTGCCGTGCGGTTGTCGCGCTCGCTATGCTGATCGTTACGGCTTATAAGTTCCAGCATGTTCTCCATCCATATTTGGGCATTGTCGGATTCTTCAAGGCAAATCTGTATCTGCTCTTCCGTAATGTATTCCCAAAAACCATCGGTACAGAGCAATATCTGCATGTTCCCGCGCAGCGCCACGGGCTGCTCCGTTTCCGCCTGCGGCTTTTCCCACGGCGTGCCCAGCACGCGCAGCAGTCTGCTGCGGTCCTCGTGAAAACGAATGTCCCGCTCCTCCACCTGCCCTATGGCGGAAAGCATCTGGGTAACGCTGTGGTCAAGCGTGCGCTGCTTTAATACACCGCTTTCGGCGTAATATGTGCGCGAATCCCCAACGTGGCCCCAATACATGTTTTGCTTATCCAGCATAACAATATTCAGCGTGGTTTTCATCTGCGTTTCGTTATGCTCTGCCTTTTGCCGCGCCAATACCGCCTGCTGCGCCCTAAGGAAGGCCTGCTCCACGGCGGCGTTGGAAAAAACGGCCTGCGCCTGGGCATATTCTGCCACGGCGTTGCAGGCAAGCTCCGCCGCGACTTCGCCGCGGTCAAGCCCGCCAAGCCCATCCGCCAGCGCGAAGCAAAGCCCCGCCGGGCATTTGCTCACGGCATAGCGGTCCTCGTTGCAGGGCCGGTCGCCTATTTCCGTATGCACAAAGTAGTTTATTTTCACAAATGAATCTTCCTTATAATATCATTGAAAAATATTCATTGACCGAATCACATATTTGCGGCGTGCGCTTCTCCTTAACCAAACGCAGCTTATTCAACAATAATTATAATACGAACAGAGCCGAATTTTGTCAAGGAACAGAAGAGACGGATGCGTTGCTATATAACAAAAAAACCTCCGCACCATATCGGTTCGGAGGGTTTGTGGTGGAGCGACTTTTGCTAAATCCGAACCGAAGGCCGCCTGAATTTCCGCAAGTGTGATCGTTTCAGTTCCGTCCTTGAAGTTGTAGGTAAAGACCAGCTTATCGTCAAACACATAGATGGAATTGATGAACGTGTCGATGATCTGCTTCTGATACTGCGGGTCGTCTACGTTGCCATACTTGAAGCGGCTGATCCAACTGACTACCTGCTCTTTCGTGTAGCGCGGCCTTGCCATCTGCGCCTGCAATATCGATAGCTTGAGTTCTTGGCGCTGTGTTTCTAACTGCTCCCAGCCGTTCTTTTGTAGATGCGGTAATGATGCCCTGTTGGATGGCGTTGAGCATGTTATCGATGGCTTTTTCGCATGCGGCAAGCTGGAACCGCATAGCGGGAAGGGTTGTATCTTCCCTTCCCTGCAATGAAACGATGGCAGCTGCTATGCGGTCGATTTCGTCATCCTTTAACACGCGCTGCACCGTTATAAGAACCGCAGCGCGCTCTATCCATTGCTTTCTTATGGCTTTGCGCTTGCAGCCAAGGTGCCTTTTGGCACCGCTGCATTTATAATAATGGTACATGACGCCGGTGCGGCTTTTGCCGCTTTCGCCTACCATAAGCCGCCCGCAGGTCCCGCAGAACAGTTTTGTGGTCAGCAGATATTCTTTAGCCGCCTTTCCCTTGGCAGGAGCTTTTTTGTTAAGCGCCATGCGCTGCTGCACCCGTTCAAACAAATCCTCATCTATGATTGCGGGGATACCTTTAGGGATGATTGTGCCGCCATAGCGGTATTCGCCGATGTATTTTCTGTTCTTTAGCATTAGGCTGACTCCGCCGATTTTGAACGCCTTGCCTTTACTCGTTTTTAGGCCGCGTTCGTTCAGCGATGCTGTGATTGTGCTGATGTTCTCGCCTGCATCATAGCGGGTAAATATTTCTTTCACCAGAGGTGCGGTCAATGGGTCAATGGCAAGGACATCATCCGGCCCGACTGCATAGCCAAGCGGAGTGCCGCCGCCGTTGTTTTTTCCTTTTAGCGCGTTCTCCTTTTGTCCCCGCCGTATTTTTTGTGAAAGCTCCGCAGAGTAGTATTCGGTATAGCCTTCCAGCGTCGATTCAAGTATAATACCCTCCGGACCGTCGGATATATTCTCTTTAACCGACACTACCTTCACACCGTTCTTTTTGAGAATCCGTTTATAGTGTGCGCTGTCATAGCGGTCACGGGAAAAGCGGTCGAGTTTCCATACAAGTACGATCTCAAACAGCTCTTTTGCGCTGTCCTTGATCATGCGCTGGAACTCCGGTCGATTTGCCGTTTTTGCAGATAATGCCCGGTCAATATACGTTCCAACGACGGTCATATCATTGCGCTCGGCATATTCCCGGCACTCGCGGAGCTGACCTTCAATGGCTTCTTTACATCACGGTCAAGTGCTTCCAAATAAAAATTGAGTTGCCCCAGATGCTCAGGACGGAAAGTATCAATTTTCAATTCGATTGCAACAAGGCAGGACAATGCACGGTTATAGAACAGCAAATCAATGAAGAAATCCGTGTTGCCGACCTGAACGCGGTATTCTTCGCCAACAAAAGTGAAATCATGTCCAAACTCTAAAATGA
>ENA-UOJS01001785-UOJS01001785.1-human-gut-metagenome-genome-assembly--contig:-C74-NODE-1785-length-16549-cov-10.446223_pt1 | contig 16549 bp, 13 predicted proteins | sample MGYA00242355_ERZ723902 | MGnify/ENA metagenome assembly ERZ723902 | reverse complement strand
ATGCCGTTCGGATTCAAGGAGGTTGAGGGTATCCACAGCCGTACCGACTTCGACCTGTCGCAGCACGAGAAGTTCTCGGGTCGTTCCATCAAGTATTTCGACCCGCAGACCAACGAAAGCTACACTCCGTACGACATCGAGACATCCATCGGTGTCGACCGTATGTTCCTCTCTGTAATGTGTCATTCATATTGCGAAGAGAAGCTCGAGAACGGCGAGACCCGCGTCGTACTCCGTCTGCCTGAGGCACTCGCTCCTGTTAAACTCTGCGTAATGCCGCTCGTGAAGAAGGACGGACTGCCTGAAGTTGCACGCAAGATAATCGACGATCTGAAGTTCCACTTCAACTGCCAGTACGATGAGAAGGACACCGTGGGCAAGCGTTACCGTCGCCAGGACGCCATAGGTACACCTTATTGCGTTACTGTTGATTACGACACTCTCAAGGACAACACCGTCACTCTGCGTTTCCGCGACACCATGAAGCAGGAGCGCGTGAGCATAGACAATCTGCGCAGCATCATCGAAGAGAAGGTCAGCATATACAGTCTGTTGAAAAAACTGCAATAAAAAATGAAGAAACACCTTATTATATATTTGTTGGCACTGCTCATGCCTGTCGGACTGCTGTCGTCGTGCAGCGAGAACGACAGCGACGTTGAGGAATATCCTAACTGGAAGGCGACCAACGACAAGTTCTTCAACAACCTGTACACCACTGCGAAGGCTGATACGGCGCAGGGCAATCAGGACTGGAAGATCATTCGTCAGTGGTCGTTGGTGGAGTCGGGCGCTACCGCTCCTTCCGATTATATAGTGGTAAACGTCCTGGAGCACGGCACCGGTTCGGGTTGTCCTTTCTACACCGACTCGGTGAAGGTGCACTATGAGGGCCGCCTGCTTCCGTCAACATCCTATCCCGACGGCTACGTGTTCGACAAGTCGTTCACCGGCAATTTCAACCCGGCAACGGCTCTTCCCACCACGTTTGCGGTGTCCGGTACGGTGGACGGATTCACCACAGCGCTGATGAACATGCACATAGGCGACCGCTGGAAGGTGTATATACCTTATCAGTTGGGCTACGGCAATGTTGACAACGGATCTATTCCGGCTTACTCCACACTCGTGTTCGACATCACGCTTGTGAGCTATTACAGGGCAGGAGTGGATGTCCCGGAGTCGAAGGCACGTAAGGCCGGCGAATGGATAGAGGAATAACACGACGTTTTATTCTGCTTTAAGGCAGACTTGGAAATATGAGCGGACTTGCGAAAGTCCGCTTTTTTTATGCCAAAAATATCGCTGTGTGCGCACACAATCTTTGATTTAGGTCAAAAATAAGGCGTTTTTCGCTAACATATATTGCAAAACTATTGCGGAAATTTCTAAACGTTTGTAATTTTGCAGCGTCAAAAGAAATCTACCGGAAAGGTAATATAGAAAGACATTACAGGAGACAGATTTGAGAGAATAAATCTTCATAGGTAGTGAAAAATGAGAGAGACACTGTCCGGGAGGGCAGAGGTAAAGATTGGAAAAGGATAACACAGACAAAAAGTAAGTAAGAAAAGGTATTGGTCAGAGGTAGAGATTGAGGATAACGCTAAGGTTAAAGATTGAGGATAACAAGGAAGAAAGGTATTAGAAGGTTAAGGATTGAAGGATAACATTAGAGAAAAGGTATTAGCGGAAAGGTTAAGATTGAGGGATAACATTAGGAAGAAAGGTATTAGTAAAAGGTAAAGATAAAGGATAATTGATTTGGGTATTAGTTGTAATAGGTTTTATAAAGGTTGTTCAGGTTGTTCAATAGGTAAGTTGAAGAAAGCGTAGAAGAAAGGTAGAAAGATTTTGATGCATGTGAGATGACCCTATTTGCAGCATATGCTGCAATAGGTATGGAGGTGAGGAGAAGAAGATAAGAGTTTACCTCCATTAAAGTAAGGGAAAGCATAGAAAACGAGAAAGAGGTTTAATTAAAAGGAAACAAAGATTTAAAAACTTAATGGAGGTGAGGTCATGTGCATGACTTCATCTTTTTTTATGCCTGTTTCTTATGTCTGCAATCGTTTTGTTCTTTTGTCGGCGGTTATTCTTTCCTATTGTAACAATCGTTTTATTGGTTGTTGCAATAGTCTCATCATATTGCCGCAATCGTATCGCTTTGTGTTTGTCATCGTTTTGTCCGGACGTCGCAATCGTTTTATTATGTTGCAGCAATCATTTTATAATGTGTCGGCAAATTTCGTTTTACCGGATTTTTTGAGTTACCTTTGCACACGGTTTGAAACGTATATTTTCATTGAGAAACAGTGACGAGCTTCTCGCCGGCATACGCGAAGGGCGGCCGGTGAGCACAAGCGAGAAACTCAGTCTTATTGTGGGGCTGAGTATTCCGTCTATTCTTGCGCAGGTGACCTCGGTCCTCATGTTCTTCATCGACGCCTCGATGGTGGGCCATATAGGCGCGGAGGCGTCGGCGGCCATAGGTCTGGTGGAGACCACCACGTGGCTTCTGGGCAGCATCACCAACGCCGCGTCGCTCGGCTTTTCGGTTCAGGCCGCCCACTTCATAGGTTCCAACGACTTCGCCAAGGCCCGTCAGGTGTTCCGCCACGGACTCATCTGCACCGCCATCATAAGTTTTCTGGTGCTGCTCTCGGCCGTAGCCGTTCACCGTCAGCTGCCTTACTGGCTCGGCGGAGGGGCTGATATAGCGCGTGATGCCTCGCTCTATTTCCTCATCTTCTCGCTTGCCGTGCCGGCGTTCCAGCTCTCCAATCTCTGCGGTGCCATGCTGAAGTGCTCCGGAAACATGCGCATCCCGAGCATAGTGAGCGTGCTGATGTGCGTGCTCGATGTTGTTTTCAACTACATATTTATATTTGTCATGGGACTGGGCGTAGTCGGTGCAGCTGTAGGCACGGCTCTCGCTGTGACTGTGGCCGCATCGTTGCAGGCCTATTTTGCCATTGTCCGCAGCAAGATGCTGGCTCTGAGACTCGACCGTGAGCGTTTCCGCTGGATATTGTCTTATGTGCGCAACGCCCTGAAGATAGGCACACCCATTGCCCTGCAGTCGGTTCTCATGAGCGGTGCGCAGATAGTGAGCACCATGATTGTGGCTCCGCTGGGCAATTTTGCCATTGCAGCCAACACCTTCGCCATAACAGTCGAGAGCCTGTGTTACATGCCGGGCTACGGTATCGGCGACGCTGCCACGACGTTGGTCGGGCAGACCAAGGGTGCGCAGCGGCTCGACCTGTGCCGCAGTTTCGCCCACATGACCGTCGGTCTCGGCATGGCCGTCATGGTCGTCATGGGTGCGGTGATGTTCATTTTCGCACCCGAGATGATGGGTATTCTCACTCCTGTCGAGGAAATACGCATCCTCGGTACACAGAGTCTGCGCATCGAGGCATTCGCCGAACCCATGTTCGCTGCCTCCATCGTGGTCTATTGCGTGTGTGTGGGAGCCGGCGACACACTGAAACCTGCGCTCATCAATCTGTTCAGCATGTGGTGCGTGCGCCTGTCGCTTGCGGCTTTGCTTGCTCCGACATACGGTCTACGGGGAGTGTGGACGGCCATGGCACTCGAACTTACGTTCCGCGGCATACTGTTCCTTGTGCGTCTTTTCCGCGGGCGCTGGCTTCATCACAACCTGTAACCGTGGCGTGCTGTGTTCTCCTGTCCGCATGTCAGCCGATGTCTCGTCCACCCGTGCAGCGCACGTTTTTGCAAATTCTCTTTAACATCCGTTCACTTTCCAGGTTCCTGATTTAACATTCCATTTTTCTTAATCTGGAGCGATGCCACCCGATATATGCTTACCGAAAAGCCCGTTTTGCCTTGACCGCAGAGCGTTCGCGCGGCTTCCGATTTACGAAACGGGCCTTTTTGCATTGCGAAAGAGCCCATTTCAGGGTGCGATATAGGCTTTATCATGACCCGAAATGGTGCATTTCGGACCACGAAATGGGCTCTTTCGCAAACCGGTGCGAGGCCTTTTAAATCACGATAAAACGCAAGCGTCTGTATATCAACGACTTATCAAAAGTCCTTATTTTCGCGATATTTCGCGCAAAATATTTCATTACTCGGTTTTACTCGGTTTTTTCGGGATTTTCGAGGCGAATATTTAACATCCGCGGCTTCTGTTTTTCGTTTTTTTATATGTCGATTCTGTGCCGCACGCTATGTCCGCTTGTCGAGCCGAGCGGCGCCCGGTGTATTACCGTCCTACGATTTTCCTTTTTCCTGTTTCTGTCATAATACACCTCAGACTGCGTTTTCTGCCCGTTCGATAGCTTTTTTATGGCCGTACGACTCGCTTTTTAGTAAACAAACGTTAAATAAATACCGTTTTCCACTTTTTCCTGAAAAAAATCGCCGAAAAGCTTGCGTCGTATCATAAAATAGCATACATTTGCAGTGTACTATTAAAGTATTACACTAAAACAGTAAACAAACAATAAAAGAATAAACAACAAATTAAAAACTATAAGACTATGGACGCAATCATAACAGCAGCAACCGTAATGGCAATGTATCTTAATTCACTCGGTACAGAAAACAGTCGTTATCTCTATAATGCCGAAATGCAGAACGGCAAGGTGACATCAATCAACGTGTATGACAATTCAGAAAAATATCTCTCTCAGAAACTTCAGTACCGCTTCCTCTACGACTCAGACAACCGTCTGGTGTCGAAGGAGGCCCTGAGGTGGAACGCTGAGGCTCAGCAGTGGCAGCCGTCGTACAGACTGAACTACGTGTATGAGGCCGACGGATATACTCTCGAGCTCCAGAGATGGGACGCCGCCAAGTCGGCTTACGCCATGGCTGAGGAAAAGACGGAATACCGCATGGTGCTCGGAAACGTGGCTTCGGTGAACACATACAAGTGGAGCAGTGAGGCGAAAGGCTACGAACTGGCCGACAACATGCTCATCATGCAGCCGCATACCGATTATCTCATCGCCCAGAACACTTTGGTAAAGTGACACGGAAATTCATTTATTAAGGAAACATAAACACAGAACATAAAACAGATAAAATCATGATAACAGTAAACAACATAACATTCAGTTATCCGGGAACAAAGAGAAACGTATTCGAAGACTTCAGTCTGAAATTCGAGGAAAACCGCATCTACGGCCTGCTCGGCAAGAACGGAATGGGCAAGAGCACCATGCTCTATCTCATAAGCGGTCTCCTCCAGCCGTCGCGTGGGACGGTGATGGTGGACGGAACCGACGCTCGCCGCCGCACGGCAGAGATGCTTCAGGAGATATTCCTCGTGCCTGAGGAGTTCGATCTGCCGCGCACCACGCTCGAGGAATATGTCCGCATAAACGAGCCTTTCTATCCACGGTTCAGCCGCGAGGTGCTTCTCAACTGCCTGAAAGAGTTTGAGATGCCGCTGTCGCTCAAGCTCAACGCCCTCTCCATGGGCCAGAAGAAGAAGGCATACATGAGTTTCGCCCTTGCCGCCGGCACACGCCTGCTGCTCATGGACGAGCCTACAAACGGACTGGACATACCTTCGAAGAGCCAGTTCCGCAAGGTGGTTGCCAACAACATGACCGAAGACCGCACGCTGATAATATCCACCCACCAGGTGCACGACGTAGAATCGCTGCTCGACCACATCGTGATATTCGACGAGAATGGAGTGGCTCTCGACTCGTCCGTGGGCGATGTGTGCGACAAGTACGTCTTCGAGACACGCCGTCCGGGCGAACCCACCGACGACGTCATCTATTCAGAGTTCTCCATCCAGGGCAACGCCGTCATGGCACACCGCGGCCGTCATGAGGAGACGCCGGTGAACCTGGAGCTGCTCTTCAATGCCGTGACAAAGGGAATGATTAAATGAACCGACAAGAAAAAGAAAGGAGAAAATGATCATGAAATCGTTTGAATGGAACCGTTTCCATAAGATGCTCTTATGGACGTTTGAAAATACAAAAGGCAATCTGCTGCGCATGGGTGTCATAATGGCCATCGTGTTCTTCCTGAGTGAGGAATTTATTCTCTCTCTGGCGACTTTCTCAACCGATAACGGAGAAAATGTTGACCTTGCAGTGATAATGGCTGTCAGCGCGTTATGCTCCATGGTGGAATTCATCTGTCTTTTTTTCGGAGCGAGCACAATGTTTGCCTGCGTCCGCCACAAGAAGTCGGCAATCTCGTTTCTGATGCATCCGGCGTCGAATCTTGAGAAATATCTCACCCGATGGATGTATGTAACGATAGGCTGGACCATCGTGCTTACAGTGTCGTTTTTTGTGGCCGACTATTTCAGAGTGCTGTTCAACATGCTCATGGGCTGGCATGCCACCGAGAGTTACCTCGGCATGGTGTTCACCGATTCGCTATGGAACGCCGAAAGTATGCGCTCGCTCCTCAACGCGCTGTCGTTATCCTCAGCCATGGCCGGCGTCATACTGGTACTTGCTTTTGTCTGGACCCACAGCTTCTATATACTCGGCAGCGCGTTCTTCCGCCGCCATCCGTTCATCCTCACATCGCTTGCTATCGTGGCAATAGAGATTGTTCTCGGTATAACAGGGTATAATATTACCGACTCACTTTTCCACCACATTCTGTCTGATGCCGAAAGATGCGTGGCAGCTGTCATCCTGTTGGCATTGATAGTCTTCAACTACTGGGCGTCGTACCGGCTCTTCAAGCGCACCAATGTGATAAACAACAAATGGATAAACATCTGATCCGCACGCCGGACATAAATAAAAACAAGGAAAATATGAGCAATTTCAGTATATCGAGAACCGTGCGGACCGTTAGATGGAGCCTCGTTGAGGAACGTGGCTTCATCATCCGCACAGCGATAATCGTCACTTTACTGATGACACTCTTCATGATAATGCTGTCGATAGGCGGTGAGGCTGTATTTACGGGAAACGCGTCAAAACCGGAACTGCAGCGCATCATGCTGTTCAAAATGTCGAGAAGCTTTTCCTTCGTGTGCCATGGTACCTATTGGTTTATCATCCTTGTTGGCGGAAGCATGATGTTCCGTAACATGAAGACCAAGCAACAGCGCATAGCCTATATGATGCTGCCGGCGTCGAATGTGGAGAAGTTTGTCAGTCGTCTGGTGCTCGTCGTACTCGGCGGAATGCTTATGGCGGTGGCGTCGTTCCTGGTTTCCGACCTGCTGCAGCAGCTTTTCATGCGATACGTATATGGCCAGTCGCACATCGGTTCCTATGCCGTGACCTTGCTGACAACGCTGTCCGATATTGCCCAGCGTGGCGTCAGAGCGTTCGACGAGCTCGGTCCTACCTTCAGCAACTACGTGTCGCAATCAGGATTAAGGGACATTTTTGCCGGCACATCCGTCAATCCCGGCCCGTTCATCATATTCTATTACTGTCTGGGCGACCTGTTCGATCTGTCGGTATTCATCTTCATCGGCACGCTCTTCCGCCGTCATGGTTGGCTGTTCGCGTGCGTCATCTATTCGCTGCTCAAGGCTTTGATTTACCTGATACTTCCCGAATCCGACTTCTGGTTATCACTGTCTGTGATGCTTGCAGGCATGGTGGTGCTTACATGGCTGTCCTTCCGACTGTTCACAAGGATGCAGGTTATCAACAATAAACTCTTGAACATATGACATTCAGCAACGATAAAGCAATATACATACAGATGGCCGACCGCCTGTGCGACGACATTCTCGCGGGCGTTTATGCCGACGATGAGCGCATACCAAGCGTACGCGAGTATGCCGTTAAGCTCGAAGTGAACACCAACACCGCCGTGAAGGCCTATGACTTTCTGGCACGCGACGGCATAATATACAACAAACGCGGACTGGGATATTTCGTCACCGGCGGCGCGCGCGACCGCATTATGGAGGAGCGTCGCAAGGATTTCATGGAGAACATCCTGCCCGACATGTTCCGCAACATGCGCCTGCTCGGTGTCGATATAAAGGATATCGATGCCGAATGGCAGCACTATTGCGAAAACTTATAATATGTTATTTTTGACGGTCATATTCGGCTGTTATACGCATATTTGTGTAATTTTGCAGAAGATAAGTGACGTAAAGCATATAAAAACGTACATATTAATAATATAAAAAATGAAGACAAAAACATTATTGGTGTCGTTCTCGATGATTGCGACGGCCGCATGCGCCCAGAACCTGTCGTCGGGTATCGACAAAGCCAACATGGATCTTAACGTGAAACCGGGCATGGATTTCTATGAGTATGCAGCCGGAGGATGGCTGAAGACTCATCCCCTCGATGCCGAACATCCTACAAACGGTGCCTTCGTGGATTTGGAAGAACAGAATCAGAAGCGCATCAAGGGACTCATAGAGGAATATTCGTCCAAAAGCCAGCCCAAAGGTTCACTCGGACAGAAGATAGGCGACCTCTACAACCTGATGATGGACAGCGTCCGTCTGAACCGTGAGGGAGCCGCACCTCTGAAACCTGTGCTTGCGAAAGTTGAGGCGATAAAGAACAAGAAAGAGTATCAGCTCGTCATGGCTCAGCTCGACTATCAGGGCGTGGGCGCAATGATGTTCGGCATAAGCGTGGGAGCCGACCAGCGCAATGCGTCGCAGAACATCGTAGGAATATCGCAGGGCGGAATAGGTCTGGGCGAGCGCGACTACTATCTGAACGACGACGAGCAGACCGTTAAGGTGCGCAACGCCTACAAGGAATACATCAAGACCCTGTTCCAGCTCGTAGGCGACGACGAACAGACGGCTCAGAAGAAGACCGATGTGCTCCTCGCCATCGAGACACGCATAGCAAAGGCAAGCTACGACAACGTGAAACTGCGCGACGTAAACGCCAACTATCACAAGATTGGTTATGCACAGCTCATAAGCGACTATCCCGGAATAGACTGGGGCAACATATTCCTGGCGCAGGGTTTCCCGCCGTTCGCCGAGGTGGATCTGGCACAGCCGGAGCCTATAAAGGAGGTTGAGAAGATACTGGAGGAGACTTCTCTCGACGACCTCAAGACCTATGCCGAAGCAAAAGTCATAAGCAGCGCGACCAACAGTCTCAGTGATGAGTTCCGCGCAGCGTCGTTCAAGTTCAATCAGACACTCAGCGGCGTTAAGCAGGACCGTCCGCGCTGGAAGCGTGCCGTAGGTGTTGTGAGCGGCGTTCTGGGCGAGGCCATAGGCAAACTCTACGTTGAGAAATACTTTCCTGAGAGCAGCAAGCAGCGCATGCTCGACCTTGTTCACAATCTGCAGACCGCACTTGCCGAGCGTATAGACGAAGCTTCGTGGATGGAACAGGCCACAAAGGACCAGGCAAAGGACAAGTTGAGCAACTTCATCATCAAGATAGGTTATCCTGACAAGTGGCGCGACTACTCCGGACTGGAGATTGATCCGTCGCTCTCTCTGTACGACAACCTCACCCGTGTGACCGCGTTCCTGACCAAGGATTACATCGACCGCAAGGTGAACAAGCCTGTTGACAAGAGCGAGTGGCAGATGACTCCGCAGACAGTCAATGCCTACTACAACCCCACGACCAACGAGATATGCTTCCCGGCAGCCATCCTTCAGGCTCCGTTCTTCGATCCTGAGGCCGACGATGCCGTGAACTACGGAGCCATCGGTTGCGTGATAGGCCACGAGATGAGCCACGGATTCGACGACCAGGGATGCCAGTTCGACAAGAACGGCAACCAGAACAACTGGTGGACAGCTGCAGACAAGGCCAACTACGACAAGCGCACGAAGGTGCTCGAGGAGTATTTCAGCAACTACGAGGTGCAGCCGGGCAAGAAGATAAACGGCAAGCTGACTCTCGGTGAGAACATCGGCGACAACGGAGGACTGAACATCGCCTTCCGCGCCTTCAGCAATCTGATGAAGACAAAGAAGCTGCCCGTGATCGACGGATTCACTCCAGAGCAGCGCTTCTTCCTCGCATGGGGACGTGTCTGGGCCGCCAACACCAGCGACGAGATGACCGACTATCTGCTGAAAGTAGATCCGCACTCACCCAACCAGGCTCGTGTCAATGGTGCACTGCCTCACATCGACGCATGGTACGACGCCTTCAACGTGAAGAAGAGTGACAAGATGTACGTGCCGAAGTCGAAGCGTGCGCACATATGGTGATATGACATTACATTACAAACCAAACAGTTTATATTATGATTAAAAGATTCATCGCGGCAGCCCTCGTGGCTGTCTTCACAGTGGCGGGCGCAAATGCCCAGCTGCTCTACAAGATATCGGGCAAGGACCTCACCGCGCCCTCGTACATCATCGGCACACACCATCTGGCAAACGTGGGCTTTGTGAACAAGATTGCCGGCGTGAAGGACGCGCTGACAAACACCGAACAGGTGTATGGCGAGGTGCGTTGGGACGACATGACCAACCCCGACAGTGTGAAAGTGGTGCAGGCGGCAATGATGCTTCCCGACGGACAGAGCCTCAAGACGGTTCTCTCGGCAGAGCAGTATAAGAAGCTCGACGCCGTAATAACACAGATGATGGGTGTCGGACTGAGCAATCCGCAGGTGGGCGCACAGATGGGAAAGATGTCGCCGGCGGCTCTCTCCACACAGCTGCAGGTGCTCATGTTCATGCAGAAGCACATGGGCGAGTATGACCCTTCGAGCACATTCGACCAGTATTTCCAGGCTCAGGCAAAGCACAACAACGAGCCTGTGGGCGGTCTCGAGACCTTGGCGTTCCAGACAGATCTGCTCTATAAGGGCTCGGACATCAAGCGTCAGGTGGAGCAGCTCATGTGTCTGCTCGACAATCAGGAGTTCTACGAGCAGATGATGGAGTCGATGACCGACGCTTTCTATGCTCAGGATCTCGACGCCTTGAAGGCTGCAATGGACAAGAAGCTGGGCGGAACATGCGACAGCACGCCCGAGGAGCTGGCACAGCTCATAGACAACCGCAACGCAGACTGGGCTAAGAAGATGCCCGCCATCATGGCTGCCAAACCCACATTCTTCGTCGTAGGCGCAGGCCATCTGCCCGGAACCAAGGGTGTGCTCCAGCTGCTGAAGGATGCCGGATATACGGTTGAGGCAGTGAAATGATTTGACTTCATATTACACGTTATTTGTTTAAGCCTGCCGCGACGCTCTCTTGTCGCGGCAGGCTTTTCTTTTCTCTCGTCGGCAACCGCTGTCGTGTGGCAGTGTTCTGCCGCATTACAGGTACCGAGCGACTGCGGCGCGGCTTCTCAACCCGAATCGGTCATTGGAATTCAGTCAGTATTTTGACGCCATGGCCATATACAATAAACCGGTGGTCAGTCACGTATTGATGCTGATCACCGGCATATAAGTCTGTAAGCAATGTCTTCTTAGTGTCTGCGCACCGCACTGAATGCGAAATACAACCGCGTGCCGCGGCGTCCAAGTGCCACCAGCATGCACAGCAGCGAGCAGCACGAACAAACCAGGAATACCACTCCCGTTGACGAAAGTATGTTGCCCAGACCTACCAACGGCGATACCATTCCGCCTGCGGCGAAGCAGAACACGCCAAGGAGCGCCGATGCCGTGCCCGAGTTCTCGCGCTGGCTCTCCATTGCCAGGGCGGTGCTCGACGTGAACGTCATGCCCATGCTGAACAGCAGGACCAGCATGAGGGCCTCATACACCCAGAAACTGCAATCGGACATCAGTGCAAAGCATTGCAGCACTGAGGCCATCACCATTCCGCAGCAGCCTGCCAGCGTGCTGCTTTCCGAGCGGCGGAACTTCACCGACAGCGCGGCGGCGACACCTATCGCCAGGGCATTGATGCCGAAGAACAGACTGAAGGTGAACGCCGAGAAGCCGTAATGCTGCTGTATGATGAACGGCGACGAGGCAATGTTGGCAAACAATACGCCCTGCGCAAACGTCATCTGGAGCACGTAGCACACGTAGCGTCGGTCGCGCAGCCCCACTCCGAAGCTGCGGAAAGTGTCGCTCCATTTCTCAGCCGAGCGGTTCTCGACGGGCAACGACTCTCTGAATCGCATGCAGCAGGCCAACAACACCAGACCCAAAGCGAACAGAACCCAGAATATGCCCTTCCATCCTATGGCGTCGGTCAGCACGCCTCCCACAATGGGAGCAGCCACAGGCGCCACTCCGTTGATGGCTCCTATCACGGCAAGCATCTTCGCCAGCTCGTGGCCTGAATACTTGTCGGTGGCCACCGAACGCGATATCACTATGCCGCCCGCGCCGGCAATGCCCTGCAACAGACGGAACGCAACGAACTGCTCTATGTTCTGTGAGAACAGACACAGCAGCGTCGAGGCTATGAACAGCCACATGGCTGACACCAAAGGCAGGCGCCGGCCGTAACGGTCGCTCAGCGGACCGAAGAATATCTGTCCCACAGCCAGACCTATCATACTGGTTGTCAGGCCTAACTGTATCATCGAAGAAGAAGTTGAGAAATACACGCCCATCGAAGGCAGACTGGGCAAATATATATCAGTAACAAAGGGGCCGAACGCCGTCAGCATGCCCAATAAAATCAACAAAAATACTTTGGAATTTTCCTTAATCATCATTATCCTTTCTTAAAGCACTGCAAAGTTACAACGAATTCCGCTCATTCATATTAAATTTTACATATGTGCCAACTCTTTTTCGAAAAGATTTTCAGAACTTAACACGGATGTATAAAAAACGAAAAATCCGGTCCGCAAAGTTAAATATTTCCCCCGAAAATTCTTGAAAAATCGTCTCGCAGCGCACCGCACGCAAAATTGTCAGAAAAATCGCGAAAATCATGATATCCTGCAACCTCCTGTTTTTCAGCTGCTTACGCCGTCCTCTGTCCCGATGTTCCATTCCCGGCCTTGCAAAATGCACCATATCACACCCTGATTAAGCCCATATCATGCCCCGATTCAGTGCATATCACCCCCTGAAACAGTGCCTGTTGCACCCTGAAACGGCCCATTTCACAGCATCATCTTCTCTCATCGGTCTGCCCGTCTGCACTAAACGGACATTCCGAAGTGCAAAAACCGTATGGCGCAGAGCTGGATTTAAGAGAACGGAATGTTAAATGCGAGAATGTAAGTGTGAATTGATGTTAATGGAAATTTGGAGAAACGAGCGCGGGGCGGGTGGGGAATTTATCAAGATATTTATGTATTATGCACCATATTTCATGACTTATTATTCAAGTGATTATTGATAATACCTTAGTAAGGTATTTATGTTTGCATGGGATGGTATGATATTTTGTATATATATTTTGGTGATATGGATGTATGTATGAAAAGTTTTTGAAGAATGAAAGAAACAAATGAAAATTATGTATTCTGTTGTTTTATGATTACCTTTGTAATATTAATGTGACCTAAACAGATATGACAGGTATATACGAACAGATAATAAATCAGCTTTTCAGATGTAAGCTGGACGGTTGTGACAGGAAAATATATCATATAGGAACGAAGGAGATAGGCAAAGAGGAGGCGATAAACTATTTGTCTCGTTATCTGTATGTGATTATCCAGGAGCTCATAACAGACCTTGTCGATACTGAGGATGGTGTGGAGAGGAGCATCAGACTTGTCAATGCTATTATAAAGAAGTTGGGTAGGGAGTTTCAGATGGAGCATTATGAGGATGACCTGATAGATGCGAGTCACTCTATTCTGACATGTATAATAGACAAAACGACATGTGACTATCCTGATATACAGAAATACATAAAACAGATAACTCCTATCACGACACTCACACAAAGTTCGCTTTTCACGGGTTCGAATTATTCGGTAAATATGATGAGCGAGCTAAAAAAAGAGATATTGTCGTCTAACGAGGTGAGAATACTTGTTTCGTTTATTCGTCAAAGCGGTGTAAATCTGTTGTTGTCTGAACTGAAAAGGCTTACGGAAACTGGTCGGAAGCTGAAGATAATTACATCTACATATATGGCTGCTACTGAGTATAGAGCCATACGGACCCTTGCACAATTGCCGAATACGGAAGTAAAAATATCTTATAATAGTGATGTTGATCGCCTTCATGCAAAGGCGTATATATTTCTGCGCGATACAAAATTCAACACGGCATATATCGGTTCGTCGAATATCTCTAAAGCTGCATTGACCGACGGACTTGAATGGAATATTAAGGTAACGCAGGTGGAGCTTCCGCACATCATGTCGATGGTGAACAATACGTTTGAGACTTATTGGGAAAACTCAGCCTTTGAGACATTCTGTCCGGGACGTGATGACGAGAAACTGAAAACGGCATTAGGAATGTCGGAGAATCAGGGTGGGGAAATAGACTATTCGGTGCTCGACCTGATGCAGGCAAAGGAGTATCAGAATGATGTCTTGGACAAGTTGGAGAAGGAAAGAAAGTATAATAACAACTGGAACAATCTGGTTGTGGCTGCTACCGGAACTGGTAAAACTGTGATAGCAGCGTTCGACTATAAGCGGTTCAGGGAGAGGAACAAGCGTGCAAACTTTCTGTTTGTGGTGCATCGTGAAGAAATCATCCGACAGGCGTGTGCTACGTTCAGGACTGTTCTGAACGATCCTAACTTTGGCGATATGTGGTATGGCGGGCATGAGGCTGCGTCTTACAGTCATCTGTTCGCTTCGAAAGATTTGCTGAACAACCGTATCGACCAGTTGTCGCTTCCCGAAGACTACTACGATTATATTGTGTTTGATGAGGCTCATCATATTGTGGCTGACAGTTATCAGAAGATTCTAAGGAAATTCAAGCCAAAGATTCTTCTTGGACTTACGGCCACTCCTGAACGAATGGACGCAAGGGACATCACGGTGTATTTCGGTCGGCGTATCTCGGCGGAAATACGTCTCGACACTGCGTTGAACAACAGATTGCTGTCGCCATTTCATTATTATGGCATAACCGATACAGTGGATTTGGCAGAAGTGCGTTGGGAGCGTGGACATTATGTTCCGGCAGAACTGTCGAAGGTATATACGGCAAATGACCAGCGTACTGGTATTATCTTCAGAAAGATAGAGGAATATCTGCCTAATTATCGCGACGTGCGTGCTCTGTGTTTCTGCGTTGACCGTGAGCATGCCAAGTACATGAACGCTAAGTTTACGCTTGCCGAATTGAGGTCAGATTATCTCGTGACGGATAACGCGCAGGACAGACACGTCAAGGTGAAGAGTCTTGTGCAGAAGAAAATAAATTATCTTTTTGTAGTCGATATGTTTAATGAAGGTGTCGATATACCGGAGATAGACACAATATTGTTTCTTCGTCCTACAGAAAGTCTGACTATATTCCTTCAACAGTTCGGTCGAGGACTTCGTAAAGTCAAGGGTAAGACACATCTTACGGTGCTTGATTTTGTAGGTCACTGTAGGGCGGAGTTTAATTATGCCGATCGTTTCAGGGCTCTGATTGGCCGTACGTCGTTGGGCATCAAGGAGGAAGTGGAACGTGATTTTCCTCATCTTCCGTTGAACTGTCAGATTCAACTGGAGGAGAAAGCCAAGGCTTATGTCCTGGAAAATATAAAAGGATATATCAATGGTTTCCGTAAGAATCGCATAATAAGCACGATACAGCATTTTTCGAAGGATTATAGCGAGCCATTGTCTCTGTCTTCTTTCCTCCGCCTGACGCATGTCTCAATAGAGAAATTGTATAATGGTACGACGTGGAACGAGTTGCTTTATCTTGCCGGAGTGGGAAAATCAGTGTCCGGGATGAACGTTGAACTGTCACGTGCGGTGAATAAGAAATGGCTGTCAACGGACTCTCATTCTTATTTTTCGTTCATACACAGGCTTTCATCTTGTCAGTTCCGCATACGCGAATCTATGCTTACGGATAAGGAAAAGAAAATGGCACTGATGCTGTATTACGATTTGTATGATGCAGCCGGCGTGTACGACAGCTTGCAAGATATGTTTGACAGCCTGTCGGGGGATAAGATTTTCGTGGATGAAGTGTGTGAAGTCACAGCATATCTGATGGATCATTGTAACGCGCTTGAGAAGGATGACAATTCTTCTTTAAATAATGTTATGCCATTGAAACTGCACGGAGTATATACAAAATCAAGTGGCAATAGGCACCTCAAATATAACAAAGAAATCATCAAACCGGGAAGGATGTGAACGTAATGTGTTGAATGGTGTAGCGTTGGAAGCAATGTTTGTGGATATCATAAAAGATCGCGAAATCGGCTCAAACACCAATTATAACGACTTTGCACAAAGCAGTTGTAAGTTTCATTGGGAAACGCAAAATAAGGTGAGTCCGGAATCTTTAACAGGCCAGAAATATATAAGACAGACACAAACGATGCTCCTTTTTGTCCGCAAACAGGCTAAGGCCGCCGATAATCCTACCAGGACAATGGGATACGTGTATCTGGGAGAAGTGAAGTTGGAAAGTTATAGTGGTAGCCGTCCGATGCAGATAGTATGGCTATTGAAAGACCCAATGCCTGGAGAGGTTTATGAATATGCTGTGAAGTATGTAGTGTAAAGGATTATTTCAACATATTTCTTTTGGGTAT